>Ga0307312_10001334_pt1 | contig 12611 bp, 12 predicted proteins | sample ER_DNA_202_FD_194489 | JGI IMG/M metagenome (GOLD analysis project Ga0307312, IMG submission 194489) | Bulk soil microbial communities from the East River watershed near Crested Butte, Colorado, United States - ER_DNA_202 | ecosystem: Environmental > Terrestrial > Soil > Floodplain | place...
AAGACGACGATCAGGGCCATGGTCGAGTCCTTCATCACCGCGTACGGGAAGAAGGGCTTGCCCTCCTTCTTCAAGAGCTCGTAGTTGCGGAGGTAGGCCTCCTTCTCGGCGCGGTTCAAACCCTCTCCTCCCTGACGGTGGCCTTGGTCCGCTTCGGCTCCAGCCAGGGCGGCGCCGTCGTGCCGAGCTTCACGACCAGGTACAGGTGGGCTCCGATCAGGGCGATGATCAGCCCGGGCACGATCAGCATGTGGATGGCGTAGAAGCGCGTCAGCGTCGTCCCTCCGAACTCGGCGCCGCCGCGCAGGAAGTCGGCGAGGTAGGGGCCGACCAACGGCCCGGTGCCGGTGATGTTCACGCCGACCACGGTGGCCCAGAAGGAGCGCTGGTCGAAGGGCAGCAGGTAGCCCGTGAAGCCCATCACCATGGTCAGGATCAGCAGCACGACGCCGATCACCCAGTTGAGCTCTCGCGGGTACTTGTAGGCGCCGAAGACGAAGGTGCGCGCCATGTGGAGCCAGATCAGGATGATCATCACGCTGGCGCCCCACTTGTGCATGCCCCGCACGAACTCGCCCAGGAAGACGTCGTTCGTGAGGTGGACGATCGATCCGTACGCCTGGGTCGTGGAGGGCGTGTAGAACATCGCCAGGAAGACGCCGGTCACCGCCTGCACCGTGAACGCGAACAGGGTCGCCGAGCCCAGCGTGTAGAACCAGTTGGTGCCCTTCGGCACCTTCCGGTAGAGCATCCCGGTGAGGAAGCTGGCGCCGCCGGTGCGCTCGTCGACCCAGCCGACGAGGTCCGCGGGCGTCTCCTTGAGACGCTCCACCGGGCCGGCGCCGTCGCCGTCTCCGGGCTTTTGCGGCTTCTTGAGCGGGCCGGGGATGAGCATGTCGGGGAGCTTCATCGCGGGCTTTGGATCACGGCGCCGGGGGGGTGGACGGGCGCGGCGGATAGAGGATGTTCCAGATCCCGCCGGTGAACTCGCCCGGGTCGCGGTAGCGAACGGGGTCGAGCTGCGAGGTGACGCTGTAACGGGGGCCGAGCTGCACCTGGCCGTTGCGAACCCGAGTTTGGAACCGGTCGAGCGGACGCACGGGGGGGCCGCCAATCACCTTGCCCTCGAAGTCGTAGACGCCGCCATGGCAGGGGCAGATGAAGTTGCCGGCCGCGGAGACGAAGCGCACCGGGCACCCGAGGTGCGCGCAGCGGGTCGAGAGCGCGATGTAGGTGCTGGCGCTCTCGCTCGAGAACGTGCCCGGATCGCCACGCCGCACGTAGGCGGTGGTCTTGCCAGCCTCGCCGATCCCCTCGACCAGCGTGAAGACGACCGGCTTGTACGTATCGGGGGTGAAGCGGCTCACCGGGCCGACGCCCTCCCAGCGCTCCTCGGGGCGGTCGAAGATCGGGGCCACCGCGAACCCGACCGCGGGCAGGACGATCACCGCCCCGGCGATACCGCCGACTGCCTGGCCGGCGACCGTCAGCGCCTTGCGCCGGTTCATCGACTCGCCCTCGAAGTAGCCGGGCGGATCCGGCGAGGGAAGACCGCCGGCGCCAGCGGGACCGTTGCTCTTGTCGGCGGGGTCGGCCACGTTCAGGCGGGCAGATCCTGGTGCTGCTCGAAGCCTATCGCCTCCGCGGCACGCTCCAACCGGTCGCGCAGCCCGGCCTGCTCGGCCGTCCGCAGAGCAGCCTGCCAGAGCGCCAAGGGGGCGCCGGGGCGCCCCTCACGCAGGGCCGCCTTTCCCTGCTCATGGTCGGGTGTGCTACCTGAGGCGACCACCGTCACCGAGGCGAGCCAGAGGGCGTTCGCCGCCCGCCCGCCCGCCGTGGCCTCGTCCCCGCTCGCGTCGTGAAGCTGCGCGGAGAGCGAGATCAGGTCGGACAGCTCGCGGATCGCTTCGAGGTCACCGAGCGCGGCCAGCCGCTCGAGGCCGAGCGCGTAGAGGTAGTCGCCAGCCAGCAGGGCAAGATCGGCGTCGGCGCCGACCACGACGCGCGGCTCCCCGTAATGCAGCAGGTAGCCCTCGCGAACCGACTCGACCAACAGCGCATACTCGCCCGGCGCATCCGCCGCACTCGGGCCGGCCCCGGCCAGCAGGCCGAGCGCCGGCTCGGCCTCCCCCGGGTCGGAGACCTGTGGCGAAATCACCGACTCGTCGGCGCGGAGCTGCGCCGCAAGCGCAGTCAGCGCGTCCTCTGGCGAGCTCATAGGCGGCCGAGATTACGGAAGGGGCGGGCTGGCCGGCGCGCGAAGGCCGGCGATGATGATCTCCAGGTACCGCTCCCAGCTCATCGGCAGCGGCGCATTCTCGCGGGGTGCGGTAGCGCGGGCCAGCCCGCACATGATGCTCGGGATGTCGTCGACGGTGAAGTCGGCGCGCATCGCTCCCTCCGCCTTGGCACGTTCGATCAGCTCGCCCGTGAGCTCGTTCAGGCCCGCCCTGTCGGCCGCCGTACCGCATAGGCCGGGCAACTGGTCCATGGCCTCCGACAGAGCGCGGTCCTCCGCGGTGACCCGAGCGCACTCGCGCATCAGCTCCCTGAACCCCTGCCAGGCGTCGGGGTCGTCGAGCGCCGCCCGCGCCCGCTCGGCGAAGAAGGCGAAGCGCTCGTCGGCCAGCGCCTGGAGCAGATCCTCCTTGGTCGGAAAGTTCCGGTAGACGGTCCCCACCCCTACCCCCGCCGCACGGGCGATCCGCTCGACGTGGACGTCGAGGCCGTGCTCGGCGAGGAGCAGGCGGGCGGCGTCCAGGACGCGCTTGCGGTTGCGGCGGGCATCGGCGCGCTGCTTGCCCTCGACGGCGGGAGCGGCGGCGGTTCTTTGGGGAGTCATGTCGATTTTCTGGGTGGCGATTCGTCGTATCTGTGACGGCCCGCACGCAAGCTGTGACGGCCCGCACGCAAACGGAACGTCGATTCCGTATAGTGCTCGTACCGAAACCGGAATTCAGCTTCCGATTATCGCACAACCGCAGGCCACGAAACACAGGAGACACCGATGATGACCACCGCACAGGAGTTCGAGCGCCGACGCTGGACCGCCCTCGCGCTGCTCTGCTTCGCCCAGTTCATCGTCGTCCTCGACGCGTCGATCGTCAACGTCGCCCTGCCCTCGATCGGCGCGGGGCTCAACTTCTCGCAGGCGAACCTCCCCTGGGTCGTGAACGCGTACGTGCTCACCTTCGGCGGCTTCCTGCTGCTCGGCGGGCGAATGGCTGACCTGCTCGGACGCCGACGCGTCTTCATCTCCGGACTCCTGCTGGTCGCGGCGGCATCGCTCGCGGCCGGCTTTGCCGCCACGGAGGGGCAGCTGATCGCCGCCCGCGCCGCCCAAGGCCTGGGCGCGGCGATCATCTCGCCGTCGGCGCTGTCGATCGTCACCACCACCTTCCGCGACGGCGCCGAGCGCAACAAGGCGCTGGGCGCGTGGGGCGCGGTCGCGGGAGCCGGTGGCGCCGCCGGCGTGCTCCTCGGGGGGATCCTCACGGATGGCCTCGGCTGGGAATGGGTGCTGTGGGTGAACGTGCCGGTGGCGCTCGTGGTCGCCGCGCTCTCCCCGCGGCTGATCGCCGAGAGCCGCTCCGAGTCCGCCACGCGCCACTTCGACGCCGCCGGCGCGGTGACCGTCACCGCCGGCCTCTCGATCCTGGTATACGCGATCGTCGACGCGACCAACGCCGGCTGGGGCTCGCTGCAGACGCTCGGCTTGATCGGCTTGTCCGCGGCGCTGATCGCGGCCTTCATCGCGATCGAGCGACGCTCGCAAGCTCCGTTGATGCCGTTCCGGATCTTCCGCATCCGGACCCTGACCGGCGCCAACATCGTCGGGCTCCTCGTCGGCGCGTCGCTGTTCTCGATGTTCTTCTTCATCACGCTCTACATGCAACAGGTGCTCGGCTACAGCGCGATCCACGCCGGCCTCTCATACGTGCCCCTCGCCCTGGGGATCATCGTCTCCGCCGGAGTCGCCTCCCAGCTCGTCACCAGGATCGGCTTCAAGCCTGTGCTCGCCATCGGGATGCTGATGATCGCCACCGGGCTGGCGTGGTTCTCGCAGATCTCGGTCGGCGGCGGCTTCCTAACCGACATCCTCGGGCCGTCGCTGCTCGCCGCTGGTGGCCTTGGGTTCGCCTTCGTGACGACGACGATCGCCGCCGTCTCAGGGGTCCGCGAGCAGGAGTCCGGCCTCGCGAGTGGGCTGATCAACACCTCCCAACAGATCGGTGGCGCATTGGGACTGGCTGTGCTGGCGACGATCGCCACCTCGCGCACGGACGACCTGATGGCGACGGCGCACGGCAGCTCGGCAGCACTGCCGAACGCGCTGACCGAGGGCTTCCAAGCGGCGTTCCTCGGCGGCGCGGTGATTGCCGCCCTCGGCTTGGTGCTGACGCTGGTGCTGATCCGCAGCAGCGACAGCCGCGCGCATGTCGAGCTCGGATCCGCACCGGCATCCGAGCGGCTCGCCAGCGAGGCCGCCTAGTTTGAGCTAGCTACAGCTAGCCAAACGCGATGGCAAACGCTTCCGAGGCGGCCTCTGCGGTGCGATCGATGGCCGCCTCGTCGTGGGCGAGGGAAACGAACCAGGCCTCGAACTGGGACGCGGGCGGGTAGATGCCGCGCTCGAGCAGGGCGCGGCAGAAGCGGCCGTAGGCCTCCAGGTCGCACGCCGACGCGCCGGCGAAGTCGCGGATCGGCTCCGGGCTGAAGAATGGCGTCACCAGGCCGGGCGCCGAGGCCACCTGCACGGGGCGGTCCCTGGCCGCGGCGCGGAGGCCCGCCGCCAGCCGGTCGGTGAGATCCCCGAGGCGTCGGTAGGCGTCGGCATCGAGGCGCTCCAGGGTGGCGAGGCCCGCGGCGACCGCAAGCGGATTGCCGGACAGCGTCCCCGCCTGGTAGACGTCCCCGGACGGCGCCACTCGCTCCATCAGCTCGCGGCGACCGCCGTAGGCAGCGGCGGGAAGGCCGCCGCCCAGCACCTTACCCAGCAGGGTCAGGTCGGGAGTGATCCCGTAGAGCTCCTGGGCGCCGCCGCGCGCAACCCGGAATCCCGTGATCACCTCGTCGAAGATCAATAGGGCGTCGCTTCCGCCGGCCTGCTGGCCCAGGAACTCCAGGAAGCCGTCGGCTGGAGCGACCACGCCCATATTGGCGGCGATCGGCTCGCAGATGATCGCCGCCACCTCGTGCGACGCGAGCGCCGCAGCTACCGCCTCGCGGTCGTTCCAGGGGACCAGGACGGTGTCGGCCGCCTGTGCCTCGGTCACTCCCGGGCTGGCCGGGATCCCGTGCGTTGCCAGGCCCGAGCCGGCCTCTACGAGCAGCCCGTCGACGTGGCCGTGGTACGCGCCGGCGAACTTCACCACCTTGTCGCGCCCGGTCGCCGCCCGCGCCAGGCGGACGGCGCTCATGGACGCCTCGGTGCCGGAGTTGACCATCCGCACCATGTCCACCGACGCGAAGCGCTCGCAGACCTCGGCGGCGAGCTCGACCTCGCCCTCGGTCGGAGCGCCGTAGCTGGTTCCCCGCTCGGCCGCATCGCCAACGGCGGCGACGACGTCGGGGTGGGCGTGCCCCAGGATCAACGGGCCCCACGAGCACACCCAGTCGATGTACCGATGCCCGTCCGCGTCGATCAGCTCGAAGCCCTCGCCGCGCTCCACGAAGACAGGGTGATCTCGCCCGATGGCCTGCATCGCCCGCACCGGGGAGTTGACCCCGCCGGGGAGCAGGCCGACGGCCCGTGCGTAGAGGACCTCAGATCTGCGTGTGTCGAGGCCCGAGGCGGCCTCGGTCATGCGCCGGCGTGCTCCCGCTCCCAGGTGGCGTAATCGTCGACGAAGTAGTGCAGCCGCACCTTCTTGAACTCGGTCGAGGAGTACAGGACCGCGCGGTCGTCGCCATGCAGGTCGTGCTCGTCGGCGATCCGGTCGAGGACCGCGTCGCACTCCGGCTTCGAGCGACCGTGGGCCATGGTGAACACCGAGTACGGCCAATCGGCGTAGGTGGGCCGCTGGTAGCAGTGGGAGATCCCGCGCACCGCAGCCATCCTCCTGCCGACCTCGTGCACCTGATCCTCGGGCACCCGCCATACCCCCATCCCGTTGGCCGAAAACCCGGCTCGCCGGTGGTAGAGGATCGCCGCCACCCGGCGCAGCAGCTTTCGCTCCACCATCTCCTTCAGGTGCTCCAGGAACCGGTCGATGGGCATCCCAACCCGCTCGGCCGCCCCGTCGTAGGGGCGGTCGGTGACCGCCATCGGTCCCTGGAGGGCGCGGATCACGGCGACGTCGGTGTTGTCGTAGGGCTGTGCCTCGAGCTCGCGCGGCGGCGCCGCGTCGACCGTCGCCGCCAGCGCCTCGGTCCCCTGCTCCATCTCGAGGTTCATGTTGATCTTGAACAGGGTCAGGGTGGGGAGCTGGCGGATCGACTCGGCGCCCGTCTCGGCCCTCAGCACCTCCAGGGTGCCGTCGAGGCCCAGGCCGGAGTCTGGGGGCGTGGCGATCGTGAACCAGAGGTTGAAGTCGTGGGTGCGCAGGTAGTTGTGGGAGACGCCGGGGTGGGAGTTGATGATCCGGGCGGCGCGCTGGGGGTTCTCGGAGTCGACTTTGGCGGCGACCAGCATCGACGCATAGCCGAGCGCCCGGGTGTCGAAGATCGGCGTGATCTCGCGGATGATCCGCTCGTCGAGCAGCCGCTGGGTGCGGGTCTCGACCTCATCCACCGGCAGCTCGGCCTGGCGGGCGATGGCCCCAAACGGCTCGGGCTCCAGCGGAAAGCTCGACTGAAGGAGGTTCAAAAGGAGTTTGTCGGTCGCGTCGAGCGGCACGGCGGCGCCCACATTGCGCGCGCGAACCTTGGGCCGCGGTTTGCGGAGTGGCGCGCTGGCCCCGCTCAAAGCCAAGCCGCGGCTTCCTTCGCGTAGTACGTGAACACCAGGTCGGCCCCCGCGCGCCGGATTGCGGTCAGGGTCTCGAGCACCGCGGACCGCTCGTCGAGCCAGCCGTTTTGGGCCGCAGCCTTCAGCATCGAATACTCACCGGAAACGTGGAAGGCGGCCACCGGGGCGCCGGTCCCCTCCTTGACGAGGCGGATCACGTCGAGGTACGGAGTGGCGGGCTTCACCATCACAACGTCGGCCCCCTCGGTGAGGTCGAGCTTCGCCTCGCGGACGCCCTCGAGCACGTTCGCCGGGTCCATCTGGTAGCCGCGGCGATCGCCGAACTCCGGGGTGGACTCGGCTGCGTCGCGGAAGGGCGCGTAGAAGGCCGAGGCGTACTTGGCGCTGTAGGCGACGATCGCGACGTTCGGGTGGCCCTCCTCGTCGAGCTGCAAGCGGATCGCCCCCACGCGGCCGTCCATCATGTCGCTGGGCGCCACCACGTCCGCTCCCGCGTCGGCATGCGAGATCGCCGTCTTGGCGAGCAGCTCGACGGTCAGGTCGTTGTCGACCTCGCCGTCGCGGACCACCCCGCAATGGCCGTGCGAGGTGTACTCGCAAAGACAGACGTCGGTGATGACGACCAGGTCGGGGTGGGCGTCCTTGAGCGCCCGGACAGCCATCTGCACGACGCCCTCGGAATCGTAGGCGCCGGAGCCGGCCTCGTCCTTGGAGGCCGGAACGCCGAACAGGATCACGGCGCCGATCCCCGCCGCCTGGAGCTCGGTCGCCTCGGCGACCAGCTCGGAGATCGAGAAGCGCTCGATTCCGGGCATCGAGGGCACCGCCTCGCGCACCCCTTGGCCGGCTACGACGAACAGGGGCTGTACGAGATGCCGTGGCGAAAGCTCGGTCTCCCGGACGAGCTCGCGCAGGGCCCTGGTTCTTCGCAGCCTCCGCATGCGGGTGGCGGGAAAGCTCACGACGGTGATTCTAGGGCGGGGGCGCCTCCGCCCCCGTGTCATTCAGCCATCCGGGGCCAGGAGCTGCCGATCTCACCCTCTCAGAAGGCGAAGCGGCGCAACGCCAGCCGCGCCAGCCCACCATAGGCGACGGCGAGGATCGCCAGGTGGAGGATCGGCCGGCCCAGCCCGGGCCCGGCCGCGTCCAGGCCCCCCGAGATCGCGTCGAGCGCAGGGTCGAAGGGGAAAAGCGCCCGGATCACCTTGATCACGTCGAACAGGGAGGGGCTGACGGTGCCGGACCCGACCAGGGAGACGAAGGCGACCGGCAGCGAGATCATGAAGGCGAGAAGGGAGCTGGCACGGACCTCGCGGGCGGCGCCTCCGATCGCCGCCCCGAAAGCCGCGAAGGCTGCGCCGCCGGCCACGATCGCCGCTCCGAACACGGGGACGCGGCCCCAGTCGATGTCGACGAACAGCGACAGCCCGGCCAGCATAAAAAGCGTGACCACGATCGACACTGCCACCCCGAGCCCCACCTTCTCGACCAGCAGCGCCGTCCGCCCCACCAACCCCCGGGTCAGCCGCGGGAACGCGTTCTCCTCGCGCTCCAACGCCAGCGAGCCGGCCACCAGCAGCACTGTGACGAACATCAGGGTCACCGTCGCGGCAACGGCGATCGCGAACGAGTCGAGGCTGGGCGGAGAGCCCGAAACGACCTCTTTCTGAACCTCGATTGGGTGGGCGATCGAGCTCAGCAGCGGAGTGGCGAGGTTCAGGTTCTGGCGCGCCAGTCTCGAGAACTGAATCACCCGGTCGAGCGCGCCGGCGAACGGGCTACCCGCGGGCAGCTCCGGACGCAGCGCCTCGAGGATGCGCTGGGTGTTCTTGAGACCGAGGACGTTGAAGGTCTGGCCCAGCAAGCTGAACCTGCCTCCCCTGAGCAGCAGGCTCAGGTAGTTGGCGGAGATCTTCGTGACCTGCTTGGAGATCCTGAGATTCGCCTCCGTGACCAGCGAGCTGATCCGGTCGTCCACCAGCCGCGCCTTGACCGGGTCCTCCTCGTTGACCAGAACTCGCACGGTCGGCTGTGAGGGCGTCAGCGAGCCGAGCGACTCGAGCTCTTGGAGCAGGTTCGGCGGCAGGATCAGCGCCGCCAGCGCGTCCCCCGACTCGACCATTTCATGTGCCTGCTCCTCGCTGGACACCGGGATGCAATCGATTCGCGAGCAGAGCTCGCCGCGGGCATCAGCGATGTCGAACTTCGTGCCGGCGAGCACGAACGGCTGTCCTTGGGGAACCTGGTTGAGGAAGGCGACCCGGGGGGTCTCGGGCCCGCGCGAGAGCGCGAAGCCGATCAGCACGGCGATCGCCACCGGATAGACGACCAGCAGCGCCGTCACAAGCGGCGAGCGGCGCAGGATTTGAAGGTCTTTGATGAACAGCCAGCGCACTACTGGTACCTGGCTCCCGCGTCCCGCCCGATTCTCATCAATGACCTCGATCCCGGAGAAAGGCGACAAACGCCTGCTCGAAGTCGCGCGCGCCCGATTCGGGAACAGCCGCGTGGAGCTGGGCTGAGGTGCCGTCGAACAGTGCCTCGCCATCGGCGAGCACCAGCAGCCGGTGGCCATAACGCTCTGCCTCGGAGATGTTGTGGGTGGAGAAGATCGCCGTGGTGCCCGCGCCCGCCAGGCCGAGCACGAACTCCCAAAGGCGCTCCCGCTGACGCGGGTCGAGCCCGGCGCTGGGCTCGTCGAGGAGCAGGACCACCGGGCGCGCAAGGAGGCCGATCGCGATGTTGATCCGCTGCTGGTTTCCGCCCGAAAGGGTTCCCACCTGATCGTTGCGACGTTCGGCCAGGCCGCTCTGGTCGAGCATCTCCTCGACCGCGGCGTCCGTGTCAGGGATCTTCTCGAGGTGGGCGAAGAGGCGCAGGTTTTCGGTCACGGTTAGACGCCGGTAGACCGCCGCCTGCTGCGGGATCCAGCCGATCTCGCCCGGAGGCCGGCTGACGGTGCCAGCGTCCTGGCGCCTGATCCCCGCAAGGATCGTCAGCAGGGTCGTCTTGCCGGCGCCGTTGGGACCGATCACCGCGAGCAGCTCGCCGCGGTGGGCGTCGAAGCTGACGCCCTTGAGCGCCTCGCGCTCGCCGAAGCGCTTGACGAGCTGGCGTGTCTCGATCACGACCTCGCCATCCGTCGACCGACCGGTGGTGACGGATTCGCCGAACACGCCGAGGAAAGCTAGTGGGTCGGCCCGGTGCGCAACTTACACCGGCGTCGCTTGTTAGTTGGGCGAGGCATGGAGGGCTGATGAGCACGACAGCGTCACGACAGGTGGAGCGGCCGAGCGGAGTAAAGCGGCCGCGATTGATCCGGCAGGCGAGCGCCTGGCTGCCCCAACGCGATCCCGAGCCGCTGCCGCTGCAAGACCTGGAGGAGTCGGATGCCCTCCGCTGGGTCGACATCTACGGCGGCGACCTGAGCAACGGCGAGGTGCTGGCGCTGCTGGCCCCAATCTGCCGCGGCGGGCTCACCGAGAAGATGGTCCGCGACCTGATCACCCCTCAGCGGTTCGCAGCCGGGGGGAGCTACCGCGACAGCAACGCGGTGATCACGTCCGGCTTCCGCATTCGCCACCTGGGCTCAGGCACCAACGGCAGCGAAGCCACGAACGGCAACGGCAGCCCCTCGGTCTTGGAGCCGGTCCAGATGCTGGTGGGCGATGACTGGCTGCTCAGCTGCTGGCTTCCGGCGCGGGTGTTTCGCGGCATGGACGCCCCGGTCCCCGTCGCCGACGATTCATCCAGCGGGCTCTACCTGGCCGTGGCCAAGCGTTGGCCGACCAGCAACGCGAGCACCGCCGAGGGCCTCGCCAAGCTCGTGCGGCGCGAGCTTTCCGGCGGCGCCGTCTATCGGCCGCCGATCAACTAACCCCGAAGCGAGCCGACCCGTGCGGTCCGCAGGGGGACCGCACGGGTCGCCACGTCCGCGACGCCCGGCATGCGGGCGGCCGTCCGCAGTCACTGGATGACTAGGCTCTCTCGCCCGTGCGCGTCCTATTCATCGGAGACATCGTCGGTCGTCCCGGGCGAGCGGGCCTCGCCGCAGCAATGCCCGAGCTTCGCGAGCGCCACTCACCCGACCTCGTGATCGCCAACGGCGAGAACTCGGCCGGCGGACTCGGGATCACCGAGAAGACCGCCAACGAGATGTTCGAAATCGGCATCGACGTGATCACCACCGGCAACCACGTCTACCGTCACCGCCAGGTCTACGAGTTCCTGGATCGCAGCGACCGCGTGGTGCGCCCGGCCAACTATCCGGTCGGAAACCCTGGGCGTGGCGCGACGACCGTCGAGGCCGCCGGGAGGCGCGTCGCCGTGCTCAATCTGAGCGGCGCCGTGCAGCTTCGGGTCGCCCGCTCCCCATTCGCCGAGGCCGACGCCCAGCTGGCCAAGCTCGAGAGCGAGGCGGACACCGTGATCGTCGACTTCCACGCCGAGGTGACGAGCGAAAAGGTGGCGATGGGCTGGCATCTCGACGGACGGGTCGCCGCCTGCCTCGGCACCCACACCCACGTCCCCACCGCCGACGCCCGCGTCCTGCCCGGTGGCACGGCATGCATCAGCGACGTCGGCATGACCGGCTCGCGCGCGGGGGTGATCGGAGTGCGGCGCGAGCAGGCGCTCGAGGCCTTTCGCACACAGATGCCGGTCAAGTTCGACACCGCTGACCAGGACGTCTGGATCAACGCCGTGGTCGTCGAGGTCCGCGACGACGGCCTGGCGTCGTCGATCGATCAGGTGGTGGTTCCGGCGCCCCAGTAGGCAGAGCGACGAGGCCCGCCATCGCCAAGCCGAAGAACCACGGGATGTAGAGGTAGAACCAGTGCTCCGCGGTCAGCTGGACGGCGATCAGGATCGCCGCGGCGAGGGCGGCCGCCTGAGGCAGGGAGCGGCGGCGAGGAACGAGGCCGACGAGCAGGGCGAGGCCGACGGCGAACGCCTTGAGCACGGTCTGGAGCCACTCGAGCGAGTGTTCCTGGCCCCAGATGCTGAACGGGGAGCTCCGGTCGAGCTGGCTCTCGACCGTACGGTCGTAGAAGGTGGCGAGGCCCGGCTCGATCGTGGGGAGGACGAGCATCAGGGCGAGACCGCCGATGAAGGCGATCGAAAACAAAGCGAGCGCGCGGAGCCTCGGCTGCGCGAGGGTTTGGCGCTGGAGGCCGTCGCTTCGGTCGAGAACTCCCCGCTGGCCGGCGGCGAAGAGCGGGGCGAGCGCTAGCGGGGCGAACTTGGCGAGGGTCGCAAAGGCGAGCAGGGCGCCGCGTTTGACAGGTGAGGTGAAGACTACGAGCGCCCAGACGAGCAGCGACGCGATCAGAGTGTCGTTGGAGTTCGACTGGAGGGCGTAATCGGTGAACGGGTAGGCGGCCCAGGCGAAGCCAAGGATGACGCCGAGGCGAGTCCCGCCGAGCTGACGCCCGAGCACGAAGAGCCCGGCAACGGTCGCCAGGTCGAAGAAGATCGCGGCGGCATGGGCGGCGGGGAGGTTGTCCCAGGCGCCGTGCCAGGGCAGGACGAGCTCGAACGGGATATAGGCGTAGTAGTTGAAGGGGCCGTAGGTGTCGCCGAAGGGATTGTCGGAGGGGAACGCATTCAGGCCCCAGACGGTCAGCCCGTGAGTGATGTGGTCGGCGCCGATCACGCCGGCGTAGCCGACGTCGATGACGCCGGAATCGGCGATGTTGAGAGC
>Ga0307312_10001335_pt1 | contig 12607 bp, 16 predicted proteins | sample ER_DNA_202_FD_194489 | JGI IMG/M metagenome (GOLD analysis project Ga0307312, IMG submission 194489) | Bulk soil microbial communities from the East River watershed near Crested Butte, Colorado, United States - ER_DNA_202 | ecosystem: Environmental > Terrestrial > Soil > Floodplain | place...
TGCGACGCAGGCCTATGCCCTGGGCTGGACCGGCGCCACGCTCGCCTACCAGCTACAGATCCCCACCGGGGTGCTGATGCTGACAGTGCTGCCGCACGCGCTTTGTGAGCTCACCGCCCTCTTCCTGCCGCTGGCGGCGTGGACGATCGCCAGCCGTAAGGGCGAGTGGGGGAATCTGCTCGCGGCCACTGTGGCGACCGTCGCCGTCGCGATCCCCGCGCTCGTGCTCGCGGCCCTGTGGGAGACGTACGTCTGGCCCCAGATCCTCCAGGCGGTGTCGCCGGTCGCGTAGGGCAGAGCGGTTCCCGGCGGCTAGGCCGCTTCGCCGTTCTCCTTGGGCCCGGTGACCGCCTCCGGACCCAGCAGTGCGCGCCGGAACACACGCTCCTCGTCCTCGAACAGGAAGCCCCACAGGTGGCGGCGCTCGAGCAGCGTGCGGCGCTTCGTCTCGAGCACGGCCTTGCGCGGCAGGCCGGCGATCCGCTGACCGAGCTCCAGCCCCCGCGCGACCACATCGCCCTCCACGACCTCGCGCACTATCCCCATCCTCTGCGCCTCCTCCGCCTTGACCAGCTGGCCGGTGAGGCAGAGCTCCTGGGCGACGGTCGCCGGGAGCACGGCGCGCGCCGCCGCATAGCTTGGCGGGATGCCTCGCGGCAACTCGGGATAGCCGAAGGTCGCCGAGGCCGAGGCGATCCGCAGGTCACACAGCAGCGCGAGCGCGAAGCCACCGGCGATCGCAGGGCCGTTGATCGCGGCGACGATGGGGCGACGGCAGCCGCCGACCGCCTCGAAGGCAACCGTGCTCGTCTCGACCAGCTGCTTGCGGTGCTCCAGGTCGCCGCCGAACTGCGTGGTGTCCATCCCGGAGCAGAATGCGGCTCCGGCCCCCGTGAGCACGACGCAGCCCACCTCGCCGTCACGCGACAGGTGGCCGAACGCGTCGGCGAGCTCGAGCCGCAGCTCGATGGAGAGCGCGTTTCGCCGCTCGGGGCGCCGCAGGGTGACGAGCGCGACCTCCTCGTGACGCTCGATCGACAGCAGTCCGGCCACGGGGGGATGCTATCCACGACTCGCCCAGCGGCACCCGTGACTGGGGCGCCTCGCCGCCTGACACACTCCGCCCATGAGCGCTGACGGCGCCAGGGAAGCGGAGACCGCGGCCGGCCCCGACGAGCGAGGCACAACCCCGGCAGAGGCGATCAAGCAGGCCAGGGTCCGCGCCCCGACGCGGGGCAACCGCAAGCTCGAGGCGCTGCTCGACGGAGTCAACGGGGACGCGGAGCTGCGCGGCTGGTGGCACATGGCTCAGGTGACCTCGGAGCGGCTCGGGATGTCCGATCACTCCTGGGTCCACGTCCAGATCGTGCTCAACATCGGGCTGCGCCTGCTGCGGCTTCTGGCGAAGGCGGGGGTCGAACCGGCGATGGTCACCGACCACGGGATGGGCCGCCGCGACGGCGAGGTCGTGGTTGCCGCCGGGGCGCTCCTGCATGACGTCGGCATGTCCATCCACCGCACCGATCACGAGGCCTACAGCCTGTTCCTCGCCGAACCGAAGCTGAGGCAGCTTCTCGAGGGGGTCTACGACGAGCCGGAGCGCACCGTGGTCGTCTCCGAGGCGCTGCAGGCGATCATTGGCCACCGGCGCCGCGGCGAGCCGTACACGCTCGAGGCCGGGGTGGTGCGGGTCGCCGACGCGCTCGACATGGCCCAGGGGCGCTCCCGGGTGCCGGTCGAGTCAGGTCGGGTCGGCATCCACGCGCTGTCCGCCGCGGCCATCGACGGGGTGGCGATCGAGACGGGCACCGACCGCGCGGTGATGATCGAGATCAAGATGAACAACTCGGCCGGGGTCTTCCAGGTCGACGACCTGCTGGCGACCAAGCTGCGCGGCACGCCCCTCGAGAGCCATCTCGAGGTGGTCGCGACAATTGAGGGCGAGACCGAGAAGCGGCTGCTCACCGAGTTCCGACTGCCGGAGAGCTAGTGCTCGCCGCCGCAAGTGCCGCCGCGTTGGGCGGCTGCAAACCTTCGCCAGCCTTCGTCTTCGCTCGCTCGCGTGCTCTCCAAGCACGCCACGCTCGCTGCGTCCTCGGCTGACTCGGTTTTCGCTCGCCCAAGCGCGACGGAACATACGACGGAGAGCACTGAGGACGCGGCGCGCGGCTACGGCTTGCGGGCTCGCACGATCGCCGATCCGGCGTGCTCGTGGACGCGGTGCGTTTCGCGGATCTCGATCCCCTCGAGGCCGGCGGCCGCCAGCTGGCGGCGGCAGTCCTCCTCGGTCAGGGCGCCGGCTATGCAGCCGGTCCACTGCCGCAGGTCGCGGCGCGTGGCCTCGCCCATCTCCGGGTCGGCGACCACGTCTGTGACCGCGAAGCGACCGCCCGGACGGAGGACACGAGCCGCCTCGCGGAAGACCTGGGGCTTGTCGCCTGAGAGGTTGATCACGCAGTTCGAGATGATCACGTCGACGGACTCGTCGGGCAGCGGGATCTGCTCGATCGTTCCCTTCATGAACTCGACGTTCTCCACGCCGGCCGCCAGCTGGTTGCGCCGGGCGAGCTCGAGCATCTCGTCGGTCATGTCGAGGCCGTACGCCTTCCCGGTCGAGCCGACCCGGCTGGCCGACAGCAGGACGTCGATCCCGCCTCCGGAGCCGAGATCGAGGACCGTCTCGCCCTCGTGGAGCTCGGCGACGGCCGTCGGGTTTCCGCAGCCCAGCGAGGCGAGCTTCGCCGCGTCGGGTAGCGAGGCGCGCTCCTCGCCGGAGTAGAGGTCGGCGCCGACCGCTGGACCGCAGCAACCGGCGGCGCCCGCCCCAGCGGTCCTGGCCGCTTCGGCGTATCGCTCGCGCACGGCCTCGCGGATGTCCTCGGTCGTCCGGGTGGGACCGCTCACCGATCCTCCTTGTACGCGGCGACGATTTCGGTCGGAAACAGCATCTGCGAGAGGTACTCACGCGAAACGACCCTGAAGTCCAGCTCGCGTAGGACGGGCGCCGCGAGCACGCCTCGGCAGTTGGCGGTAAGCACGAGCCCCCGCTGGTATGCCCAGTCCCAGATGCGGTGCCGGCGTCGCTCGCCCTTGGTCATGTTGGAGAGGACGAGCCTGCCGCGGGGTCGGAGCACACGCCCGAACTCCGCCAGAGCGCGGGGGATGTCATCGCGCGGAAGTAGATCGAGCATGTAGCCGTTGACGAGCAGGTCGAAGCTCTCGTCCGCGATCGGCAGCTCCAACGCGCTGCCTTCGATCACCTCGACCTCTCCGGCGAGCCCGGCATCCTCGAGGCGCCGGCGCGTCTGGGCGAGCATGCCCTCGGAGATCTCGACGCCGGCGGTGCGTCCGCCGGGGTTGGCGCCCGCGAGGCGCACCAATTGGACGCCCGTTCCCGTGGCGACCTCGAGAACGTCCTCGCCAGGCCGAACGCTCGCCAGCTCGAGCACGCGCCGGCGCGCCTTGGACTCCGTCGCCCGCGCCCAAGCCTCGTACACCGGCGCGAGCCGCGTGTACATCCGCGGCACACGCTCTGGCGGGTCCTTGGCCTCGAGAACCAGGTCGCGCCAGTCGGCGCGCGGGGCTGCTAGCCCGCCAGCCATCCGGAGAGCTCCTCCACAGCCTTGGGGTTGACGTAGTAGTAGGCCCACAGGCCGCGGCGCTCCGAGCCGACGATGCCAGCCTCGCGCAGCACCTTGAGGTGGTGGGAGACCGTGGGCTGGGAGAGCTCGAACAGCGGCACCAGCTCGCAGACGCAGACCTTGCCGGCGTGCTGGCGCAGCACGTCGACGAGCTGGAGACGGATCGGGTCGCCGAGGGCCTTCGCGACCGATGCCATGCGCTCGGCCTCGCGGCGCTCGATGTCCGGGTAGACCACGGGCTCGCAGCAGGGCTCGCCGGCGGGACGCTTCTGCTTCGGGGCCAGCTCCAGATCGACAGCCATCTATTTACATATATCAATTGAAAAGACATATGTCAATCGAATAGCATGGGTTCGATGCCCAAGGATGTCCCGCAGGTGCTCTTCGTCTGCGTTCAAAACGCGGGTCGCAGCCAGATGGCCGCCGCAATGCTCGATCGCTACGCGGATGGCCGCGTCCACGTGCGCTCGGCCGGATCGGAGCCCGCGGATCAGATCAATCCCGCCGTGGTCGAGGCGCTGAACGAGGTGGGACTGGACATCTCCAAGGAGTTCCCGAAGCCCATGACCGACGAGGTCGTGAGGGCCGCCGACGCAGTGATCACGATGGGCTGCGGCGACGCCTGTCCGATCTATCCGGGGAAGCGCTACGAGGACTGGGAGGTGGATGACCCCGCCGAGGCCGACCTCGAGGGGGTGAGGCGGATCCGCGACGAGATCAGCCAGCGCGTGCGAAGGCTCCTCGACGAGGTCGCACCCGATCACGGCGCGAGTGCCTAGGCCGGACCTGGCGCGCCGGGGCCTCGCCGAGGGCCTGGCCGCCTTCGCCCTCGTATTCGCCGGATGCGGCGCGATCGTTGCGGACGAGGTCTACGGCGGTCAGCTCGGCACCGTTGGCATCGCCCTGGCCTTCGGCCTCGTGATCATGGTCATGGTCTACGCGACCGGCCACCTCTCCGGCGCCCACATCAATCCTGCGGTGACGCTGGCGTTCACGCTCTCCCGTCACTTTCCCCTGCGCGAGGCCCTCACCTACATCGCGGCTCAGTGCGCGGGGGCGATCGCGGCAGCCTTGGCGCTGCTGGCGATCTGGCCCGATCAGCCAGCCCAGCTCGGCGCGACCTCCCCGAGCGTCGGCGTCGGCAGCGCCCTTGCGTACGAGGCCGTCCTCAGCGCCTTCCTGATGTTCGTGATCATGGCGGTGGCCACCGACACCCGCGCCGTCGGCGCGGCCGCCGCGATCGCGATCGGCGGCACGATCGGCCTCGACGCGCTGGTCGGCGGGCCGGTCACGGGCGCCTCGATGAATCCGGCCCGCTCCCTCGGCCCTTCGCTCGCCGCCTGGGAATGGCGGGACTTCTGGATCTACCTGGCGGGGCCCATCGTCGGCGCCGCTCTCGGCGGCCTGGCATACCAGCTCGTTCGAGGGGAGCAGCCTGGCACGGGGCCGGACGAGCCGATCCCTGGTCCCGGTTAGACGCCGGCGCCCTGCGCGCCGCGACCCTCGCCGGCGGCGAAGCGCGCCGCCCCGCGGAGCCCGGTCTCGATCGAGGCACGCCCCAGCTCGGCCTCGAGCGCCAGGCCGTCGGCGAGGATCCGCCCGGAGCCCTCGATTGCAGCGCGGCGGTCGGAAAGCATCGTCGGCTGCGGAAAGGCAGCGAGCCCCTCGGCGATCTCCAGCGCCCGCACGAGGTGCGCCTCCTCGGCAACGACCTCGTTCACGAGCCCCCAGTCGAGCGCCTCGGCGGCGTCGAGCACGCGGCCGGTGAGGATCAGCTCGAGCGCCCTGCCCATGCCCACCACCAGCGGCAGCCGCTGTGTGCCGCCGTCGATCAGGGGGACACCGAAGCGCCGCTCGGTGAAGCCCAGGCGCGCGGTCTCGGTGGCGATTCGCAGGTCGCACCACAGTGCCAGCTCGAGCCCGCCGGCCAGGCACCAGCCCGAGATCGCCGCCACGGTTGGCTTTGACGGAGTGAGGCGCGTGAATCCCATCGGCCCCTCGGGCCGGGCGGCCACCGCGTCGAGGACGTCCGAGCTCAGCTCCGGGCCCGCCTCGGCCATCGCCTTCAGGTCGGCGCCGGCGCAGAATGCCTCGGGGCCGTCGCCGGTGAGCACCAGCACGCGCGCATCGTCATCGGCCTCGAACTCGCGGAAGCCGTCGAGCAGGAGCCCGGCGGTCTCGACGTCGACGGCGTTGCGCCGCTCCCGCCGGTCGATCGTCAGCACCGCGGCGGCCCCAGAGCGCTCATAGCGGACCTTCGGCACTAGGCGGCTGGCGGGCGGAGCCGCTCCAGCTCCCGGCGGAGACGCTCCTTGCGGCTCTCGAGCCGGATCTGGATCAGAGACAGGAGGGTGACCAGGATCGCGAAGAAGGCCATCACCGCGAAGGCGAAGAAGGTGATCACCTTGTCGTCCGTGCGTCCCCAGAGGCCGACGCCATCCGCGGCGAGGGCGGTCGGCGCGCCGGCCATGAACCCTGCCAGCACCACGCCAGCGACGATCAGAACTCGGGCTGGGCGACCCCCGCTCACGGCGGTAACTCTACTAACGGCAGGCGGGCTGGACGGGTTCGGCTTTAGGTCCGTTTTACGCCTGACTCAATAGAGTGGCCGACGCATGGCCAAGAACCGCAGGCTGATTCCGTGGGCGATCGCGGCGGGCGCCATCCTGATCGTGATCGCGATCATTTACTTGGCGGAGTCGGCCGGCTCGCTGCCGTCCTTCTTCCCGGGACACGAGGCCGGATCTTCTCACCACCACATCAAGCACGGGCTACTGGCATTCATCCTCGGCATCGGCTGCTTCGTCTTCGCCTGGTTCCAGTCCGGCCACTCCACCGCTCGCTCCGGCTAGCCTGAGCCGTCCGTGGACCCCATCTCCTACTTCCAGGGAGCGGTCCTTGGTGCGCTCCAGGGCATCGCGGAGCCGTTTCCGATCTCGAGCCTCGGACATGGCGTCATGCTGCCGCGCCTGCTCGGCTGGGACATCCACCAGAACGACGACTACTTCCTGGCCTTTCTCGTGGCCACGCACGTGGCGACCGCCATCGTGCTGCTGCTGCTCTTTCTGGATGACTGGAAGCGGATCGTGCGCGGGCTGTGGCGCTCCCTTCGCGATCGCGAGATCAAGCCGGACGACACCGACGCGCGGCTCGGCTGGCTGCTGGTGGTGGGCACGATCCCCGCGGGCGCCGTGGGCCTCCTGCTCGAGCACCCGCTGCGCTCCTTGTTCGCCTCCCCGGCCTCCGCCGCCGCGTTCCTCGTCGTCAATGGCATCCTGCTGCTCACGTTCGAGCGGCTCCGCCGTCGCCCGCCTCGGCCGGGCGACTACCTCGGCGACTCCGACGCCCGGATCGCCAAGCTCAGCTGGCGCCAGGCGGTGGGCGTCGGAACCGCGCAGGCGGCCGCCCTGGTGCCGGGCATCTCGCGCTCCGGGATCACGATGGGCGGCGGCATCCTGTTCGGGCTCTCGAACGAGGACGCGGCGCGGTACGCGTTCCTTCTCGCGACGCCGATCATCGGCGCGGCCGGTGTGCTCAAGCTCCCAGAGCTGTTGGGCTCGACCGGCGACGGCGTCCGCGGCCCGGCGCTGGTCGGGGCCCTGTGCGCCGCGTTCACCACCTACCTGGCGGTCAAGTTCCTGCTCCGGTTCTTCGAGACCAACCGGCTGACGCCGTTCGGCGTCTACTGCATCGCCGCAGGCCTGATCTGCACCGTGATCTTCGCCCTCGATTGATAGCAGCGGCGCCGAACTGCGGCTGCAGAAAGAGAAGGCGCGCGACCCGGGGCAGGGAGTGAGTCGCGCGCCGCACGAGAGAGGACTTCTCGCTCGGCCCCAGTCTCGTGGCGCCAGCCCGGCCACTGGTGAACATTCCGAGAAGCGCCGTGTAAAAGTTCTGTGAACGCCGTCAACGGGTTCGCCATGACGACCGCGACGCCACTACCATGGTGGGCGGCTCAGACGAGCGAGGCGGGGCCGGTCAAACCGGCCTTCGCCTCGCGGCCACGCCCATGAGCGTCCAACCGGCAACACTTCGAGTAGCCGTCATCGATGACGACTCCGGGTTCCTTCGCGTGCTCGCCAAGCGTCTCGAGGGATCCGGCTATCAGTACCGGATCCTCTCCGGGCCGGTGCCCGCCGAGGAGCTCGCGGCGATGAAGCTCAATGCCCTTCTCGTCGATCCCGCCCTGCTCGGCCCGCTCGCCTCCGAGTTCCTGGAGCGGGTCTGCGGGATGCTGCCAGGCCTCGGCGTCATAGTCTGCACGCAGGGCGCCACGGTGGCCCAGCGCGTTCGCGGGCTTCGCCTCGGCGCCGACGACTGGATCTCGAAGCCGTGCCACCCGGAGGAGGTGATGGCCCGGATCGAGGCCGTGGTCCGCCGCCACCGACGGGGCCAGACCCGCGAGGACCTGGGCCCGCTGGTCGCGGGGGAGCTGGAGATCATGCCCGACCGGTTCCAGGCCTATGTCGGCGGTGAGAGCCTGGAGTTCACGCGCCGCGAGTTCGAGCTCCTGGGGGTGCTCGCCGAACACGCCGGCAAGGTGCTCGAACGGGACGAGATCTACCGGCGGGTCTGGGGCTACTCGATGATCCACGGCGATCGCTCCGTGGACGTCTTCGTCCGCAAGCTCCGCTCGAAGCTTCACAGGCGCTCCCCCGGGTGGGAGTACATCCACACCCACTTCGGGATCGGCTACCGCTTTGACCCGCAACCGGTGGAGCCCGGCGCCGATCCGATGCCGGGCAAGCGGGGGGTCCCCGAGGGGGCGCCCGAGGCCTCGGAGGTCGAGGCCTTGAAACCCGCAATTTCCTAGAAGGCCGCGTCCTCCCGGAGGCGGCTCCCAGGCCCCTCTTCCCAGCCCGTTGGTGCGTGGGTGAAGCCATGCAGGCCCCGACTTCACAGGTTTTTCACAGCCTGGCCACTTGCCCGTAACAGGGTTGCTCATGGCCGCTGGGACGCTGCCGCCATCCCAAGCTAAACAAAGGAGCCTCTCGAAAGTGATTTCTCGCAAGTCCATACTTGCCATATTCGCCTGCGGTCTGCTCGCCATCGGGCTTGCGGCGTGCGGCGACGACAGCGGAAGCAGCGGCAGCGACCTCTCCGGCAGCATCAGGCTGGATGGCTCGAGCACCGTGTTCCCGTTCGCGCAGGCGGCGGCCGAGCTGTTCAACGAGGACAACCCGAACGTCAAGATCAGCGTCGGCGAGGCCGGCACCTCCGGCGGCTTCGAGAAGTTCTGCGCCGGCGAGACCGACATCTCCGACGCCTCGCGGCCGATTGAGCCCGAGGAGGTCGACGCCTGCAAGAAGGGCGGCGTCTCCTACAGCGAGATCCAGGTCGCCAACGACGGGATCTCGGTCACGACCAACCCCGCCCTCGAGATCAGCTGCCTGACCACTGACCAGTTGAAGAAGCTCTGGAACACCACGGCGGTCAGCAACTACAGCCAGCTTGGCAAGGACGCGGACACAGGCCAGCCGCTGCCCGACGCTGACGTGAGCCTCTACGGACCGGGCACCGACTCCGGCACCTTCGACTACTTCACCGATGTCATCAACGGCCTGGAGGACCGCAGCCGGGACGACTACCAGCCGTCCGAGGACGACAACGTGCTCGTCGAGGGAGTCGCCGGCGACCAGGACGGGCTGGGCTATTTCGGCTTCTCGTACTACGAGCAGAACCAGGACAAGCTGAACCTGGTCTCGGTCGACGCCGGCAAGGGCTGTGTGGCCCCGAGCGTCGAGACGATCCAGTCCGGCGAGTACGCGCCGCTGTCACGGCCGCTGTTCATGTATCCGAGCGCCGATGCGATCCAGAAGCCGGAGGTGAAGGCGTACATGCAGTACGTGGTGGACAACTACGACACGATCGCGCAGCAGGCGCAGATCGTCCCCATGGACAGCTCGCAGGCCACCAAGGCGACGTCCGCCTTCGAGAAGGCGACCGGCTAGGCAGGTAGACGGGGGAGCGGCCCTAGGGTGGAAGCCGGAACGAGAGCGCCGGGCGAGGCGGCGCCGGGGACCCCGGTCCTCGGCGCCGCCCGCCGTCGCTGGGGCGAGGAGGCGATCAGGCTGAGCCTGTTCGCCGCCGCGGTGGTCTCGGTGCTGACGACGCTGGGCATCGTCGCCTCCCTGCTGAACGAGACGATCAAGTTCTTCCAGGACGTCGGGGTGGGGGCGTTCATCACCGACGGCGACTGGAAGCCGCTCTTCTCCGACCCGCAGTTCGGCATCTGGCCGCTGATCAACGGCACCCTGCTGGTCACCGCCATCGCGATCCTGGTGGCGATCCCGGTCGGGCTGGGCTCGGCGATCTACCTCTCCGAGTACGCATCCCCGCGGATGCGGCGGGTGATCAAGCCGGTGCTGGAGGTCCTCGTCGGCGTCCCCACCGTGGTGCTTGGCTTCTTCGCCCTCACCTTCGTGACGCCTACGATCGTGCATGACTTCCTCGGCCTCGACGTGCAGGTCTTCAACGCGCTCTCCGCCGGCCTGGTGATGGGGATCATGATCGTGCCGACGATCGCCTCGGTTGCTGAGGACGCGATGTCGGCCGTCCCAGGCTCCCTTCGGGAGGGGGCCTTCGGGCTCGGCTCCTCGAAGTTCCAAACCTCGACCCGAGTCGTCTTCCCGGCGGCCCTGTCGGGCATCGTCGCGGCGATGGTGCTCGGCGTCTCGCGGGGGATCGGCGAAACGATGATCGCGCTGATCGCGGCCGGGCAGATCCCCAACACAGGACTCAACCCGACCCAGCCCTTCGAGACGATCACCACCTTCATCGGCGCCACCGCCAAGGGCGACAACCCCGCGGGCACGACCGGCTACTACGCGATCTTCGCCTGCGGCATGACCCTGTTCGTGCTGACGCTGATCATGAACGCGATCTCTATCCGCTTCGTACGCAAGTACAGGCAGGCCTACGAATGAGCGCTCCTCCGCCGGCTCCCCCGCCCGACGCAACGGCCGCCACCGTGCCGCCCCCCTCGCTGACGATCCCGCGGGCCCCACGAGCCGCTCGGCTCAAGGACCTCGCCTTCAAGGGCGGCATGCTCGCCTGCCTCGGGATCGCGCTGATCACCCTCGCCGCGGTGCTGGTCCAGGTGTTCAGCAAGGGGTTCGGCCAGCTCGACCTGAACTTCATCACGGACCTCGGGTCGTCGCTCCCCGACAAGGCTGGGATCGGGTCGGCCCTGGTCGGGACGCTCTGGGTGATCGCGGTCTGCATCGCCTTCATCGTTCCCGTCGGCGTCGCCAGCGCCGTCTACCTGGAGGAGTACGCCGATCGCAACCGCTGGTACAACCGCTTCATCGAGGTGAACATCCAGAACCTCGCCGCGGTTCCCTCGATCGTCTACGGCATCCTCGGCCTGGCCTTCCTGGTGCGCGGCCCGCTCAGCCTGGGCCACGTCGTTCTCGCGGCGGGCCTCACCCTCGCCCTGCTGGTCCTGCCGGTGGTGGTCATCGCCGGGCGCGAGGCGATCCGCGCCGTGCCACCATCGATCCGCGAGGGCTCGATGGCCCTTGGCGCCACCAAGTGGCAGACGATCTGGAAGCAGGTCCTGCCCGCGTCCGTGCCGGGGTTCGCGACCGGGGTGATCCTCGCCGTCTCCCGGGCGATCGGCGAGGCGGCCCCCCTGATCGTCGTTGGCGGGGCCGTCTACCTGAGCTTCTACCCGAGCGGGCTGGGCAGCGACTTCACCGTCCTGCCGCTCCAGATCTTCAACTGGATCTCGCAGCCGCAGGAGGAGTTCAAGGATCTGGCCGCGGCCGGGATGATCGTCCTGCTCGCGATCCTGCTGTTGCTCAACGCGGTGGCCATCTGGCTCCGCAACAAATACGAGAAGAATTGGTAGGTGGTCGCTAGTGTTCGGAAAGGTGATTGATCCCGAGCGGGTGGAGCGCGAGCGCGCTACGCCCGAGATCCATACCGCCGTGCGGGGTGGTCGCGAGGGTGCCGGTGCACGGCCCAAGTTCGCTGGCGAGGCGGTGTTCGAGCTCTCGAACGTGACCGTCTCCTACGACGGCGTTCCCGCGGTCGCCGACGTGTCGTTCGACGTCTACCGGAACCACATCACCGCCCTGATCGGGCCCTCCGGGTGCGGCAAGAGCACCCTGATCCGGTGCCTGAACCGTATGAACGACCTGATCCCGACGGCGAGCGTCGAGGGCACGGTGCTCTACCACGGCCAGGACCTCTATGGGAGGCAGGTCGACCCGGTCGAGGTGCGCAAGCGGATCGGGATGGTGTTCCAGAAGCCGAACCCGTTCCCGAAGTCGATCTTCGACAACGTCGCCTTCGGTCCGCGAGTGCTGGGGATTAAGGACGACCTCCACGCTCGCGTCGAGCGCGCCCTGCGCCGCGCCGCTCTTTGGGACGAGGTCAAGGATCGCCTGGGCGCGAGCGCCTACGGGGTGTCCGGCGGCCAGCAGCAGCGCCTGTGCATCGCCCGCTGCCTCGCCGTCGATCCGGACGTGATCCTCATGGACGAGCCCTGCTCCGCGCTCGACCCGATCTCGACCGGAAAGATCGAGGACCTGATGCGCGAGTTGAAGCAGGATTACTCGATCGTGATCGTCACCCACAACATGCAGCAGGCGGCGCGCATGTCCGACCGCACGGCGTTCCTGATGGTCGAGCTGGACGCCGGCGAGAAGCACCGCACCGGCCGCGTGGTGGAATACGACGAGACCGAGAAGATCTTCACCAATCCCAGCGACCGGCGAACCGAGGACTACGTGACAGGAAAGGTGGGCTGATGGCCCCGGATGAGATCCGCCTCCACTATCGCGAGGAGCTCGAGCGGCTCGAGGGACGGGCCCTCGACGGCCTCGACCTGGTGATCGCGGCACTCGATCGCACCGTCGAGGCGGTCCAGCACCAGGACATCGAGCTGGCCGAGCTGGTGATCGCCGACGACGACGTGATCGACGGCCGCTACCTGGAGATCCACCAGGCGATCCTCACGC
>Ga0307312_10001336_pt1 | contig 12599 bp, 12 predicted proteins | sample ER_DNA_202_FD_194489 | JGI IMG/M metagenome (GOLD analysis project Ga0307312, IMG submission 194489) | Bulk soil microbial communities from the East River watershed near Crested Butte, Colorado, United States - ER_DNA_202 | ecosystem: Environmental > Terrestrial > Soil > Floodplain | place...
TGATCCCGGACATCCTCTGCAACGCGGGGGGTGTGACGGTCAGCTACTTCGAGTGGGTCCAGGACATGCAGTCCTTCTTCTGGACCGAGTCGCGGATCAACGAGAGCCTGCACGAGATCATGGATCGGGCCTTCGAGGACGTTCATCACATGAGCGAGCGACACTCAGTCCACATGCGGACGGCGGCCTACATGGTGGCCGTTGCCCGCGTCGCCGAGGCCACCACGCTGAGGGGCCTGTACCCGTAGGAGGTCTGCAGCGTGCTCGACCACGAAGAGCGGTTCCTGTTTCGCGAGGAGATCCTCAACCTGGCCAATGCCCTGGCCGAGCCTGGCGCCCTGGACAACGTCGAGGACCTGCTTGCCGATGTGACGACCTCGCCGCGCTTTGACAGCGACGTATTCACGCTCGAGCGCTCGTTGCAGGTGATGCTCGGCAGCCGCGCCGGCTCGACGCTGGTGGGGCTGCTGACGGTCACCCGCGAGGTCTTCGACGAGGTTGGCGAGATCGGCCTGACCCCGGAGGTCCAGGAGCGGCTGGTCGGCTGGCGGGCCCGATTCGGCCTGGCAATCGACAACGCCCTGAACTTCCTGAACAACCCCGACGGCATCCAGGGCCACAACTTCGGCACCCAGCTGACCCACGCTGAGGGCGGCCTCACCCTCCAGGGGCGCCTGACGCTGGTCCGCTACAACAACGAGCCGCAGTTCTTCATCGCCGATGCCGATGTGCTGCTGAGCATGGCCGCCGACGTGATGGAGCGCCTGGGCGAGCATCTCGAGCCGGAGATGGTCGAGCCGGAGCTGATGGCCAGGCTGCGCGAGGCGGTCGACCTGATCGAGCGGCGGGGCAAGCCGCGGGGGTGAGCGCCGGCCAGCGCGTCTTCCTCGCTGCGACCGGTCAGAACCGCGGCAAGACCACCGCATCGCTGGGCCTGACCGCGGCGATCATCAGCCGGGGGTCGAGGACCGGCTTCATCAAGCCGGTCGGGCAGCGCTACCTGGTGATCGAGGGCACCCGGGCCGATGAGGACGCCGTCCTGATGAAGGCCGTCTTCGACCTCCCCGATGCCCTCGACGACATGAGCCCGGTAACCCTCCCGCGCCACTTCACCACCGACTACATCATGGGCAAGGTGGACGGTGACCTCGCCCACGACGTGACCGAGGCGGCGGCGCGCGTGGCCGCCGAGAAGGACCTGCTCGTCATCGAGGGGACCGGCCATGCCGGGGTGGGCGCGGTGGTCGGGCTCTCGAATGCGCGCGTGGCGGCGCTCCTCGAGGCGCCGGTGGTGATCGTCAGCGAGGGCGGCGTCGGGCGTCCGATCGACGAGATCGTGCTCAATCACGCCCTCTTCGAACGGGAGGGCGTGCGAGTCGTCGGCGCGGTCGTCAACAAGGTGGACGTCGAATCGCATCCCAATCTGCCGGACGTGCTGCGGCGCGGCCTCGCCCAGCATGGAATCGAGCTCCTCGGCTGCATCCCCTACAGCGACCTGCTGGCCAATCCGTCGCTCGAGCTGATCGCAACGCACCTCGATGGGGAGCTGTTGGCCGGGGAGGCGACTCCGGGCCGGACGATCGGGCACGTCGCCATCGGCGCGATGCAGGCCAGGCACGCGGTGGGGCTGATCCCCGAGCGGACCCTGCTCATCACGCCGGGCGATCGCGACGACCTGATCGAGATGGCGCTGGCGCTCAACGCGGCGGCGGAGGAGCAGGTCACGGGCGTGGTGCTGACGGGCGGCTTCCACCCCGGGGATGCCGCCCTGGCCGGGCTGCGCGAGGCGGGCCTCTTCAGCTACCTCGTCAAGACCGACACCTATCGCACGGCCCAGGCGGTCGACGAGATCCTGGTCAAGACGCACCAGACCGATACCGACAAGATCGAGACGATCATCGAGCTGGTGGGCGGCGCGCTCGACATCGGCGACTTCCTGGCGCGCCTCTAGCCGCCCCCGCGCCGCCGGGTTAGGATGCCGGGCATGACCGCCACACAGCCGACCATCGACCGACTCCATTTCACCGGCGACGACGAGGCCGACCGCCTGCTCGCCAGCGAGCCGCTGGCGCTCCTGATCGGCTTCGCGCTCGACCAGCAGGTCTCGGTGCAGAAGGCGTTCTCCGGGCCGGCCGAGCTGCGCCGTCGGATCGGCCATCTCGACGCCGCGCGGATCGCGGCCATGGACCCCGAGGAGCTGGCCACCATCTTCCGTCAGCGACCCGCGCTGCACCGCTTCCCAGGCGCCATGGCCGCTCGGGTGCAGGCCCTCTGCGCGTTCGTGGTCGAGCACTACGACGGCGACGCCAGCCGGGTCTGGACCGATGCATCCGACGGGCGCGACCTGCAGGCGCGGCTGCTCGCCCTGCCGTCCATCGGCGACATGAAGGCCCGCTCGCTGATCGCGATCCTGGGCAAGCGCTTCGGGGTGCGGGTTCCGGGGCTGGACGAGGTGATGCCGACCCACCCGACCCTCGGCGACGTGGACTCGGCCGAGGCGCTGGCCAGCTACCAGGCGAGCAAGCGGGCGTGGAAGGCGGCGCATCGGGCCGCCAAGGGCTGACCGCCGGCCTCCGGACAGGGAAGGAGGCCGGACGTGGGCACTCGCCGGCCTCCTCGTACGCCGCGTCGCGACCGGCCGAAGCCGATGCGCGCGGTGACAGCCAGCATCATACGGAGCCGACCCCCGACGTCACTAGTACTTTGTGGATGGGTTTTGGCTCAGGCCACGTCCCAGGCGAGGGGCATGTTGTCGGTCAGCCGGGTGCGGCCGATCCAGACCGCCACGAGCGCCAGCGCGGGCCCGCTGACCCGCTGCAGCTCGGCCAGGCTGGCCGCATCGGCGACGCTGATGTAGTCGGGGCGGGCCATCGACTCGGCGGCGATCACGTCGGTCATGCGGGCCCGCAGCACCTCGGCCGAGCGCTCGCCGGCGTCGTACGCGGCCCGCGCCGCGTTCAGGGCCGCGAACAGGCAGGTCGCCGCGTGGCGCTCCTCGATCGAGAGGAGGGCGTTCGCGCTCGACAGCGCGAGGCCATCGGCCTCTCTGACGGTGGGGCAGATCACCAGCTGGATGTTCAGGAACAGGTCGCTCATCATCCGGCGCAGGATCACCACCTGCTGCGCATGGCGCTGTCCCAGGTAGAAGGTGGCCGGGCCGACCAGGTGCAGCATCTTGAGCATCACCGTGGTCAGGCCGTCCAGGTGCCCGGGTCGCGAGGCGCCCTCCAGCTGGCGAGTCAGCCCCTCGACCGTGACCCGCGTCACGTCGTCGGGTGGGTAGAGGCTCGAGACGTCGGGGACGAAGACGAGGCTGGCCCCGTCGCGCTCGAGCAGCGCGAGGTCCCGATGCTCGTCGCGCCGCGCGGGGCTCGACTCGTCGAGCGTCGGGAACTCGCCGGGGTTCTGGAAGGAGCTCACCACCACGCAGCCGTTCTCCGCGCTGGCCCTTCGGACCAGCGACAGCTGCCCGTCGTGCAGCATCCCCATGGTCGGCACGAAGCCAACCGAGTCACCGGCCAGGCGTCGTTCGAGGATCGCGGCGCGCAGCTCGGGGACGGTGCGCAGCACCTGCACGGTCAGCGGCGACGGGAGCGCGCCGGACGCTCAGAGCGCTCCGGCGGATGGGCCTTGCGGTAGCGGTCCACGATCAGGTCCCAGAGCCGCTCGGCGACCTGTCGCTTGGGGAGCATCGGCCAGTCGCTGAGCTCACCCTCGGTCCCGAAGACGGTCACCTTGTTCTCGTCGGAGCCGATGGCGTCGAACGGCCCGCCGACCCGGTTGCCCACGATCAGGTCGAGCCCCTTGTCACGCAGCTTCGAGCGCGCGTTCGCCTCGAGGTCGTCGCTCTCCGCGGCAAAGCCGACCAGGAACGGGCGGGTGCCGTCGGCCATCTCGCCGACCTCGGCGATGATGTCGGGGTTCGCCACCAGGTCGATCTGCAGGCCGCCCCCGTCGCGCTTGATCTTGCGGCTGCTGGCCCGCTTGGGGGCGAAGTCCGCGACCGCGGCGGCCATCACCAGCACGTCGGCCGAGGCAGCCGCGCGGAGCACGGCCTGGCGCATCGCCGCGGCGGTGGTGGCCTCCACCACGTTGACGCCCCGTGGGGCCGCTACGCTCATCACGCCCGCGATCAGCGTGACCCCCGCGCCGCGGTCGCGCGCCGCCTCGGCGATAGCGACCCCCATCTTCCCGCTGCTGCGATTGCCGATGTAGCGGACCGGGTCGATCGGCTCGCGCGTGCCGCCCGCGCTGACGACGACCTGCAGCCCGTCCAGGTCGCCGGCGCGGGCGAAGAGCCGCTCGACGGCCTCGACGATCGTCTCCGGCTCGGCCAGGCGGCCGACCCCGGTCAGGCCGCTCGCCAGCGCGCCGACCTCGGGCTCGACGATGAGATGACCGAAGCCCCGCAGCGTCTCGACGTTGCGCTGCGTGGCGGGGTGGGTCCACATCCCGGCGTCCATCGCCGGCGCCACGACCAGCGGGGCGCGGCTGGCGAGCGCGATCGCGGTCACCGCATTGCCGGCGTTGCCGGCGGCCAGCTCGGCCATCAGGTTGGCGGTGGCGGGAGCGATGACGATCGCGTCGGCCCCCTCGGCCAGCTCGACGTGTGCGATCTGCGACTCGGCGTCCAGCGCCATCACGTCATCGACCACGCGGCGGTGGGTGAGCGAGGCGAAGGTGAGCGGTGTCACGAACTGGGTCGCCGCGGGGGTCATCGCCACGTCCACCACCGCGCCCCGCTCGGCGAGGAGCCGGACGAGCGAGACCGCCTTGTAGGCGGCGATGCTGCCGGCCACGCCGACGACCACCCGACGGCCGGCGAGCGACCCGCGGTCGTCCGTCATCGGTCGCCGCCTGGGGCGCTGGTTGCCGCCGTCGCACCGCTCGCCTCGCGGATCGCGTCATAGGCGTACCGGATCCCCCGCAGGGTCAGGTCCGGCTCGACGGCGTCGATCCCGGGCACGTCCTGCAGCCACGGCTCGTGCGTGTAACCGCCGGTGGCGATGACCGTGACGCGGGCGTCGGCGGGCGAGCGCTCGAGCAGCTCGCCGCGCAGCGCGGTCAGCAGGCCGCTCACCAGTCCGATGTAGCCGAGGACCGTGCCGCTCTGCATGGCGTGGATGGTGTTGGAGCCGATGGCGTGCGGAGGTCGTCGCAGCTCGATCCGCGGCAGCTTGCTGGCGTAGCCGACCAGCGCCTCGAGCGAGAGGCCGAGGCCAGGGGCGATGGCGCCGCCGATGTACGCCCCCTCGGCGCTGAGCAGGTCGAAGTTCGTGCTCGTGCCCAGGTCGATCACGATCGCCGGGCCACCGAACTCGGCGCGCGCTGCGAGCGCGTTGCAGAGGCGATCGGCCCCCGCCTCCGCCGGTCGGTCGATCTCGATGCGGAGCGTCCCCTCGAGCGAAGCCGCGTCCACGATGAGTGGCTCGAGCCCGATCCGCGTCCGCACGAAGCGCTCGAAGGTTCCGGTCAGCGGGGGGACGACCGAGGCGAGCGCCACCGCCTCCAGCTCGTCGAGGCGATGCCCGTCGAGCGCGAGCATCTCCGCCACCAACGCCGCGATCTCGTCGGGCGTGGCGCCGGCGTGGGCGGTGACGCGCCAGGAGCCGACCAGCTCGCCGTCCGTGAAGAGGCCGAGCGTGATGTTGGTGTTGCCGACATCGGCGGCGAGCAGCTTCACGGGCCACATCCTACCAGCCGTTCGGCGCCCTCCCGCGTTCGGGGACCGGTGCTAGACTCGCCCGCGATTCCCCATCGCAAGGCCCAGCCCGTGAGCGACCCGATGACCGACGCGCGCGCCAAGCTCTACATCAACACGGGCGTCGTCACCGACAAGAGCGACATCTACAACATCCTGCGCCCGCTGCTGAAGCAGACCGTCACCTACACGTACCGGCGCGGGAGCCAGGTGACCGGCAGCGGCACCGGCTGGGTCGAGCGGATCGTGATCGACCACCCCGAGATCGCGAGCTACTTCACGCCGCTCGCGATCTGCCTCAACCTCGACTCGTTCGACTACCTGCAGTTCGACACCACCTCGGACCAGCTGCTGGTCTACACGCTCGTCATCGGGGAGGAGCGGGTCGTCCTGGAGTTCGCCACCGGCGCGCCACGCGCCGACCTCTCCGACGACGCCGACGAGGCGCGTCCGCTGCCTCGCAGCGCCGCGGAGCTGGCGCGCGACCTGCGCTTCATCCAGATGGAGCTGCTCATGTCGCCAGAGGCGAGCGACGACGACGAGGAAGCCTGAGGTGGCGCCCGGCGCGGCCGCCGGACGGGTTCGGGCGCGAGCAGCCGCCCCCCACCAGCGCAGCGTGCTCCCGAACGGCCTGCGAGTGGTGACCCAGTCGATGCCCACCGCCCGGTCGGTCGCGGTCGGGCTCTTCGTGGGGGTCGGCTCACGACGCGAGGACCAGGCGCACGCCGGGCTGTCGCACCTGCTCGAGCACCTCGTGTTCAAGGGGACGCGCCGCTATCCGGAGGCCGGCGGTCTCTCCGAGGCGGTCGAGGGCTGCGGTGGTGGCGTCAACGCCGCGACCGACCGCGAGCTGACCATCTACACCGCGCGGGTGCCGGCCGAGGCAGCCTCGCGTGCCCTGGAGGTCGTATCCGACCTGGTCCTGAGCCCGCTCCTGCGCCCGCGTGACCTGATCGGCGAGAAGCCGGTGATCGTCGACGAGATCCGCATGTACGTCGACTCCCCCGGAGACCACGTGTTCAGCATCTTCGACGAGCTCCTCTTCGGGAGCCACCCGCTCGGCCGCGAGATCGCGGGCACGCCCCGCAGCGTGCGGCGCGCACGCCATGAGACCGTCGTCGAGCACTGGCAGCGCTGGTATCGGCCCGCCAACCTCGTGCTGGCCGCCGCCGGATCGATCCGTCACGACGACGTGCTGAAGACGGCGGCGAGCTGGTTCGAATCGGAGCCAGCGACATCGGCCCCGACCCATCTGCCGCCACCCCTCGAGGCCCCGAGCCCGACGCCGGCGGGGTCCGTCCGGGTCGACTTCCGCCGCCTCTCGCAGGGAAACCTGTGCATCGGCATGCCGGGGGTCTCCCGCGCCGACCCGGACCGCTGGGCGCTCGACCTGCTCGGCGCCGTGCTGGGTGACGGGATGAGCAGCCGGCTCTTCCTGGAGCTCCGGGAGCGGCGCTCGCTGACCTACGACGTGTCGACCTTCGGCGCCACCTTCGCCGACTGCGGGACCTTCGGCGTGCACGCCGGATTCGACCCCGAGCAGGCGCCGGCGGTGGTCGCCGCGATCCTCGAGCAGCTCGAGCGCGTGGTCCAGGAGCCGATCACCCCAGCCGAGCTGGATCGGGCGCGCGCCTTCACCCGTGGACGGCTCGAGCTGCGCATGGAGGAGACCGGATCGGTTGCGTCCTGGCTGGGCACCGGCGAGAGCCTCCTCCCCCGGATCCTGACCGTGGACGAGGTGATCGAGCGGCTCGAGGCACTGACCGCCGACGACCTCCTGCGCGTCGCTCGCAGCTACGTGCGGCCCGACCTCGCCCGACTGGCCGTGCTGGGGCCATTCCGCTCGCGGCTCCGCTTCGAGCGCATGCTGCAGCCATGACCCGCCGCTCACCGGCCGTACCCCCGGGCTGGGACGCCCCGCTCGAGGTGGTCGACCTGATCCCCGACGAGCTCGCCCTGGCCCGCGCGCAGCTGGCATCGGGCCTGTACGGCCTGGCGGAGGGGGTGCTGCTGCGCCTGATCGCCGGCCTCGAGGCGGCGGGCAAGGGCGGCCTGGAGGAGCTCGACGGTGCGCGAGCCCTGCTGGCCGAGGCGCTCTGGCGGCAGGGGAGGCCGCTCGCCGCCGGCAGCGCCATCGAGCAGATCCGGAGCAGCAGCCTGGAGCGCCGCCGGCCGCTGGTGATGCTGATCGAGGCGGAGGCGGTGGCGGCCGCCGGCGATCCGGACCGCGCCGCGCGGCTCGCCGAGCGCGTGGTCTCGACGATCGGGGTTGACGAGGCCTGGAAGCTGCGCAGCGGCGTCGCCACCCGCATCACCTGGCCCGCGCCATCGTCGTTTCGCGCTCCAGCGCGACGTCCTGAGGGCGCCGTCCTGGGGGAGGCCCCCACCGCATTGCCGACCCCGGAGCGGACCGCCGCGGCGCACACGCGGCTTGAGGCGGCACGACGTGCCTTTGCCGCCGGGGAGCTGGACGAGGGGGATCGGCAGCTGGCCGCCGCGCTGCGGCTCGACGCCCGCATCGGTCCCGAGGGGGCGGTCATCCTCGAGCCGACGCTCACCGCGCAGGCCCCGTCCGACCGTCTGCTACTCTACGGCGACCTCTTGCGCGCCGCCGGCCGCGAGGCCGACGCGACCGTCGCATTCGACCGCGCCGCACGCGCCTGACCACCCGCACGGAGCCGATTTCCGCATGGAACGCACCCTCGTCCTGATCAAGCCAGACGGCGTCCAGCGCGGCCTGGTCGGCGAGATCGTCGGCCGCTTCGAGCGGAAGGGCCTGAAGCTGGTCGGGCTGCGGATGCTGGACGTCTCACGCGAGCTCGCCGAGCGGCACTACGCGGTCCATGCCGGCAAGCACTTCTACGCCGGCCTGGTCGAGTTCATCACCTCCGGGCCGGTCGCCGCGGTCGCGCTCGAAGGGCCCGATGCGATTGCCACCGTCCGACGCATGGTGGGTCGCACGATGCCAAACGAGGCCGAGCCGGGCACGATCCGCGGCGACCTGGGGATCAGCGGGCTGCGGAACCTGATCCACGCCTCGGATGCCCCGGAGACTGCCGCCTCCGAGCTCGCGATGTGGTTCGGCCCCGCCGACCTGGTCGACTACGGAAGGGCGATCGACAGCTGGATCGTGGCCGAGGAGCCTGCCCGCTCGTAGGCGTTGGCGGTCAGCCCCGCGTACTCGGGTCGCGTGATGAAGCCCATCCGGTCCAGAGGGAAGTAGCGGAGCCACGCCCGGCCGACGATCAGATCGCGGTCGATCGGCCCGAAGTAGCGCGAATCCTGGCTGTCTGGCCGGTTGTCGCCCATCACGAAATAGGTGCCCTCGGCGATCGTCCACGTGGTGGTCCCCTCGGCGTCCTTCGGCGTGGTGGGGGCGGGACCGCCCCCGATTGAGCGAACCACATATGGCTCCTCGATCAGCAACGGGCTCCCGCCCGGCTGCTGGACGAAGACGCGACCGTTCTCGAGGTTGACCACATCGCCGGGCAGGCCGATCACCCGCTTGATGAACGGCACGCCTCCCTGGCCGTATCCCACGGGCGGCTGGAAGACGACGATGTCGCCGCGCTGGTAGTCGTTGAAGCGGGGCGAGATCTTGTCGATCAGGACGTATTCGCCCGGGTTCACGGTCGGCATCATCGACTCCTGCTCGACCTCGAACGGCTGCGCGACGAAGTTGTGGATGACGAGGTAGATGACGAGCGTCAGGACCAGCGTCTCGACGATCTCGAGGGCGCACCCGAGCCTGCGCTTGGGAGCTGGTGGCTCACCGCCCGCGGGCAGGTCGGTGCCGGGGGTCGGCGCGGGGGTGTAAGTCATCGGGCTCCGTCAGATCGGGTCGTGGCAGGCGGCAGGTAGCATAGCGGGCTCAGTGACGAAGCGCGCCCTGCCCCTCCGGACCGTGGTGGTACTCGCCATTGGCGTCGCGGCGCTCGGCACGATCCTGTACTACGCCTCGACCGTGGACGCGCGCGGGCCGACCGTGGTCGGGATCTCGCTGACGCAGCACCTGAGCGGTGAACCGGACCAGGCGCTGACCACGACCAGCATCGAGGTGGCATTCTCCGAGCCGGTCGAGCATGCCACTGCGCAGGCGGCCTTCGCGATCTCCCCGCTGGTTCGCGGCGCGTTCAGCTGGAGCGCCACCGACCTGACCTTCACTCCCGCCGAGCGGCTCCCGCTGCGCACCGACTTCGAGGTCTCGATCGGCACGGGCATTCGCGATCTCGCCGGCAACTCGATGACCACGCGACCCGGGCCGTTCCAGTTCACCACCGTCGGCAATCCCGTGGTGGTCGCCTCCGACCCTGCGGCCGGGGCGACCGACGTGGCCCTCGACGCGCCGATCGTGATCGATTTCTCGACGCTGATGGATACCGTCTCGGTCGAGGGGGCGATGCATCTCTCTCCCGACCTCGACGTCAGCCTCCGCTGGAGCCGCGAGAAACTGACCGTCGTCCCGAGGGCTCCGCTCGCCCCGAACCAGCGCTACAGCGTGACGATCGGCGTCGAGGCGCGCGACCAGGCTGGGACACCGCTCGAGCTGCCGTTCAATCTCTCGTTCCGGACCGTCGCCTCCGGGCTCTCTGTGGAGACGATCGTCCCGGCCGACGGGGTCTCGGGGATCGCCGTCACGTCCCCGATCGCGATCGTCTTCGACCGCGCGCTCGATCCCGACAGCATTCGCGGCGACCTGCTGACCATCAACCCGCCGCTGGCCGGCTCGCTGGACGTGGTCGCCCCGCCCGGGGCTGCCGACCTCGGCACCGCGGGGCGACGGATCCTGCGCTTCCAGCCGTCCGGGCCGCTCGACCCGAACACGACCTACGAGGTCACCCTGGCGCCGGGGCTGCTCGGCGCCGATGGTGCCGGGCTGCCGGCCGGCCTCGCGTGGAGCTTCACCACCGGGGCTGCCACCGCGACCCTCTCGAACCAGGTCGTCTTCCTGTCGGACCGCGGCGGCATCCCAAACCTGTGGGCCATGAATGCCGATGGATCGAACCAGCGCCAGCTCTCCAGCGAGCTCTCGCCGGTGATCGACTACGCGGTCAGCCCCGATGGGCAAACCTTCATCACCGCCAACGGGGCATCGATCGTCTGGCAGCGCGCGGACGGCTCGGCCCGTCGCCAGCTGACTGACCCGGGCGACGTCGAGTTCGACGCGGCCTACTCGCCGGACGGGACGGCGATCACCTTCGGCCGGGCGGATGCCGTCATCGGGACGAGCCTTGGCCTCTGGATGCGCGACGCGGATGGCAGCGACCCGCGCCGCGTCGACCTGCCGTCCGATTCCCTCGCCTCGCCGCCGGCATCGGCGTCGGGGCTGACCCGGGTCCCGCTGCTGCGGGCTCCGCGCCTGTCGCCGGACGGGACGGCGCTGGCCTTCGTCGACGAGGCGGGACAGGTCGCCATCCTGGATCTCGAGGTCGAGCAGCTGACCGTGGTCCCGTTCGACGCCTTCTCCGAGCCGATCTGGCTGGCCGATGGCAGCGGGGTGCTCGTCTCCGGCCTTCCCGCGGGACCCGAGGCGAGCAGGCGGCTATACCCGCCCCACACCCTGGTCCAGCCGCTTGACCCCGTGTCGTCCCGGCTCGACGCTTCCAAGGTCTCCGCCCTGCAAGTCGTGCGGATCGACCGCTTCGCGACGTCGGCAACCCCCACCGCCTTCGGAGCGGGCGCCGTGCGACCGGTTGTCGACGACGCCGGGCGCTACGCCTTCATCCGCGTCGAGGGCATCGCGATCGATGGCGGCCTCCTGTGGGTTGCCGACGCCCTCGAGGATCCTGGCCAGCAGGTCATTGGCGACGCCGGCCGGCGAGTCGCGACGGCAGCCTTCGCGCCCGAGCCCGGGTCGGTCGTGGTAGGCGAGCCGCGGCCGGGCGGAGTCTGGCTGCTGAACCTCGGCAGCGGGGAGGCCCGGCGGCTTTCGGCCGACGGATGGCTACCCCGCTGGCTGCCGTGAAAGTTGACCCGTCGCGAGGCGCCGGGCTACCATACCGGCGCATCGCTGGCGGACGCGCTGACGCGACCAACCGCCGGCGTTTCCGTGTGCGACACCATGCGATACGCGAGACGGGCGCGCCCTGACTAGCAGCGACCGAACCGCTCAGCCCGATTCGGAGGTTTCATGGAGATCCATCCCATCACCTGGGTGATTCCGGTCGCCGGGCTCGCCGCGATCGCGTTCGCCCTCTACCTCGCCTGGGACGTCCTGCGGTCCGACATCGGGACCGAGGCGATGCAGGAGATCGCCGGGACGATCTTCGAAGGGGCGGTGGCCTTCATCCGCCGCCAGTACCGGACGATTGCGCTCCTGGCCCTTGGTGGCGCCGTCCTGATCGGGCTGGTGATCGCGCTGGTGGAGGGCAAGGAGGTTGCCGACACCGGCATCTATGGCACCGAGCTGGGGATCCGGACCGGGGTCGCCTTCCTGGTGGGCGCGGCGTGCTCGATGGCCTCGGGGATCATCGGCATGTACATCAGCGTCAAGTCCAACCTGCGCACCGCCGCCGCGGCCCGCAACAGCCTGGTCCGCGCGGTGCAGGTGGCGATGCGCGGTGGCGCCGTCTCCGGCTTCCTGGTGGTCGCACTCTCGCTCCTGGGCGTGTGGTCGATCTTCGCCCTGTACGGTGGCTTCACCCATCCCGAGCAGGCGCCCTTCCTGATCGTCGGCTTCGGGTTCGGCGCGAGCTTCGTGGCCCTCTTTGCCCAGCTGGGCGGTGGGATCTACACCAAGGCGGCCGACGTCGGCGCCGACCTGGTGGGCAAGGTCGAGGCGGGGATCCCCGAGGATGACCCACGCAACGCCGCCGTGGTAGCCGACCTGGTCGGCGACAACGTGGGCGACTGCGCCGGCCGCGGGGCGGACCTGTTCGAATCGACCGCCGCCGAGAAC
>Ga0307312_10001337_pt1 | contig 12597 bp, 8 predicted proteins | sample ER_DNA_202_FD_194489 | JGI IMG/M metagenome (GOLD analysis project Ga0307312, IMG submission 194489) | Bulk soil microbial communities from the East River watershed near Crested Butte, Colorado, United States - ER_DNA_202 | ecosystem: Environmental > Terrestrial > Soil > Floodplain | place: USA...
CCGCACTTCGTTCGGCGTCCTCGGCGCAAACATCCCCGCGATCTTGCGGGCGCTCGTGGCCTGCGGCTGGTTCGGGATCCAGACTTGGATCGGCGGCTGGGCGATCTACAAGCTCGTCGAGGTAATCTGGCCCGGCATCGCGTCTCTTCCGCAGATCCTGCCGAGCTTCGTTGGGCTCAACACGGGCGAGTTTCTCTGCTTCATGGTGTTCTGGGCCATGAACGTGTGGATCGTGCTGCGCGGCATGGACTCGATCAAGTTCCTGGAGACCTGGGGCTCGCCGTTCTTACTCGCGGTTGGAGTAGCGCTGTTTGTGTGGGCTGCGGTGCGCGCGGGTGGTATCGGCCCGATGCTCGAGAATCCTGGCGGTTCGGCGGTTGGGCGGTCGGGCGGTTTGGGAACCGTCTTCGGTGCTGGGCTCACGTCCGCCGTGGCGTTCTGGGGAACGATGGCGCTTTCAATCCCGGATTTTTCGCGCTACGCGCGCAGTCAGCGGGATCAGGTGATCGGTCAGGCCGTCGGTTTGCCGGCCACGATGGCACTGTTCGCATTCATCGGCGCGGCCGTCACGAATGCCACGGCCGTGATCTTCGGTGCTCGCATCGCCGATCCGGTCGCGCTGCTGGCGCGGATCGGCGGGCCGCTGATGATCATGCTCTCGATGGCCGGCCTCATCGTCGCGACGCTCACCACCAACATCGCCGCCAACATCGTCGCCCCGGCGAACGCGTTTTCGAACATCGCGCCGCACAAGATCTCGTTCAAACAGGGGGCGATGATCACGGCGATCATCGGGATCCTGATGATGCCGTGGCGGCTCTATAACGACGCCGCGGCCTACATCTTCACCTGGTTGATCGGCTATGGTGCGCTGCTCGGCCCCGTCGCCGGGATCATGATCGCCGACTACTTCCTGCTGCGGCGTGGCGTGCTCCTCGTGAACGATCTCTACAAGCGCTACGGCGCGTACGAATACACGCACGGCATCAACTGGCTGGCGGTGGTGGCGTTCGTCTTGGGAGTAGCGCCGAGCCTCCCGGGATTCGTGGCAGCGTTGCGGGGCACGCCAGCTACCGGTCTGTTCGCGTCTGTCTACAACTGGGCGTGGTTTGTGGGCTTTCTGATCTCGGCGCTCACCTACGTGATTGGCATGCGCGTGTCTGTCGGGAGAAGGGAGAAGGGAGAGGTACGTGTCGGTGCCTGAGCGAGCTGGGGTACTCTCCGACGCGGAGCTGCAGCGCAACTTCGCCGACATCGCGCCGCCGTTGACGAATGACGCGGCGCTGCTCGAGGCGAACAAGTGTCTGTTCTGTCATGACGCGCCGTGCACGATCGCCTGCCCCACGCTCATTGACGTCCCCGCCTTCATTAAAAAAATCGCGACCGGCAATCTGCGCGGCTCCGCCCGGGTCATTCTCGAGGCGAATCCGTTCGGCCACTCGTGCGCGCGCGCCTGTCCGGTGGAAGTGCTGTGCGAGGGGGCGTGCGTCCTGAACGACCGCGACGAACAACCGATCAAGATCGCGCTGCTGCAGCGGCACGCCACCGATTTCGTCCTCGAGAAGAAGCTCAAGCTGTTCACGCCGGGACCGCCGACCGGCAAGCGCGTGGCGATCATCGGCGCGGGTCCGGCCGGTCTCGCGTGCGCGCGCGATCTCCGCTGTCGGGGGCACGCCGTGACGGTCTTCGAAGCAAAGCCCCAGCCTGGCGGCCTCAACACCTACGGCATCGCGGAATACAAGCTCAAGGCTGACGTCGCCCTCGCCGAAGTCCAGGACATTCTGGACCTCGGTGTCGAGCTGAAAGCAGGGGTGACGGTCGACTCGATCGATAGGCTGCTCGCGCAGTACGACGCGGTGTTCGTCGGCGTGGGACTGGGAAGCACGAAGAAGCTGGGCATCCCCGGCGAAGACCTGCCCGGCGTGATCGACGCCCTCACCTTCATCGAGCACCTCAAGACTCACCCGTATCGCGACACGACGGTCGGACGGCAGGTCGTCGTTATCGGCGCGGGCAACACCGCGATCGACGCGGTCACCCAGGCCAAGCGCCTGGGCGCCGCGGCCGCCACGATCGTCTACCGGCGCGGCGAAGCCGACATGTCCTGCTATCACTATGAGTACGAGCTCGCCAAACGCGACGGCTGCGCCTTCCGCTTCAACGCCGCTCCGCAACGCGTGCTGGGGAACGGTGCCGTCGCGGGACTGGAAGTGCGAACCGCGAGCGGGACCGAGACAATTCTATGCGACATGGTGATCGTCGCGATCGGCCAGGGCTCTCCTGCGCTCACGTGGCCGAAGGACCATCCGAGGGTTTTTGTCGGCGGTGATTGTGCCAACGGCGGCGCGGAAATTGTGAATGCAGCAGCGGAAGGGGTGACGGCGGCGAAGCGAATTCACGAGATACTGGGCGGCATCGTGCGGTAGAGGAGGTGGTATGGCTGATCTGACAACGAATTTCGCGGGGATACAATCCCCCAATCCATTCTGGCTGGCCTCGGGACCTCCAACGAACACGTACGGGCAGGTCGCCAAAGCGTTCGACGCGGGTTGGGGGGGAGCCGTCTGGAAAACGATCGGTGAGCCGATCATCAACGTCTTCTCACGGTACGGCTCGGTCGATCTCGGTCAGAACCGCATGATGGGCTTCAACAACATCGAGCTGATCAGCGACCGGCCGGTGGTCGAGAATCTCAAGGAGATCGCCGAGGTCAAGCGGAACTACCCGAAGCATGCGCTGATCGCGTCGTTGATGGTCGAATCGAAGCGCGAAACGTGGCACGAGATCGTGAAGCAGACCGAAGACACGGGCGCAGACGGCATCGAGCTGAACTTCGGATGTCCGCACGGCATGAGCGAGCGCGGCATGGGCAGCGCGGTCGGACAGGTACCCGATTACACTTGCCAGATCGTCGAATGGGTGAAGGAAGTTGCCACGATTCCGGTGATCGTGAAGCTGACGCCCAATGTCACCGACATCACGTACATCGCGCGCGCGGCCGTGAAAGGCGGCGCCGATGCGCTATCGCTGATCAACACGATCAACTCGATCGTCGGGGTGGATCTCGCGACGTTCGAGCCGCAACCCTCGGTCGCCGGTAAATCCAGCCACGGCGGCTACTGCGGACCGGCCGTCAAGCCCATCGCCCTGCACCTGGTCTCCGCGGTCGCCGGCGACCCAAGCGTGAAGATTCCGATCTCCGGGATCGGCGGCATCGCATCGTGGCGTGACGCGGCGGAATTCATCGCACTGGGCGCCGGTACGCTGCAGGTCTGTACTGCCGTGATGCACTACGGCTTCCGCATCGTGGAGGACCTGATCGACGGACTGTCGAACTGGATGGACGAGCGCGGGCACCGAACGCTCGCGGACATCCGGGGCCGAGCGCTCCCGCGCGTCGCGAAATGGGAGGACCTCGATTTGAACTATCATCTGCTCGCGCACATCGATCAGGACAAATGCATCAAGTGCGAGCTGTGCTGGACGGCGTGCGAGGACGGAGCGCATCAAGCCATACGGCGACTCGCGCGCAACAATGGCGGGCCGGTGGTCGAGATCATCGAGGAAGCGTGCGTCGGATGTAATCTCTGCGCCGCGGTGTGCCCGGTGCAGGATTGTATTACGATGCGGCAAGTCGCCAACGACTATGAGCCGGTAAGCTGGAAGAACTACGTTGCGGGGAAGGGAAAGCTCGCGCCGAGATCGGAGCACTTCCATACGGCAAACTGGAGTCCGACCGCGAAGTCCTAGAGTCGTCCCGGTGGGGTCAGCGGAGCAACCGGCATTCCCTGCTCGGGTTCCGGTGTAAAATCCTCCCCCGGATTGATGAACTTGTCTCTCTCGAAATTGTACTGCCGATCGTACAACTGCTTATAGCGGCCACTGGCTTCAAGCAATTCTTCGTGCGTGCCGCGCTCGACGATCTCGCCGCCTTCCAACACGAGAATCTGATCCGCGCTCCGAATCGTCGACAGCCGGTGCGCAATGACGAACGTGGTGCGTCCACGGCGCAGCGCCCGGAGTCCGTCCTGGATCTTGGCTTCGCTCTCGGAGTCGAGGCTCGAGGTCGCTTCATCCAGCACGAGAATCCGGGGATCGGCAAGAATCGCGCGGGCGATCGAAATCCGCTGCCGTTGGCCGCCGGACAGCTTGACGCCCCGCTCCCCAACCACGGCGTCGTACTTCTCGTCGAACTGCTCGATGAACTCGTCGCAGTGCGCGATCCGCGCCACGGCCTCGATCTCCGCCCGGCTGGCGTGCGGGCGCGCGAACGCGATGTTCTCGGCGATCGTGCCGTCGAACAAGAAGTTATCTTGTAGAACGACGCCCAGCTGGGTGCGGTAGTCGGCGAGCGGCACGCTGGCGAGATCCCGTCCATCGACGAGCACCCTGCCCTGTTCGGGCCGGTTGAACGCCAGCACCAACCCGACGAGCGTGCTCTTGCCCGATCCCGACGATCCCACGAGGGCCGTGGTCGAGCCGGGCCGCGCATGGAACGACACGTTCTTGAGCACGGGAACGCCCGGCTTGTAGGCGAATGTCACATGCTCGAACGCGACGTCGCCGCGCACCGGGCCGAGCGGCGCAAGCTGCGCATCTTCGGCGTCCTCGGTCGTCATGCGGCGCAGCTCGTAAATCCGGTCGAGCCCCGCGAACGCCTCGGTGATTTGCGTGCCGATCGACGCGATGTTGATCAGCGGCAGCGCCACGAGCCCGACGAAAAAGACGTACTGGATGAACTGTCCCAGCGTCATCGATCCTGACAGGACCGCGCGGCCGCCGACGAGAATCATGACGACCGAAATTGCGCCGATCACCAGCTGCGCAAACGCACCGACGCCAGAGACTCCGGTCAGCGTCGTGGCGACGTTGCGGAACAGCTTGTGGGCGCCGCGCGCGAACACGAGCCGCTCGCCGCGCTCAGACCGGTAGGCCTTCACGATCCGGATGCCGCCCAGCGTCTCGGCGAGCCGGCCGGTCACGTCCGCGTTGAGCTTGCCACGCTCGCGAAACAGCGGCCGGAGCTTCGAGAACGCGTACGCCATGCCCCCGCCGAACAGCGCCAGGACGAGAATCGAGATGGCGGTGAGCTTCCAGTTGAGCCAGAAGAGCACGCCCAGCGCGATCGTCGCCGTGACCAGCCCGCCCACCAGCTGCACCAGTCCGGTGCCGACCAGATTCCGGATCCCCTCGGCGTCGGTCATGATCCGCGAGATCAGGATGCCGGTCTTCGTGGAGTCGAAGTACGAGATCGGCAAGCGCAACACGAACGCCTGGATGGACTTGCGCATTTCGGTGATGGCGCGCTGCGCGGCGACGCCCAGGATCTGCGACAACCCGAATGAGGTGAGGCTGGAAATGATCGCCGCGATGCCGACCGCCGCGGCGATGACGCCAAGCAAATCGGCCCGCTTTTGCCCGACGACCCCGTCGATGATGTAGCGCGACGACCACGGCAGGACGAGACCCGCGAGCCGGCTGACCAGCATGAGGGCGAGGCCGACGAAGAGCCGGCTGCGATGCTGCCAGACGAGCCGGCGCGCCTCGCGCCATGCGTTGGCGTAGTTGGGTTTGGGTTTCTTGTCCGCCACGGCGAGAAGCTTACCTGGTCCGGGAAGGCCTCACCAGCAGTCCGGTGGTGGAAACGCGCACCTCGTACGTCGTGCCCCGCGGTGCCGTTGCGCCGATGAACGTGGCCGAGCCGTACTCCGCATCCACAAACGGCCGAAGAATCCAGTAGCGGCGCGCCAGGTCGAACGCGTCGAACGGCTTGTTTGCGGCGAGCGAATACACCGTGCGCTCCCGCGACAGTTCGTCGCTGAGCGCCTGATAGCGTCCCGAGATGCGGTCGAGCTCATAGACCGTTTCGAGTCCGAGCAGCGTGCCGATGGGCCGCCACTTCAGGACATGCGCGTCGACATACACGGCGTCGCCCGCGAGATCGAACATATGCAGACTCTTATCAGGTAACGTCACGGTCGCGCGGAATCGCTGCGGGCCGAGCGGCTCGGTCTTGATCGTCGCGGCGAGCGCTTCCTGCGTGAACGCCCGATAGCCATGAATCCCGACCGTGATCGCACCGAGCAGCATGCTGCAGACGATAAACAGCGCTCCCGCGAGAAAGCCGACGCAGGAGCTCGCGTGGCGACGATTCCGCCACGCCGACGCCGCAGCGTAGAACAACGCAATGGCGAACAGCGTGAACGCGACCATGACCAGTCGCACAATGCCAGTCATACCCTACACGTTAAGTGTCACCTGCCTCTGGCGCGAATTCGCCCTCCATACCACCTTGTCGGCTCACGAACCGACCAAAGGCACATGAAGCGCTCCAGATGGATCACGATAGCGGTCCTCGCGGCGGTGGTTGCGCTCTTCCTTTATATGTCCACGGCCCGCGCCAACCAGGAGTGCACCGTGTGCGTGGAGTTTCAAGGACGCTCCAACTGCGCCACCGCCGCGGGCGCCACGGTCGCCGAGGCCACGCAAACGGCACAGAGTACCGCGTGTGGACCGGTCGCGAGCGGGATGAACGAGACGATTGCGTGCGGCAACCGCGCGCCGGTATCGGTGCAGTGCAGGAGTCGGAGAGGTTGAGCGGTTTTTCAATACCGCGCGTCGCCATACCGGCCACGCTGCTCCAGACCGCGGGTGGGAAACGAGATGGCGACATCTACGTGATGGAGCGCATGCCGCAGCATGCGGGTCATGAAACACCGCTCGACATGCTGAATCGCACGGACGGATTCTTTCCATTCCGCCCCCGAGGCGACGACGCGGGCGTGCTGCTGGTTGCAAAAGCGCGCACCGTGTCCCTCACGGTGCCCCTGGCCGAACCCGAAGACAAGACGCGACTCTCGGCCGCCAAGCAGGCTCGCCTCGAGGTGACGTTGGCCGATGGCACGCAGCTCCGCGGCTGGGCGACGCTGGAGCTCCCGCAGCACCACTCGCGGGTGCTCGACTATCTCAATGCTGCGACCGAGCCGTTTTTCGCCATCGCCACCGACGATGGCGTGCACCTCGTCAACCGCGCGCACGTCCTGTACGCGCGCCCAGAGGACTGATTCATGCCGGCACGGCTCGATCCGTTCGTCGATGTGATGCTGCGCGAGCGCGCCGATCAGCTGTATCTGCTGCCGGACGAGCCGGTCACGCTGGTCAAAGACGGCAAACCACGGAAAGTCTCCAAGCAGCCGCTCACCGATCAGCACATCTACGCCCTCATGGTCGAGGTCGCTCCTCCGGAGGCGGCGGATAAAATCGACCAGCGGTCGGAGACGGAGTTCGACTACGCGGGTGCCAATGGCCTGGTGCGCGTACGCATCGTGCCGGAGGCGGGCCGGCTCACCGCGGTGATTTCCGCGATTCGCCGGGCATCGGAAGAAATGGCAGCGACTCCCCCCAGCGCCACGTCAGCGACCACGGAGACGACCGCCCAACGGCCCGCCGCCTCGGCGGCCGCCGCGCCTGCCTCCTCCGCTGCGCCGGCGCCTGCGGCGAAGTCCGCCGCACCGAGAGCGCCCCGGGCATCCGTCATTGCCGCCGCGCCCATGGTCGACGGGCCGGTGTCCACCCCGGGCGAGCTGCCGGGGGAGTTCGCGTCGTCGGAATTCCAGGCCGCCGAGCAGAAACTCGGCAAGCTGCTGCGCGCGCTCGTGCAGTCGAGCAGCTCGGATCTGCACCTGCGCTGCGGCGAGCCGCCGCTGTTCCGCACGCATGGCGAAATCAAGCGCCAGTCGGGCGCCGCACTCAGCGTGAACGACCTCGAGCTGCTGGTGTTGTCGATCATGCCGGAGCGGAACCGCGGCGAATGGAAGGAAACGGGCGACACCGATTTCGCCTACGAGATCGCCGGGCTGGCACGCTTCCGGGTCAACGCCGCCCGCGATCGCAAAGGCCCCGTGGCCGTGTTCCGCGTGATTCCGGCCAAGGTCGTGTCCGTGGAAGAAATGGGGTTGTCCGACGAGGTGCAGAAGCTCTGCCACCTCAAGAAAGGGCTGGTGCTCGTCACCGGTCCCACCGGCTCGGGAAAATCGACGACGCTGTGCGCGCTGATCGACCTCGTCAACCGCTCCCGCAGCGATCACATCATCACGATCGAGGACCCGATCGAGTTCGTGCACGAGAACAAGAAGTGCCTGATCACCCAGCGCCAGGTCCACGTGCATACCGACAGCTTCAAATCGGCGTTACGCGCGGCGCTGCGCGAGGATCCCGACATCGTCCTGGTCGGGGAGATGCGCGACCTCGAGACGATCGCCATCGCGATCGAGACCGCGGAGACGGGACACCTCGTGTTCGGGACGCTGCACACGACGACCGCCTCGTCCACGGTCGATCGCATCATCGATCAGTTCCCGGCCGATCGCCAGGCGCAGATCCGCGTGATGCTGTCGGAATCGCTCAAGGGAGTGATCTCGCAGACGCTCTGCAAGAAAGTCGGAGGTGGCCGGGTCGCGGCGCGGGAAATCCTGCTCACGACGCCGGCCATCTCGAACCTGATTCGCGAGGGCAAGACGTTCCAGATTCCCTCGATCATTCAGACCAGCAAAAAGCTCGGTATGCTGACACTCAACGACGCCTTACTCGAGCTCGTCGAGAAAAAGGTGATCGACCCCGACGAAGCCTACCTGCGCTCGGTCGAGAAAGCCGGCCTCGTGGCGAGTCTCAAAGCCAAGGGCTTGAAGGTCACGCTCACGACCGAATAGTCTTCGACGCCTCGTCCCACGTCACGGCCGCGCGCCGGAAGTACGCCTCGTTCGCCATGTGACACGCCAGCGCCGCGTTGTGCCCGAACACCACATCCTCCACCACCGGTTTCCGGTTTCGCACGGCTTCGAAATAATTCCACAGGTGCGGCCGTGTGTCATCGAAGTCCGGCGTGCTGAACGACACCGTTTCGGTCAGCGCCGGCGCCTGGCCCGCCTGCAGGTCGTGCTCCTTGTGCCACTGCGTGTCATATGCGTTGCGCAGTGCGCTCGGGTAACTGCCGGTGTAATAGCTGGGCCAGTGGTCCTTGCCGTCCTGCGGTGAGAACGTGAGCGCGTTGCCGGACACCTCGAGCACGCCCTTCGATCCCTGAATGCGATACTGCTCCGGCATCTCCGTTCCCAGATTCAACCGCATGTAGACGGGGAGATCCGTGGCACCGTAGTAGTAGACCGTGGCATGCACGTCGGGCATGTTACGGCCGTCTTTCCAGCGCCGGATCCCGCCCACTGACATTGCCATCTTCGGCGGCTCGTTGATGCCGAGCATGAACTGCATGCCGCTGATCAGATGAACGAGCAGATCGCCGGCGACGCCCGTGCCGTATTCCTTCCAGCAGCGCCAGCGCGCGAAGATGTTCGGATCGAGCGGCCGCTTCGGAACGTCGTTCTGCCACGTGTCCCAATCCAGCGTCTTGAGCGAGAGATCGGGCGGCGGGGGATACTGCCACGCGCCGGTCGGATCGTTGCGGCCGAGCCACCCCTCGACGAGCATCAGATCGCCGAGCATGCCCTGGGCGACCATCTCTTTCGCCTTCGCGCAGATCTGGGAGCTGACGCGCTGCGAGCCGACCTGCAGGATGCGACCGCTCTTCTTCACCGCGTCCACCATCGCCACACCGTCGGCGGCGGTATGGGACATCGGCTTTTCGATGTAGATGTCCTTCCCGGCGCTCACCGCTTCCACCACCATGCGCTTGTGCCAGTGATCGGGGACCGCGGCCACAATGCAGTCGATGTTCTTGTCGTCCAGCAGCCTGCGATACTCACGCGTCGTGGGCAGATCGGGCCGCACGATTTCCTTGGCCAGTGTATGACGGCCGTCATAGAGGTCCGCCGCCGCAGCGCACGTCACGCCGGGCAGCTGGATCGAGGTGCCTAGCAGTCCCGAGCCCTGCATGCCCACCCCCACCATCCCGAAGCGGACGGTGTCGCTGGGGGCCACTGGGCGGGTGCGGAAGGGCTTGGCGGCGATTGAGACGCCAGCTGCGGCGGCGCTCGCCTCGAGGAATTCGCGACGGGACCAGGTGGGTTTCTTCATGACGATGCTCCCGGATACGAGGTTGAGCCGCCAATAATGCGTCCGCGGCTAGGCCCTCCGGAAGAGCTAATCCTTCAGTTCTGGGGTATCCCCCTGCTAAGGTGATTGTTCATTCGCCCGGAAAGTGCAGTTTCTGAGGGCTGCTGTCGCCGCCCCGACCGCTGTCGCAGCCGCACCACAGGAGATTGAATGACGTATACCGAACGCCCCAAGCACGGTACTGCGCGAGATGCCGGGGATGACTATAACCCGGCCGCCTTTCAACGGGAGCTGCTCGCCGCCCTCCTCGATTTCCGCGACGGCAATTTCGCGGTTCGGCTGCCCTCGGGGTTGACCGGACTCGACGGCAAAATCGCCGACGCATTCAACGACATCGCCACGATCAGCGACCGCCGCGCCCAGGACGTCGCGCGCGTCAGCCGCATGGTCGGCAAGGAAGGCCGCGTCAAGGAACGGCTGAGCATGGTCGGCATGGTCGGCACGCGCGCCGTGGAAACCGGCGCGGTGAACACGCTGATCGACGACCTCGTCTGGCCCACGATCGAAGTGACGCGCGCGGTCGGCGCCGTGGCCAAGGGCGATCTGGGTCAGGCCATGAGCCTCGAGGTCAACGGCCGCGCGCTCGAGGGCGAGTTCCTGCATTCCGCCAGGCTCGTGAACGCCATGATCGATCAGCTCTCCGTCTTCACGGCTGAAGTGACGCGCGTGGCGCGAGAGGTGGGGACGGAAGGAAAACTTGGTGGACAGGCGAAGGTTCGGGGTGTCTCCGGGGTGTGGAAGGACCTGACCGAGTCGGTGAACCAGATGGCCGGCAACCTCACCGCGCAGGTCCGCAACATCGCCGACGTGACGGTGTCGGTTGCGAGCGGCGACCTCTCCAAAAAAATCACCGTCGACGTCCGCGGCGAGATTCTGCAGCTGAAAGAAGCCATCAACACGATGGTCGACCAGCTGCGCTCATTCGCCGCCGAAGTGACGCGCGTGGCGCGGGAAGTTGGAACGGACGGCAAACTCGGCGGCCAGGCGGTCGTGCCGGGCGCCGCCGGCACCTGGAAAGACCTGACCGACTCGGTGAACGCGATGGCGTCGAACCTCACCGCGCAGGTCCGGAACATCGCCGCCGTCACCACGGCCGTCGCGCGCGGCGACCTTTCCCGCAAGATCACCGTCGACGTGAAGGGCGAAATCCTCGAGCTGAAAGACACGATCAACACGATGGTCGATCAGCTCAACGCGTTCGCGTCCGAAGTGAGCCGCGTCGCGCGCGAAGTCGGTACCGAAGGCAAGCTCGGCGGCCAAGCGGAAGTGCTCGGCGTCGCGGGCACGTGGAAGGCGCTGACCGACAACGTGAACTCGATGGCGTCGAACCTCACGGCGCAGGTCCGTAACATCGCGGAGGTGACGACGGCGGTCGCGAAGGGCGACCTGTCGCGCAAGATCACCGTCGACGTGCAGGGCGAAATCCTCGAGCTGAAGAACACGATCAACACGATGGTGGACCAGCTCAACGCGTTCGCGTCGGAAGTGACGCGCGTGGCGCGCGAAGTCGGTACCGAAGGCAAACTCGGTGGTCAGGCCGAGGTCCCGGGCGTCGCCGGCACGTGGAAAGCGCTCACCGACAACGTGAACTCGATGGCGTCGAACCTGACGGGCCAGGTCCGGAACATTGCCGACATCGCGACGGCGATCGCGCGCGGCGACTTGTCGCGCAAGATCACCGTCGACGTGAAGGGCGAGATCCTGCAGCTGAAGAACACGATCAACACGATGGTCGACCAGCTCAACGCATTCGCCGCCGAAGCGACCCGCGTCGCGCGCGAGGTGGGCACGGACGGCAAGCTCGGCGGCCAGGCCGCGGTGCCGGGCGTTGCGGGCACGTGGAAAGATCTGACCGACTCGGTGAACGTCATGGCCGCGAACCTCACGAACCAGGTGCGCGGCATCGTGCGCGTCGTGACCGCGGTCGCGACGGGCGACCTGCGGCAGAAGCTCATCGTCGAAGCCAAGGGCGAGGTCGCCGCGCTGGCCGAGACGATCAACAGCATGACCGACACGCTCGCGACGTTCGCCGAGCAGGTGACGAACGTGGCGCGCGAGGTCGGTGTGGACGGGCGGCTCGGCGGCCAGGCCAACGTGCCCGGCGCGGCCGGCACGTGGAAGGACCTCACGGGCAACGTGAACCTGCTGGCGGCGAATTTGACCACGCAGGTGCGCGCGATCGCCGAAGTCGCGACGGCCGTGACGAAGGGTGACCTGTCGCGCTCGATTCAGGTCGAGACCCGCGGCGAAGTGGCCGATTTGAAGGACAACATCAACACGATGATCGGCAACCTGCGCGCAACCACGGAGAGCAACCAGGAGCAGGACTGGCTCAAGACCAACCTGGCGAAGTTCACACGCATGCTGCAGGGCCAGCGCGACCTCGTCACCGTCGGCAAGACGCTGCTCTCGGAGCTGGTCCCGCTCGTCAAGGCGCAGCAGGGGGCGATCTATCAGCTGCAGCCCGGCGAACCCGGGAGTGAAGGACAACACGAGCTCGTCCCGCTGGCAGCCTACGCGCGCGCGTTG
>Ga0307312_10001340_pt1 | contig 12569 bp, 13 predicted proteins | sample ER_DNA_202_FD_194489 | JGI IMG/M metagenome (GOLD analysis project Ga0307312, IMG submission 194489) | Bulk soil microbial communities from the East River watershed near Crested Butte, Colorado, United States - ER_DNA_202 | ecosystem: Environmental > Terrestrial > Soil > Floodplain | place...
GTGATCGTGTCCATATCGATCACCGACAGCTGGTTCGCGCTCTCATCAGAGCTGTAGACGTATCTCGTGCCGTTCGGGTGGGTGATGCCGATCGGCCTAGAACCCACCGCGGTGGTGCCCAGCACCTCTCCAGTCGCCGCATCGAACGCGGTTACCGAACTGCTCCCCGGCGTGCGCTCGGTGACCCAGAGGGTCCCACTTGCGCCGGGAATCCTGACTGTATCGCCTGCCGCGACCGAACTGCCACATGCCGCCCCGACAATTCCGGCGGCCGCCGCCAAGACCACTAATCCGCGCCACATCTCGACACCTCCAAGGGTTGATGCGCAGATGCTGGTGGCGGCCGCCAGGGCCGGATAGCGTAGAAGTACCTGGTCGCTGCGAGCCCTAGCTCAGGTGATGCTCGACTCCCCAGGCGGCGACCTGGGCACGGTTCGCAAGCCCAAGCTTGTTGCGGGTGCGCTCTACATGCCCTTCAGCTGTGCGCTCCGAGATCGCCAGGGCGGCGGCGATCTGCTTGTTGCTGAGACCGCGGGTGAGAAGAGACACGATCTGGCTTTCCCGCGGACTGAGGGCGGGACCGCCCTCTGACGGCTGCTCGAGCTGCACGGCATAGGCGACCGCCGCCTCTCCGTCCATCGCCGATCCAGAGCGCCAGGCCGCGTCGGCCGCCCGCGGCCCAAGCGCAGCGCGCGCTGACGCGACCTGGGCATCGAGCTGCTGTCGTGGATAACGATCGAGCGGCCCTGCGTGCCCTTGAAACATCGCAGTCGCAGCCGCCACCAGCCGAAGGCCCCGAGCCTTCTGGCCCCGCATGAAGGCGGCGCGGGCCATGCCTCGCAGACTCGTGCCCAGCGAGTGGCTGGAACCAATCTCATGCGAAAGCTTGAGAGCGGTGCTGAACCGGAGCTCAGTCTCCTCAGCATCACCTGCCATCGCTGACGCTTGGCCCAGGCCATGCAGTGCCGAGATCACAGTGAGCCTGTCACCAGAGCTCTGGGCCAGCGCGTAGCTGCGCTCGAACGTTCGGCGGGCGGCGCGTCCATCGCCTCCTTCCAGGGCCAACAGGGCGAGATTCATGAGCGCGTGCTGTACGCCGGGCGGTGCATCGATGTCCTGCCAGGCCTTGAGGCTTGCCTGGTGGTGGGCGGTGGCCGATTCGAGGTCGCCCTCCTTGAGAGCCAGGTGTCCGAGCTGATCGAGCGCGAAACCCTGTAGGTAGCGATCACCAAGCGATTTCGCCAGCGCAGCCGCACGCTCACCGGCGGCACGCGAGTCTGTAAGGCGACCTTCCTCCATGTCCGCCTTGCAGATCCAGCCTTCCGCAATCGCCTGCAGGTCCTTGCGGCCAAGGTCGATTGCGGTCCCGAGCGCTCGCCCTGCCGTTTCGCGACCACGCCCGGGCTGCTTGCTGTCGTGTGCGTGAGCGGCCCGAAGAATGTCGAGGCGGACGCCGAGCTCGAGGTCTGATGCAGAAGTCCACGCCGCCGCCGCCTCGACGGCCGCCTGCCCACGGACCAGATCGATGTCGTACATCAGCTCGGCCAGGCCGACCAACGCTCGCGGCTCGGGATGCCGGCCTCCTGCCTTGAGGACGGCTTCTGCGAGCTCGCACCCTTCCTCCAGATAGCCGCGAACGCTCCAGAAGTTGGTGGTGCCGGCAAAGATCTGTTGCGCGAGCACGGGGTTGTGGCTGCACCCGAGGCGAATCGCCTCGCGCAGGTTGGGCCGTTCCGCCTCCAGGCGGTCGAGCCAGGCGCGCTGCTCGCGGGATCGGAGGCCTGACTCGGCTCGCCCGGCCAGGTCCGCGTAGTAAGCGAGAAATTTCGCTACGACCTCCGATAGCCGGCCGGTTTCTTCAAGGCGGGCGCGACCGAACGCCCGCAGGGTTTCGAGGAGCCGGTATTCCGCGTAGCTGCCAGTTACGGTTGTCAGGAGGGAGCTCTTGACCAGGCGCCGCCGAGCAGCATCGGTGGCCCCAGCCACAGCGACGCTCGCCTCACCCGAGAAGCCTCCCGCAAAGATCGCCAGGCTGTCGAACAGCGCCTGGTCGGATGGAGTAAGCCGCTGGTAGCTCCACTCAACTGCCGCGCGGAGAGTCGGATGGCGCGCTTCGGTTCGGGCCTCGACGCTGAGCAGGCTCAAATGGTCGTTGAGCCCGGATCGGATCGCCTCCAGGCTGAGCCCTGCGGCCTGGCCTGCGGCGAGCTCGATCCCGAGCGGCAGCCCATCCAGGGCGGCGCAGATGGCCGCGATCTGGGGAGCGGTCCGATGGTCGACCTGCAGCTCACGGCTGACCAACCGGGCGCGGTCGAGGAATAGCCGGCCCGCATCCGATTCCATTACCGAGGCGGCATCGGGCCTCGGTACGTTGAGGCGCGGAACCGACCAAACGAGCTCGCCCGGGAGGTCGAGGGGAATGCGGCTGGTGGCAAGGATCGTGAGCTCAGGACACGCCTGAAGCAGGTGGGCCGCGAGGTCGGCAGCTGCGGAGATGACGTGCTCGCAGTTGTCGAGCAGGACTGCTGCCGGCTTCCGGCGCAGGTGCGCAGCGATGGTTTCGACCAGAGGGCGTCCAGCCTCCTGGCGCACACCGAGTGCATCGCCGAGCGCCCGGATGCAGAGGTCGGGCGAGGCCACAGCAGCCAGGTCGGCGAAATGTATCTCCGGCAGCGTGGCGGCCAGCGCCAGCGCGAGCCTGGTCTTCCCCGCACCGCCTGGACCGACGAGCGTGATGAGCCGTTGTTCGCCGAGCAGCTTGCTCAGCTCCGCCATTTCTCGCTCCCGCCCGATGAACCGTGTGAGCCGGAAAGGCAGCGCGCGCACAGGGATCTCGGCGACCGCACGACGAGACGGTGGTCGGTGAGCGCGGCGGCGGACCGCGAGGCGTTCCGACACGACCCCCAAAGCGTAGAGGCCCTGCCTAGGTTCTGGGCTGCTAGCTTTTTGGGGTCGGGAACCGCGGCGCGAGGCTTGGGTCATCTCGACCGAAAGACCACCGGCCCCAGATTCCCAGCAACACAACCGCGAGCACGAACGCCGCTGCAGCGGCCAGTACGACCCCCAGTGATGGAGCCGCGAAGGCGCTTGCGACAAGGGCACCGATGGCTCCAACGACCGCCGCGACAATCACTGACAGCATCCCGGGCAAAGTTTGAATGACGTGTAACACCGACCCGAGTCCTCGAGCAGCTGTCACGTCGATGCCAAGTGTCTGGAGGGCACCAGGCAAATCGTCGTATTGGCTCGTCATGAAATTCCGCTCCAGCTCCGGATGCAGCTCGAGGTACCCATGCCTCAGCCTGTTCATTGCAATCACCCATCGGAAGTCGTCGCGGTTGAGGCTCATCAATCGACCGATGGTGGCGATTCCTGCGAACAGGACGACAGAGAGGGTGAGTATGGCGACCAAGATGAACGTAGGGCCGAACTGATCGGCCTGCGCGACCAGTGCGAGCGCGATCACTGCGCCCGAAAGGATGGCCAGGAACATGCTCACACGGCTGAGCGATTCGGTAAAGGTCAGCGAACGAGTGGCGAGCAGGCTCCAATGCTCAGTGGCGAGTATCTGCAGCGCCGTCGCAACACCAGGTCCGGGAGCAGCAGGCGGGACCTCGCTCGACACGTTGTCACTATGACACCGCGTGTCCTTCAAACGGATCCGACATCGAGCGGTTGCCGATGCTGGCCGGCGACCTCGTGTGACCTACCAGGCCTGGCGCTGCACCGTATGCAGCTTTGTCCTCTCCACCCGGGCATCGCGCTGGTTGGTCACAACGACAACTGGGATGTGCCTGCACCCATCGTCTGACCTAAGCGCTTGAATCAATGAGATGTTGCCGCGACCGCCGGCCGCCAGGTGGACAAAGATGACCTTCGGTGCCGACTGCCTGGCTCGACTGAGCGCTTCGGATGCGTTCTCGGCCACTGTGACGAGATAACCCTGGTCTTCGAGGCGTCCCTGGTTGGTTCTTCGGGACACCGGCTCATCATCGACCAGGAGGGCGACTGAACCGCGGGTGGCGTCCATAGCTAGCCTCCTTTCTCCTTCTCAGCAAAGGGTCGGCAGGTTCACGGGAGGAAACGCCAGCCTGTCGGTGAAGATCGAAAAACAGTGACCCCGACGGATCGCCTCGCCGGCTTCGGAACCGGTCTTGCGACCAACTCCGACTCCTTTGAACGTGTCCCTCGGGGCCACTACTGACAGTACGCCGATATCGCCGGTCTGCCTATCAGTCTTACTTGGGTAGCCTGGCTACCGGTTGCGTTTTGGCGCTCGCCTAGCGGGCGGCTTCGACTTTCGTGTCGTGATAGATGACCTCTCCATCGTGCCATTCAGGGTCAGCCGCCAGCAGCTCCCTCATCTGATGGAACCGCTTGTCCTGCTCGGGCGAGTCAGCGAACTTCTTGTACGCGCTGCTGCTCTCGAAGATGGTGGCGACGAAATGAACGTTCGGGTCGGCGTCAGACTTGAAAACGTAGGTCGCCACGTGGCCCTCAGGACCACCCTGCGGTCCTTCCATCGCCTTCATCATCTTGTCTTCGGCACCCGGCTTCAGCTTCATCTTGGCTACGGTTCCGTACAAGGCAACCTCCTCGCCCAATGGGCGACCCCGGCGGGGGATTGACGAATGGCGGCACACGTGGGCAGCCGTGGAGCGACCCGACATCGACTGTACGCGCACCCGTCGGCGAGTGCATCACACTGCGTCTGGCGAGGTCCTCCACATGACCAACCATGGGATCAGGACCTCGCTGACGAGCAGCAAGCTGACAATCGCCACTGCGAGCGCAGCCTGAAATTGATCGGTCCTCTGACCGCGCACCACGACCACCAACGCGCTGGCGGCGGCGGTAAGCACGGCCGCCCATGGCAGCGCGAACTGCCAGAGATCGATCGGCCGCTTGTCGGCAGCACGATCAATCGGCCGGGCAGGCCAAAGGGCGGCAATAGCGATCATCAGATACCCGACCACCCATCCCGTGTCGACAAGGAGGGTTGGATAGGTGCCGCTTGCCGTCATGTAGGCGAAGACGCTGTCCGCAATCGCGTTTGACGCCAGGCCTCCGAGCAGAAGGAGCATGCGCCCGTGCTGGAGGCGCGCCGCACGGCGGAGAGCGAGGATGAGGACCGTCGCGATCAGGATGTCACCAACCGGGTATGCCAACCCGAGCGCGCGCTCACCAAAGCTTCCCTGGCTGAGCTCGATCTGCTGCAGCCCCAAAGACCACGCTGTGAACGTGAGGGCGAGGGCGATCATGAGCCCGTCCAGCCACAGGCGCCAGCGCTCGGCAGTCCCCCTGGGAGCGGTCCAGAAGAAAAGGATGCCGGCGATCGAAAGCGGTACGGCTGCCAGGAACCCGATGTCGGCAACCGATGGGAAGGGGGATGCAACACCAAGCCCAACCTCGTACACGCTCCAGACGACCTCCCCGATGCACCATGCTCCCGCGGACGCGGCCAATAGCGCCCACCCGCGGCGGAACTTCCCTTCCGATCGTGTCGCTGTCCAGCCACAAGCGCCGGCGGCGATGAGTGCGGCTACAGCCTCGCCGATGTCGTCAACGGCGGTGACAAAGCGGTCCCCGCCCAGTTGATAGCCGAGGACCAGAGCAAACGCAACGGTTGAGACGCCGGCCGCAACAGCAACCACAGCGAATGGTTTCCAACCATATGGGCGGATTGAACGTATTCCGCGCGTAAGCGCGACACCTGAAGCCATTTGGACTCGATGCTAGGTGAGCGGTGCGTGCGTTGCGCCCTGCAATTAGCTGGGATTAACACAACACAATGTCGGCCGGATGCTTCCTACGCCGCGGACAAAGCCGACCGGCTCATTCGGTGGGAAGGGCATATTTCTCATAGCGAGCTCGATAACCACGCATTCGACCAACCGCTGCCAGGACGGGGAACAATACGTTCTGGACGATGATCGGTGGACTCGAGGGCCTGATGAAGTCGCCAACCTCCTGCAGCAGCACTGCCCCTTGCAGCAAATTGATCTCGCCTTCGGACGACAGCTTGCCCTCGCGGCTGAGCCCGAACTGGGTCTCGAAGAAAACCTCGGCTGACGTCAGTGCCGGCCGGTGCTCGTAGTAGATGTGCATCACACTGTCGCCAGCGTTCCACTGGCTGTGAGAGACACCGACCGGACAGACCAGCGTGTCCCCAGGCCGCGCGACGCCGGTCGCGTCTCCGATCCGGTATCCGTACTCGCCCTCCAGGATTACGAAACTCTCCTCCTGGCTTGGATGGATGTGCGCCCTCACGACATATGGCCCTGGTTTCACGAACAATTCCGCCCGGAAGAGCTGCCCGTTTGAGGAGTCGGCTGTAGAGCGGAAGATGAGCCTCTCGCCTGTCTGCGGGCTTTCGATCTCGGTGCCGATCTTGACCAATACGAGTCCCTATCTATTGAGAAGTGAGCCGACCAGCGCTTTACCTACCACCACGGGGTGATTCAAGGCAGTCGCGATCTTTCCGCCTCTCGAATTGGGATCTCGTGCGACTCCCAGTTGTCTGAGCGGGGTGCCGATGTCGAAGTAGGTCCTCTCGCAGACCATTCGTTCCTCTTCGAATTGAAAGACGATGATCAAGGGAAAATCCACTTTGCGACCTGTTGCAGGAAGACCTCGCCAGTTGCCATCGTGAGTTCCTGTAAAGCGGCCCTCGACGATGACGGCGTCATCGGCATGATGCATCGCCTCGGGTTGGAACTTGAAGTCGGAGAATCCCTTCTTGTTGTCATTCAGAAGGGTGTTGACTCCAGAATGGCCGTCCCAGACCTCCCCGGTGGCGACGATCTCATACCGGGGGTGGCTGAAAGCCGCGATGCAGCGATCGAAGTCGTGCGCGTTTTCGGCCTCCATATGCTCGAGGACTGTCGCCTCGCGCAGCTGACGCAGGCTGGTCATCCTAAATTCCCGTACAGCTCGGGCTCTTGGGTTGGTGCGAGTTTGCCGGCAGGCCCAACCTCTGTAATCACAGCCATGGCTTCCCGGAGGTCAGCTCGCCGGCGTGACGCGGAGGACCGGGATCTCCCTGTCTGTCTTCTTCAAGTAGTCGCCGTAGCGCGGAGCCACCGCAACGACTCGAGAGTAGGCCTGCTCTCGCTCGGCGCCGGACAGGGATTCGACAGCTGCGCGCATCTTGCGGTTGCCGACCTGGATCCAGACCTTGTCGGGGTTCTTGGCCAGGTTGATGAACCAGGCAGGGTGCGTGGCGGACCCACCTTTTGACGCCACCACCAGCCAAGCGTCGGGACCATCTGGGAAGCCGCCAAGCACATGAGTGTGTTCCTTGCCGGTCTTGGCTCCGACCGTGGTCAACAAGAGCACGGGGAAGCCCATGAACAACTTGGGCTCCGGGCCTGATGCTCGCCTGAAACCATCCACCTGGCGGTCGATCAAAGGCTTGGCCAGCCGCATCAGGAAAGCGCCACCTGGCATCTTCGAACCCTTGCTGCCGCTTGGTGGGATACGTATGTCTGCAGGTTTCTGTTCCATCAACTGCCTACAACCACCTTCCGACCCTAACCCTTCCCAAACTCTCGGAAGTTGTAGGAGGTCGGCTTGTCGGTCAGTATTGGGCCGGCGTACAGGCAATCAAGCGGCAAACGGTCTGCACCGGTATGGCCAGCGACAGCGCTTCCGCTCCCGGTGCGACGAACTTGGCAGTCGCGACTGCGATCACCCTGCCTTCCGAATCCACGACCGGGCCTCCGCTGTTCCCAGGGCTGATGGCTGCCGAGAACTGGATGTAGTCGCTGCCTTCGACGCTCCGAAATCCTGAGACCACACCTATCGAGACGCTGCCGTCAAGTCCCAGCGGCGATCCGATGGCCATCACGCTCTGAGCGAGCTGGGGCCGCAACGTTGCGCGCTGAAGAGCTGGAAGCGTTACGGCGATGTGGATCAAGGCGAGGTCGTCGTTGGCGTCCACGCGCGTGATGGTTCCTTTGATCGTCCGATCGCCGAGCCCGACGTCGACAGTGGCGATCCCCGCGTCCCACGCGTCGGCGACCACGTGCAGATTGGTGATCACATCCGACCCGGACGAGTCCGAGCCGGCCACCCACCCGGAGCCCAACGAATCGGCAGTTGAGATGGTGAGCACTGAAGGCTCTACTGATGCCGCGATCGCGGTCCAGTCCGGCTTGGGCTGAGTCCTGTTGTTGAGGGCATCCACCCTGCCCTGAAGAGCCTGGATTTCACGCGCCTGCGAGGCGATCTCGAGTCGCAGCGACTGCATCAAGCCTGCAGTCGCAGCCACGATGACGACGATCACCACCACGGCGATCACGGCGGCCCAGTTCGATCGGCCCCTGTCGAGCTGCCGGGGACCGGCATCCGGTGGGAGCACGTTCCCGCGCCGGATGCCGGCGAATCCCGTCAGACCAAAATTGATTCGGCGCACGATCCGCTACTTGAGCTCAGCCCCGAGAGCCGCCTCGGCCTTGGCCATGCTGAGCATTGCGGCGTTGAGCTTGTGAAGACCGTCGAGGAACTTGTTGACGTTGCCGCTGTCCATGCCCGAGATGATTTCCCGGTCGGCTGCGATGGCCGCGCTGAGAGCATCCCGAAGCATTCCGTCAGAGCTCGCCAGCGCCGTCGGCGCGGCGGCGGCTGCCCGGTCGGCCTGAAACGCCTGCATATCGGTGAGCGCTGACTGCGCCGCCGTACGGCATGAGCCGAACGACGAGCACGCGATGATCTTCTGGTAGTCCGTGCGAACTCGCCCGCTGTCAACGACGACCATCCTCGTGTAGGCCGCCGTCTCGTTGCGGGCCTCGAGGGTCTGCCGGGTCGTCGCGAGAGTGCCCTGGGTAGTGGTCAGCGTCGCCTGTGTGGAGGCTGCGTCGCGCAGCGCTGCATCACGCTGGCCGGTGGTCGCGTAAAGAAAGTAGCCGAGCGTGCCGGCGCCGATGATGCCGACGACGCCCACTGCAACAGCACCCTTCCACTGGCGGCGTGCACGTGGACGATCCGAAGCCCCGCTCGACTCCGGCGCGACCCACGCCTGGCGGGGTTGCAGGTAAGGCAGCCTTGCCGCCAGCGCCAGCTCGGCAGGCCCGGGCTGAGCGAACGGCGCCGGTGCCGGAGCGTAGCCCGTTTCCGGCTGCGCGGCCGAAACAGCAGCTGCCGGGTCCGGCTCGGGCCACCCCCCTTCGGCTCCATCGGGATACGAACGAAAACCAATGACACCGTCAACGTTTGGGTTCGAAGACATCGCTGTAACTCCTCCTTGTTTCATTCGCACGCGTTTCATGCGTGACGGCGCGCAGTGTCGGAGGGTTCGAGTCTCAGGATCAGTCTCGCCGTGCTCTCAATTTCGGTCTCATAAGCGCTGAGCGCGAAAACCGAGAGGAGGATCAGGCAGGCTCTCGGACCCTTTCCAGGCCGTCGAGGATGAGATCGAGCCCAAACTCGAACTCGTCGGCGTAGTCGTAGCCGGGGTTCATGGCGTGCTCGGTGATCATCTCGGCGAGGTGCGGGTACTCATTGGCGGGGAGCTTCCGGAGAATGCCCTCTGCCAGCTGCGTGGCCTCCTCCGAGGAGTGCGACGGCAAGTTCATCTGCTGCAGCGCGAAGCCGTAGATGTAGCCGTCCATGACCGAGAACGCGTGAGCTGCCATCTCGACAGTGAAGCCTGCAGCCCGAAGGCTTCCGAGAACCGAATCGTTGTGTCGCAGCGTCGCCGGACCGGGTTTGGTCCTCGACTGCATCAGGCTTGTGGCCCACGGGTGCCGAAGAAGAACATCTCGGGCTGAGATTGCCCGCTGACGCATGGCGGTCTTCCAGCCAGCCCCGTCGGACGGAACGTCGATCTCGCCGAAAACCAGATCGACGATGCCGTCGACGATGTCTTCCTTGTTGGCGACATGGTTGTACAGCGACATCGCTTCAACCCGAAGCTCCTGTCCGAGCCTGCGCATAGTCAGTGACTCGATCCCGCCCTTGTCTGCAAGAGCAACGGCGGCGCGCATCACTCGCTCCCGGCTCAACGGGGCGCGAGGCTTGGCGCTCGTATCGGTTTGGGCAGCCATACTGGATCGTCTCCTTGACAAGCTTACGGTGTACGTATAAGCTTACGCCATAAGTTTACATCGTAAGTATGCGTTCAAGGAGAGCCCCGTGACCCCACCCAAGCGCCTCGCCAGAATCGCCGGAGTCCTTTACCTCCTCGTCGGCATCTTCGGCGGCTTTGCCGAAGGATTTGTGGACCCCAGGATGTACGTTGCCGGCAACGCCGCGGCCACGACCGGGAACGTTGTCGCGAACTCCGGGCTTGTCCGCTTTGGAGTCGTCTCCCACCTGGTGGATGCAGTGTTTTTTGTGTTTCTCGCGATGACCCTCTACATCCTCCTCCGGCACGTGCACACGAGCATGGCGAGGGCGATGCTGGTCCTCGTCGTACTCGCGTCAGGCATCATCAGCCTCAACGCCGTCTTCCTGTTTGAGGGCTTGCGCGTCGCCACCGACAGCGCCTACGCTGCCGCCTTCGGCGCAGCAGGTTCGAATGTCCTGGTGCTGCTCCTGCTCGACATCCAGCACTACGGGACTCTGTCAGCGCAAGTCTTCTTCGGCCTCTGGCTGGTGCCTTTGGGCTATCTCGCCTACAAGTCATCAGGGCTGTTCCCCAAGTGGCTCGGAGTTCTGCTCATCGTGGGCGGCGTCTGCTACCTGATGGACCTGCTCGCGGCGTTCCTGGTCCCCGACCTAAGCCAGAAGATCCACACCTTCATAGTCATCCCGTGCGCGATCGCGGAAATCTCGATGGTCGTCTACCTGCTCGCGGTCGGCGTGAAAACCGCAAGTGCAGACAAGCACAATCTCGCGGCGGCGTGAGGGTACCGGGACCGACGGAGGGCGCCCGCCGAACTCCTTCGGTCGCCTAGACTCAATTCCCTTGCGCAACGTCGCGATCGGCCGAGAAAACCCTTGATCCAGAGCCCCACGGCCTGGCTCTCCGCGGATGAGATCGCGCGTCGCGTCACCTCCGGCGAGCTCGGCCCGCAAGAAGTTGTGAGTGCCCATCTCGACGCGATCGATAGGTTCGATCCCCTGTTGCATGCCTATGTTCACGTCGACCGGGACGCACGCGCTGCAACCGGCCCGCTGGCCGGAAACACAGTTGCGGTCAAGGACAGCCTCCCTGTGGCGGGAATGCCGTGGACCGATGGCAGCGCAGTCTGGCGCGACCGGGTCCCTGAGGCGGACACCGTCTCGGTGGCGAGGGTCCGAGCAGCCGGGGCAGCCTTGCTTGGCAAGACCAATCTCCCTGAGCTGGCAGCAGCTGTCGGAACCACCAACGCGATCTTTCCGGCCACCAACAATCCATGGCGCTCCGGCATCACTCCTGGGGGCTCGAGCGGCGGCAGCGCCGCGGCGGTCGCCGCGGGCATGGCAACACTCTCGATGGGCACCGACATGGGGGGCTCGATTCGAATCCCGGCCTCGTGTTGCGGCGTGGTCGGTCTGCGCCCATCGCCGGATCGGATTCCCACCGAGATCGCAGACCCCGCCGGCCTCTCCGTGATCGGCCCGATCGGACGGAATGTCGCTGACGTCAGGCTTATCTACTCGGTGCTCGCGTCCGCGCAGCCGCCCAAGACTTCGCGCGAAAGGGTCACCTACAGGATCGGCCTGGCGGACACGACAGCCCTGGGCATGGAGTCCGCGTGCGCAGACGCGTGCAGGCGGGCCGGCGACGCCCTTGAGTCGGCGGGCCACCGGGTGGAGCGGATCGGATGGGAATCCGAGCCGGTGGCAGCGGGCTACGGAATCGTGCGGCGGGCGAGCATGGCATCCTTCCCGGCGGACCCCCAGCTGTTCGCCCCGGGGATCCGCAAGCTCGTCGAGCAAGGCCGGGCCCTGAGCGCGCTCGATTACTTCCAGGCGTTTGAAAAGGCGACAGCCTCCGCATACGGCGTGGTCGTCAAGCCCTTGCTGTCCGAGTTCGACTTTCTGCTCACACCGACCCTCGGCCTCGTTCCCATGCCGATCGAGGAGGTGCCGCTGTTTCTCAGCGGGCCGTATGGGCGCTACATCCAGTTCGTGCTGCCGGTCAGCTTCGCGCATACACCCGCGGTGTCGGTTCCCGCCGGCTTGCACGATGGTTTGCCGGTTGGGGTGCAGCTCGTGGGACGCTCTGGTCAAGAGTGGGCGCTGCTCGATCTCGCGCAGCAGCTGGAAGCCGTTCCAGGCTTCGGATTCCAGCAACCGCCCCCGCTTGCCTGAGAATTCGCAGGGGTGGTGTGATGAAAGCTCAGCGAGTCGAGATGTTCGTGTGTCCCATGGCTTCGCCGTCGGACACGTCAGGACTGCAGAAGCTGGCCGGATCCGGAAGTATCAAGCCGGACACGCTTGTCGCCTTGGTGGGCAAGACCGAAGGGACCGGAGCCCACGACGACTGGGGCCGCGTATGGGCCGACGTGGTGCTGCGCGAATGGACTGCAAAGTTTCTCGACGTCCCGCTCGACGACGTGGCCAAAAACGTCATCTTCGTGCTGTCCGGCGGATGCCCGGGTGTGATCACCCCGCACATCGTGGCGGTCACCAGAGAGTGG
>Ga0307312_10001341_pt1 | contig 12565 bp, 6 predicted proteins | sample ER_DNA_202_FD_194489 | JGI IMG/M metagenome (GOLD analysis project Ga0307312, IMG submission 194489) | Bulk soil microbial communities from the East River watershed near Crested Butte, Colorado, United States - ER_DNA_202 | ecosystem: Environmental > Terrestrial > Soil > Floodplain | place: USA...
CGTCGCGCGATCTCATTCTATTTTTCTTGTTTGCCAACGCGGATCTGGTGCGAGCGGTGCAGCCCGACGAGGTTTTGAACGACGCTGCGTTGGAGACGCGGGCGCGCAACCTGTCGCGCGAATTGCGGTGCATGGTTTGCAAAATCAGTCGACCGATGATTCAGAGCGCCGTTAGCTCGCGACTTGCGGCTGCTCGTTCGCGAGCGCCTCACCAAAGGCGACAGCGATCAGCAGGTGCTTGATTTTCTCGTTTCGCGTTATGGGGCGTTCGTCCTGCTGAAGCCGCCGTTTGAAAAGCACACTTTGCTTTTGTGGGGATTGCCGCCACTGGTCCTGATTGTCGGACTGATTTGGCTGTTGGTAAGGGCGCGGCGGCACAGTTCGGCTCCATCAGGGATCCGAGATTCTCAGTCAGGAAGAGGAACAACGGCTTTCGACTTTGGTCGACCCCGCTGCCCGCGAGCATTGATTGCTCAACTGAATCTCGAAAAATACCGTCTCCAAACCTTACAAAAGTTTAATCCTGCCGACAGGACCTCGTAAGGCTCATCGCCCCATCTTTGGTTTGAACGGCGCATATGCGCGCCACGAATACCGATGGAGATTTTCTGATGAAGTCGAGCGTTGTTTCCGCTCCCGATGCTTCCAACAAATCGCGTGTGTTGCGTGCCAGACGGCTGATCCTGCTCGCGACCACCGTTGCCAGCCTCGGTGCGGCAGCCCTCGTTGTTTCTCCCAGCCTCAATTTGCCCGGCGGGTATCCCACGGCGCTCGCCCAGAATCTTTCGGAGCAGGCGCGTAAGACGCAGGCTCCAGTCGGTTTTGCCGACATCGTCGAGAAGGTCAAACCGGCAGTCATATCCGTCCGGGTCAAAGTCGATGGCGGTTCGCAAACCAGTACTCTTGGTTCCAACGATGTACCGCCGGGACTGCGTGAGTTCTTCCGCCGCTTCGGAATGCCCGATGTTCCGAACGGACAAGAGGGCATGCCGCGCGGCCCCGGTCGCAATGTTATTACCGGTCAAGGTTCCGGCTTCATCATTTCCGCTGACGGCTATGCGGTGACCAACAATCACGTGGTCGAGAAGGCGGAAAGCGTTCAAGTCACCACCGATGATGGCAAAACGCATAAAGCCAAGGTAATCGGGACCGATCCACGTACGGATCTCGCGCTGATCAAGGTCGAGGACGGACCCTTCCCGTATGTGAAGCTTTCCGACAAGTCTCCACGTATCGGAGATTGGGTCCTCGCAGTCGGAAATCCGTTTGGCCTTGGGGGCACTGTGACTGCCGGCATTGTGTCGGCGCGCGGTCGCGATATCGGTGCAAGCGCCTATGACGATTTCATCCAGATCGACGCCCCGGTCAATAAAGGAAACTCCGGCGGTCCGACATTCGATACTGATGGCAACGTGATGGGCGTGAACACGGCGATCTTCTCGCCGTCCGGCGGCTCGGTTGGCATTGCGTTTGCAATTCCATCCGACACGGTCAACAGCGTGATTGCCCAACTCAAAGAGCACGGATCGGTCACGCGGGGGTGGATCGGAGTTCAGATTCAACCCGTCACGCAGGACATCGCGGATAGCCTCGGCTTGAAGAAGGCGGAAGGTGCGCTCGTTGCCGAGCCTCAGGCCAACAGCCCGGCCCAGAAAGCCGGAATAGAGGCTGGCGATGTCATCACGGCGGTCGATGGCAAGGAAATCAAAGACGCTCGCGATCTTGCGAAAAGAATAGGAGCGTTGGCACCGAAGACTTCAGTAAAGTTGACGATCCTGCACAAAGGTTCGGAAAAGACGGTCAATCTCACGCTTGGTGAATTGCCAAACGCCAAAGAGGCACGGGCCGGCGTCGAAGACGGTGACAATGATGCTGACGTCGGCAAGCTCGGTCTCACACTGGCCCCGGCTTCGCGTGTGGCTGGATCGAGCGCCGAAGGTGTCGTGGTCACCGGGGTCGACTCGACAGGCGTCGCCGCCGATCACGGTTTCTCGACCGGAGATGTGATCCTTGAGGTTGCCGGCAAATCCGTTTCGACACCGGCCGATGTTCGCGATGTCTTCGCGAGCGCGCGTACTGAAGGAAAGCGTAGCGTTCTGCTTCGCGTGAAAAAAGGTGACAACACGCGTTTCGTCGCCCTGCCGCTCGGCCGCGGCTGAGATGGTTTTGGGGACACCCACCGGCATCCGTCGCCCCCGCCGATGGGTTTGCCCTCAACGGGGCGGGCGTCATGCCCGTCCCGGCAAATTCCGGAAGGTGGCGCGCTTCTTGACCGCCGCTTTCCGCAAGAGCTCCAACCCCGGCATCCGTCGCCCCCGCTGGGGTAGGGTCGCGGTGGGGGTGGCGGTCTCCGCCACCCCCTCGCGTATAAAAATGGGGACGAAATAGCCTCGCCATCGAAACGACTGGAATTGGTGTGACCGATGCCCCCTTATCCGGATATCAATGGGCAGCGCCCTTTCGGTAGGATAGCCGAAGCGCAACCGGATCGGGTGACCATGCGCCTCTTGGTTATTGAGGACGATCGCGACGCTGCAGACTATCTGGTCAAGGCATTCCGCGAGGTCGGCCACGTCGCCGATGCCGCTACGGATGGCGACGATGGCTTGGCCATGGCCCTCGGCGGTCAGTATGACGTTCTCATCGTGGATCGGATGCTGCCGAAACGCGATGGACTGGCTGTTATTGGAGCCCTGCGCGCAAAGGGCATGGAGACCCCAGCCTTGATCCTTTCGGCTCTAGGCCAGGTCGACGACAGGGTGAAGGGACTGCGTGCCGGTGGCGACGACTATCTGCCGAAGCCGTATTCGTTCTCGGAGTTGCTTGCGCGCGTCGAGGTATTGGCGCGACGCCGGGTCGGGCGCAGCGAAGAGACTGTATTGCGTGTCGGTGATCTCAAGCTCGACCGTCTGTCGCACCAGGTGCATCGCGGGCAGGAGGAAATTTCTCTGCAACCCCGTGAATTTCGTCTCCTCGAATATTTGATGCAGCATGCCGGGCAAGTTGTTACTCGCACTATGCTATTGGAAAATGTGTGGGATTATCATTTTGACCCGCAAACCAATGTGATTGACGTGCATATCTCGCGTTTGCGCTCGAAAATCGATAAAGGATTCTCCCTGCCGCTTCTGCATACGGTCCGCGGCGCGGGATACATGATACGTGACGGCGCTCGGTAAACTTTTTCGTACGACCACGTTCAAGCTGACGCTGGTCTATTTGACCGTGTTTGCGTTGTTTGCGGCTTTTCTGCTCGGCTATTTTGCTCTCAATACGCGTCGTCTGATCACAGAGCAGATTACCGACACCGTAAACGCAGAAATCACCGGCCTCTCGGAACAATACCGGCTTGGCGGCATCAGGCGACTTGTGGCAGTTGTCGACGCGCGGGCTCGTCGCCCAGGCTCGAGTCTATATCTCGTTACGACCTTTGCCGGGGAATCGCTCGCCGGCAACGTCACGTCTTTGCCGCCGGGTACCCTCGACAATGCGGGCTGGACGGAGACGGCCTATCGCCGCCTCGATGAATCCGACTCGGCAGACCATCCGGAGCATCGTGCCTTGGCGCGCGTCTTTCAACTTCCGGGCGGCTTCCGTCTGCTGGTCGGCCGAGATCTCGACGAGCGTGAACGCCTCTACAATATCGTTATATCCGCGGGGCGATGGTCGATCGCGATCGTGATCGTACTCGGCCTCGTCGGCGGATTGTTTGTCACGCGGCGGGTCTTGCGTCGGGTAGACGCAATGACCGAGACCACACGCACCATCATGCAAGGAGACCTCGGTGGCCGGCTGCCCGTGGCCGGTACCGGAGACGAACTCGATCGTCTGGCAGAAAACCTCAATCTGATGCTCGAACGCATAGAGGCGCTGATGCACGGGCTGAAGGAGGTTTCCGATAACATCGCCCACGATCTCAAGACGCCGTTGACCCGTCTGCGCAATCGCGCCGAACAAGCGCTGCGCTCGGCTAAGAAAGAATCCGAATATCGAGCGGCGCTGGAAAATACGATCGAAGAATCCGACGGTCTGATCCGGACATTTAACGCACTGTTGATGATCGCCCGAGCGGAGTCGGGGCAGGCTCGTGAAAACATGAGCGAATTCGATGCCGCAGAGATCGCACATGACATTGGCGAGCTTTACGAACCTCTGGCGGAGGAAAAAGGAATCGCCCTTAAGGTGGAAGCTGAAACGCCCGCGCCACTGAAGGGCAATCGCGAGCTTATCAGTCAGGCGCTCGCTAACCTCGTCGATAACTCGATCAAATACACAGAACCACGCAATGCGACGGTGAACGGTGTGCCTGGGGAAATTGTCGTGCGGGCGCTCAGCGAGGGCGATCGGATTCTGCTTACCGTAGCCGACAGCGGACCTGGCATCCCTGAAGCGGATCGCTCGCGCGTCATCGAACGCTTTGTACGGCTGGAACAAAGCCGTTCGAAAGCCGGCTCCGGCCTCGGTTTGAGCCTTGCTTCAGCGGTCGCGCGCCTTCATGGCGGCGAATTGACGCTCGCAGATAATAATCCTGGTCTTAAAAGCATCATTGCCTTGCCGCGGGGAGGGCCGGTACAGATTGGTGGATGAAACGTCCCGCCAAAAGCAGGTCCTCCCCCAAACCGGCTGTCCATAAGCCTGCCGCATCTGCAGATGAAAATGCCGTGACGCTTGCTGAACGGGTCGCGAGTGCGCCGCTTCTGTCGGATCCGAAAATCGCACACGCGCGAATTGAGGATTGGCTTGCTGAACTTCCCTCCAAGGAAGCGAAGCCACTCAAAGCACTGCTGGCCGATAAACCACTCATCCAGGCGCTTTTGGAAAGTCTGGCCGAAAGCTCTCCTTACCTGTGGGATCTGGCGAGTCGCGAGCCAGATCGGCTGCTGCGATTACTTCACGCGGATCCGGACCGACACTTTCGTGCTCTCCTGAGCCAAAGTGCCCGCGACATAGCGGCATGCCAAGACGAAATCGAGGCGATGCGGTTGTTGCGCCGTATGAAAAGCGAGGCCGCACTGCTCATTGCGCTTGCCGATATCGGCGGCGTCTGGCCGGTTATGCGGGCAGCCCGCGCGCTCACGGATCTTGCCGACACAGCTGTAGACGCCGCGGTGCGGTTTTGTTTGGAAAATGCCGCTCGCGCCGGGCGGCTGGTGCTCAAGGACCAAACAACTCCTCAAGTTGGAAGCGGCTATGTCGTGCTGGCGATGGGCAAGATGGGCGCCTTTGAGCTCAATTTCTCAAGCGATATAGATCTGATTGTTTTGTACGACCCGGCCGCATCTGTGTTGCCCGTTGATGCGGAGCCGTCGACCCTGTTTGTGCGAATTACTCAGCGATTGGTGAAGCTCCTTCAGGAACGTACAGTCGACGGTTACGTATTTCGGACCGATTTACGTCTGCGGCCCGATCCGGCTTCCACTGCGATCGCGATTTCTACCGACGCCGCGATTTCTTACTACGAGAGCGTTGGCCAGAACTGGGAGAGGGCGGCCATGATCAAGGCGCGTCCCTGCGCCGGAGATATTGCCGCTGGCGAAACGATGCTTAATGAGATCGCGCCATTTGTCTGGCGGAAATATCTGGATTTCGCTGCCGTTGCGGATGTCCATTTAATGAAACGACAGATAAACGCCTATCGTGGACACGGCGAAATTGCAGTCGAAGGTCACAATATCAAGCTTGGACGCGGCGGAATTCGAGAGGTCGAATTCTTCGCGCAGACACAACAGCTCATCGCCGGCGGTCGAAATCCCGCTCTGCGCGATCGGGATACGCTCACGACGCTGGACAAGTTATGTGAAGACAAATGGATTGATAGCGCAGCGCGTGATGCAATGAAGGACGCTTATTGCTTTCTTCGGTTGGTCGAACATCGTCTGCAGATGATGAATGATGAGCAGACGCAAACGCTGCCCGCAGAACGTGCAGGGGTCGAGCACTTCGCCCGTTTTCTAGGTTTTTCCGGCCGCGATGCGTTTGCCAAGGTTCTCCTCGGGCATCTCGACAAGGTGCAGAGCTACTACGCGCGTCTGTTCGAGAAACAGCCTGAAGCCGATCGGCCAGTGCTGGCATTTCCTCGGGAGGCCGACGACCACAAGACGCTCGACCGGCTCGCCGATCTCGGGTTTCGCGCGCCGCTTGAGGCGTCCAACATCATTCGCCATTGGCTGAGCGGAAACCATCGGACGCTCAAAAGCGAGGCAGCACGCAGCCATGTCGAAGTGTTGCTGCCGGCACTGCTGGAGCATCTGGCCCGGACCGACAATCCAAACGCCACGCTCGTACTCTTTGATCATTTTCTCGCCAATTTACACAGTCCGGCGCGACTGTTGTCGCTGCTCCGACAGAATCCTGATTTGATTGCCCTGATTGTCCTGGTTCTCGGCATCGCGCCGCGCCTGGGCGACGCGCTGGCCCGTCACCCACAGGTCATGGATGCACTGGTCGATCCGAGCTTTTTCGGAGCCCTCCCGGATGAGCCAGCACTCCGGCAAAGGTTCGACGCAGCGCTCGCACAGTCACGCCACGATGAAGACTTGCTCGAGCGCATACGCATGCTCGGCCTTGAGTATATGTTTCTCATCGGCGTGCGGGTCCTGTCGGGAACCGTCACGGCGCGCCGGGCGGGCGAGGCATATGCAAGGCTCGCTGACGCGGTGATACGTGCGGTGCACCGAGCGGTCGCTGACAATTTTGCGGCTGCCCACGGTCACATGCGCGCAGAGGAAACTGCGGTCGTGGCCATGGGGAAGCTTGGCGGCTGCGAGATGACCGCAACGTCCGACCTTGATCTCATCCTGATCTACGACTTTAATGACAACTATCCGGAATCTGATGGTGCACGGTCGCTCTATGGGGCACAATATTTCGCCCGCCTGACGCAGCGGCTGATCAACACGTTGACCGCGCAAACGAATTACGGAGCGCTGTATCAAGTCGATATGCGATTGCGGCCGTCCGGCCGCGCGGGTCCATTGGCGACACGCCTTGATGGTTTCGCTGCATATCAAGAAACGGAGGCCTGGACCTGGGAGCATATGGCGCTCACAAGGGCTCGCGTCGTATCTGCCTCGTCTGCATTCAAGATGCGGATCGAGAGCGTTATTCGGGATACATTAGGTCGGCCGCGCGACGCAGGGTTGATTGCCGGTGATGTCGTGGAAATGCGTTCGGCCATCGCCAAGGAAAAAGGCGACAAGGAGCGGTGGGATCTGAAATACGTGGCCGGCGGGCTCGTCGATATTGAGTTCATTGCTCAATATTTGCAGCTTATTCATGCGCACCGAATGCCCGATATTCTCGACACGTCGACTGCGCGCGTGCTCGACAAGGCGTGGTCACTGCGCGTACTGACAGGGAAGGACGCGGAAATCCTTCGACCGGCTGTGGAGCTTTACCATGACCTCACGCAGGTCCTTCGTCTGTGCCTGCCGGGAAAGTTTGATCCAAAAACCGCCGGCACGGGCCTTTTGCGTCTGCTGGCCCGGGCGGCTGACGTGCCCGATTTCGCCGCGCTTGAAGCGACCGTGGCCGACACGCAGGCCAAGGTGCGGGAGAGCTTTATTCGGATTTTAGGGAAGGCGCCCTGAAGATAGCTACGCCGCCTCGTCCTTTGGCAGCAGGCATTGGGGCTCAAGTGGCAGCCGCACCACGACAAGCGTGCCCTTGCCTAGCGCCGACCGGATGCGCATGGACCCGCCATGTAGCTCGACCAATGACTTCGATATTGCAAGTCCGAGCCCTGAGCCTTGATGGCTTTTGGTAAGCTGACTTTCGACCTGCTCGAACGGACGACCGAGTCGCGCGAGAGCGTCCTTGGCGATGCCGATGCCGCTATCCAAAATGGCGAGCGTTATGCAACGGTCGCTCGCGCGGCCCCGAACAGTGACACGACCGCTATAGGGCGTAAATTTTACGGCATTGGACAGCAAATTCAGCGCAACTTGCTTAAGGGCGCGACGGTCGGCCCGCAATCGGAGTTCCGGGGAGATGCGTGCCGTTAGCTGGAGCTGTTTGTCCTGAGCGCGCGCGGCAACGACACGCATCGCTTCCGCGAGCAAGGAATCAAGATTGAGGTCCTCGAAATCAAGGCGTATGCGCCCAGCTTCGATTTTCGACATGTCGAGGATATCGTTGATGACTTCAAGCAGATACTGCCCGCTGCCACGGATATCGCTGCAATATTCGTGATATTTTTCGGCGCCCAGTGGGCCAAACATCCCCGATTCCATAATTTCGGAAAAGCCGATGATCGCGTTCAGAGGTGTACGCAGCTCGTGACTCATATTGGCGAGGAATTTGGACTTCGCCTGGTTGGCCTCTTCAGCGCGGGTCTTTTCCTCAGCATATTTTTCGGCCAGTTCGGCCAAACGCTGTTGCGACGCACGTAGGTCGGCAACCGTCGCCATGAGGCGTTTTTCGCTGTCGACCAGCTTTTCCTCGTGGGTTTTTAGCGCTGTTATATCCGTGCCAACCGATACGTAGCCGCCGTCTTTCGTGCGTCTTTCGCTGATGTGCAGCCAGCGACCATCTTCAAGCTGCGCCTCGAATGTGCGTGCGCCCGGGATAATTGGCCCGCCGCTGATAACTTTGTTGCGGACCACCGGTTTGCTGCCCGCGGCAACCACCGACTCGAATGAAGCGCCAACAGGGATCGCTTCGTCTGGTAGGCCATGCAGTTCCTGAAAATTGGAGTTGCAGAGAACGAGGCGATTTTCTGCATCCCACAAAACGAAAGCCTCGGGAATGGTCTCAATCGCATCCCGCAGCCGCATATCGGCGGCGACAGTTTTCTGGACAAGGTTTTTCTGTTCCGTAATGTCGACCGCGATTCCGATCAGATGAAGGCCGGGTTCGCCGGGCTGGCGGACCAGCTCGCATCGTGCGCGGAGCCACACCCAATGGCCGGCGGCGTGGCGCATACGGAACGCGTGATCGATAGTAGTTGTCGTTGCGTCCGCAAGTTCAGCCGCAAGTTGATAAAGGCGAACATCGTCCGGATGTACCAGCGCATTGACATCGCCGAACGACAGCAAGTCATCCTTTGTGTCGAGTCCAAGAATCTCGAACATCGATTGCGACCAAAAGATGCGGCCGCGAGCAAGGTCCCAATCCCATAAGCCACAGCGGCCCCGATTGAGGGCAGTATCGATGCGCGTCCGGACCGTTTCATAAATCAGATCGGCCTCTCGGGCTCTTGTCGCTTGCCAATGAAAAGCAAAGCCAAGAATGAGGACTACAAAGCCGGTGGTCGCTGAGAGCGTGAGGGTAAGGGTCGTGAGTGATCGCCAACCGGCAAGTGCTGCCTCGCGTGACTGCACTACGGCGAGTTGGCCAAAGGGCGTATTGAGCATGCGTACGGTCGCAAGCACCCGAGTGTCGTCGGGCAGAAGAATTTCCAGGACGCCCGCAGCGGCACCGAAAGTCGTGAGTGGTTGTGTCGGGCCCAGCAGGTCGACCAGCCGGCGACCGATTGCATCGCCACTGGGAGGGCTTTCAGCTGTGACGACCCCGTCGGTATTGGTCAGGTAAAGGCGCCGTCCGGCGGCAACGGCCCAAGGTGGCAGCACGCGCGTCAGGATGGTTTGTGGTTGCTCCACAACGGCTGCGGCGCTGTTAAGAGGCCGTTGCAGTCGCTCGGTGGCAAAGTCGGCAACTGCTTCAAGGGATAGTATTTCGTCGGTGAGGATTTGGCGGCGGTGATCGAGCACCTGTACAAGGGCGCCGACGCAGATCGTCGCTAGGAAGGCGATAATCAGGACCGGGACAGCGCGGCGCAACAGCGGCTCGGCGGTCAGTAGCCTCCGATACGCCGGGTTGGCGATCGATTGTGCGAGGCCCTTGATAGAATCGGGATGTGCAGACGCACTCGCCACGCCGGCGCGCGCCATAGAAGGCCTCCGTTTGGAATTTCTCCTGTCACCCTCGGAAGGATGTGCCGCATCGCTTCCCGAATCACTTGTCGATTGGAATCGATGGGCGCTGATTTGTCGAGAGTCCGATGAGTCAATTATTTAAAAATTGTTACCCACGATGGATTTGAAGCCCAATTTGGGTGGCCCGGTTCTCAGGATACCGCCAGTGCCCGTTCGACAATGTCGGCCAGATCGCCGGAAATACCCGGCTTCGCCTTAATACGGGCAAGGGCGGCTTGCGCCTTCGCACGACGTCCTGGTTCGAGTGTTCGCCACGTTCGAAAGGCAGTCGCCAGCCGTGCCGACACTTGTGGGTTCTTCGAATCAAGCTCAAGAACGATATCTGCAATGAAGTTGTAACCGGCGCCGTCAGCGCGGTTGAATTGCGTAGCATTACCCTGCGCGAACGCGCCGATCAGCGCGCGTACGCGATTGGGATTGGCGAGCGAAAACGCGGGGTGCTCGGTCAGGTCGCGAACCTTTTCGAGCGTGTCCGGCCGCGGAATGGTCGCCTGCAATGAGAACCACTTGTCGACGACCAGGGCATCCGAAGCATAGCGCGCGTAAAAATCATCCAAGGCCCGCTGACGTTCGGCCGTGTCGTGCAAACACAGAGTTGCGAGCGCTGCGATGCGATCGGTCATATTGTCTGCTGTCTCATACTGTCGCGACGCGCGCGCAATGTCAGCAGGTTTGCCTGTTGCCGCCAGAAGATCGACCGCGACATTCCGCAAGGCGCGGCGACCAGCGCTTTTGGCGTCAGGCGAATAGCCACCGGCCACGTGCATTCGATCGTAAGCTGTGTTGAGCAATGCGCGTAATTGCTCGCCAGTCGAGCTGCGAAATGCGGATCGGGCGCGAAAAATCAAGTCGGGATCAATGTCGCGGCCGATTTCACGAGCGATGTCTCCTTCACCGGGCGGAACCAGCACAAGCGCGATGAAAGCAGGTTCCAGCGCAGGGTCCTCGATAATACGGGCAAAAGCAGGGATTAGTTGATCGTCGAGGCGCGTCGCTCGATCCGAGCGCAAGGCTGTTACATTGTCGATGAGCATGCGCATCGCGATCGTTTGTATGGCCTGCCAGCGGTTGAACGGGTCACTGTCGTGTGTTGCGAGAAAGGCTAGGTCGTCGGCCGAAAGGCCATTGACGAGCTTGATTGGTGCCGAGAAACCCCGATTGACGGACAGCACGGGACGTTCATCCACTTCGGCGAACTCAAAGGTTGCGCTCTCTTTACTCAGAATCACCACATCGCCGCTGATGGGTTCACCGGTCGATATCTTGAGTGGTAGATCGCGTCCATCCCTGCCAACAAGACCTAGCGACAGCGGAACGACCATCGGTTCTTTGGTTGGCTGCCCAGGCGTCGGCGGTACGGTTTGTTTGCATTCCAACGTATAGATCCTGCGGACAGCATCGAAATGGCCGCGCGTCGTCACCTCCGGGGTACCGGCCTGACTGTACCAGCGCATAAATTGGGTCAGATCGCGTCCACTGGCATCAGCAAAGCATTGGATAAACTGTTCGACAGTGGCGGCCTCGCCATCATGGCGCGTGAAATAAAGATCCATGCCGGACCGGAATTTTTCGCGGCCGATCAATGATTGAACCATCCGCACCAGCTCCGCGCCTTTCTCATAGATCGATGTTGTGTAGAAGTTGTTGATTTCCTTATAGGTCTCAGGGCGGACCGAATGCGCCAAAGGGCCCGCGTCTTCGACAAATTGCGTTGCGCGTAGACTGCGTACATCCGCAATTCGCTTCACTGGCCGCGAGCGCATGTCGGAAGAGAATTCTTGATCACGGAAGACCGTGAGGCCTTCCTTCAGACAAAGCTGAAACCAATCCCGGCAAGTAATGCGATTACCTGTCCAATTGTGGAAATATTCATGCGCGATGACGGCTTCGATATGCGCAAAGTCGGCGTCGGTCGCGGTGTCGGAGCTGGCTAGTACGTATTTGTCATTAAAGACATTCAGTCCCTTGTTTTCCATAGCCCCCATATTGAAGTCGGACACCGCGACGATCATGAAAATGTCGAGATCGTATTCGCGCGCGAAAACTTCCTCGTCCCAGCGCATCGCCCGTCTAAGCGAATCCATTGCATAGGCTGTGAGGTTCTGTTTGCCATGCTCGACATAGATCTGCAGCACCACATTGCGTCCGGACATGGTGGTGAACTGATCCTCGACACAGGCAAGATCACCTCCGACCAGTGCAAACAGATAGGACGGCTTGGGATGGGGATCGTGCCAGACCACAAAGTGCCTGCCATCGGATAGTTCACCACGCTCTTTGAGATTGCCGTTCGAAAGCAATACAGGCGCTTCGCGTTTGTCGGCCTCAATGCGTGTCGTATAGACGGCCATAACGTCCGGCCGGTCCGGGAAGTACGTGATGCGGCGAAAGCCCTCGGCTTCACATTGGGTGCAATAGGTGCCGTTCGAACGATAGAGGCCTGACAGCTGGGTATTCGCCGATGGGTCTATGACCGTTTCAATTTCAAGCGCGAACGGACCGTTTGGAGGTTGGTGAATCGTAAGACGGTCGGAGGTGGCGATATAGCTATCGGATGACAGGGGAGTTCCGTCGATCTTGAGCCAAACCAGCGACACCTCATCGCCATCGAGAATGAGTGGTGCGGAAGC
>Ga0307312_10001343_pt1 | contig 12561 bp, 9 predicted proteins | sample ER_DNA_202_FD_194489 | JGI IMG/M metagenome (GOLD analysis project Ga0307312, IMG submission 194489) | Bulk soil microbial communities from the East River watershed near Crested Butte, Colorado, United States - ER_DNA_202 | ecosystem: Environmental > Terrestrial > Soil > Floodplain | place: USA...
GGCCGAGGTCGCCCAGCTGACGGTCGCGCTGCGGTTCGCATCTCTCGAGGCGCTGCTGATCGCGGCATTCCAGCTCGCCTGGCAACCCCGGGTGTTTGCGATGGGGACGACCGATTTCGCATTGCGTCGTATTGCCGTCGACGCCCGCCGGTTCCTGGCACTCGCCGCGGTCGCCTCGCTCGGACTCGCGGTCGTCATGCCTGTCGCCGTGCCGATCGTCGCCGGCGAGCCCTATCGGGTCGCAGTCGGGACGGTCGGCTGGTGCCTGTCGGCCACGTTCCTGGCTGCGGCCTATGCCATGGCGTCCACCGCCAGCGCTATCGCGAAGCGCCCGGGCGACATCACCCGGTCGACGGTCGCCGGGATCGCGATAGCCGTCGTCGCGAATCTGCTTCTCGCGCCCCGATTTGGCAGTGTCGGGACGGGCGCGGCCCTCGTCATCGGCCAGGCGGCGGCTGTGCTCCTCGTCTTCCTGAGCTCCCGTCGAGCCCTATCGCTGCCCGGGCCATGGCTGAGCAGCGGCGTGGTCGTCATCACGACGTCGATCGCAACGATCGCGTGGACCGCCGGGGAGCTCCCGCTCTGGATCCGCATCGGATGCGTTGGCATCGCGGGCGCAGCCCTCATCGCCGACACGACGCTGCGAGACATCGTCAAGCAGATCTTCGACCGCTCGCGCTCGTCGGTATCGGCCGCGGACGAGGGGCCCCAGGGCCCGGCCTGAACCTCAGCTCTTCGTGCTGACCCATTCCCAGACAGTCGCCATAGCCTCGTTGGCAGACGCGACGGAGAGGGGAGCCGCGTGCCCGGCGACCAGGTATGGGTCGTAGTCGGGGACGTTCTGGATTGCCTCGGCGAAGCCAGCGTCGTCGTCGACGAGCGTTCCCGTGACCCCGTCCTCGACGATCTCGCGCAACCCGCCGACGTTCCGCGCGACAACCCACCGTCCCGACGCGATCGCCTCCGCCGCGACCAGGCCGTAGCCTTCTGCGCGCGACGGCACGAGGACGATGTCGTGCTCGGCAATGGCGGCCGCGACCTCGTCCGTCAGGAGCGTCCGAAGGCCGGGCCCGAGCAGCGTGTCCGCATGGGAGCCGGCGACGTCGAACCCCTTGGCCGGATCCGTGCCGCCGAGGTACAGGACGCGACGGAGGGACGGCCTGGGCGATGGCTTGAACAGCTCGAGATCGACGCCCGGTGCGATCACGATCGGCGAACCACCAAGCCGGGCGACGAGGGCAGCAGTGTCTGCCGAATTTGCGACGACCGCGCCAGCTCCGCGAATGACCAGTCGCGCGAGAAAGCGGTAGATCGCATTCTCCACGGCTGTCTCCCGAACGTCGGACCCGTGCGCGTACACGACGAGCGGAACGCGCCGGATCCGCGCGGCTGCCAGCCCGATGAGACCGGCCGGAAACAGCGGATGGGCCTCGACACCGACGAACGGTCCCCTCGCCGACAGGGCGCGAATGGCCAGCGATACGTAGCGGAGCGGCATCCAGCCGCGATATGACCGTGGCGCGACGACGGTGATCGGCTGACCACTGACGCGGCGCTGGACGAAGATGCCCGTGCTCGGCATGTCCGGCGTCGGCCACAGGCCCGTGACGAGGAGCAGGCGTTTCATCGTGGCCGGGTTCGGGTGGCTGGGATCACCAGGCGACTGCCCAACGGGCCGAAGAACGTCGAGGTGCCCATGTCGGCATTACTTGGCGACCGCCTCGAGAAACCGTCTCGCAAGGACCGGATAGGTGTGATTGGCCAGCACGTAATCGCGGCCTCTTCGCCCCATGGTTTCGCGGTCCTCTGGGCTCATGTCGAGGAATCGGCCGACCCCGGTCACGATCGCGGCCGTGCTTTCCGGTTCGATCGTGATGCCCGCGCCGCTCTCCTGAGCGAAGTCGTTGCCGGCGTCGACGGCATACAGCAGCGGCCTGGACGCCATCATGTAATCGAACGTCTTGTTGTGACTCACGCCGAGTCGCGCGATCGGCTGGCGACGCCAACCGACAAAACCGACATCGAACGCGCTCAGGAGCGCCGGGACGCTGGTCTTCGGCACGGGCGGGAGGAACATGACGTTCGGAATTGCCAGCGCGGCGGCCAGGCGTTCCAGATCGTCCTTCTCCGGTCCCTGCCCGACCAGGACATGAGTGACGTGGCGCTCGTCGAGTTCGGCGGCCGCCTCGACGAATGAGCGCAGCCCGTTCGCGATTCCGTGCGACCCCGCATACCCGACGATGAACCGACCGTCGGCCTTCAGTCGCGCCAGGGCGTCGGCGTGTTCTCGCGGGATATCGCTTGAGGCCTGGCTCCACTCATCGGGATCCACACCATTGGGGACGTAAGACCACTTGGCCGGTGCCATCCCGTGAGCCTCCATGTGCTCGCGGGTGCACGGAAGCATCGACACGACCTTGTCCGCGTTCCGGTATGCGTAATCCTCCCCCCACTGCATTACGAGACAGAAGGGATGACGAGGCGACATCCCGCCCAGTTCGATGAGCGACAGCGGCCAGACGTCGTGGACTTCATAGACGAGCCTCGCCCCGGCTCTTGCTGCCAGCCGGCGCGCCGGCCAGTTGTCCGTCGGATACGTGGACGAGGCAATCACGAGGTCCGGCCTGTACGCTCGTTGGAGCCTTCGGCTGTAACGCACCAGCTTCGCCATGAACGTTGCGATGTTCAGCCCGCGCCTGATGCCGTTCCCCGCGTATTGCGGTGTCGTCAGCCACACGTAGCGGATGCCATCGACCATCTCCTCGGTCAGGTCGCGGGTGACCGATGGCTGTCGCATTCGAAGGTGCGACCAGGTGGCCGCCAGGATCGTGACGTCGTGGCCGGCCCTCACCCACTCACGAGCCAGGTAGAAGGGCCTGTACTCCATGCCGAGCGCCGTCGATCCGGCGTAGTGGTTGATCAGGAGAATGTTCATGACTGAGGCGGAAGTCTAGCGGTGCCTCGGCTCCGGGACGGTGCAGGCGGCGCCGGTACAATGCGACGCTGACGCAAGCGGAGGTGCGGGTATCAACGACATTCGAGTAGCCGTGGTCGGCTACGGCTACTGGGGGCCCAACCTCGCCCGGAACTTCATGGAGGTGGATGGCAGCTCGCTGATTGCGATCTGCGACGAGCGTGCCGAGAAACGGGACATCGCGAGCGTTCGTCATCCCGGCGTCAAGGTCGTCGCAGACGTCGAGGACATCTTTCGCGACGACAAGATCGACGCAGTCGCCATCGCCACGCCGATCTCCACCCACGCCGACCTCGCGATTCGCGCACTCAAAGCGGGCAAGCACGTCCTGGTCGAAAAGCCGCTTGCCGGCACGGTCGACGAAGCGAAACGGATCGTCGAAGCGGCGGAGACAGCCGGTCGGACCCTGATGGTCGATCACACGTTCGTCTACATGGGGGCCGTGCGGAAGGTCAAGGAGATCATCGAGGCGGGCGATCTCGGCGATCTCTACTACGTCGATTCGGTCCGGGTCAATCTCGGGCTGTTCCAGCACGATGCAAGCGTGGTCTGGGACCTGGCGGTCCATGACCTCTCGATCATGTCTTCGTGGGTTGCGGCACCTCCGTCAGCCGTCTCGTGCGTTGCCGTCAGCCACGTGGCCGGGCTGCCCGACGATGTCGCCTACCTCACCATCTACTACCCGGGTTCGTTGATCGGCCACATCCACGTCAACTGGCTGTCGCCGGTGAAGGTGCGACGGACGATCATCGCCGGCTCCGAAAAGACGATCGTCTTCGACGATCTGGCCCTCGACGAGAAGATCAAGCTCTACAGCCGTGGCGTGACCCGCAAGGAGGAGCTCGTCGGCGACAACCTTATCCCCCTTGCGTATCGGCGGACCGGCGACATCTGGATCCCGCAGTTCGATCAGACCGAGGCGCTGCGCGTCATGGCCGGCCATTTCATCCACTGTTGTCGGAGCGGCGAACGGCCGCTGACCGGTGGACCCGAGGGCCTGCAGATCGTGCGGATGCTCGAAGCGGCGGAACGGTCGGTGAGCCAGGGTGGAAGCAGGGTCGCGCTCGAGAGCCCGGCTTCATGATCCCGTTCCTCGACCTCAAGATGCAGTACCAGGCGATCCGCTCCGAGATCCTCGAGGCAGTGACGGCAACCCTGGACTCCGGTACGTTCGTCCTCGGGCCGGAGGTCACCGCGTTCGAGGAAGCATTCGCGCCGTACGTAGGTGCGAGCCATGCCATCGGCGTCAACTCCGGGACCGCGGCGCTCCAGCTGGCGCTCGTCGCGGCCGGAGTCGGGCCGGGCGATGAGGTCATCACGGTCCCGCACACCTTCGTCGCGACCGTGGCGGCGATCATGTACCTCGGCGCCCGGCCGGTTCTCGTCGACGTCGATCCGGCGTCCTATACCCTCGATCCGACCTGCCTGGAGGCGGCGATCGGCCCGCGCACGAAGGCGATCATCCCGGTCCACCTGTACGGCCAGCCCGCCGACATGGACCCGATCATGGAGATCGCCCGGCGGCGCGGCCTGATCGTGGTCGAGGACGCCGCACAGGCCCACGGCGCGGAGTACAAGGGCCGGCGATGCGGCGGCATCGGCGACCTGGCGGCGTTCAGTTTCTACCCGGGCAAGAACCTCGGAGCGTATGGCGAGGGCGGCGCCATCACGACAAACCGCGGGGACTTCGCGAGGATGCTCCGGATGCTCCGCGACTGGGGCCAAGAGACGAAGTACGAGCACAAATTGCTCGGCTACAACGCAAGACTCGAGAGCGTCCAGGCGAGCGTCCTGCGGGTCAAGATGCGCCACATCGATCGCTGGACCGCCGCTCGCCGATCGATCGCGGAACGCTACGACGCCGGCCTCGCCGGCCTGCGCCATGTGCTGCCGCCGGCGATCCATCCAGACCGACGACACGTCTTCCACATCTACGCCGTCCGCGTGCGCGATCGGCAGGGATTCATGACGTTCCTCGGCGGCGAGGGCGTCGGCACGGCGATCCACTACCCGTTCGCGGTCCACACCCTCGAGGGCTACCGGACCCTGGGCTACCAGGCGGGTGACTTTCCGGTCGCGGAGCTGGTCGCCTCCGAGGTCGTGTCGCTTCCGATGTTTCCTGAGATGACCGACCAGATGGTCGATGCCGTCATCGCGGCTGTGAGGAAGTACGACGCTTCAGCCTGAGGTGCCCTTCCACGTGAACGAAGCGTGATCGTCCAGCCGCCGACCGTCAGCGTGATCGGCGCGGGCAAGATGGGCCTGCCTGTCGCGTGCGTGTTCGCATCTCGCGGCGCACGAGTCATCGTCTGCGATGTCAACCAGCGCGTGGTGGACGAGATCAACAAGGGGATCAGCCCGATCGATGAGCCGGGCGTTCCCGGGCTCCTCGCCGAATCCGTCGCATCCGGTGCGCTCCGCGCATCCACGGATACCGCCTCCGCCGCCGCGACCAGCGATGTCGTCGTCATCCTGGTGCCGGTCCTCCTGACGCAGGACAGGCGGGCGGACCTCGCCATCATGGACGGCGTTGCGCACGTCCTCGCGACCGCGATCCGGCGCGGCACGATGGTCTCGATCGAGACGACGCTTCCGGTCGGGGGAACTCGCCGGATCGGCAAGATCATCGAGGGCGGCGGACTCGAAGCGGGTCGGGACTTCGACCTCGTCTTCTCGCCGGAGCGGGTCAAGAGCAAGTTCGTCCTGAGAAACCTCCAGGTAAATCCGAAGATCGTCGGGGGGATCACGGCGGAGGCCGCATCCAGGGCCGAGGCCTTTTACGCCACGTATCTCGGCGCGCCGGTCGACAACGTCGGCTCGCTCGAGACAGCCGAATTCGCGAAGCTCGCCGGGATGGTCTATCGCGATGTCAACATCGCGCTCGCGAACGAGCTTGCCACCTATGCCGAAGCGCAGCCAATCGACTTCGAGCGCGCTCGTGCCGCCGCGAACACGGACGGAGAGGCCGCCATCCTCGTCCCCGGGATCGGCGTCGGCGGTCATTGCACGCCTGTGTACCCGCATTTCCTGATCAAGGACTCGATCGAGCGAGGCGCCCCGGCCCGCCTCGCGCAGCTGAGTCGCGAGATCAACGACCTGCAGCCCAGCGGCGCCGTGGACCGCATCGAGCACGTCACCGGGTCGCTGAGCGGGCGCCGGGTCGTCATCCTCGGGCTTGGCTTCCGCCCTGGGGTCAAGGAGCACACGAACTCGCCGGCGTTTCCGATCTTCCAGGGCTTGCGAGAGCGCGGCGCGGTTCCCGTCGTCCTCGACCCCCTGTACACGGACGATGAGATCGCGGGCTACGGGCTCGAACCCGGGGATGTGGCGGGAGCCGATGTGGCCATCCTGGTCACCGCCCACGAGGCCTTTCGCGGCGTCCTGCCGGCCCTGGCTCGCGCTGGAGTCCAGGCCGTGTTTGATGGTCGCCGCCTCTGGAGCGCGGAAGAGGCGGAAGGGCTCGGCATGACGTACATCGCCCAGGGCGCTCGCGAGGTACCGCCCGCGGTCACGTCGGGCTGAGGGCCCCGCCGCCTGGCGCCCCCGGCACCGACGACAGCCTCCTCGCCGGCACACCGCCCCACAGTTCGTGGGCCGGCACATCCTTCGTCACGATCGCACCGGCGGCAATCACCGAGCGCTCTCCGATGCGGACGCCGCGCAGGATGATCGCGTTGGCTCCGATCCATACCCCGTTGCCGATCTCCGGCGCCGGCAGGTCGCGCTCAGTGGTCCTGGGGTCCTCCCCGTGATGGCGAGCCTCATACGGCGACGTGGTCCAGTTCTCTGGCTCGTGCTCCGAGGGCCCGATGAGCGCATTCGTGCCGATTGAGCAGTAGTCGCCGATCATCGCGGCATAGATCGTCCCCGATGACACGTAGCTTCCTCTGCCGATCACCACGTTGCGCCCGACGGCGGCAGTTCCAAGAGAGGCGGCGCCCTTGATCGACGCGTGGGGGCTGATGCGCGCCGTCCAGTCGGCCCGCACCCCCAACCACGCGGCCCGATACCAGCCGACGCGGTAGTACGTCCACACCGACAGCGCCTGAACGGTCCACGTCAGCAATCGGAGGCCCGCTCTCATCCCGAGCCCATTCTGCGCCGGGCTGAGCGATCGCCGATGGACCCCACAGGCGCATCGTCGTCGCAATGGCTCAGAATGAGCGGGACCGGCGGGGGTGGGAACCTGTTGCGCGATCCGGCGCGGAGGGGCGGCCTCGCGGCGCCGCGACGACGTTCCACACGTTCACAATAGCCTTCCCGACCACCATCGGTCGCGATGTACGGCTCTGCCGCCGGTCGGGCCCGAGGAGGTGGATACGTGGGGGGCGCGAAATGTGGCATCACGTCTCGGTCATAGCCGTAGTCGACTACCATCCACCCAATGCCGACCAGCACTGACGTGGGCCGAGCCGGTCCACGACGCCTGGTTGCCGCCCCTGACGTCACCGACGTTGGCATCGTCACGCGCCCCGGCTGGGCGACGGCCGACCTCACAAGGGACTGGGCAGCGACCGCCGTCGCCACTGCGATCGGCATCCTGCCGGCGCTGTTCCTGTCGCAGGTCCCATTGATCGTCGCCCTGGCGGCTGCCGTCGTCGTGGCCTGCGGCCTCGCGTTCTGGGCCGACCGGACCGGTGCCGCGCCCCTGGTCCTGTCCCTCGTCCCGGCGACGATTCTCGCGAACTCGGGCCTGATGCCGGCCGCGACGTACTTCCTGCCGACGGCGACACTCGGCCTTGCGCTCGTCCTTCATGAAGCCGCGGCGACGGTTCGCAGCAGGTCCATTCCACGGCTCCCGTCGCGCCTGCTGATCTCCTGCGCGGTGCTGTATGTTTTCGCGGCGGTCCTCTCGACGGTCTTCTCGATCCGTCCCGCGACGAGCGTCCCGTACCTCGTCGGGATCGTCATCATCCTCGTTGTCACCCTCTGGCTTGGGCCCTGGATCCTGTCCAGTTCGGCACGCATTGCGAGCCTGTTCGCCCTGATCGGTGCGGCCGGCGTCGCGATGACGGCGCTCAGTTTCTTCTTCAGCCTGACGGGCCCGCTCCTGTGGTTCGGGCGCTGGCTTGGCGTCTATCTGGTCGAGGAACTGACGATCAACGGTCAGCCGACGGGACTGATCCTTCTGAGGGCCACGGGGCCGTACCTTGCCCCGGGCTCCCAGGCGCTCGCACTCGTGCCGGCGATCCTCGCCCTGCTCGCCATACGTCCGGGTCTCGGACGTCGCGGTCAGCTCGTAACCGGTCTCGCGCTCATCGTCGTCACCGCCGGCCTCCTGGCCACGTTCTCCCGCGCCGGCTGGCTGGCGGCGATCGTGGGCAGTGCCCTCCTTGCCGTCCAGCACGTCAGGTCCCGTCGCATCGATATGGCTGCGGTTGCTGTCTTCGCGGTGATGACGGTCTCTTTCGGGGCCCTTCTCATGAACATGATCGGGGCGGACTATCGGACCGACCTGACGGTGGCGAGGATTCCGGCCGCGGGCCTGCTCGAGGCCAGCTCGTCGGACGAGGGTGCGCTCGACCTGCTTCCGACCGTCCCGTCGGTGGTGCCACCGGGCGGCTCACCAGCTCCGAATGCGTCCGAGCCTGTGGTGAACAATCGCGGCGGTTCCGAGCTGAGCGGCCGCCTCGAGATCTGGTCGGCGTCGGTCAGGGCCATCGAGGACTCGCCGGTGGTCGGATACGGACCGGGGACCAATGCGATCGTCCTCGATCCGTACCTGACCGGCGTCAGCCGGCGTTTCGTGGGGCTCACGTCTCACAACACGTGGTTGAGGACGTGGCTCGAGTTCGGGGTGTTTGGCATCCTCGGTTTCGCCGGCTTCATCCTGGCAACGCTGATCGGCGGCCTGCGGGGTGGCTCGACCACGCCGCAACGGCAGTCGCTGAGGATGGGCGCGCTGGCGATCTTCGTCGGCCTCATCGCAGCGCAGGGCTTCGAGACGTTCCTGCTCGGAGGCGTGAGCATGCCCAGCTTCGTCTGGTCCATGGCGGCAGGCCTGCTTGCCCTCAGCACGGTGAGAGGCTCGGTCAGCGGACCGACCGCGACGTAGATCGAGGCCGCGTCAGCTCGGGCGATCCCATTCGACGCGGTGCCAGGCCTCGATCCGGCGGCCCCGAACGACGTCGAGCCAGGCGCGGCTGAACGCCAGATTGACGATCGCAAAGGCGCGGGCGAACGCGAGCGGACGCGGCGGCCGATGACCGGTCGACGCGATGAGGTGACCCGCCGCGGCGGCGACCGCGCCGACGAGGGTCACGACGACGACGGCCCAGCCGACGAGCGATCCACGGGACGCCTCGAAGAGGCCGGACCCGAACGCGGCCAGCCCGAGCAATGGCGTGGCCCAGCGAAGGATCTTGTGGGACCAGATCGCGAGCGCAACACCCGGATGCCGGACCGGTCCGAGCCGGACGACCATCGACAGGTTGGCGCGGATCCCGCGGGTCGCGGTCCGGGTTCGGTTCTGGAACTGCTCGCGCAATCCGCTGATCGGGCGGTCGGTCGCGACCGCGTCCGCGATGTAGACGACGGATCCGCCCGCTTCCCGCACGTAGAGCGGCAGGAGATGGTCCATTGAGGCCGTCGCCGGCACCGGTCGATAGTTGCTCCGGCGAACCGCGAGCAGCGCGCCGGTCACGGCGGTCAGCAGACCGGCCCGGCTTTCCCACGCACGAACGATCCGCTCGTACCGCCAGTAGAGTCCCTCGTTCGCCGAGGTCGCCGTCAGATCCGTGTCGCGCCACTCGAGCCGTCCGGTTGCCGCGCCAAGCCTCGGATCCCTGAAGGCCTCCGCCAGGGCGGCGAGGCAGCCGGGTTCGAAACGCGTTTCAGCGTCGGTCAGGACGACGACGTCACCGATGGCCTCGCGAAACAGGGCGTCCTGCGTCGGGGTCTGGCCGGCGCGGCGTAGCGCGAGCAGGCGCAGCCGCGGTTCGCTTGCCGCAAGCCGTTCGACGATGCGATCGGTCTCGTCCGTCGATCCGTCCGAGCCGACGAGAACCTCGACGAGCAGGACGCCGCGACCCTCCTGGGCGAACACATCGGCAATTCGCGCCGAAATCGCCGTCGCCTCGTTGTGGACCGCGATCGCGACGGTCAGGGTCGGAACCGGGTCCGTCGCTCGGAACCTCCACGGCGCGACTCGCGCCAGGACGAAGACGAGCGTCGGGTAGGCGATGTAGACCCATGCCAGCAGGCCGGCTGCGCCCCAGAAGATGACAGCCATCAGCACCCCGACAGGGTACCTGCCGCGCGTGGGCTCAGGCGCGCTGCCTGCGGGCGCCGCCGAGACAGCCGCCCTGACCGGGCCGCAGCCTCAGTCTTGCCCGCCGGAGCGGTGCCTCAGTCCCACGCCAGGTCCGGCCACCACTCACGCCAGCGGCCGACGAGCCTCGCCGTTTCCGCCGGTCGCGTGTGGGCCTGGGCGAGCGCGCGCCCGCCCCTCGTGAGCCGGCCGGCCAGCGCCGCAGACCCGGTGACGCGGCCGATCGCGGCGGCAAGGACGTCCGCGTCACCCGGGGCGGGCGCCTCGATGAGTCGATGCGCCGCCAGCGGCTGGAGCTGCCCGGCGGGCGTGGCGACGACCGGCAATCCGACCGCCATCGCGTCGAGGATGACCTTTGGAAAGCCCTCCGCGGGGGACGGGAACACGAACATATCGCAGGCCGCCAGTGCGTCGAGGTAGGTCGATCGGTCGGCGATGTAGCCAAGCCAGTGGATCCGGTCGCCGACGCCAAGCCACGCGGCCCGGGCCTCGAGAGCAGCCCGCGCCGGGCCGTCGCCCACGATCACGAGCTCCACCCGGTGACCGGCCTCCTCGCCCTTGACGAGCAGGGCAAGGGCGTCCTCGAGCACCTCCAACCCCTTGCCCGGCGCCAGCCGCCCAGCCCATGCCAGCCGGAGCCGCCACGGGATCGCCGGCCACGACGCGCCGCTCGTGACGCGGATTTCCTCCGGCTCGATGAGGCTGGTCACGACCCCGTCGCCGTCGACGATCCCGCGACCGACGACGATCCGGTGGCGACCGGCGGCCAGCCGCCCGGCAAGGTCATAGGCGATGCCGACCGCCCGTGCCGTCACCCCTATCCCGCGTCCACGGGCGACGGCGAGGGCACTCCCTGCCACGTACCCGAACCGCGGGGCCCCGGCCCGCGACGCCAGCCAGCCGGCCAGTGGCGCATTCGATGCCGGAACCTTGATCCAGACAAGGTCCGCCGAGGCGATCACCGGCCGCAGGACCGCGGCGTTGTGCCGAAGCAGCGCTGGCGCGTGGCGGAGGAACCCGGCGATTCCGTCGAACGGCGCTGTCGCGACGACCTCCAATCGCGGATCGAGAGGAAGGGTCGCCGGCAGTGCGCTCGCCTCGCCCAGGGGAATGCAATGGACGATCGACGCGACCGGCGCGCCCGGAACGTCGAGGACGCCCGCGAGGAATCGGTGGAATGTCGCGTTGACCGGGTAGACGCGGCCTTCCCAGTGAACGTGCGGGTTGTCGTCGACGACGACGACTCGAATGCCCATCTGCCTAGGGCTCCTCGCCGGGCTCGCGTTCGCCGATGACGATCTCGGCCGCCTCGTCGCCGCCGCGCAGGCCGACGAGCGGTCCGGTCCGCCGCCCTCGCAGCCGCTCGAGCGCCGCCAGCCCGGTCCGTTGCAGCGCGGCGATATCGCTCCGCCGGATCACGAGCGTCTCGACGATGCCGCGACCCGACAGCCGGCGAAAGACCGCCAGGGTCAGGGCCGCCGTCAGGACGTACGAGATCGACGAGCTTGCGGCGGCACCGTTGATCCCGAACCGCGGGATGAGCACGAGGTTGAAGGCGATGTTCGCGCCGAGACCGCTCAGGAGGATGAGCGTGCCGGTTCCAGGTCGGCCGCGCCCGACGATGTACCGCGACAGGATGGCGACGACGCTGTAGGCGACGACGCCCGGAAGGATGAGGCGGAGCGCCACGCCGGCGTCGGTGAATGCCGACCCGTAGACGACACGCACGAGCCGCGGTCCGAGCGCGAATGCGGGCACGGCCGTGACGAACGCGACCGCGAGCGTCGTCCGGGTCAGGACCGCGGCGATCCTGCCCGCGTCCGCATGAGGGTCGACGGCGCGACTGAACATGACGGTGCCGAGTGCGTTCGGGACGTACCAGAGTGTCTCCGCCAGGTTGCCGGTGACGGTGTAGATGCCCGTCGCGCGGACGCCGTCGATGGCGTTGAGCAGGAACGCGTCGGCCCGGAACTGGAGCCGTTCGGCGATCGTTCCGATGACCGCCCGGTTGCCGAAACGGAGCTCCTCGACGAGGAGCGCGGCGGACGGTTTGACCGAGAACGTCCCGTCGCGAGCCGCCACCCAGGCGATCGCCATGACCGTGATACCCAGCGCGACGAGGTTCATCACGAGCGCGACGTCGAGGCTCAACCGGGCGACGCCCGCTGCGCCGACGACGAGGACGAGGAGGGCCAGCCGGCGAAGGACCCGAATCGTGCTGTAGGCAAGGATCCGGCCACGTCCGAGGAGCGCGAACAGGCCGATCGCAAAGAACAGCTCGCCTGGCAGGGCGAGCGCCGAGAACAGGAACTGCTGG
>Ga0307312_10001348_pt1 | contig 12546 bp, 10 predicted proteins | sample ER_DNA_202_FD_194489 | JGI IMG/M metagenome (GOLD analysis project Ga0307312, IMG submission 194489) | Bulk soil microbial communities from the East River watershed near Crested Butte, Colorado, United States - ER_DNA_202 | ecosystem: Environmental > Terrestrial > Soil > Floodplain | place...
GCTCACGCTCCGGGTCATGCTGAGCACGAACGCGCCGACGGCCTCCCGATCGATCTCCTCTCGCAGGTCCCGCACCAGTTGAAACATTCCCAACGTCTCGGCCGACTCGGGGGGCAACGCTGGGGCCGCGGCTCCTGGCGGAAGCGGCCGGGTCACCTCGCCGGCAATCCATTGCCGCCATGCCTCGGAGGTCGGCTCCGGCGCCGCCCGACCGTCCGCCGGTCCACCTGTCCTTCCGTCCGCCACTTTCCAAAGATCCGCCAGCGCCGCATTCAGCCTGGTCGTGTTCTCCCGCACGTCCAGGCGCACGGTACTGAATCGGAATGACTCGACCTCACGGCGGACCGGCCGGATCAGCGTGGAAGCAAGCGACTGGCTTCCGCCGGCGGCCAGGGCGTCCTCCATCAGCCGCAGGTCGGCAATCAGCGCTTCGGCCGACGGGTAGCCCGCCGGATTCGGCGCCAGCTCGCCCCGCTCCGCCCCCGTGATCATGACGTCGAGTCGCCGCACCATGCACGCGAGATATTGCCGGAACACCTCACCCGGGTTGCGGGCCGCGATCTCGTCCCCTTCACCGGTAGCGGCGAGCTCTCGCTCGAGCGCACGGCGGAAGGCGTCGGAGACCGGGACGGCGCGTTCCGTAATGCTCAAGGCGCGCACCAGATCGCCCAGACGGCCGCGATAGCGCCGCAGCCCGGTCAGCCGGTTCTCCAGCAGCGTGCTCCGGGTGACATCGTTGGTGACGAATGGATTCCCGTCCCGATCGCCGCCTACCCAGGAGCCGAACTGAAAAAAGGAAGGCACCTGGAACGACTCGCCCGGGTAGGCGCGCACGAGCGCTCGCTCCAGCTTGTCGAGCAGATCGGGTACGGCCTCGAACAGCGTCTCGTTGAAGAAGTGCAGGCCCCAGAAGACTTCCTGGGGTACGGTGGGTTTGGCCAGACGGAGTTCGCCGGTCATCCACAGCAGTTCGATCTCGTTCTGTAAGCCATCGACCAGTGCCTGCCGCTCCCGCGGTGTCCAGCGAGGCGATTCGAGATCCACTAGCCGGCGGTAGATCCGGCGATGCTTCTCCAGGACCGTGACCCGCTTGGCCTCTGTCGGGTGGGCAGTGATGACCGGCCGGATACGCATGATCTCGAGCAACGCACGAACTTCACCCGGCGGGATCCCCGTCTCGGCGGCACTGGACACCACCTGCGCGAACGTGCCGCGGACCTGTTCGTAGCCGCGCTCGGCCTCGGTCTGCCTGCGGCGGCGCATGGCCGCGTTCTGTTCCGCGATGCTCAGGAGCTGAAACCAGATCCCCTGCACCTGCAGTGCGCGCGCCAGGAGCTCAGGGCTGAGCTCGGACGGGGGCCGCTCGCCGCGGAGCACCGGCTCGAGCTCGGGCTGCCGGCGCCGCACCAAGTCGAGCAGCAGGGCCGACAGCAGCTCGACAACCTCGTTGGCGTAGGCTGCCGCGCTCGCTGCGGCGGGATCGGTGGACTCGGGGAGCGAGACTGCCGAAAAGGGCTCGACCGCGGTGTGGGTCATACGACGCGATCGCGGAGGGGGGCACCGCTGAAGAAGAGGCGCAGGTTTTCCAGGGCTCGCATTCCCATTGCGACGCGGGTCTCGGTGGTGGCGCTGCCGAGGTGCGGAAGGAGCACAACGTTTTCCATGGTAAGCAGGGCGGGTGCGATCTGCGGCTCCCGCTCGTACACGTCGAGGCCGGCCCCGGCGATGGTGCCGTCGCCGAGGGCCTCGACCAAAGCGGCTTCGTCCACCACATCGCCGCGGGCCGTGTTGATCAGGTAGGCGCTACGCCGCATACGGGCCAGGCGCTCGCGGTTCATCAGATGGCGAGTCTCGGGCATTGCCGGGCAGTGAAGCGAGACGAAGTCGGCCTCCTCGAGCACCTCCTCCAGCGTCTGCCTTGGCTCGGCCCCGAGTGCCGCGGCCTCCGACGGGGACGGCGGAAAGGGGTCGTGAAAGATCACCCGCATGCCGAAGCCGCCGTGTGCTCGTTTGGCGACTGCGCGAGCGATCCGGCCCATACCGACCAGGCCCAGCACCTTTCCGCTGACCTGGGATCCGAGCATGTGCGTCGGCCGCCAGCCGGTCCACGCCCCGCCGCGGACATGACGCTCCCCTTCACCCGTTCGGCGGCTCACCATGAGCAGCAAGGTCATCGCGATGTCGGCCGTCGCCTCGGTGAGTACGTCCGGCGTGTTGGACACGGCCAAGCCCCGGGCCTTGGCCGCCTCGGTATCGATATGGTTGAACCCGACTCCGAAGTTGGCCAGCAGCCGAGCCCGCAGCGGTTCGGCCCCGAGGACATCGGCGCTGAGCCGGTCCGTGACCGTACACAGGAGCGCGTCGGCGGTGCGGAGCGCATCCTGAAGTCCGGCCGGGCCGAGCGGACTGTCGTCCCGGTTGAGCCGCACCTCGAAGTCCCGGCTCAACTCCTCCTCCACCGCGCTCGGGAGCCGGCGGGTGACGACCACCGTGGGGCGGGCAGTCACTTCGCGGCGACCTTCTTCCGCGAGGAGCGCTTGGCGAGCGCGGCGGCCACGGTCGAGCCCAGCTCCGCCGGGCTCGGCGCCACGGTCAGGCCGGCGGTGCGCATGATCTCTGCCTTCTCAGCCGCGGTATCGCCGAACGCGGAAATGATGGCGCCGGCGTGGCCCATCCGCCGCCCCTTGGGCGCCGTCAGCCCGGCGACGTAACCGATGACCGGCTTCGACATGTTCTCCTTCACGAAGAGCGCCGCCTCGGCCTCCTGCGGCCCGCCGATCTCACCGATCATCATGATGGCCTGGGTCTCGGAATCCTCCTCGAACAACCTGAGCATGTCCACGAACGAGCTGCCGTTGATGGGATCGCCCCCAATGCCGACACTGGTGGTCTGCCCGATGCCCAGCGCGTTCATCTGGGCCGCGGCCTCGTACCCCAACGTCCCGGACCGGCTCACCACGCCCACGCTTCCGCGCGAGTAGATGTGTCCAGGCATGATGCCAAGCATCGCCTTTCCGGCGCTGATGATCCCCGCGCAGTTGGGGCCGATGAGGGTGGTCCGCCGTTCCCGGGGAAAGCGAAAGAGGTACCGCTTCACCATCATCATGTCCTGGGCTGGGATGCCATCGGTGATCGTGCAGACGAGCCGGATTCCGGCGTTGGCCGCTTCCATGATCGAATCGGCGCAAAACGCCGCGGGCACGAAGATGATGCTCGCCTCGGCGCCGACCTCCCGCACCGCTTCCCGCACCGTGTTGAAGACCGGCCGGTCGAGGTGCCGCGCGCCGCCCTTTCCCGGTGTCACTCCCCCGACCACGTTGGTTCCGTAGGCGATCATTTCCCCGGCGTGGAAGGTTGCCTTTTCGCCAGTGAAGCCCTGGACGATCACCCGGGTACGTTCGTCGATCAGGATGCTCATGAGGCACCGTTTCCAGCTGCGGTGGACTGTGCACGCGAGGTCTTCAGCGCGGCTACGACCTTGTCGGCTGCTTCGGACAGCGTCTCGGCGGTGATGATGGGCAGGCCGCTCTCACGAATGATGCGGCGCCCCTCTTCGACATTGGTGCCGGCCAGGCGAACCACGAGCGGGATCTTCATCTGGATGTCGCGGGCGGCCTGCAGCACCCCCTGCGCCACCCAGTCGCACCGATTGATGCCGGCGAAGATGTTCACCAGAATCGCCCCGACCTTCGAGTCGGAGAGCACCAGGCGAAAGGCCGCCGCCACCCGCTCCGGCGACGCGCCACCACCCACGTCGAGGAAGTTGGCGGGCTGGCCACCGGCATGCTTGATCATGTCCATCGTGGCCATGGCGAGCCCCGCACCATTGATGATGCAGCCGATGTCGCCATCGAGCCCGACGTAATTGAGCCCGTGCTCGGCTGCCTGTGCCTCGCGGGGATCCTCCTCCGCGTAGTCTCTGAGCTCGCTGACATTGGGCCGGCGGAACATGGCGTTGTCATCGAAGGTCATCTTGCAGTCGAGGGCCAGTACCTGGCCGTCCCCCGTCACCACGAGAGGATTGATCTCCACCATCGTCGCATCCAGATCGCGGAAGGCCCGGTAGGCGCCGAGCAGTGTCGTCACAGCACGGCTCACCTGGGCCGGGGCCAGCCCGAGCCCATAGGCGATCTCCCGAGCCTGGAAGGCGCTCATCCCAATGGCCGGCTCCACCACCTCTCGCAGAATGGAATCCGGCGCGCTCTTGGCGATGTCCTCGATCTCCATGCCCCCCTGCGGGTGCGCCACGATCATGATCCGTTCGGTCTTCCGGTCGAGCACCAGGCCCAGGTACAGCTCACGATCGATGGGGACCGCCGCCTCGACGTACAGCCGGTGAACCACCCGGCCTTCCGGGCCGGTCTGATGGGTCACCAGCCGGTGGCCGAGAAGGCCCTTCGCCGCCTGGCGGACCTCGTCTTCGCTGGAGCAGAGCTTGATGCCGCCCGCTTTGCCCCGGGCACCCGAGTGGATCTGGGCCTTGACCGCCCAGCGTGCGCCGCCGATTTCCGACGCACGATACACCGCCTGCTCGGGGCTGTAGGCCACGCCACCCCGCGGGATCGCGACGCCGAAGCCGGCCAGCAGCTCTTTCGCCTGGTATTCGTGGATGTCCATAGTCGATCCGGAAAGCGAAGATCAGAGTTGGCAAAAGTCGCGAGTCGCGGGTCGCGAGTCGCGGTCCGGTTACACCATTAGACGCTAACTCGTGACTCGTGACTCATGACTCGTGACTTGCTACCAATCGCCTTGTCCATGTCGACGATGTTCTGCGCCATTCGCGCCGAGGCCGCATCGATCATCCGTCCGTCGAGTTGGGCGGCGCCACGGCCTTCCCGCGCCGCCTGGTCGAGCGCATCGAGAATGCGACGGGCCCGCTCCACCTCGCGCGGCGGCGGGGTGAACACGTCATTGGCCAGGGCGATCTGGGAGGGATGGATGGCCCACTTACCCTCGATGCCGAGCGCTGCTCCCCGCCGGGCGGCGGCGGTGTAGCCGTCCGGATCCTTGAAATCACCGAAGGGTCCGTCGATAGGCCGGAGTCCATAGGCGCGACAGGCCACCACCATTCTCGAGAGCGCCGCGTGCCACTGGTCGCCCGGGTAGTCTGGATTGAGGCCGCCGATGTTGACGGTACGCGCCCGACAACTCGCCGCGTAGTCGGCGACGCCGAAGTGCATGGCCTCCAACCGTCGGCTCGACTGGGCGATCGCCTCGACGTTGGCCATCCCCAGCGCCGTCTCGATCAGGACATCGATGCCGATACGATGGGGTATGCCCTTGGCCTCTTCGATCTGGGTCAGCAGCGCATCCACCAGGTATACGTCCGCCGGTACCCCGACCTTGGGTATGAGCACCGTATCGAGCCGGTGACCCGCCTGCTCGACCACGTCCACCACATCGCGGTACATGTAATGAGTGTCGATGCCGTTGATGCGGACACAGATCGTCTTGCCTCGCTCGCGCCAGTCGTGCTCCAGCAGCGCGGCGATGACGTTGATTCGCGCCTGTACCTTGTCGCCCGGGGCGACAGCGTCCTCCAGATCGAGGAAGATGTAGTCCGCGTCTCCCTCCAGGGCCTTGCGGAACATGGCAGGCTGAGAGCCGGGGACCGCCAGCTCGCTCCGTTGCAGCCGGGCGCGGGCGGGCTCGTAGCGGGTGTGGCTCATCGTCTGGCGCCGACGGTCGCCTTCTCCTTGTTAGCCGACGGGACCGGTTGCGCATCGGGCGCCCGGGGCGGCAGATCGCGTTTCGGCAACGGCGCTGCCGTGCTCCGCCAGTACTCCTGCGCCGCGGCAACACCGCTGCCCGGTGTGATCTTCATCCCGACATCACGCATGGCCATCTCGGCCCCGGCGATGCCTCCGGCCAACATGAGCTCGTTCAAGTCACCGAGGTGCCCGATCCGGAACAGCTTGCCGGCCATACGGGCCAGACCCGCGCCGAGCGCCAGGTTGTAGCGACGGTAGGCCACATCGATTACTTCGGCACCGTTGATGCCGGCGGGGACCAGGATGGCGCTCACCGTATCCGAGTTCCATTTCGGGTCCCGGGCACAGAGATCCAGGCCCCACGCCTTGACCGCGCGCCGGGTACCCTCGGCCAGCCGGTGGTGGCGGGCAAAGACGTTTTCCAGTCCCTCCTCGAGCAGCATGGCGATCGACTCGCGCAAGCCGTACAACATCGGCAGCGACGGCGTGTAGGGGAAATATCCCGTGGCGTTCGCCTTACGCATGTCGCCAAAGTCGAAGAACACACGGGGGAGCTTCGCCTGATCGTAGAGTGCGAGAGCCTTCTGGCTGGCGCAGACGATGCCGAGCCCGGCAGGAAGCATCAGACCCTTCTGCGAGCCGGTGACGGCCAGGTCTACCTTCCATTCGTCCATCCGGAAATCAATACTGGCGATGGAGCTCACTCCATCGACCATGAGAAGCGCGGGGTGCCTGGCGTCGTCCAGGGCGCGACGCATCCCGGCTACATCGCTGGTCACGCCTGTGGCGGTCTCATTGTGAGTGAAAAGCACCGCCTTGATCTTGTGTCCCTTGTCCGCGGCCAGCGCCTCCTGGTAACGCTCGAGCGGCGCCCCCTCACCCCACTCGGCGTCGAGGACATCTACCTGAAGTCCAAAACGCTGAGCCATGTCGATCCAGAGATGGCTGAACATGCCGAAGCGCGCAGCGAGGACCCGGTCGCCAGGGGAGAGCGTGTTGGCGAGCGATGCCTCCCATGCCCCGGTACCGCTCGCGGGAAAGACAAATGGCTGGCCGGAGGTAGTCTTGAAGACCTTCTTGAGCTCCTCGAAGATAGGTGTCGCCAGCGCCGGAAAATCGGAAGACCGGTGATCCTCCATGGGGCGATGCATGGCGCGCAGAACGCGGTCGGGCACATTGGTAGGCCCGGGGACGAAAAGAAAGTTGCGGCCGGCCATGTGGGGACCCTCGTTTTGGAGAGGAGCTGAAGTAGGTCTTGGGTCGAGAGTCTAGGGTCTAGACCCTCCGCCCTCGACCCTCCACCTTCACCTGAATGCCCAATTCTTCCCGACCATAACACTTTGTGAACTTTTTCACAAGATACCGGTCTTGAGGCCAAACCCTCCGCCGCCCAGCCGGATCCTGCTCGCCGACATGTACGCTGCCGCCACTGCGGCGGCAGCGCCCGGACCGGCTTTATCGGGCCGCCTGGATCGGCTCGATCTCGATCCTGGCAGACGGGTCTGGATCCTTGCCCTCGGTAAGGCCTCCATGCCCATGGCACAGGCCGCCACCGACAGCCTGCGGTCTCGAGGCCGAGCCCCGGCCGGAGGACTGGTGGTCGCCCCCGCTGCGGGTGCGAGCCCTCACCCGTCGCTGCGTTGCGTTCGAGGCGACCACCCCGAGCCAGGGCCGGGATCGTTTGCAGCAGCCGACGCTCTTGCCGCTGTGGTGGCGAGCCAGGTCAGTCCCGTGGACGAGGTCTGGGTTCTCTTGTCCGGTGGGACTACCAGCCTGATCGGTGCGCCCGAGCCCGGGCTTTCCGCCGACGATCTCATCCGCATCTACTCGCTTCTCCTCGGCTCCGGACTCGATATCACGGCAATGAACCGGATCCGGAAGCGCTTCTCCCGTTGGGGCGGGGGCAAGCTGGCCCGCGCCCTGGCACCGGCCCGAGTTCGCGTCTACATCGTTTCCGACGTCATCGGCGATGATCTCGCTTCCATCGGCTCGGGTCCTCTTGTCCCCGACCCCACGACTGCCGCCGAGGTGCGGGACCTGCTCCAGCGCGCCGATCTCTGGTCCCGGCTCCCGGAATCGGCTCGAGTTCTGGTGGCGTCAGCGGAAGCGGGGAAAACTGCCGAGACGCCGAAGCCTGGGGACCAGGCCTTTGCGAGCGTGACCCTCGAGCTGATTGTCAGTAATAGGTTGGCCCTCGAAGCTGCGGCCGGACGTGCGGCTGAGTTGGGCCTCGCTCCGGAAGTGGTCGAGACACCGATCGCCGGGGAGGCGTCGGCGACCGGTGCGAGTGTAGCCGCCAAGCTTCTCTATAATTGCGCCCGGAAATCGGAACCGCAACCAAGCTGCACCATCTGGGGGGGCGAGACCACCGTCACTCTGGGACGGGACACGCCCGGATTGGGAGGACGATCCCAGGAGCTGGCGCTCGCCGCGGCCCGGGTGCTCGACGGCGCTCCCGAGGGAACGGCGTTACTGGCGGCTGGTACCGACGGCCGAGATGGCCCGACGGACGCGGCGGGCGCGATCGTGGATGGCAGCACCTGGTCCGCGATCGCGAGATCCGGACGGGACCCCACGCGCGACCTGGCCACCCACGATGCCTACCACGCGCTCGACGCCGCGGGTGTGTTGCTCCGGCCCGGGCTCACGGGAACGAATGTGATGGACATTGTGATCGGAGTGTGCGGCTTAGAAAAGCGTGAGCGGGACTCGGACGGGCGTGGGCGGTGAGCGGTGAACACCACGTGAGCGGGAACCGCCCAAAGCTCCTCATCCCGAGCGAAGCGAGGGGGGTCTCGTCTACGGGTGAATCGGCAACCGGGGCCGAAAGTCGTCGCCCAGGATGACGCTCACGTCCACCCGGCGGAGGGTATCGGTCTCGACCACCACCTTCCCCGCGCCGAGTGCCTGGGCCACGTAGCGCGCCTTATTCGGATCTCCTCGCCGCACGATGACCCTGGTCGAATCCGCCATCGAATCCGCATTGCCCAGAAACACCACGTCCAGTCCCTGACGGCGGAGCATCCGGGTGGCTGTGCGAGCGGCGCCTTGCCGGCGGCTCCCGTTCAGTACCTCGACCTGCACTTTGCCGTGGGGCGAGGGCACCGCAAGTGCATGCGTGGGCCGCGGCTCGGATCGGGGCCAGAGGACGCCGAGGGCCACTGCGAAGATCACGAGGGTCGCAACGAGTGCGAGCTTGCGCCAGTGGCGACGAGACTGTTCCAGAATCGGACTGTGGGCTCGAGAACGGGCCATCCGGATTGGATTATGTGAGTGAGGCGGGACCGGGCCACCTCTCGGAGCACGCCGCCCGGATCGTCCGGCAAGCGCTCGGCCAGTTCTGCCCGCAGGGTCTGATCGAATGCGCGGCCAGGCTCGAGGTAATCGGCGCAATACAGCATCCGACCAACCATGTCCCACTCGGCCAGACCAAGCGAGTGATATCGGACGGCATCGAGCACTCCGCGGTCGGTCTCGCCTTCGGCCTTAGCCCGAGCGGCGCTCGCGGGACCGTGGCGCAGCTCCGGCGGCCCAGCAGTACCCGAGGCCCACTTCTCGAGCTCGGCCGGAGCCGCATCCCGGAGCGCATCGTGCAGCCAGACGGCTCGGAGCCATCGGTGGCGCTCCGAGTCGGGCACCCCCATCCGCTCGGCCCAATCAGCAGCGAGCTCGGCCACCCGCTGGATATGTTCCAGCCGCTCGGAAGTGACCACGGCCCACTGCGGCAGCGTGGGGCGAAGCCCAGGCGGCGACCGGCGCGGCGTCAACCGGTCCCCTCTCCCAGTGAGATGTTGTCGATGAGGCGGGTGCTGCCGACTCGCGCGGCGATTGCCACGACCGTGCCGGCATCGCCCATCGCCACCGGAGCGAGCGCCTGGGGCTCGGCGATCGCAATATACTCCACCGTAACTTCGGGCTCTGCGTCCAGCTCCTGCCGCATGCGCTCCTCGATGGCCGCGGCCCGACGCTCGCCGTTTCTCCAGGCCGTATGCGCTGCCTGGAGCGCACGGCTCAGCACCACAGCCCGGCGTCGATCTTCCGGTCTCAGATAGGCGTTCCGGCTGCTCATCGCGAGTCCGTCGGCTTCCCGTACGGTGGGAACCGCAACGATGTCCATCGGCCAATCGAGATCACGCACCATCTGCCGCACCAGCGTGAGCTGCTGGATATCCTTCCGGCCAAAACAGGCGAAATCCGGCTGGACCAGATGAAAGAGCTTGGCGACCACAGTCAGCACGCCGGCGAAGTGCACCGGTCGCGCTGCGCCTTCCCATCGCTGGGCGCTGGCACCGGGAATGACCCGCACTTCCGATCCCGGCGGATACATCACCTCTACTGAAGGGGTGAAGAGCGCATCCACGCCCCGAGCGGAAGCGTGTGCGCGATCGAGCGGCAGGTCTCGGGGATATCGGGCCAGGTCTTCGCCAGGCCCGAATTGCAGCGGGTTAACGAAGATGCTCATGATCACGGCATCGGCCCGCCGCCGCGCCTCGTCTACCAGCGCGAGATGTCCCTCATGCAGGTACCCCATCGTGGGCACGAGGCCGATCCGCCGCCCGGCAGCGCGCTGGCTGCGGGTCCATGACTTGAGATCCGGGATGGTGTTGAGTTCGAGCATACTCGGCTAGGAGCTACTCAAAACTGTGCTCCTTACCCGGATATTTACCGTCACGAACGTCCGCGGCAAAGCTGCGTACCGCCTCGCGCACCGATTCGCCGAGCTTGGCGTAATGCTTCAGGAACTTCGGGGCGAATTGCTCGTTGAGTCCCAGCATGTCATGCAGCACGAGCACCTGGCCGTCACACCCCGGCCCTGCGCCGATGCCGATTGTGGGAATCGTGAGCGATTTCGAGATCCGGGCCGCCAGAGGGGCCGGGATCAGCTCCAGCACGACGGCGCAGGCCCCCGCCACCTCGAGAGCCTTGGCGTCCTGCAGCATCCGCTCGGCTCCCTTTTCCTCTCTTCCCTGAACCCGATAGCCGCCCAACGTGTGGACTGACTGCGGGGTCAACCCCAGGTGACCGATCACGGGAATCCCGCGGTCCACCAGGGCGGCCACGGTCTCGGCCATATGGCTGCCGCCCTCGAGCTTGACGCCATGGGCACCGGTCTCCTGCAGGACCCGGCCGGCGTTCCGGATCGCCTCGGGAATGGAGATCTGGTAGGTGAGGAATGGCAGGTCGACGAAGACGAGGGCGCGATGCGATCCGCGGCGTACCGCCGCGGCGTGATAAATCATCTGGTCGAGCGTAGTGCTCAGTGTAGTCTCGTGACCTGCCAGCACCTGGTTCAGTGAATCGCCCACGAGCAGCACATCCACGCCGGCTTGTTCGAGCAAGCGCGCGAACACCGCGTCGTAGCAGGTGAGCATGACGATTCGCCGGCCGGCGACCTTCATGGTGAGGAGATCGGTCACGGTCAGGGGCCGCGGGTCAGCGTTCATCGGGGTTCAATTCCGCCAGTTCTCGGCGCCAGAAGTCGCGGTTGGGCAGCTCGGGATGAGGAATGATAAGGTCGCTTTCCTTGACCTGCCGGTCGCCGAACCGGACGATATCGAGGTCCAGGGTTCGGGCGCCCCACCGTTCGGTCCGCTGCCGGCCCTCCCGGCGCTCGATCGTCTGCAAGGCCTGGAGCAGGGCTCGAGGCCCCAGGTCGGTCTCGAGCAGTACCATCTGGTTGAGATAGGGTGGTTGGTCCATGCCGCCGAGTGGGGCCGTCTCTTCGATGGCGGACGCGGCGAGCAGCCTGGCGCCGGGTAGCGCCCTCAGTGCTTCCCGACCCGCCCGGAGATGCGCGGCTCGATCGCCCAGATTGCTACCCAGTGCCACGAAGACCCGCTCACGCCTCGACGACAAAGTGGCTCGCGATCCGCTGGAGATCCGACGCGAGGTCCCCGAGCTCACGGATGGCGCGCTCGAGGTCGGCTTGTCCCGCCGAGGCCTCGCCCGCCCGCTTGGCGAGCGTGTCGGTGTCTGCCCGGCTCTTGGCCGAGCTGGCGGCGACCTGTTCGATCTGCCCGGTGAGTGTGTTCACCGCGTCACGCTGTTGGGCTGCCGTTGCGGCGATCGCCTTCGCATGGCCGCCCGCCTCGCCGGTCGTGCCCACGATGGCATCGAGCGCCCGGGCCGCGTCGGCGCTCAGCTCCTCGACCCCGGCGACCACCTCACGGCCTCGCGCCATCTGAGCCGACACCGCCGAGACCTGCGTGGTGATCTCGCCGAGCAACCCGCCGGCCTCACGGGCCGCGTGAAGGCTCTGCGCCGCCAGGTCACGTACTTCGGAGGCGACCACCGCGAAGCCACGGCCCTCCCGGCCGGCACGAGCAGCCTCGATAGCCGCGTTCAACGCGATCAGGTTGGTCAGATCGGCGATCTCGCGAATGGTTCCGATGAAGCCGGTGATCCGCTGGGTCATCGCGCCGAGGGCGGCCACCCGGTCGGCGCCGGCGGAGACGAAGCCCTTGAGGTCTACCAGCCGGGCAATCGCATCGCCGATGACGACCCGATTGCGGGCGGCCACATCGGCCGCGGTACCGCTGGCCGCAGCCGCCTGCGCACCCTGGGTCATCATCTGCTGCGACGCGTTCGCGAGCGAGCCGGTTGCTCGGAGGCCACCAGAGGCGAACCTCTCCAGTTCCATGGCGCCCTGCCGCATGCCGAGCGACACGTCTGCAAGCGCGCTGGCGGAGCTTCGGAGCGAGTCGGCTACCCGGGCTAGTGTCGCCACCTGCTCGCCGATTTGCCCTACCGTCAGCACCAGCGGCCGGCGCAGCTCGGCGATATGGATCGCTGTCGCGATCTGACCTGCCAGCGTGCTCATCGCCAGAAGGTCCTT
>Ga0307312_10001349_pt1 | contig 12543 bp, 11 predicted proteins | sample ER_DNA_202_FD_194489 | JGI IMG/M metagenome (GOLD analysis project Ga0307312, IMG submission 194489) | Bulk soil microbial communities from the East River watershed near Crested Butte, Colorado, United States - ER_DNA_202 | ecosystem: Environmental > Terrestrial > Soil > Floodplain | place...
CCCCCTCCGGCGTCGGGAAGACGGTCGCCGACTCGTAGACCATCGAGCTGCTGATGACGGTGATTCGCTCGAGGTGGCCCGTCTTGTGGGCGGCGATCGCGGCATCGAACGTCGCGGCGAGGATCCGCTCGTTCTCGGCGAGCAGGTCGTAGGCGAACTCGTGGAAGTAGCTGATCCCGCCGATCATCGCCGCGGCCGCGACGACCTGGTCGCAGTCGGCCGCCAGCTCCTTCATCAGATCGACGTCCTTCGCGTCGCCTTCGACGAAGCGGTAGCGGGGATGGTCGTCGTAGGACTTCGTGAGGTGGCCGTACTTGCTGAAGTCGTCGAGGCCGATGACCTCGTGGCCTGCCTCGAGCAGCTCCGGGACGAGGTAGCCATTGATGAAGCCGGCCGCGCCGGTGACGAGAACTTTCACAGACGGATCCCCTCGCCGAGGGCGCCCCAGATGTCGACGACGTCGCGGCCGCCGATCGGCAGCGCGCTGTAGGCCTTGTGCGGGGCCCCGAGGATCAGGATGTCGCTCTCCTCCAGGACACAGTCGAGGGTGGTCAGGCGATCGTCCGTGACGTACGGGTCCGTGCACACGACGCGCGCACCCGCCCATTGCAGGAGCTTGCGGAGCTTGTAGCTCAGGGAGGCGCGCGGGTCGTCGGACTCGCCCTTGAACGCCATGCCGAGGATCCCGACGGTCTTGCCCTCCAGACCGCCATTTCGTCGATCGAGCGCCGACACGATGTACGCGGGCAGGCCCTCGTTCACCTGCATCGCCGACTGGCCGAGCGGGAAGTGGTCGGTCGTGAAGGCGGAGAGCTGCATCGTGTCCTTGAACAGGCAGGGGCCGGCCGCAAAACCCGGACCGGGCAGGTCCGCGGCCCGCGGGTAGTCCTGGCGGATCGCCCGGAGGACGTTCGTGTAGTTCACGCCGGCCTGGTCCGCGATCATGAAGTACTGGTTCGCGACGGCGAACTTCATGTAGCGCCAGGTGTTTGTGAACAGCTTCGCGAGCTCGGCTTCCTTCGTGGTCGTCCGGATCGTCGAGGCCGCCAGCTTGCCGAAGAGGGCCTCCGCGCGCTGAGCGGCTGGCTCCGTGTCGGCGCCGACGATCTGGGGAAGCGTGTGCAGCTCCTCGAGGGCGTGGCCCTCGGCGATCCGCTCCGGACAGAACGCGAGGTCGACGGTCTTGCCGCGGGCCGCCAGGTGCTGGGCGACGTAGGCGGTGGTCCCGGGGTAGACCGTGCTTCGCAGAACGACCAGGGCGTCGTCGCGGAGGTACGGGGCGATCTGCTCGACGGCTCGCTCGAAGACCGTCATCGACGGGCCGAGGAACTCGTCGACCGGGGTGCCGATGACGACGATGAGCTGGTTCGTCCGGCCGATGATCGACGCGTCGGCGGAAAAGGCCAGGCGGCCGGTCGGGATGAGCTCGGTCAGTAGTTCGTCGGCGCCGTTTTCCATGAAGGGCATCTCGCCCGCGGCGATCCGGTCGAGGGTCGGCTGGCTGATGTCGTAGATCCCGACGCGCAGGCCGGCCTGGGCGAAGGCAAGGCTCAGCGGCAGACCGACATGGCCGCCGCCACCGAGAACGACGAGATCGAGATCGGGATCTGGCTGGTTGGGCATCATGACCTCAAGGATAGGCGGGCGTGGTGACACGAGTCACCTCGGCTATGGTCCCGTCGGCGCCGGTACTCACCGTGATCCCTCGCGCAGTCCGGCGGGGGCGTCCTCCGCCCGGATGGACGATGACTGGGCAATGACGCTTGCCCCGGCAGCCGTCCGACGGCGGTTGCGAAACCAGTCCTCCACCGCCATCACCATCACGGCGACCGGCGGAACGAGCGGCGTGTTGAGCCCGATCAGCGCGGCCGCAAGCGGATACGGGTGGATGGCCGGCAAAGCCATTGTGCCGTAGTGGCTCTGCGTGTTCGGCCAGAGCGACGGTACAGCCAGATATTCGGCGCCGCGGCGGCGCAGCAACCAGAGGGCGATGAGGACCGGGACGACCAGCAGCGTTCCCCAGGCACTGAGCCTTGCGGTCGTCTCGAGAGCGCTTCGGATGACCTGGATCGCGGCAAAGAAGTTGGAAAGCTGGGGCAGACTGAGCGCCCCGACGGCTCCCGCGAGGACCACCGCCGCCCAGCGTCCTTGGAGCAGCAAGGGCACCAGCGCATAGACCTTGAGCACAGCCGCCAGCCCTGCCAGCGGACCCCGGACGAGCAGCAAGGGGAGCACCAGCGCATCCGGGTTGCCGACGATGAGCGCGTCGAACAGCGGCGGAAACAACAACCACCAGAGCGGGAGGTGGAGACGCCTGATCGCCCAGGCAGCCCCCAGGACGCCAGCCGACATCATCACGACAGTCGCAAGCGGCAATGGCATCAGGGTTACCGGGACATAGAGGAGTAGCGTCGGAGGTGGGGCGGCGAAGGACACCCACCCGGGGTCGGGGATCCACGGGTTCCCACCGCCAAGGGCGACCTCGGCCGCGTGCCGATAGATGGCCAGATCAACGCCGATCGCATCGTGAATCGAAAAATGTACGAAGGTCTGGATCGCGTAGATCACGAACCAGATCGGCAGGAGCAACGGCACAATCGTCGAACGAACGAACCGCCAGTTCACCCGGGATTCCGTCATGGCGCTACGCTCATCGAGCCAGGCGGGAGCGCCATCCTGACCAGTCGATGAGAGGCACGGCGCCGAGAGCGATCGTGAAACCCCATACATCCGGCTGTCCAATTGCCGCGGCGATCGGGACGTTTTGCGGGCGATTCGTCAAGGCTCCGAAGACCACGATGGCGGCCGCGATAAGAAAACGAATGGCGCGCGGAACGGGAAACGGCTGCGTATACCATCCACCCTCGGCCTCCGTCAGGGGCGGCTGACCGGCGTACTTGAAAAGCCAGCCAAACCACTCCGCCCACAGGTGCGGCGCGACCACGGCGGAGATCGCAACGAAACACCCTGTTGCAGCAAGGGCGATTGCGAGACTCCGCCACTCGCGCCTCACGGCGAACCAGAGCAGGCCGATCCCGGGTGTGACCTTTGTGAGCAGGACCAGGCTCCACGTCCATGGTCGCCGGAAGCCCGCGACGATCGCCACGGCAATGATGAGGTTGATGTTTGCCATCAAGAGCTCGATCGAGACAACCGGAACCAGGAGCGCCGGGAAGGCCCACGGGCCCAGCAGGTACCAAAGCGCGGCGAGGTTGGCCGTCGTGAGGATGGCGAGGAAGACCAGCCACGGAAGAGCCGTCAACGGTGCGATGAGTTGGGCGATCGCGGGAGAATAGAGATAGGTGCCGAACATGGTCGGTGGGGTCGGATAGAGGTTGTCGAGGTCCGATCTCCAATATGCGTTCGCATCGAGCCCACCTGGCCCACGTCCGACGATCGTGACCACGGCCATGGCCAGCGTGAACAGGACGTAGGCGTCGCGCATGAGGCGCGGCCAGTTCCAGTCCCCCATCGCCGACCAGGGTCGCGAACCTGTGATCGCCACGAGAGCTCGGCTCGCCATGTCGTCAGCCCCCACCCCGCTCGCTGGCTTCAACCGCTGGTTCGCACGAATGCCGAATCACGAATCGGCGATTCGTTCGCGGTCCCACAGTACTGCGTGGAATCACCGATTACGAGAGGGCCCAGTAAGCACGATGCCATCGCGATCTGTGAAGACTTCGCGCCACCCGGCTGCCTGAAGACGCTGGACGAAGGCGTCGTCACCGGCGGTTGCGACAGCGAGCGTGGCTCCCCAGCGCTCGAGGACGGCCTGCCAGCCGTCGCGACCCGAGGCGACCGCCTCGTACTCGTCCCAGGTGGCCGTCGGAAACAACTCGACTCGTGAGTCGATCGCGACAGGCACGGCAGGCAGGGCGAACTCGAACCACGAGCCCCAAGACTGCGGGTTGAACAGACGATCGCTCGGCCCAGCCGTCGAGCGGAGCGCTGCGGTGATACCCGCCGGCGCGTCACTGAGAACACCCGCCGGGACGCCTACTGCGGAATCCACGGGTCGCCATGTCGGGAGAAGAGCGACGCCGACGAGGACGATCGCAGCGACGATCGCCGCGTTGATCCGACGCCCGATCGCCGGGGTTGGCCGCTCAGAGACAGGCTGTAAGCCGGTGAGCATGCCTCCAAGGACGAAGGCAGCACCCAGGGGCCACCAGGCGACGCCTCGTATCGCATACGCGCCGATGACGAAGAAGACGGCGAGCCAGGCCAGCGTTGGCCAGCCGGTCGGAAGCCCACGGCGGGCAATCATCACGACAACAGCGAGCGCCGAGCCAAAGAACAGGATCCCTGGAACCGTCCGCATCGTCGTGGGCTGCCATTCGCTGATCCGTGCGGTGACGGCAGGATTGGTAGACAAGCCGATTGCGTACGCCCAGACGACCGGGCCGAACGGATTGATCAGCGCGGCCAGAACCGCGACCACGGCGACGACAAGCGTTCGCGACGCCGATGGCGCACGGTCGTGAAGGTCCTCCAGCCAGGCCAGCCCAATGACGACCGGGCCGAGAAAGAAGCTGCCGTGGACGTTGGCCCACACCACCACGACGAGCGGAACCAGATAGAACAGGCGAGGATGCGCTCGCCGACCCGCGACCAGGACAAGAGTGACAACCAGCAGGACCATCCCGATGAGCTGTGGCCGAAGGGCGAGCGCGGGGGCCGCAACGATGAAAGCGGCAAGGCTCAACCAGGCGGCGGATCTTACGCCGGCACCCCGGAGACGACAGGCCAGGAACAGCAGGCCGAACAGGACTCCGACCAGAGCCGCTCGAAGGACAACGAGACCCGTCCATCCGGCCAGGCGATACGTCGCTGCGAGGATTGCCTGCGCACCCCATTGCTGGTCGACCCAGTCGTGTCCGGCAGCGGTGAATGTGAACGTGTCGACCCGGGGGATCCCGCCACCGCCGAGGATCTGCTCGCCGGCGCGGAGGTGATAGGCGAGATCCACGGCGGACAGGGTCGCGGCAAGCGCCGCAACCACGGGCAGGAGGATCGCCAAGATCGCCCACAGGCGGGACAGGGTCACAGGTCTGGAACCGTGGATGGGGCGGCGTCGGTGCCAAGCGACGCGCGGCGCCACCCGGTCAGGACCGCGGCACCCGCCAGGAGAAGTCCGCCCAGCGGCGGGCTGATCAGCGTGACGAGCGGCAGGCTCATTCCCATCGCGAGCGCGACCTTGCGGTTCACGAACCACAAGAGGATCACGCCGGGGATGAGCAGCGACGCGTAGTTGAGCCCGAGTGCCGGCTGAGCGAACTCGGTCATCGCGATCGCGAACACGGCACTCGCGCGAAACTCGAGCACGCGGGCAGCCCAGACACAGGCCACGAGGGCGACAGGGATTGCCACCAGCGCCAACCCGATCGAGATCGACGAAAGCCCGACGTTGCCGGAGAAGGGCTGAGCCAGTCCGCCGAGTCGTGGCAACGCCCGAAGGTAGTCGAGATAAACAGATGGGCCGAGGAGGACTCCGAATGCTGCGGTGGTCGCGGCACCCGCAACAAGTGCGGCCACGAATTGCGCCCGATTGCGAACGAGCATCCAGACGAGGATCGGCAAAACAGCCGGTTTGAGCGCAATCGCGCACAGGATCCCGAGAGGAACGGCCGCGAGACGATTGCGTGGCAATGCGAAGGCGATCGCTACGGCGGCAAGGTAGAGCGTCATCACGTTGCCGAGGATCAGGTCGTGAATGACCGGCGGCGCAGCCAACGCGAGGGCGATCAACGCGGCGCCGGCTGCCAGTCTCTCGCGCCCCTCCCGGGTCGCTGGAATCGCGAAGGCTCCGACCACGAAGGTCGAAGCAATCTTGAGGCCCAGGAACAAGCTGGCCGTCAGGCCCAGCCCCCAGATCGCCGCCAGCGGCGGCGGATAGATGTACGGGTAAGCCGTCAGCGCCCGAATGTCGTCGCTCGCCGTCCAGGCATATGGCGACGCTCCAGCCGCCAATGCCTGGGCCGCGCCATCGTAAGCCCGCCAGTCCGTCGCCCCCTCCTGGAGGAGAACCGGAACGGCGACCCAGTCGATCAGGGCAAGCACAAATGCCACGACGACGAGTGCCAAGGCTCCAGGCGGCCAGTGGCGATTGACCGTGCCGGGTCGGGCGACTTCTGGTGAAACGACGGTCGCCTCGCTCATGCTTGCTGAGCCGATGCGATGCCGGCTGTTCGCTCCGGGTCAGTCCCCTTGCGCTCGGCCGCGCGCTTCCGCCATGCGGGGAGAAGCCCGGCGAGCACGGCCAGGCCGTTCAACCATACGAGAGGCAGGGCACAGGTCATCGCGACGGGCAGGACCCACGGGCGGTCGGTCCGCGCGCCCCACACCACGAGCATCGCGGCGATCACCAGCCGGGGCAGCAAGGGCACGGGCACGTACCAGCCGGGCGTCTGCGTCGGCGCCTGATCGCTATTCAGCAGCAGCGCGATCCATTCTCGCCAGGCGGCCTGGTCAAGGATGACCGAGACGGCGACGATTGCGGCCGTTGCCCCTAGTGCGATCGCGAGGTTTCGCCACTCTCGTCTGACGAGGAACCAGAGAAGCCCGATCCCGGGCGTGACCTTCGTGATGAGCGGTATTGCCCAAAGCGCAGGCCACCTCAATCCGGCGACGGCAACGTAGGCATAGATCAGGTGGACGTTGCCCGAAACGATCTCCAGCGGAATCGGCAGGAAGAGCAGAGCCAGGAGCGACCAACGACCGGCGAGATACCAGAGGAGGGCGCAGTTGAGGCCCGTCCAGATGGCGTTGAAGAGAGCCCAGGACAGCCAGGTCAGCGGAATGAGCAGGTGGGCGAATGCCGGCGAGTACAGGTATGAGCCGAGGATGCCGACGCTCGAGCCTTCGTAAAGGACGCCGTCCCGCGTCGACCAGTAGGCGTATGCGTCGACGCTCTGGTCCCATGGTCGGACGTCAGCCAGTCGAAGGGCAATGAAGCCGATGGCGAGGCCGACGAAGATGTCGCGTGCGAGATTTCGCCGCTTCACGCGGCTGCAGGTTCCCGAGCGTCGGCGGTCATCCGTCGCCGCAGGATGTAGCCGTAGGACAGGCCGAACGGCAGTGAGAAACGCGCGACCAGGTGTCGCTCTACGGCAAAGAGGGCTCCGAGCACTTGATTGACCGGGTTGGCCGGGAGGCGCTCCTGGTTACCGAGATCGAGCCCAGCCAGCTTCTCGGCAAGCCTGAATACGATGGCTATCGGAGCCAGAACCGTGTTGAAGGCTGTCTCGAATTCGATCTCGGCGCCGGCCGCGTGAGCGATCTGGCGCATCTGCCGCCGTCCATAGCGACGATGGTGATGCAGCCTCCGGTCATGCGAACCCCACAGGATCTGATGGGCGGGGACGGTGACGATGATCGCCGACCCGGGCTTTGCCAGCCGGACGAGCGCAGCCAATGAGTTCACGTCGTCTTCGACATGCTCCAGGACGTCTAGCGCGGCGACAAGGTCGAACGTACCTTCCTCAAACGGCACGTCGTTGGGAAGCTGACCGCGACGGACCTCGGTGCCGGGATACCGTGCTCGGGCGTTACTCGCGGCATCCTCGAACGGCTCGAAGGCACTCACGATGCCGCGCCCTTCGAGCAATCCGAGATTCCCTCCGGAGCCACAGCCGGCCTCGAGGATCAGCGGACGACCGGTTAGGGAGATTCGATCGATCAGGGCTGCGATGACCGCCCGGCGCCCGACGAACCACCAGTGGCGGTCCTCGTGAGCGGCCATCAGGGCGTAGGCGGCTCGGTCCATCGTCTCCCCGGATTCAGGCGGCGCACAAGAATGCTTCCAGGTCGGCTGGCCATGCAAGGCTAACGTCGCTGGCAATACCGGTCATGACTACGAAGGTCCTACCGGCGAGGGCGCGAGTGCGTCCGCGCGGCTTGCGCTGCGTTTGGTCGCGCGTTCTCGCCAATCCACGATCGGCACAGCGAGAAGCGCGAGATAGAACCCGACCGGGTAGATCTCGATCGGCATGAATGGCAGCAGCACCCAGGCCTGCGACACCGGGATGAGCGCCGCCCACCATTGCCGCCGCTGGAGGAGCCAGGCGACGGGCAGCAGCAGGATCAATGCGTAGTGGGTCCAGATGATCGGCGAGACGACCTGCGACGCAACGACCGCGACGAGGAATCCCGCCTCCGTCGAGGCCCGCAGGCCACAGACGACGACAAGCGCCAGGACGGCAAGGATCCCAAGGATCCCGAGCAAACTCGCCGCTTCGAGGGGCAGGCCGTGCTGGTAAGCGATCGCGCCGAGCGAGACATTGGTCGGGGCGGTGATCGCGTTGTCGAGGTTGCGAAGCACATTGACCATTTCGATCCACGCCCCGAGGCCGACGACGGCAAGGCCGGCCGCGACGATGCCTGCCGCCACCACACCCGCAAGGCCAGACCACATCCGCCGAACGACGAGCCAGCCGACGATAACGATCGGTTGCAGCTTCACGAGCACACCGAGCCCGACGGCGAAGCCGGTGACGGCCGGCCAACGCTCCAGCCACCGCCAGCCGACAGCGAACAGCAGATAGAGGATCGGCGCGACCTGGCCGATCCGGACACCGAAGATGAACGGCCAGCTCACGGCGCCCGCCAGGAAGACCGCCAGCTTGACCTCCCAGCGCACCGGCAGGACGGCGCAACCGACGATGTAGCAGACGACGAGGAACGCGATCCAGGCTGCGTTGCCGAGGGTCTCGCCGAGCAACGCGAACGGGACGACCAGAGCGACAAACGATGGCGGGTAGTAGAAGAGGTTGCAGCTGCCGGTCGAGCTGATCGATGTGTCGTAAAGGGGCAGTCCCGTCAGGAATCGATCCGCCGCGGCCCGATAGACCTGGAAGTCGCAGCCGAGCGTCTGCTTCGCGGTCGCGATCCCGAACGCGAGATATGCCCCGGCCACGAAACCGACCAGGATCAGGACCGTCAACCTGAAGTTGCGCCCCGGTCGCGCGGGTCGCGGGGGTGGCGCGCTCATCGTCTGGGTAGCCGCTGAGACTTCATTCGGGCGATCCTACCCGCGCGCGGTGCACGACCGCACCACCCCGATGGTCCCAGTCTGCACCGCCAAGGATCGGAGGTCCTTGACAGCGGCACCGGGGTCATTCTTCATTCGGGGATGACGCACCGTCGCGATCTCGATGGGGTTCGGGCGATCGCAGCGCTGCTGGTCCTCGCCTTCCACTTCGACCTCAAACCGCTGTGGTCGGGCGGCTGGATCGGTGCCTGGCTTGGCGTCGGGTTGTTCTTCGGTCTGTCCGGGTATCTCATCACGGCACTGCTCGTCAGGGAGCACGACAGGACAGGGCGGATCGATGTCGCTGCGTTCTGGCGGCGACGATTCGCTCGGGTCGTGCCCGCGGCCATCGTGCCCGCAGTGTTCGTGCTCGCGGCCGAGTGGCTGTACACGGGCTCGCTGGGGTCGCTCGGGTGGCTCCTGCCGTGGTCGAACCTGATCATGGCGAACGGGAACCTCGGCCACTACTGGAGCATCGCCCTTGAGCTCCAGTTCTACCTCGTCATTCCCCTCGTCCTCGTCCTCTATCGGCCGAGCCCGTGGGCGTTCCTCGCCGGCGCCTATGCGCTGACGTTCCTCTTTCCGCCCGACGTCCTCGGCTACGGGACGCTCCAGCGGATCGCGCCCTTCCTCATCGGGGCGACGATCGCGAGGTCCGGCCTGCCGACGATGAGGCTGCCGATCGGATGGCTGGCCCCGATCGGGGCGATTTCGTACGGGCTGTACCTGTGGCACTACCCGCTGTTCAGCCTGTTCGGCCGAACACCGGCCGTGCTTCTTGTCGTCTTTGTCGCGGCCTGGCTGAGCTACCGCTTTATCGAGCGACCGTTCATCCGCTGGGCGGCGAAGCCTCGTTCCGATGGCGCGCCCGAAGCTCCGGCATCGATCGTCGCGCAGCCGCCGCTCGTCGTCTAGGCTCGCTTCGACCGGCCGGGTCGCCGGCAGTCAGCTGGCCGCGACGCCCGCCAGACGAACGCTCCGAGCACCCTGGTCGTAGATCTCCTCAACCGCCCGCACCATCAGCTCAATGCAGAACCGATCGTGAACCAGGTCGTGGGCGGCCCGGGCGAGCGTGTCGGCCAGGGCATGGTTCGTGAGGAGGCGGACGATCGCCGCGGCGAGGGCCTCGGGGTTGTCGTGTGGCACTAGTAGACCGGTCACTCCGTCCTCGATCATCTCGGGAATGCCGCCGACGTCCGAGGCGACAACCGGCCGTGACAGCGCCATCGCTTCGAGGATGCTCAGGCCCTGGGCCTCGCGATGGGACGGCAGGACGGCGACGTCGAGGGCAGCGGTGACCGCGGGAACATCGTCGCGGCGACCGGTGAAGACGACCCGATGGGCGACACGGTTGGCCTGCGCTCGCTGCTCGAGCTCATCGCGCCGGCTGCCCTCGCCGACGATGAGCAGGTAGGCATCCGGGACATCGCGAAGGACGAGCGGCCAGGCATCGAGGAGCGTCTGGTGGCCCTTCTCGGGCTCGAGTCTCGCGACGACGCCCACGATCTGCGAACCGGGCTCCATCCCATACTCATCGCGGAGCGTGCAGCACGGCTCCTGGTGGTCGTATCGATCGAGATCGACGCCGTTGTAGATGAGCCGGACCGGCGCCCCGTCGCGATGCTCGCTCGCGATCTTGTGCTCGATGGCATTCGAGACAGCGATGAGCTGATCCATCTCCGGGGTAAGCGCCCGCAGCGTCTCGCGGTCCTCCGCCGAACGAACCCGGGACGAGTGGACGGTCGACACAACATACGGTCGATGGTGGCCTGATTCTCCAAGCGCGATCGCAGCCTTCGTCCCGACGACGTCGGCTCGAAACATGTGGGTGTGGATGACATCCGGCGTGACGTCGAGGAGGTGGGCAACGAGCTCCCCGACGGCAACGGCGTCGTCCGGCTCGTCGATGACGCTGACGTCGAAGCCCTCGCGCTGGAGCTTGCGAACGGCGCTGCCGGCCGACAGCGAGACGACGCTGGCCTCGTATCGCGACCGATCGAGCCGTTTCATCAGCGAGTAGACGTGCTCCTGGGCGCCACCGTTCGTGCCGGTGGCGAGGATCTCGACGATGCGGATCTTGCGACGGCCGGCGAGGGGGGCTCGTTCGATCGGCGCCAGGCACGGGTCACGGGGCAGGGCAACCATCTCAGGCACTGCTCAGCGCGGCCGCGCCGCCATTTTCTGCCGCCTCGCCGGCATCGCGCCGGACGAGGATCCGCTGGATCGGCTCGTCGACCGCACCCCACTCGTACTTGTACGGCTCGTCACCGCGCAGGAAATCGAGCCGACGACAGCCTTCGGCGATCGAGCGCTCGATGTAGGAGGCCACCATCACGACGCCCGGCGAGAGATCGCGCGCGTCCGGATCGACACCGGCGTTGTAGTAGAGATAGCCGTCGGGGGTCCGGAAGTGGATACCGGCCGCGATCCGTCGTTCACCGACCGTCAGGAAGGCGAGCCGCACCGCGCCATTCGGTCCCTGCTCCTCGAAGAGCCGTCGGAAGAAGCGCCGCGAGGCGTTGCCACCCGGGGTCGCCGGGAACAGGCCCTTTTCGCCCCACTTGCGCTGGTGGAGGTCGATGAAGACGTCGAGCTCCGCGAGCGGGTCAGTCGAATCGGTCAGGCGAAGCTCGCCGATGGCCTCGGCTCGGCGCAGCTTGCGGCGGATCTCATGGCGGCCCTTCTTGTCGAGGGTCGCCAGATAGGCGTCGAAGTCGGCGCCCGGCGTCAGGGTCAGGACCGGGCAGACATCCTCGCGCTCGACGTTGAGGATCCAGCCTTCGGACATCTCGCGTCGGCCGAAGGCCTCGGCGAGGGCTTCGGCCGCCGGATCCCCGCAGCGAAGGCGCCGCAGGTCGATGACGTCCCACGGGGCCGAGTGGGGGTCGGCCAGGTCTGCACCGGCGGCGAGGTGAGCGGCGACCGCCTCCGCGACGATCGGCATGTCCGACGGCTTGGCCAGGATCGTCGCGTAGTCGGCGTGGTAGGAGGCACCGAAGAAGATCGCCTTCGCGGTCGGCGGCACGGGCGTCAGCTCGGAGGGATGACCCCTGCGCATCTTCGTGTGGGTCGCGACATCCGTCGCTTCGACCTCGTGGCGATGCATGAGCGGAACGATCGCGACAAGCTCGCCCGACTCGCCGTCGACGACCGTCAGTGTCTGGTCGTGGGCACTCCCGCCGTAGGCGTCCCACCAGGCGCGCTGGAAAGCCCAGCCCGAGAACGGAGTCGCCCATGGATTGGCCGTCGCCACAATGTCCCAGGCTTCGCGCGAAACGTCGTCAAAGCGGCGCGGGATCACCCGGACGGGGCGGTGCGAGGTCCGCGTCGCCGTTGGTTTTGCGTCCTCGAGATCGACAGAACCCGGACAGGCAGGCTCCTCGCCGAGGGAGATCATGGTCATTGCCTCAACGATATCACCGAGTCGCGATTTGGTTGCCGGCGCAACAGGTTGTCGCGGCCCCTGTCCCGGCCATGCGCTCTATCTTCGAATGCCGCGCGGCTGATGCGGCCGA
>Ga0307312_10001350_pt1 | contig 12543 bp, 12 predicted proteins | sample ER_DNA_202_FD_194489 | JGI IMG/M metagenome (GOLD analysis project Ga0307312, IMG submission 194489) | Bulk soil microbial communities from the East River watershed near Crested Butte, Colorado, United States - ER_DNA_202 | ecosystem: Environmental > Terrestrial > Soil > Floodplain | place...
CGCCTGGCGCGAGGCAAAGCTTGCGATCGCGGGGCCGCTGCTCGGCTCGGCCGGCGCTCTTGCCATTTATATCGCCGGCGTCGCCTACGACTCGAACTCGCTGAAGGCGCTCGCATTTCTCGGCTTCTTCATCAATCTCTTCAACCTGCTCCCCGTGGTCCCGCTCGACGGAGGACGCGTCACGGCCGCCCTGCACCCGGTGCTCTGGCTGGTCGGCTTCCTAGCCCTGCTGGGCCTCGTGATCTGGAAGCCCAACCCGATCCTGATCATCATCTTGCTCTTCTCGGCGTCAGAGCTCTGGCGCCGCTGGAAAATGCGCCATCACCCCGAGATGCAGGAGTACTACCGCGTCGCGCCGCGCCAGCGGCTGATCGTCGGCGCGCTGTACTTCGGCCTCGCGATCCTGCTCGTGCTCGGGATGCACGCGACACACGTTCCTCGAAACTTCTGATGGAAGACAGACGGATCCTCTCCTCCGAGGAGAAGACCGAAGATCTCGAGCAGGACATCGCGCTCATCGCACAGGAGTTCCGCGAGGGCTTCGAGGCAGTCGACAAAATCGTCCAGCCGGCGGTGACGGTCTTCGGCTCCGCGAGGATCGGCCGAGACAACCCGGTCTACGAGGAGGCACGCGCGGCAGGCCGCCGATTCGCCGAGCTGGGCTGGGCCGTCGTGACCGGCGGTGGACCAGGCGTGATGGAGGCGGCCAACCGCGGGGCGAAGGAAGCGGGCGGGCTCTCGGTCGGCTTCAACATCGAGCTGCCGCACGAGCAGTCGCCGAACCCCTACCTCGACATCTCCCTGACGTTCCGGCACTTCTATGCACGAAAGACCATGTTCGTGAAGGTCGCCGAGGGCTTCGTCGTCTTCCCCGGTGGATTCGGGACCGTGGACGAGCTGTTCGAGGCGCTGACGCTGATCCAGACCGGAAAGGTGTTGCATTTCCCGGTCGTCCTGTACGACAGCGACTACTGGGGTGAGCTGATCGACTGGGTCAAGGGCGAACTGCTGGCCGACGGGATGATCTCTCCGCAGGATCTCGACCTCTTGTTCGTCACCGACGACCTCGACGAGGTGATCGAACGCGTGTGCCACGCCCTCGGGCAGCGGTCCTCGGCGACGCCGGCGGCCACCGCCAAGGCCGACGCGGAGTGATCGCGCGCATCTGGCACGGCTGGACTTCTCCCGAGAACGCCTACGCCTACGAGGAGTTCTTGCGCACGAAGATGTTTCCCTCCATCCATCGGGTCCAGGGATATCTCGGTGCTGACTTGCTGCGCCGCGAAGACGGCCAGGAGATCGCCTTCGTCACGATCACGCGGTTCGAGTCGCTCGACGCGGTTCGAGCGTTCGCCGGCGAGAACTACGAGCGCGCCGTCGTCGAGCCGGAGGCGCGGGCCCTACTCTCCCGCTTCGACGACCGATCCGAGCACTACGAAATCGTCATCGACCGTAGCTAAGGCGGCGCTTGCGCCGCCGACCATAGAGGCCGTGGTGGCTATGCCGGCACGGCCGTCCTCAGTAGCCTTCGGGCTGTGAGGCTGCGTGACCTGCCTTCGGTGGACGAGCTGGCGCGTCGCAGCAACGATCCCCTCGCCGTCGAGGCTGCGCGCACGGTTGTCGCGCGTGCGCGTGAACAAATACAGCGGGGTGACGATCCCGGGGATCTCGGCGCGCAGTTGCAGGCAGAGCTCACCTCGGCCCGCGCGCCACACCTGCGCCGGGTCATCAACGCTACCGGCGTGATCGTCCATACGAACCTCGGTCGCGCTCCGCTGGCGGAGGCCGCACTCGACCGTGTGCGCGAGATCGCGCGCGGCTACTCGAACCTGGAGTACGACCTGGCGGCCGGTGGACGAGGGTCGCGCCAAGACCACGTCGCCGGCATCCTGCGCCGTTTGACCGGCGCGGAGGCGGGGCTCGTCGTGAACAACAACGCCGCCGCGGTGATGCTCGCGCTCGCCGCGCTCGCCGAAGGCCGCGAAGTCTTGGTGTCGCGAGGAGAGTTGATCGAGATCGGCGACGGGTTCCGGATCCCTGACGTGCTCGAGCGTTCCGGTGCCCATCTCCACGAGGTTGGGACGACGAACCGCACGCGCGCCGCCGACTACGAAACCGCGATCGGACCGGAAACCGCCGTTCTGCTGCGTGTACATCAGTCGAACTTTCGGGTCGTCGGCTTCACTGCGCAGCCTTCGCTGAGCGAACTGGCGGACGTTGCCCGTCGTCACGGTTTGCCGCTCGTGGACGACCTTGGTTCCGGAGCGCTCATGGACATCGGTGACGAGCCGACTGCCCGCGCAAGCCTTGCCGCCGGCGCCGACCTCGTCTGCTTCTCAGGAGACAAGCTGCTCGGCGGGCCGCAGGCCGGGATCGTCGTTGGGCGCGCCGATCTCGTTGAACAGCTGCGCCGCCATCCGCTGCAACGAGCGCTGCGCGCGGACAAGCTGACGCTCGCCGCGCTCGAAGGAACGCTCGCGCTCGCCGTCGATGCGCCTGACGAGATCCCCGTCCTGCGGATGCTGAGGGAACCGGTGGAGACGGTGCGGGCTCGCGCCGAGCGGCTGGCGTCCGCGCTCGGCGGTGAGGTCGAGGAGACCGTTGCGCGTGCCGGCGGCGGGTCGCTGCCGTTGACTGAGTTGCCGAGTCTCGCCTGCGGGGTCGAAGAGGAGCTCGCCGGCAAGCTGCGGACGGGCGATCCGCCCGTGATCGCAGTCGTGCGCGACGGCAGGACGCTGCTCGACTGCCGGACGCTCACGGACAGCGAGGCCGGGGAGGTCGCCGAGGCGGTTCGCCGGTGCCGCTGACCGTCGGGACCGCCGGACACATCGACCACGGCAAGACGTGGCTCGTCCGCGCGCTGACCGGGAAGGACACAGACCGGCTGCCCGAGGAACAGGCACGCGGCATCTCGATCGACCTCGGCTACGCGCCGCTCGAGCTCCCGGACGGACGCCGGCTCTCGCTCGTCGACGTTCCCGGACACGAGCGCTTCGTCCGCACGATGGTCGCAGGTGCGACCGGGATCGACCTCTTCCTCCTCGTCGTCGACGCGGGCGAGGGCGCACGGCCGCAGACCCACGAGCATCTGGCGATCCTCAGGTTGCTCGGAGTCGATCGAGGTGTCGTCGCGGTCACGAAAGCGGACGCCGTCGAGCCGGATGTGCTCGAGCTCGCGCTCGACGAAGCCCGCAAGCTCGTGCCCGGCTCGGACGTCGTCGCCGTCAGCGCGAAAACGGGTGCCGGGCTGGACGAGTTGCGCGCTGCTCTTGCGCGCGCTTCCGTCGAAGGCGAACGCGCGGAAGCCCCGACGCGGCTCTATGTCGATCGTGTCTTCAGCCTGCGCGGAATCGGGACGGTGGCAACCGGCACACTCTGGTCGGGAAGGATCGCGGCGGGTGACGTCCTCCGCGCCGAGCCGGGCGCCCGCGAGGTGCGAGTGCGCAGCGTGCAGGTCCACGACCGTGAAGTCGACGTCGCAGAAGCGGGCCAGCGCGTTGCAGTCGCTCTTCCCGGTGTCGAACGGACCGACCTGGGCCGTGGCGACGCGCTCGTCGAACTGGATGCGTATGACGTCAGCTACCGGCTCGACGTCGAGCTCGAGGAGCTCGCTCCGATCCCGCAGCGTGCGCTCGTCCACCACGGGACGGCGACCATGCTTGCGCGCGTCGTGCGCGTCGACCGTTTTGCGCAGCTTCGGCTGGACGGGCCGATCGTGGCTGCGCGCGGCGACCGCCTTGTGCTGCGCGCAGGGACGACGGTCGGCGGCGGGCTCGTCATCGACCCAGCGCCACCGCGTCATGCGGACGCGTCACGATTCGAGCGCAGCGCCCGCGGTGAGGTGCTGGTCCATGCGCCGGTTCGAGACCCCGCCGGCGGTTGGACCTTTTCCGCCGAATGGCTCGAAGAGCTGCGGGGCGAGTATGAACGACGTCTGGACGTCGCCGATCCGCTCGATCCCGGCGTGCCGGCGCCGACGCAGGAGTGGGCGGCGGCCGTCGTACCGCGGCTCGGGCTCGAGCGGCGCGGAGCGAAGCTCTACCGCCAGGGTGCGGCAGGCGCGCTCGGCGCGCGCGAGCGCGAGGCGGCCGAGCTCGAAGCACGGCTGGGGCTCGAGCCGGTGAAAGTCGAAGACGCAGGGCTGGCGCGCTTCCTCGAACAGCAGGGTCGCCTGGTGCGCGCCGGTGACGGCTACGCGCTTTCTCCCGCTGCCTACGCACGCGCCCGCGGCATCCTCATCGCGGAGCTCGAAGCCTCAGAGCGCATCACGCTGGCCCGCTTTCGAGACCTGCTCGGAGTCTCGCGGAAGAACGCGCAACTGCTGCTGGAGCGTTTCGATGCCGACGGCGTCACGCGGCGCCAGGGCGACGAACGCGTCCTGAGACGCCGTCAGCGGATCTGAAGGCGCAAGACGTCCGGCCGGTGGTAATGCCCGGCCGGGTCGAATCGCTGGCGTGCCTCGTAGAGCCGCTGCGGGTCGAGATCGGCGTAGACAATGCCTTCCTCGTTCCACAGCGGCCCCGCGAGGTAGGTCCCGTCCGGCGCAAGAATGGCTGAGCCCCCGCCGCCTACGATGTCGTCGCCCGCCGCCAGCGGCACGTCGGCCGGGTAGCCGGAAGCACGCTGGAAGACGCAGCAGCTGAGAACGAACGCGCGCGACTCACGCGCGATGTGCTTCATCGAATCGTGCCAGTCCTCCGAGTCGTCGGCCGTCGGCGCGAGATACACCTCGACGCCGCCCTGGTAGAGGGCAAAGCGCGCGAGCGGCATGAGGTTCTCCCAGCAGATCAGTCCCCCGACCTTGCCGACGTCGGTCTGGATCGTCTCCAGCCCACGCCCGTCGCCCAGGCCCCAGACCAGCCGTTCGTGGTTGGTCGGCATCAGTTTGCGGTGGTGGAGTGCCAGCTCTCCGTCAGGTGAGTAGACGAGCAGGGAGTTGTAGATCGTCCCGCCGTCGAGCTCGTTGACGCCGACGGCGAGCCAGAGGTCGTTCGTGCGGGCGATCTCGGCGAGGCGATCCGAATCGGGCCCTGGAACAGTCACCGATTGCTGCATCAGCCGCGCGAAGACCTCGCGTGCGGCTCCTGCCTCGGGACCGCCCCAGCCGGCGAGGTAGCGAACCCACCGGTTGGACGGGTAGACCGGGATGAAGGTCTCGGGGAAGAGTGCGAGCCGCGCACCGGCGCCTGCGACTTCGCCTGTGAGCCTTTCGAGCTTGTCGATCGTGGCCGCGCGGTCGAACGCGACCGGCTCGGCCTGTACGCACGCGACTTTGACGATGCCGTTCACAGCACGAGCCTACGCTTTCGGGAGATCCGCGAGGAGCTCGTCCTCGGCCTCGTAGTCGAACTTCAGGTAGTCCGCTCCGCGCGTAAGGACCTCGCGCCAGTCTCGATCGCTCGTTGCCTCGATCAGCCAACGGACCTGGAGGGGGAGCGCCTCGGCCCACGTGGTCGCCGCCCGGTAACCGAGGTCCCGCTCAGCCTTGGCCATGTCGACGAGCAGAGGCTTCGCGGCCGACCAGGGCGTCTGGCCGACCTCGCCGCGACCGGCGGGCTCCTCGAGCAGGACCTCTTCGGAACGGTGGCCCGCCGTCTCGCCGATCGCGCGGGCGATCTCGAGGACGGTCGGTGGATCGGGATCGCCGCAGTTGAAGACGTCCGTCCGAGGCCGGGCGGCGATCAGCCGCACGAGCTCGCCGATGTTCTCGGACGCGGTGGTGTGGAAATGTCCGGCGCCGCGGTTCGTCAGGACGACATGCGGCCGGCGATCGAGTGCGCGCTTGACGAAGAACCATTCGCGCCCCATCCGGTCGCCCGGCCCGTAGATCGCGCAGGGTCGCACGATCGCGGCCGGGACGCGGCCGTTTTCCAGCAGGATGCGTTCGACCTTCGCCTTCCTGGTGGAGTACGTGTCGTCGCCCGGCGGGACGGTCGGCTGCGTCTCTGGGATCGGGACCGGGAACTCTGGAAAGTCGTCGACGCCCTGGGCCTCGTCGAGCGTGCGGCCCTGCTCGTCGGCGTAGACGGACGCCGAGGAGATCGCGACGAGCGCGCCGGTCTCGAGCTCAAGCAGCTGCTCGGCATGCGCTGCCTCGAAAGGAATGACGTCGACGACGAGGTCGAAGCCGTCGGCGACGGAGAGCGCGCCATCGTCGTCTCGGTCGAGGGCGACGTAGTCGAAGCTCGCCGGCGCCGGCCGCTCGGTCTTTCCCGCGACCGTGACCTGCCAGTCATCTTCGGCGAGCGAGCGCGCGATGGCCTCGCCGACGTTGCCGGTACCGCCGAGGATGAAGACGCGCCGCGCGATCGGTCTTTAGACGACCACGACGGCATCGCCGACGCTGATCTCGCCGTCGGTGAGGATGTCGGCATTGAGGCCGCCGCGGCGGACGAACGCTTTGATCACGCCCGGCTGCGTCATCGACTCGAGGTGCGAGCAGGGCTCGCAGAGCTCGACGCCTTCGCATTCAACATCGCCGATGCGAAAACGCTTGCCGACAAGCTCGTTTACGTCGATCCCGCGCGTCAGGACGTTGCGCCGCGTTGCTGCAGGCTCGATCGACAGGTCACCGTCCTCCGCGACGGCATCCATCGCTTCGGCTGCGATCAGCGTGACCGCGCATCCCGGAGGCGCGTCGCCCTCGGCCCAGTAGTAGCGGTTGCCCTCGAGTCCGCGTCCCGCGTAGGCACGGACCCGCTCGACCGGAGCCGGTAGCTCGCCCCGCTCAGCGGCGACGAAGATCGCCTCGACTTGCCCGCTCACCGCCTAGACCCTACCGGCCGTGTCCGCCACCGCCAGGCGTCTCGATCGTGATGATGTCTCCGGCCGCGAGATCGCGCGTGACTTTGGACGGAAGCGGCTCGCCGTCTAGCGCGTTCTGTCCCGGCGCACCCGGCCCGCCACCGCGCTCGCCCTGAGGTGCATAACGGCGGCGCTCGCTGATGATCGAGAGCCTGCAGTCCTCGAGCACGCGCAACTCGCGCAGGACACCGTCGCCGCCTCCGTACCGCCCCGCCCCGCCGGAGCCGAGCCGGAGCGCATAGCGCTCGACGCACAGCGGGTATTGCAGCTCGAGAGCTTCGACAGGCGTCGAGAGCGTGTTCGACATGGCGACGTGCACGCCGCTCGGCCCGTCCGCGTCTGGACACGCGCCCTGACCGCCGCCGATCGTCTCGTAATAGGTGAAGCGGTCGTTGCCGAGCGTGATGTTGTTCATCGTTCCCTGCCCTTGCGCCGGCACATCGATCGCCTCGCCGAACGCGCGCATCACGACGTCGACGATTCTGGAGGAGGTCTCCACGTTTCCCGCCGCGACTGCGGCCGGCGGGCGCGCGTTCACGAGGCATCCTTCGGGAGCGGTCACGGTGACGGGCGCGAACGCACCGCCCGACGCCGGGAGATCCGGGTCGACGAGGACGCGCACGACGTAGAAGCACGCGGAGCGCGCCACCGAAAGCGGGCAGTTGAGGTTGCCGTCGTGTTGAGGAGTGGTGCCGGTGAAGTCGATTGCAACCCCGTCGCCCTCGACCGTCACGGTTGCTTGCACTTCGAGGTCCCCGCCGATCGCCTCCAGCACGTCACGGCCCTCGAATCGACCGTCCGGCAATGCGGCAATGCCGGCGCGCATTCTGCGCTCCGAGTAGGCGAACAGCTCGTCCATCGCCGCGACGACGGTTTCGCGCCCACGCCGATCGCAGAGCTCCGCGACGCGCTGCTCCGCGAGGCGGTGCGCGGCGAGTTGCGCGCGCAGATCTCCGCGCCGCTCCTCGGGGTTGCGCATGCGCCCGACGAGGCTCGTGATCACCTCGTCGTCGAGTCGGGTCGGCGGAATCACGACTCCTTCCTCGTCCAGCGTCCGCGAGTCCGCCGGCATCGACCCCGGCTCGCGGCCGCCGACGTCGGCGTGATGGGCGCGCGTGACGGCGAAGCCGGTCTCGGTTCGGGACACAAGCGTTATGTCCGGAAGGTGCGTGCCGCCCGCATAGGGATCGTTGAGCGCCCAGACCTCGCCGAAGCCTGGGTCGTGCTGCATCACCGCCGCGACCGCATCGGGCATCGCGCCGAGATGCACTGGAATGTGCTCGGCCTGCGCGACCATCCGACCGTGCCCGTCGAAGATCGCCGTGGAGCAGTCCCGCCGTTCCTTGATGTTCGCGGAGAACGCCGAGCGGACGAGCACTGCGCCCATCTCTTCTGCGATCGAGCGCAGGAGGCTGCCGATGATCTGGAGCTCGATCGTCACTCTCGCGTGAGCCTCAGCATGCGACCATCCCTAGCCCCCACCCACCCGGGGGGAATCCAGCAAGTCGCGCCGGCGAGCTCGACGACGGCCGGGCCCGAGATCGTCGTTTCTTCGCCGCGCGGCAGCTCGAGCTGAGGTCCCTCGCGGATGTCGGCGGTCCGCACCGCCACCAGTTGGACTTCGCGGTCTCGCTCCGCAAAGCCGTACTGCTCTTCGTGTGCGCGGTGAAACGCCTCGGCCAGATCTTCTTCCTGGAGCGGCAACGTCAGCTCGAAGGACTGACCCGTGTAGCGCAGATCTGCTTCGCCTTCGGTCGGCAGCTCCCCGGCATCCACGAGCGGCACGAGGTACGAGCGCACCGCGTCTCGCCTCTCCTCCGACGCGACCAGTCCCAGCGCGGACAGCACGCCCGCGGCTTCCGGGACGAGGACTGTGGTGATCCCGAGCTCGTCCGCGAGCTCACACGCGTGCAGCGGGCCCGCGCCGCCGAAGGCCACGAGCGCAAAGTCCGCCGGATCGTGCCCACGCTCCACCGAAACCACGCGCAGCGCGCGGAGCATCTCTGCATTGACGACGTCGACGACCGCCGAGGGATCGATGCCGGCGAGTGCACGCTCGGCCGCGCCGTGGTCGAGCTCGACGCCGCCAGCGAGCTCGTGCGGCAGGCGGCCGAGCAGGAGGTTCGCGTCGGTGACGGTGCCTTGCGTGCCGCCGAGTCCGTAACACGCCGGGCCGGGATTCGCGCCGGCGCTTTGCGGACCGACGCGTAGCGCGCCGCCTGCATCCGTCCAGACAAGCGAGCCGCCGCCCGCGCCGACCGTGTGGAGATCGACCGTCGGAAGACGGATCGGCAGGCCGGCAACCGTCCGCTCGCTTGCGCGCTCGGCACGGCCTCCGGCGATCAGGCACACGTCCGTGGACGTTCCGCCCATGTCGAACGCGATCGCGTTCCCGATGCCTGCCAGCGCTGCGAGTCGCGCGGCGCCGACCACACCCGCAGCGGGGCCCGAGACGAGGATCGTCGCCGGATGCTCGGCCGCTTCGTCGGGCGTCGTGACTCCTCCCGAAGAGCGCATGACGAAGGGCGCAGGCAGTCCAGTGGCTGCGGCCGCGGCGGTCAGCGCGCGCAGATAGCGCGCCACGACGGGCCCGAGATACGCGTCGGCTGCGGTCGTCGAAGCGCGCTCGTACTCGCGGAACTCGGGCGCCACCTCATGCGAGGCGACGACGTGCGCGTGCGGCAGCCTGCGCCGAAGCTCGGCGACGACCGCTTGCTCGTGCGACGGATCTCGGTACGCATGAAGGAGGCACACCGCAACCGCGTCGGCGTCGATGTGCGGCAACGTGCCGAGGTCGAGCGGTTCGAGCTCCCCCTCGGGCCCCATGCGCCCGCGCCGCACCCCATGCGAGCGCTCGAGTGGCACCAGCGGCTCGGGCCACGACGCACACGGGCGGTACAACTGCGCGCGCGTCTGCCGGCGCAGGTGCAGGAGATGTTCGAACCCTGCGTTGGTGACGAACGCGGTTCGCGCTCCCTTGCGCTCGAGCAGTGCATTGGTCGCGACGGTCGTTCCGTGTGCGAACCGCTCGACGGTCCCCACGGCGCCCGCCGCGCGCGCAGCGGCGACGACCGACTCCTCCTGGTGCGGGGCGGTGAGCACCTTGGCGGTTGTGGCGCGGCCGCCGTCGAGTACGACGGCGTCTGTGAAGGTCCCGCCCACGTCGACGCCGAGCACAGCCATTCAGGAAGACTGACAGCGTGGCAATCCGCGGGCTCCTCTTCGACTTCGACGGCCTGCTCGTCGACACAGAGACTCCCTCCCGGCTCGTCTGGGAGGAGCTCTACCGCGAGCACGGCCACGAGCTCCCGCAGGACCAGTGGGCGACGCTGGTCGGGACGATCGGCGCCCGGTTCGATCCGTTCGGCCATCTGGAGGAGCTCGTCGGGAGACCCCTCGACGAGCAGGCCCTAACCACGCGCCGTCGCGCACGGGAGGACGAGCTCACCGCACTCGAGGAGCTTCGCCCGGGCGTCGAGGAGTACTTCGCCGAAGCGGAGGGGCTCGGCCTACGGACCGCAGTGGTGAGCAGCAGCGACGACGATTGGATCGCGCGTCATCTCGGCCGCCTGGGTCACCTCGAAGGCCTCGACGCGATCGTGGCCGCGAACGGCGACACGGAGCGGGCGAAGCCGCGTCCGGATCTTTACCTCGAAGCCCTCGACCGTCTGGAGCTCAAGCCGCACGAAGGGATCGCGTTCGAAGACTCGCCGAACGGCGTCACTGCCGCGAAGGCCGCCGGTCTCGTCTGCGTCGCCGTACCGAACCCGATCACGGCAACGCTTGCGCTCGACGACGCCGACCTCGTGCTCGAATCGCTCGCAGACGTTCCGCTGCCCGAGCTGCTGAAACGGTTTTGACGACGCTGCCGTGGATCAGGCGACAGCGTTCGTCATTCTCGGCTCGATTGTGATTCCACTTGCGATCCTGACGGTCGTGTGCTGGTTCTTCTGGAAGCACCGCCACGACGACTGACGCGGGCTTGCGACCTTCTCTTAGGGGTAGGGGTTGGCGGGATACGGGGTGGTCGTAGTGGTCGGCGGAGGCGAGGACGAGGACGTCTTGACTACCGCGGTTCCTTTGGCGGACACGGCGTACCACCTGGCGCCGAAGGCGACGTTGCCTTCGCCGTTTGTCTGACCGGCCTTCTTGTCGAGCACGAAGCTGTAGAGCGGGTGTTTGTTGTACGTGAGCTGCAGGCTGCCGTTGCTGCGCCTGGTCGTGCCGAGCAACGAGGCCTTCACGCCGGACCCGGCGGTCGGCTTGCCGACCTGTAGGGAGGGCGGCCAGAACTTCGCGCAGCTTCCACTACACGAGCTCTTACCGTTCTTGTCCTTGGCGAACATGTAGAGGGTGTGGCGTTTCGAGTTCACCAGAATCAGACCAAGCTCGGTCTTGCTGAGGGACACGGATCCGGTCGTTCCGGTCGCGCTCCGGGCGACCGAGCCCGCGGCGAGGAACCCGATCACACCCAGCATCGCCAACAACGTCAGCACGATGACTGTGTGATTCATCGCCTCGTGCGTGGTCAATTGGCCTCTCTCTTTTCGATCGTTGATCTCTTGCATCTTGGAAGCTCCTTTCTCGATCGTTTCTACGCGAGAAGAAGGCACCCGGATTTGGGGTAGCGCGAACGGCCGCTAGGCCGCGGGTTTGCGTCCAGCCAGCGACAGGAGCTCGCTGATCGAAGGCACCGACAGAAGCCGTGCCGAGCGTGCCGGAGCAAGGGTTCCCGCAAACGACTCGATCAGGTCTCCGGCCTCGGCATAGGCTGCGGCGGCCGCGTCGTCGTCGCCGAGTGCGTACGACACAGCGCCAAGTGCTGCCTGCGCATGCCAACGGCCGGGCGGTCCGACGAGGTCATCGGCAATGACCACCGCGGCCCGCAAGGACTGCAGCGCCTCGTTGCGGCGCCCAAGCTTCGCGAGCGCCTGGCCGAGGAACGTCAAGGAACGCGCCTCGTACTTCCGGCGTCTCGTGCGGCGTGCGATCTCGATTGCGCGCTCCGCCCACTCGACCGCCGACTCAGCGGACTCCGCTTCCAACGCGATCTCGGCGCGGGCGGTAGCAAGGCGCCCCGCGATCAGCCACGTGGTCCAGGCGGTAGCGCTCGCGGCGTCCTCCCACAGCGAGGGCCAGACTGCCTGCGCACCACCGACGTCGCCGGCAAGGAGTTGGGTGAAGAGGAGGTCGGACCTGGCAAAGCGCCTCGGCATGCCAAATGTCCCTGCGAGGGACTGCTCGAGCCCCTCTTCACTGCGGCGGCGAGCCTCCTCGAGGTCGAGCACTTCTCGATAGGCGATCGACGAATAGTTGAAGAGGGTGCGCAGGGTCCGGCCGTGCTCGCGGGCGAGCTCGAAGAGCTCGCCCCAGATTGCGATCGCCTCTTCGTGCCGCCCCAGCGCCGTCAGAGCGAGCGCCTCGGTTCCTCCCCCGCGGAGCAACGCCTCGGCGCTGTGAACGTCGCTCCCCAAGGCTCGTGCCTCCCGCGAGAGCTCGGCCGAGCGCTCGTACTGGCCGACCCAGTAGGTGCACTCGGCGTGCAGGTGCAAGTGGTCGGCGCGGTCGTATCCCCTGAGGCCCGGCGTCCACAGCTCCAGGGCGCGGTCCCCGAGCTCGAGCGCACTGTCGAGATCACCCTCGGCACCGCGCATGGCGAGGCCTTGGCTCTGCATCGCAAGCGCCGCGGCGACACCTGACTCGTCGCCGAGCTCCTTGGCAAGTGCGAGCGCCTCCGCC
>Ga0307312_10001351_pt1 | contig 12534 bp, 11 predicted proteins | sample ER_DNA_202_FD_194489 | JGI IMG/M metagenome (GOLD analysis project Ga0307312, IMG submission 194489) | Bulk soil microbial communities from the East River watershed near Crested Butte, Colorado, United States - ER_DNA_202 | ecosystem: Environmental > Terrestrial > Soil > Floodplain | place...
GTGTTTCATCGTGCACGAGCCGAGCGGGTAGAAGCCGGTGTCGATCCCGAAGTTGCGCGTCGAGAGCTCGGTGAAATGGCGGACGAGATCCGGCTCCGCGATCTCGGGCAGGCGCGGCGGCTCGGTGCGGCGCAGCTCAGCGGGGACCTCGGGGACGGGCGAGCCAGGGCCCGGGGGACGGCCCGCACGCCGGCCCGGATGCGACTTCTCGAAGATCAGCTTCATCGCGACAGCACCTCGGCGAGGCGGTCGATCTCCTCCTTGGTGCGCCGCTCCGTGACGGCGACGAGCAGCACGTCGTCCATTCCCGGGTAGTCGCGGCCGAGCGCGTAGCCGGGATGGGTGCCCTGGCCGAGCGCGTCGCGCACGACGTCGCGGGCGTTCCGTCCGACGCGCACGGCAAACTCCTTGAATGTTGTCCGATCAGCAAACGGTAGTTCGAGGCCGGTGGCCACGAGCCGCTCCTTCGCGTACTCGGCGAGGGCCATGCAGGTCTCCCCCACCTCGCGCAGTCCCTGCGGCCCTAGCCACGAGAGGTAGACGAGGCCCGCCAGCGCCAGGAGCGTCTGGTTGGTCGTGATGTTCGACGTCGCCTTCTCCCGCCGGATGTGCTGCTCCCGGGTCTGCAGGGTGAGGACATAGCCGCGGTTCCCCGCGGCGTCAGTGGTCTCGCCGACGATCCGTCCGGGCATCCGTCGAATCAACTCGGATCGCGCGGCCAGGAAGCCGTAGTGCGGGCCGCCGTAGGAGATGTAGTTCCCCGCCGACTGCCCTTCTCCGATCGCGAGCGCGCACCCGTAGTTGCCCGGTGCATCGAGCACGCCCAGTGAGATCGGGTCGACGTGCGCGACCGGCAGCGCCTCGGCGTCCGCCGCCGCGGCGGCCAGGTCGGGTGCGGGTTCCAGCACACCGAAGAAGTTCGGCTGCTGGAAGATCGCGCAGGCAGCGTCCTCCGCGGCCGCCCGCATCTCGTCGGGATCCGTCGCGCCGTCGCGGTGCGGCACCTCGACGACCTCGAGCCCGAAGCCGGGTGCGTACGTCTTCACGACCTGCCGGACCTGCGGGTTCGTCGCCTCGGTGACGACGACCTTCGTGCGGCCAGTCGCGTGCTTCGCGATGTAGCACGCGTCCGCGGCAACGGTCGTGCCGTCGTACCCCGAGGCGTTGGAGACGTCCATCCCGGTCAGCTCGCAGATCGCCGTCTGGTACTCGAAGATCGCCTGGAGCACTCCCTGGCTCAGCTCCGGCTGGTACGGCGTGTACGCGGTGAGGAACTCGCCTCGCTGAAGCACCGCGTCGACCACCCCCGGCACGTAGTGGTCGTAGAGGCCCGCACCCAGGAACGACACGTGCGAACCGTTGTGCTCGTTCTGGGAGGCAAGCTCCTCGAAGTAAGCGGTCAGCTCCTGTTCGGTGAGGGCCGGCGGAACGTCGAGCGTCCCGTCGAAGCGGACGCCCTGGGGCAGGTCGGCGAAGAGCTCCTCGAGCGAGTCGACGCCGATCGCGTCGAGCATCGCGTCGCGGTCTGCTTCTGTCAGCGCGAGGTAGCTCAACCCTGCTCGGCGAGGTACCGCTCGTACGCCTCGGCGTCCATGAGCGACTCCGCCTCGCTCGGGTCCGACATCCGGACGCGGACGATCCACCCCTCGCCGTACGGATCGGCGTTGACCTTCTCAGGCGCATCGATGAGCGCGCGGTTGACGTCGACCACCTCGCCGGAGAGCGGAGCCACGACGTCGGAGACCGCCTTGACCGACTCGACCTCGGCATACGGCTGCCCCGCAGTCACGGTCGAGCCGTCCTCCGGCGGCTCGAAGTGGACGAGCTCTCCGAGCGCGTCCTGCGCGAACCACGTGATCCCGAACGTCGCCTCGTCGCCGTCGATCCGCGCCCAGTCGTGCTCGGGGTGGTAACGAAGATCGTCCGGATTGGGGTCAGCCGCCATCCTGCTCCTCCCGTGAGTAGATCGGCTTCTTGACGACGTGCGCCCGCCGGGGGCGGCCGCGAACGTCGATCGTCAGCTCGGAGCCGGGCTGTGCGAGCTCGGCCGGCACGTAGCCCATCCCGATCCCGCGCTCGAGCATCGGCGAATGGGAGCCCGATGTGACCTCGCCGCCCTCGGCGATGGGCATCCCCTGCCGCGGAATCCCGGGATCGTCCATCACGAACGCCGTAAGGCGGCGCTCCGGGCCCGCCTCCTTGATCCGCCGGAGCTCCTCGACGCCCGTGAAGTCCGTGTCGAGCGCGCAGACCCAGCCGAGCCCCGCGGAGATCGCGTCTGTTTCCGGCCCGATGTCGTTGCCGTGTAGGGGGTAGCAGACCTCGAGTCGCAACGTGTCGCGTGCGCCGAGCCCGCACGGCACGGCGCCACGCGCGAGCACGCGGTCCCAGAGGTCGCTGCCTGCGCTCGCTTCGACGAGCAGCTCGCACCCGAGCTCACCGGTGTAGCCGGTGCGATTGACCGTGCACGCCACTCCGTCGATCTCGCCCTCGGCGAAGGTGAACGCGGGCGCGTCAGGCAGCCCGAGGCGCTCGAGCGACCGCGGGCCCTGAACGGCCAGCAACGCGTAGTCGTCCGACACGTCGCGCACCGTCGCATCCGGGATCTCCCGTTCGCGCAGCCACGCGAAGTCGGCCCCGCGGTTCGAGGCGTTCACGATCAGCAAGAAATGCTCGGGGTCGCGCTCGTAGACGATCAGGTCGTCGACGATCCCGCCTTCCTCGTTGGTCAGCAGCGTGTATTGCGCGCCGCCGGGGTCAATGCGGTCGAGGTCGTTCGAGAGGACCGCCTGCAGAAACTCACGCGCCCCCGGGCCCTCGACCTCGAGCTCGCCCATGTGCGAGACGTCGAAGACACCGCAGTCCCGGCGCACCGCGAGGTGCTCGGGGATGACGCCCTCGTACTGGACGGGCATCTCCCAGCCGGCGAACGGCACGAGCCGTGCGCCGAGCTGCACGTGCCGGTCGTAGAGAGGTGTCCGGAGCAGCGTCTGCATCGGACGCTGATGCTAAAGGCGGCGCACCGGCCGCGGGCGGCGGTGCCACAAAAAAGGAGCCGCCCCGGCTTCGGCTTTCGTGCCGAGGCCGGGGCGGCCGGACCGGGTCATCGCGGGTCAACCTCTACGGTCGACCCGAGAGGGCAGCGGAATGGTTGCCGCTCGGAAGTGGTGTTAAACCTCCCTTTGCACACACGGGAGGCACACGGACTGCTCGTCAGCCGTCGCGCAGGAACGACGGGACCTCGAGGATCTCGTCCGAGACCTCGAAGCGCTCCGCAGGAACCTCGCGCCCAGACTCGCCCTCGTGGGCGGCCTCCGCGGGCTCCTCGGTCCGCCGTCGCCGCCTGAGACGGGCCGGCCCGAATCCCGTCGCGATGACGGTCACGCGCACCTCGTCGCCGAGCGCGTCGTCGATCACGGCGCCGAAGATCACGTTGGCGTTCTGGTCGGCCGCGGAGGTGACGACCTCGGCGGCCTCGTTGACCTCGAACAGGCCGATGTTCGGCCCGCCGGTGACGTTGAGCAAGATGCCGGTTGCCCCCTCGATCGACGACTCGAGCAGCGGCGACGAGACAGCCTGGCGCGCGGCTGCAGTGGCGCGGCCCTCGCCGGACGCAGCCCCGATTCCCATCAGCGCGGACCCCGCCTCGCTCATGATCGTCCGGACGTCCGCGAAATCGAGGTTCACGAGCCCGGGGATCGTGATCAGGTCGGTGATGCCCTGGACGCCCTGGCGGAGCACGTCGTCGGCCATCCGGAAGGCGTCGACGATCGAGGTCTGCTTCTCGACGACCTGAAGCAGCCGGTCGTTCTCGATCACGATCAACGTGTCGACGTGGTCGCGGAGCTCCTCGACGCCCAGCGACGCGACCTCGGCCCGCCGCCGGCCTTCGAACGCGAACGGCCTGGTGACGACGCCGACGCAGAGCGCGCCGAGCTCCCCGGCCAGCTGCGCGACGATCGGCGCTGCGCCGGTTCCGGTGCCGCCGCCCTCGCCGGCGGTCACGAAGATCATGTCCGCGCCCTTCAGCGCTTCCTTCAGCTCATCACGGCTCTCCTCGGCAGCGCCGCGCCCGATCGCCGGATCGGCGCCCGCGCCGAGACCCCTCGTCACGCTCGAGCCGATCGGCATCTTCACGTCGGCGTCGCACATCAACAGCGCCTGCGCGTCTGTGTTGATCGCGATGAACTCGACCCCACTGAGGCCGGCGTCGACCATCCGGTTGACGGCATTCGAGCCGCCGCCGCCGACGCCCACGACCTTGATCAGGGCCAGGTAATTGCCTGCTTGATCTCTCACGCTCATCCCACTCTCAACTCATCTCGACCTGAAGCTCGACTGCACCTTCGTCCTACAAGTCCGGCAGGGTACGCCCGCTCGAAGCGCCTGTCAACGCCCATCGAACCCCGGAACTCTAAGGCTCAACCTGCGGGTTGAGAGTTCTGTCCTGCGACCGGACGCGCCGGAACACTGACGTCGAGGTAGGCGTACCCGCCATGCGCAAGGAGGTCCGGAAGGATGCGCGACGCCACCGCGAGCTTCAGCCGAACCGCCCGGAGATCGCCCAACCGGAGCTCGAGACCGGAACCGAGCAGGAAGGTCAGCTCGTGGTCGGCTGCGAGCACGGTCCGGATCCGGCCTTCGAGGCGCGCCTTTCGGGCCAGGGCCAGTGCTCGCACGGCGCGCCGGCCGAGAGGATCCGCGAGGACGGAGCCGACGCGTGGCGCATCCGACGCGAGCCAGACTCTGGGCAGCCCGGAGACGGCGTGCGGGTCCGCGGCAGCGATCACACGGCCGCTCGCGGCGACGATCCAGGCGTCCGCCCCGTGCCGAAGTAGGGCCACGGGATGCTCGGGCCGGACGAGGACGCGAAGCGTGTGCGGGAAGTCGCGGTCGTAGCTGGCCGCTGCCACCACGGTCAGGGGCGCGAGGCGCCGCTCCACCTCGGCGCCGTTCAACGCGAGCAGACTCGTGCCGTCGAGAGGCTCCAGGGCCGCCTTCACGCGGGCGGCGACCTGCGGCGGCGCGCCCTCGACCTCGATCCGGTTGAGCGCGAACATCGGCGTCATCCGCGCGAGCGCGTATAGCCCGGCCGCACCGAGGACGATCGCGAAGCCGGCGAGCAGCGACCGCCCCGACGGCAGCAGGCGGGCAAGCGCAGCGCGGTTCGGCCCCGACTGGAGCGGGATCACCGCCGCGCGCGCACGCGCAGCCTGCTGGGGCCGGCGCTGAGCCACGGCGTTAGGTTCGCCGCGCCGCGGGTGCCTCCTACGGCAGCTCGATGGAGCCGAGAAACACGACCTCGTGCACGAGCTCGACGCCGAACTGCTCGCGCGCACGCCGACGCGCCTCGGCCATCAACGCGACGGCGTCCGCGGCCCTCGCCCCGTCGGCGTTCTCGATGAAGTTCGCGTGCCTCGGCGAGATCTGCGCACCGCCGATCCGGTGCCCCTTGAGACCGCAGGCCTCGAGCATTCGCCCGGACGTGAGCTCGTGCTGCGGGTTCTGGAACACGCTTCCGAAGGTCCGCTTGTTCGTTGGCTGCGCCGCCTTGCGCAGCGCCTGCAGCTCCGCGACCTTCGCCCTGATCTCGTCCTCCGCCCGCGGCGTCAGCCGGAACTCCGCGCGCGCCACGACCTGGCCATGCCGCAGCTCGGAGTGCCTGTAGCTGAGCCCGAGCTCGGACGGATCCAGCCAGCGGGCGCTCTCCGCGTCGACCACGAGCGCACGTTCGAGAATCGCGGCCCAGTCGCTGCCGTAGGCGCCCGCGTTCATCCAGACGCCGCCGCCGACGGTCCCCGGGATCGCGCAGGCAAACTCGAACCCGCCCAGTCCGGCATCACGCGCCCGGTGCAGGCCGACCGCGTTCGCGGCGCCGCCGCCCGCGATGAGCCGCTCCCCGTCGACCTCGGCTGTCGCAAGCTCTCCGGCCAGCTTGAGCACGAGCCCGGCGAAGCCCTCGTCCGCGACAAGCAGGTTCGAGCCGAGACCGACGGTCGCCACAGGCAGGTCCCGCTCCGCCGCCCAGCCGAGCGCCTCCTCCAGCTCGGCGAGCGTCTCCGGCCGTGCGAACGCCTTCGCGGGCCCGCCGACCCCGACCGTCGTGAAGCGGGAGAGCTGTACCCCTTCCTCGAAGTTCATCCCAGCTCCTCGAGGATCAGCGGCGCCGCGCGCTCGACGTCCCCGGCGCCGATCGTGAGCACGAGGTCGCCGGGCCGCGCACGCCGGGACAGAAAGCGGACGGCGTCCTCGAGCCCAGGCGTCCAAGCGACAGGCATCCCCGGCCGCTCAGCCGCCAGTGCGTCCACGACTAGCTTCCCCTCGACCCCTGCGACGGGCTCCTCGCGGGCGGCGTAGACCCGTGTGACGGCAACCGCGTCCGCCGCGGCGAGAGACCGCGCCAGCGCCGAGGCGAGGTGGCGTGTCCGCGAATAGAGGTGCGGCTGGAAGAGGACGAGCAGCCGGCCGCCGTTCGCCGCCCCGCGCGCGGCCGCGAGGGTGGCCGCGATCTCTGTCGGGTGGTGGCCGTAGTCGTCGAAGACCCGAACCCCGTTCGCCTCGCCGCGCGGCTCGAAACGCCGCCCCGCCCCGCGGAACTCCGGCAGCACTCGCTCAGCGTCCTGGCGCGCGACGCCGGCGAGCTCGAGCGCGGCGAGCGCGGTTGCCGCGTTGCGTCGATTGTGCTCGCCGGGAACGCTCAGCTCGAACGCCACCGGCTCGAGGTCGTCGCCGCGCACCTGAGCCGGCGCCGCCGCGAGCCAGCGCTCGAAGAGCTCCCGCACCTCGTCCTCGGAGGCGAAGGTCGCGTGGTGGTCGAGCTCGACATTCGTCACCACGGCGATCCGCGGGCGAAGGAGCTCGAGCGAGCGGTCGGACTCGTCGCCCTCGGCGACGAGCCACCCCTCTCCCGCGCGCGCGTTGCCACCGAGCTGCGGAATCTCGCCGCCGATCAGGAAGGTCGGATCCTGCCCGAGGCGATCGAGGCAGAAGGCGATCATTCCGGCGGTTGTCGTCTTCCCGTGCGCCCCCGCGACGACGATCGAAGGGCGCAGCTCGACGAGCTCGGCCAGGAGCTCGCCGCGTCGTCTCACTTCCCGACCGGCGACCTCCGGGTTGTCAGGCGCGATCGCGCTCGAGACGATCACCTCGGCCCCCTCGGGCACGTTGGCCGCGTCGTGCTCGATCACCACCGGCACGCCTGCCTCCTCGAGGCGATCGACGTACGACGAGCGGGAGCGGTCGGAGCCGCCGACCTCGGCGTCCCAGGCGCGGGCAACCAACGCGAGGGCGCTCATGCCGGCACCGCCGATCCCGACGAACCAGAAGTTCCTACCCTCGAGCAAGGGCGATCAGCTCCTCGGCGATCCTGTCGGCCGCATCCGGCCTCGCAACGCTCAACATCGCCTTTCTCATCTGCTCGAGCCGCCGCGGGTCGTCGAGCAGCGAGCGCACGATGTCCGGCGCCCGGCCGAGCTCGGTCTCGGGCAGAAGGATCGCGCCGCTCGCGGCCTGGAAGTAGCGCGCGTTCTTGGTCTGGTGGTCGCCCGTCGCGAAGGGGTACGGGACGAGGATCGCCGGCAGGCCGGCAGCGGCGAGCTCCCACACCGTCGAGCCGCTACGCATGAGCGCGAGATCGGCGGCGCCGTACGCGGCACCGAGCCCGTCGAGGACCGGGACGAGCACGTAGTCGGGCCGGGAGACCCGCGGGCGAAGCGACTCGTAGTCCCGCTCGCCGGAGACGTGCAGCACCGCAGGCCCCGTGGCGCCGAACGCCTCGACCGCGAGCTCGTTCAGCGAGCGCGCTCCGGCACGCGCCCCGGCGACGAGCAAGACCGGGCCTTCGGCCGGCAAGCCGAGCTGGGCTCGTGCTTCGGCGCGGGGAAGCGGACGCGCCTGCGCGGGCAGCGGCCGACCGACGACCTCGTACTTCGGCGGGTCGTAGCCCTCGATCGGAAACGACAGGAACACGCGTCGTGCGAACGGCGCGGCGAGGCGGTTCGCCAGGCCGAGATGGGCGTCAGCCTCCGTGAGCGCGGTGGGAATCCGGCGGCGGGCGGCAGCGAGCACCATCGGCCCGCCGACGAAGCTCCCCGCGCCGAGCACGACGTCCGGCCCGCGGCGCCTGAGGATCCGGTCGCACGCCGCCGGCGCGGCGAGCGCGTGCAAGAGCGCGTGGGCCTGCGCCAGCCCGGGCCGCCGGGGCAGCCCGCTCACGCGGAAGGTGTCGAGCTCGAAGCCGGCCTCAGGGACGAGCCGCGCCTCGGCGCGCCGTGGAGACCCGGCGAACGTCACTCGCGCGCCGCGGTCGCGCAGCGCTTCCCCGACCGCGAGGGCGGGCAGCACGTGGCCGGCTGTTCCCCCGGCCGCTATCAGGCAAGCTGGCGCGTCGCGCTCCGGCATCGCCCGCGATGTTAAGGAGGATGCCCACCGAGACGAGCGCGATCACGAGGCTGGAGCCGCCGTAGGAGACGAACGGCAGCGGAATTCCGGTCAGCGGCGCGAGGCCCATCACCGCCGCGAGGTTGATCGCCGCCTGCCCGCAGACGAGCACCGTCAGGCCCGCCGCGAGCCGCTTGCCGAACGGGTCCTTGCAGCCGAGGGCGATGCGGAGGCCGAAGTAGGCGAAGGCGCCGTACGCCGCGATCAACGCGGCGGCGCCGACGAGCCCGAGCTCCTCGCCGATGATCGCGAAGATCATGTCCGTGTGCGCCTCGGGTAGGAAGTTCGCCTTCTCGATGCTCTGGCCGAGGCCCCGTCCGAAGATGCCGCCGGAGCCGAGGCCGATGATCGCCTGGACGGTCTGGTAACCCGCGCCCTGGGCGTCGCGCCACGGGTCGATGAAGCTGAACAGGCGCGCACGGCGATACGGCTCGAACCAGACGGCGAGGAGGCTCACGGCGCCCGCGATCGAGAGACCGGCGGCAAGGGTGCGGCCGGGCGTGCCCGCGACGAGCAGCATCCCCGCGAGCATCAAGAGGATGATGATCGCGGTCCCCAGGTCGGGCTCGGCCAGTAGGAGGACGCAGAAGATTCCGGCGAGGAGGCCGAACGGGCGCCAGAGCTCGGACAGGCGCTGCGGCGGCCGCTTCCGGGTCAGGTAGGAGGCGGCCCAGACGGCGAGCGCCAGCTTCGCCAGCTCGGAGGGCTGGAAGACGACCGGCCCGACGGTGAGCCAGCGTCGTGCGCCGTTGACCGCCTGCCCGGCCACGAGCACCCCGGCCAGGAGGACGAGGCTGGTCACGACCAGCACGGGAGCAAGACGGCGCAAGACGCGATAGTCGAGCCGGGCGAAGACGACCATCAGCGCCACGCCGAGCACCGCATAGCCGGCCTGGCGCTTGAGGAAGTAGGCGGGGTCGCCATTCGCGAGGGTCGCCGACGCGGACGTGGCGCTGTAGACCATGACGAGGCCGAAGGCGACCAGGCCGAGTGTGACGAGGGTGAGAACCCTCGCCTCGAGTTGTCCGCGTTTCACGCGGACAGGTTCTGCACCAGCCTCCTGAACTCCTCGCCGCGGTCCTCGAAGTCGCTGAACTGGTCGTAGCTCGCGCAGGCCGGCGAAAGAAGGACGACGTCGCCGGGCTGAGGCTCGATCTCGTTCAGGGCGGTCGCGAGATCGCCGTCTCGTTCGGCGCCGGGAATCGCTTCGGCGAGCTCTGTCGCGGTCTCGCCGATGACGTGGACGCTGCGGATGTTCGGGCCGAGGGCTTCGGCCAGCGGCGTGAAGTCCTCGCCCTTGCTCGAGCCACCGAGGATCAGATGCACGGGCTCGTCCTCGTAGGCGGCGATGGCCCGGAGCGCGGCGGCGACGTTGGTCGCCTTCGAGTCGTTCACGTAGCGGACGCCGTTCAGCTCGCGGACCGGCTCGAGGCGGTGAGGGACTCCGGGGAAGGTTCGGAGCGCTTCGGCGATCTGCTCTTCGGGGATCGAGGCGGCACGGGCGGCTGCGGTCGCGGCGGCGGCGTTCTCGCGGTTGTGGACGCCGCGGATGAGCGGCTCGGCCGGGAGCGGGTCGTCGGCGGCGAACTCGGTGCCGTCGAGGCCGAGGTTGCGCGGGACGATCTTGGTGCGGGCGCGCTCGAAGATGCGGAGCTTCGCGTCGCGGTAGGCCTCGAACGAACCGTGGCGGTCGAGGTGGTCAGGCTCGAGATTGAGGAGGACCGCGATCTCGCAGGCGAGCTCGTGGACGTCTTCGAGCTGAAAGCTCGAGAGCTCGCAGACGACCCAGGTGCCCGGCTCGACCTGACCGTCGAGGTCGGTCAGCGCTCGGCCGACGTTTCCGGCGACTGGCGCTTTGAGCATCTGGCCGAGGAGCTCGCAGGTCGTCGTCTTGCCGTTCGTGCCCGTGACGCCGAGCAGCTTCGGTCGGAGGAGCCGGTAGCCGAGCTCGACCTCGCTCCAGATCGGGATGCCGTTGCGCTCGGCCTCTGCAACGAGCGGGTTGCCGCGCGGGACGCCCGGGCTCTTGACGAGGACGTCGACGCCGTCGAGCAGCACGAGATCGCCATCATTGCCGAGCTCGTGGTCTGCGCGGACGACCTCCACCCCGCGCTGCTCGAGCGCCGCAGCAGCCGCCTTCCCCGACCGCGCGAGCCCGAGGACGAGCACCCGCTCCGGAAGGTCGCTCAGCGGAACCCGGTGAAGTAGCGGTAGTACAGCGCGAAGCCGATCGCGCAGAGGATCCCCGCGACGATCCAGAAGCGCACCATCACCTTCGTGTCGGACCAGGCTTTCATCTCGAAGTGATGGTGGATCGGCGCCATCAGGAAGATCCGCCGCCCGAGGTACTTGAACGTGAAGACCTGGATGATCACGGAGAGCGCCTCGATCACGAAGATCCCGCCGATCAGCAGCAGCAGGAAGATCGTCTTCGTGAAGATCGCGAAGCTCGCAAGCGCGCCGCCGATCGCCATCGACCCCGTGTCGCCCATGAACAGCTCGGCCGGCCACGCGTTGTACCAGAGGAACCCGATCGCGGCCCCGATCAGCGCGGCGGCCACGATCGCGAGGTCGAGCTTCGTCTCGAAGCGGTGGCCCGGGCGCCCCGAACGGATCCAGGCGATGACGTTCATCGCGGCGAACGTGAACAGCGCGATGATCCCCGTCCCCGCCGCGAGACCGTCGACCCCGTCGGCCAGATTGACCCCGTTGGCCGCGCCGGCGATCACGAGGAAGAGCAGCCCATACCACGCGTAGGAGAGCTGCAGCGCGCCGATGCCCGGGATGTAGACCTCCGTCGGCAGGTGCTGATGGCGCGCGGCGACGCCGACGCCGACGGTGATCGCTCCGAGCAGGAGCAGCTTCCAGCGACCGTTCAGCCCGAGCGAGCGCTTGTGCGTCAGCTTGATGAAGTCGTCCAGGAACCCGATCGCGCCGCAGCTGAGGGTCACGAAGAACACCGCGAGCGCCGGGACGGTGTAGCGGCTGAACGCGAGGAAGCCGATGCTCGCCGCGAGCAGGATCAGCAGTCCGCCCATGATCGGCGTCCCCTGCTTGGAAACGTGGTGCTCCGGTCCTTCTTCGCGTATGTGCTGGCCGTACTCCTTGCGCCGCAGGTAGGCGATGAATTTCGGGCCGAACAGGATCGAGATGAGCAGCGCGACGACGCCTGCGATCAGAACTCGGCTCAAGCGCGCACCGCTGCCAGCGCTTCCGCGACGACCTCCAGCCCCACGGCCCGCGACGCCTTGACGAGCACGCAGTCGCCGGGCTCGACAACCTCTTCCGCCGCGGCGACTGCAGCCGCGGCGCCCGGAGCCCAACGCGTGACCGGCACGCCGGCGGCGCCCTCGAGGTAGCCGCGGGCCAGCTCGCCGACCGCAACGAGCGCGTCGACGCCGATGCGCGCGGCGTCTTCGCCGATCTGTCGATGGAACTCGGGCGCACCCGGTCCGAGCTCCGCCATGTCGCCGAGGATCGCGACCCGTCGACGCCCGCCCGCTCGCTCCGCGAGGTAGACCAACGCGGCGCGCATCGAGACCGGGTTGGCGTTGTAGGCGTCGTTGACGAGCAACCCGCCGCCCGGGAGCTCGAGCTCCTCCCCGCGCCAGCGCGAGAAGTCGACGTCGACGCTCGCGGGCCTGGGCAGCCCGAGCGCGTCGAGCGCGGCGAGCGCGGCGGCGGCGTTCGCGGCCTGGTGGCGAGACGACACGTTGAAGCTGACACCGCCGACGACCGCGCGGCCGCTCTCGAAGCCGACTTCCGGCTCGGTCAGGCGAACAACCGAGATGTCCTCCCGGTCGACCGGGAACTCGTCGGGCACGATCGCCGTGCCGCCCGGCGGCAGCGCCGCGACGAGCTCACCCTTCGCCCGCAGCACGCCCTCGAGCGAGCCCACCAGCTCGAGGTGCGCCGGCCCGACGTTCGTCACGACGCCGATCTCCGGACGTGCAATCTCGCACAGCTCGGCGATCTGGCCGAAGCCGCGCATGGCCAGCTCGAGCACGCAGACCTCGGTGTTCGGCTCGAGACGGCAGAGCGTCAACGGCACGCCGATCTCGTTGTTGTAGCTCGCCTCGGCAGCCACCGTCACCG
>Ga0307312_10001352_pt1 | contig 12532 bp, 12 predicted proteins | sample ER_DNA_202_FD_194489 | JGI IMG/M metagenome (GOLD analysis project Ga0307312, IMG submission 194489) | Bulk soil microbial communities from the East River watershed near Crested Butte, Colorado, United States - ER_DNA_202 | ecosystem: Environmental > Terrestrial > Soil > Floodplain | place...
CTAGATTGTTCGTGACGTACGACGTGCCCCAGCCGAGCTTGACGATGTCGACGAACTGGCCGGCGGTGTCGAAGAGGCCCTCGATCTCGCGGAGGTTGAGCCCCTTGTCGATGACGTGGGTGAGCCCCTCGGCGCGCGGCTTCCCGGGGCGCGGGGGCAGGTCGAGGAATCCGTTAGAGCTTGGCATAGATCTCCTCCAGCTTCTTGTGGGCGGCGGCCTGCACGTCGTGGTAGAGGGAGTTGCCGTGCGCATCGATGCCGACGGTGAGCGGGCCAAAATCCTTGACGCGGAACTTCCAGAGGCACTCGGGCATGAGCTCCTCCCAGGCGACCTCCTCGATCTCTTCGATCTGGGTCGTCTCGAGCGCCGCGGCCCCGCCGACGATCGCGAAGTAGACCATCCCGTGCTTCCGCATGGGCTCGATCGCCTCGTCCGGGAACCCGCCCTTGCCGCAGATCGCGCGGACGCCGTACTTGTCGCCGAGCGGCTCTGTGAAGCGGACCATCCGCGCGCTCGTGGTCGTGCCGATGCAGACCGGGTCGTAGCCTCCGTCGTCGCGTTTCTTCACCCCGGGCGCGGTGTGGAGCAGGAACGCGCCGCTGAGGTCCATCGGGGGTTCCTGACCCTCGTCGAAGATCCGCATCTGGGTGCGGTCCCGGATGCCGATGATGTGGCCCTGGACGACGACCTCGTCGCCGGCGCGCAGCTTGAGGATCTCGGCTTCGTCGGTGATCGGAAAGGTGACTTCGTGCGCCATCAGGCCTCTCGGTCGTAGTCGATGGTGCCGTCGGCGGCGACGTGGGCGGTCGCACGTCGGGCGGCCCAGCACTGGTAGTTGACGGCGACCGGGTTGAGCGTCATGTGCGTGTCCGCGTGCTCGATGTGGCAGCTCAGCACGGTGACGTCGCCGCCGAGCCCCATCGGGCCGATTCCGGTCTGGTTCAGCAGGTCGAACAGCTCCTCCTCGAGCTTGGCGACGAGCGGGTCGGGATTGCGTGTCCCGACGGGTCGCGTGATCGCCTCCTTCGCGAGGTACATCGCGTAGTCGGCCGAGCCGCCGATCCCGACGCCGACGATTCCGGGCGGGCACGGCTTGCCCCCGGATTCGACGATCGACTCGAGGACGAACTTCTTGATCCCGTTCACGCCGTCGGCGGGAACGCACATCTTCAGGAAGCTCATGTTCTCGGAGCCCGAGCCCTTGGGAACGCACTTGACGTCGAGCCCGTCCCACTCCGGGATGAACTCCCAGTGGACGATCGGGAGCCGGTAGCCGGTGTTCGGTCCCGTGTTCTCGCGCGTCAGCGTGTGGACGGCGTTCGAGCGCAGCGGGTGCTCCAGCGTCGCGCGCTCGGTGCCGGCCTTCAGCGCCTCGTAGATCCGCGTCGGGTGAAGCGGGAAGCCCTCGCCGACGCGGCAGGTGTAGACGGCGATCCCGGTGTCCTGGCAGACGAGGTTCTTCTGGTCGTCCGCGACGGCGACGTTCTTGACGATCGTCTCGAGGACGCGCTTGCCCGGGATCGAGGTCTCGCGGTCCTTCGCCGCAGCGAGCGCGTCGCGGAGGTCCTGCGGGATGTCCTTCAGCGCCCAGACGTAGAGGTACGCGGCCGCGTCCTCGACCGCCTGCTGTAGATCCGTCGCCACCACGCTCATGCGCGCACCAACCCTTCGATCTCGTTCCAACGCTCGGCGATCGTCTCGGGCTCGACCGGCTCCTTGCCGAAGTCGATCCCCTCGCTCGACGCCCACCGCGCAACGTCGAACTCACCGCCGGCCGCCTCGAGCACCCTCCCGGAGAACGTGCATTGCTCGGAGGCCAGGAACAGCACTCCAGGAACGACCTGCTCGGGCTCGAGCTCGCCGGGCGCCACCTCGCGGACGAGCACGCGGGTGGCGGCCGCGGGTGAGATCGAGTTCGCGCGGATACCGTGCTCCTCACCTTCGGCAGCGGTCACGATCATGAGGCCGAACTGCGCCATCTTCGCGACGGCATAGGCGGCAAGGCCCGGCTTCGTCCGCTCCAACGCCATCGCGCGGCCGGAGGTCGTGAACACGAAGCGGCCGTAACCGTTGCGCTTCATTACCGGGAGGGCGGCCCGCGTGATCTGGAAGGCCGCGTCGATGCTGATCTTGCGCATCCGGTCCCAGCTGCGGTCGGCGATCTCCAGCTCCTCCCAGATGACGAGGCCCGCGTTCTGGATCACGACGTCGATCCGGCCGAAGCGCTCGAGCGCCTTCTCGACCACGCGCGTCCCGGCACCGGGCTCCTCGAGGTTCTCGAAGGAGGCCACGCCGCCGATCTCGTCTGCGACGGCTTGCGCGACAGCGGGGTTGCCGCCGCTGCCGTCTTGCTCGACGCCCGCGTCGTGGACGACGACCGACGCGCCGCGCTGAGCGAACGCCCGCGCGTAGGCCGCGCCGAGGCCGCGCCCCGCGCCGGTCACGAGCACGACCCGGTCGTCGAATCTGATCACGCGGCCCTCTCGGCGGCCGCCGCTCCCGCGCGCCGGCCGAAGACCGTGCACTCGAGGAGCGAGTTGCCCATCATCCGGTTCCGTCCGTGCGTGCCGCCGGCGATCTCGCCGCACGCGAAGACGCCCTCGAGCGTCGTCTCGGAGCGCTCGTCGATCAGGAGGCCGCCGTTCTGGTAGTGGAGCACGGGGTACGTGAGGATCGGCTCGCGCAGCGGGTCGATCCCTCCCGAGCGGTAGCGGCGGAGCATGTACGGGAGCGAGATGTCGGCGTCGTGCTCGGAGATCCTCGTCGTGTCGAGCAGCACCGCGGGCCGTCCGTCGGGAGTCTCGACGCCACGCCCGGCCGCAACCTCGTCGAAGATCGCCTGCGAGACCGCGTCGCGCGGGCCGAGCGGGTCGGTGAACTCGTCGCCGTCGGCGTTCAGGAGCGTCGCGCCGTACGCGCGTGTCGTCTCCGGGATCGAATAGCCCTGCATCGTGGGAGGCCACGCGCCGCCGTTCGGGTGGTACTGGAGGGCGTCGAGGTCGCGCATCTCGGCGCCGAGCTCGAGCGCGATCTCCGTCACCTCGCCGGTGGCACCGGGATGGTTGGTGGAGAGCTCGCCTCGCTCCTCCGCCTCGCGGTAGCACCGCCCGCCGGCCGCGAGGACGACGGACGCCGCGTCGATCGTCAGCTCCTCGCCGTTCTTACGCCGGCACGTCGCGCGCCAGCCGTTCTCGGCCGGTTCGAGCGCGACCAGCGGGCAGTTCGGGAGCGCCTCCGCGTCCGACGCGAGAAGTGACTCCCGCAGCGCGGTCGTGATCGCGTGGCCGGTGCGGTCGCCGACCTGGAGGAGGCGCTTGCGTGTAGCGCCGCCGCAGCGGGCGAGCCGGTAGCCGCCGTTCTCGCGCGTGAACTCGACACCGCGCTCCTCGAGCCAGTGGATCGCAGTGGGTGCCTCGGTGGTGAGCACCTCGACGAGCCGCCGGTTCGCGGTCTCGTGCGAGCTCTGCCAGACGTCCTCGGCGTGCTGTTCCGGCGAGTCGTCGTCGCCGAAGGCCGCCTGGATCCCGCCCTGCGCCTTCGCGGAGTTGCACGACTGCAGGGCGCCTTTCGTGACGAGGGCGACGCGGGCTCCTGCTCTCTCGGCGGTCACCGCGGCCGCGAGCCCGGAGGCGCCGCTTCCGACCACGAGCACGTCGACTGAGAGCCGGTCGGCCATCCGTGGATCGTACCCTAATCGCAGGCATTAGACTCGCTTATCAGCGATGCGATGGATTGCGAAAGCGGCGCTGCAACGAGGCCTCGGGCTCCTGCCCCAGGGCGAGCGCCTGAACTACCTCTTCCAGCGGCATGTCGCGCGGAGTCTCCCGGGCGGCGAGCCGGTCGTGCGGCGCAAGCTCGCGCGGGCGCGGCAGCACCTGGAGGCGTTCGGCCGGCCGCTCGAGGACGCGGTCTTCTACGAGTTCGGCGCAGGCTGGGATCTGGCAATCCCGTTGTCGTACGCGGCGCTCGGGGTCGGCCGGCAGGTTCTGGTCGACATCCGCCCGAGCGCGCGGATCGAGCTCGTCAACGAGACGATCGCGCTGCTCGAGCGCGAGGTGGGGTCGCTCGGCGGGCCTTTGACGTCGCTCCCCGAGCTCGAGGAGCGCTTCGGGATCAGGTACCTCGCGCCGCGCGACGCCCGCGCGACCGGCCTCGACGAGGGCTCGATCGACTTCGTCACCAGCACAGATGTCTGTGAGCACATTCCGGAGGCCGACCTGGCGCAGATCTTCGGCGAGTGCCGGCGACTCCTTCGCCCCGGCGGCGCGATCAGCTGCCGGATCGACCTGCAGGACCACTACGCGTACTTCGATCCAAGCCTCTCGCGGTACCACTTCCTGCGCTTTTCCGACCGCGCTTGGGGCCTCGTCAACTCGCCGCTGCACTTCCAGAACCGCCTGCGCGAGCCCGACTACCGGCGGCTGGTCGAGGGGGCCGGCCTGGAGGTCGTCTCCTGGACGCCGTCGGGGCCCTCGCCGGAAGGGCTCGCCGAGCTCGAGGGGCTGGAGCTCGCGTCGCGCTTCCGCAACGGCTACACGCCCGAGCAGCTCGGCGTGACGGTGCTCTCGTTCGTGGCGCACCGGCCCGCTTGAGCTTCGGGCCTCGGATGCCGATCTCTTATGAATGGCCCGCGGCGTCCCTTTGCTTTCGCTCGTCCTCGCGTTGCTCGTCGGAGCGTTCCTCTGGAGCGGGCAGTCGAGCAACTCCCCGGAAAAGGCCCAGGCGCAGGTCGACCAGGCCCGGCAGGCCGCTGCGGCCGTGACCTTCCAGCAGGCCGCCTCAGCGCTCGAGGACTTCCGCACGGTCAACGAGACCTACGCGGGCGCCTCGCTCGCCGGCTTCGGCGTGACGCTCGCTCGAGCAGATGCGTCCTCGTACTGCATCCAGGCCGGTGGCTCGCATCTCGCCGGCCCCGGCGGCACGGTCAGTCCCGGCGCCTGCTAGTTACCAGATGCTGCGGAAGAGCTCCGCGATCTCGGCCGGGGTTGCCGGCCGCGGATTCGCCAGCGTACCGCCACGGACCGCCGTCGCCTCGGCCACCTCGTCCAGCTCGTCCTCGGGCACGCCCAGATCGCGTAGGCGCTCGTAGCCGGCGAGGCGGGAGAGCTCCTCGCAGCGCAGCGCCGCGTCGTCTGCTCCGAGCGCTTCGGCAAAGCGCGCGATCTCCACGCCGGCTACAGGCTCGTTGAAGCGTAGGGCGGGCGGGAGGGTAAGCGCGTTCGCGGCGCCGTGCGGGATGCCGTAGCGGCCGCCGACCGCCTGGGCCATCGCGTGGCCGAGCCCGAGGCCCGCGGCCCCGAGCGCGGCGCCCGCGTGCATCGCCCCTCGCAAGAGTCCGGTACGGGCGTCGAGGTCGCTCCCGTCTGCGAGGACGCGCGGTAGATGCTCGCCGATCAGGCGAGCCCCTTCGAGCGCCTGCTCGTCCCCGATCGGGTTGTGGCCGGCCACGTAGAGCGCCTCGGCGCAGTGCGCGAGCGCGTTCATTGCCGTGCCGCCGCTCTCGGCGCGCGGCAGCTCGAGCGTCAGCTTCGGGTCGTAGACGATTCCGGCGAGGCGCGCGCCGCTCCCGCCGCCCTTCATGCGTCGCGAAGAGTCGCGGACCCCGAAGAAGCTCGTCCACTCGGCACCCGAATAGGTCGTCGGAACGGACACGAGCGGGAGCCCGGTCGTCGCGGAGAGCGCCTTCGCGAGGTCGATCGCGCTGCCGCCGCCGACGGCGAGGACGCCGTCGGTGCCACGGGCCGCTGCTGCAACCTCGTCGATGCGGTCGGTCGGGACCTCGCTCCAACGTCCGTTCGCGGGGAGGTCGAGGTGCGACCACCGGTCACTCGTGACGAGGAACGGCTGCGCAATGCCCAGCTCGCCGAGCAGCCCGGGCAGCTCCTCGAGGCCCCAGCGCACGATCACTTGAGGCGCTCCCGGGCGAACTCGACGAATGCCTCGGCCGCGCGGGTCGGCGAACGGCCGGTGGAGCGGACGAGCGAGATCTGGCGGGCGGGGTCGAGCCCCTTGACGCGCGCCACGGCGAGCGTGCCGGCTGCGAGATCGGCCTCGACGGCTGCACGCGAGATGAAGGTGACGCCGTAGCCGGCGGCAACGGCCGAGCGGGCCGACTCCTGCAGCCCGAGCTCGAGGCGAGGCTCGAGGTCGCGCAGGCGCGTGCCCGCCCGGCGCAGCTCGTCCTCGATCACCTGACGGACCCCCGCGCCCTCCTGCATCACGATCAGCGGCTCCTGCTTCAGCTCGTCGAGCGTGACGGTGCGTCCGGCGAAGCGGTGGTCGGGCGGTGTTGCGAGCACGACCTCGTCGCGGAAAAACGGCTCGAAAACGACGCCGCGGTGTCGCCGGGCCGCGCCGACGACGCCGAGCTCCAGCTCGCGATCGGCCACGCGATCGACAACGCTCTGCGTGTCCGAGATCGAGAGCGAGATCGAAACGCCCGGGTTCGCACGCTGGAACTCGCAGAGCAGGACTGGGACGACCGTGCTGCCGGGACCGGTCGAGGCGCCGACCTCGAGCGCGCCGCCGAGCTCGCCCTCGCCGCCGGCCTCGAGCTCATCGAGCAGCTGACCCTCGAGCGCGAGCAGCCGCTGCGCGCCGCGGTAGAGCGCCAGGCCTGCTTCCGTCGGCTCGACCCGCCGGCCGGAACGGTCGAGCAGCTGCCGTCCGAGCCGCTTCTCGAGAGATCGAACCTGCAGGCTCACGGCCGGCTGGGTCACCCCGAGCCGCTCCGCGGCCTGCGAGAAGCTCTTCCGCTCGACCACCGCGCAGAACGCAGCCAGCTGACGTGTGTCCATAAACGAATCTTATGCCTGAAGTCACACTTTCGGCGCATTTCCGTGCCAGACACGTGCGGATTTCCCCGTTACGATCGCATCGGGGAGGAGGCCGGGCGAACCGAACTACAGGACCAAGGGCCCAGAAATCGGACGCCCGCGGGCTGAGCCTCTAGCATCACCCCGTGGCCGCACCGCAGCCTGGTTCGACCAGCTCGTCGCAGCCGAGGCCGGGGGACTCGTTCATCGAGCGCTTCACGGCTCTCGTTCGCGGGTCGCCGAAGCGCCGCGTCGACTTCGAGCTGCGCGCGCTGGACGTGATCCTCTCCAGCCTCCTGTTGATCCTCGCCTCGCCGCTCATCGCGCTGATCGGCCTGGCGCTCCTCGTGACCAGCGGCCGGCCGGCCCTCTACCGTGGCCAGCGCGTCGGGAAGGACGGGCGGATCTTCGACATGCTCAAGTTCCGCACGCTCCGTCCAGGCGCTGAGGAGCGACTCGGCCCGTACCTCGGGCCCGAGCTCGTGGAGCGGACACGGGCCGAGACGACCCGGCTCGGTGGCCGCCTGCGCGCGATGCAGCTCGACGAGCTGCCGCAGCTCTGGAACGTCCTGCGCGGCGACATGAGCCTCGCGGGCCCGCGCCCGATCCGTCCGCGCTTCTTCGAGCAGCTGGCCGGCGAGCTTCCGGCCTACTGGCAGCGCCTCGTCGTCCGCCCCGGCCTGACCGGCTTCGCGCAGGTGCGCCGCGGCTACGAGACCTCGATGGCGGAGAAGCTCGCACACGACCTCGAGTGGATCGCCGACCGCTCGGTGTCGCTCTACCTGCGCACGCTCGCCGCGACGGCGCTCCGCGTCCTCTGGCAGTCCCTGCGCCCTAGAGGCTGAGCAGCTCGTCCAGCTCGGCCGCGCCGAGCTCCCACTCCGCGGCGGCCGCGTTCTGACGTACCTGCTCCGGAGTCGTCGCGCCGGCGATCACGGAAGCAACCGCCGGTTGGGACGCAAGCCCCGCAATCGCGAGCTCGAGCAGGCTCCGATTGCGCACCGCGGCGAACTCTTCCAACCGCTCGACCCGATCGAAGGCTTCTTCCGAGAGCGCCTCACTCCGACCCTCGAGCCGCGAGCCGGTGGGCGGAGGCTCGCCGCGCCGGTACTTGCCCGTCAGAAGGCCGCTCGCCAGCGGGAAGTAAGGGATGAACGAGACACCGAGCTCGGCGCAGCGCGGGAGCACGTCCGCCTCCGCATCCCGCTCGAGCAGGCTGTAGCGGTTCTGCAGCGCCGCGACGGGCCCGGCCTGAACCGCCTCGTCCAGCTGCTCGACGCTGAAGTTCGAGACGCCGATCGCGCGAACCATCCCTTCCTCCACCAGCTCCACTAGCGCGCCAATCGTCTCGGCGACGGGGGTCACCCCGTCGGGCCGGTGGTAGTAGTAGAGGTCGACGACATCGGTCCGTAGCCGCTCGAGCGAGGCGGCGATGGCCCGGCGCACATAGTCCCGCGTGCCGCTGCCGTCGTCGGCCATTCCGAACTTCGTCGCGAGCACGACCTCGTCCCGCCGGCCCTGCATGACCTCCCCGAGAAATCGCTCGCTGTCTCCGCCGCCGTAGATGTCTGCGGTGTCGACGAAAGTGATCCCCTCGGCGAGCGCGGCGTCGACGACTGCGCGCGTGCCCTCGAGGTCGAGGCGTCGGCCGAAGTTGTTGCAGCCTAGCCCGACCCGCGAGACGCGTAGGCCGCTCTGCCCGAGCTCGTGCAGGCGCATCGCGGCATTCTGGCCGAAGGCCGCAGTTAGAGTGGCCGCCGTGTGCGGGATCTGCGGGATCGCATCCTCGAACGGGCCCGCCGACCCCGAACGCCTCGCGCGGATGAGCGCCACGCTCGTCCACCGCGGACCTGATGCCGAGGGCACGCTGACCGACGGCCCCGTCGGCCTCGCCGCCCGCCGGCTCGCGATCATCGACCTCCAGACGGGCGACCAGCCAATCGCCAACGAGGACGGCACGATCCACGTTGTCCAGAACGGCGAGCTCTACAACTACCGTGAGCTGCGCGCCGAGCTGGAGCGTGCCGGCCACCGCTTCCGCACCCACAGCGACACCGAAGTGCTCGTGCACCTCTACGAGCAGCACGGCCTCGACTTCGCTTGCCGCCTGCGCGGAATGTTCGCAGCCGCCCTCTGGGACTCGGCCCGGCGGCGGCTCGTGCTCGCGCGCGACCGCTACGGGATCAAGCCGCTCTACTACCGCGCTTCGGACACGGGCCTGGAGTTCGCGTCGGAGCTGCGCGCGCTCCCGAGGGGCGAGATCGACCCCGACGCGCTGGAGGCGTTCCTGGCCTTCAACTCGATACCGGCCCCGCTGACAATCTTCCGCGAGACCCGCAAGCTCCCACCCGGGCACATGCTCGCCTGGGAGGACGGTGACATCCACCTGCAGCGCTTCGCCCGTCCCGGCCCCGCGCCGGAAGGCGAGCTGCGCGAGGACGACGAGGCCGAGGTGGTCGAGGAGCTGCGCGCGCGACTCCGCGACTCGGTCCGCGCGCACCTGATCGCAGACGTCCCGGTCGGCGTACTCCTCTCGGGAGGAATCGACTCCTCCGCGCTAGCGGCCCTCGCCGCCGAGGCGAGCAACGAGCCGGTGCGGACCTTCTCGATCGGGTTCGAGGAGCGGTCATTCGACGAGCTCGGCGATGCGCGCTTGGTCGCCGACCGGTACGGAACGCAGCACCGCGAGCTTGTCCTGCGGCCCGACGCTGCCCAGCTCCTCCCCGCGCTCGCCGAGGCGTTCGACGAGCCGTTCGCCGACTCGTCCGCGCTCCCGACCTACCTCGTCTCGCAGCTCGCGGCCCAGGACGTGAAGGTCGCGCTCTCGGGCGAGGGCGGGGACGAGCTCTTCGGCGGCTACTACACCTACGCGGCCGACCTCCTGGCGCTTCGCTTCGGCGGTCTCGCGCGGATCGCGCGCCCGCTGGTCGAGCGCCTTCCGGCCTCGAGCGGACGGGCGAGCTTCGACTACAAGGCGAAACGCTTCGTCCGCGCGGCGCACCTGCCGCCGCTCGAGCGGCACCACGGCTGGAAGGAGATCTTCTCCCCGGACGCCCGGGCGGAGCTCACCGGCCGCCGCACGGACTTCGACCCGGTCGACCTGCTTCGCGCGCGTTTCGCCGAGACCGAAGGCGCCGAGCTCCTGGCCCGCCTCCAAGACGTCGACTTCGGCCTCTATCTCGTGGACGACCTGCTCGTGAAAACCGACCGCGCCTCGATGGCACACTCGCTCGAGGCGCGCGTGCCCTACCTCGACCCGGCGGTGACGAACCTCGCCTTTGCACTCCCGCGGCGCCATCGCGTGCGTGGCCTGCGCAAGAAGGTGCTGCTCCGCAAGGCCGTCGCGCCGCTGCTCCCCGAGCGGATCGTGCGCGGCAAGAAGCGCGGCTTCTCGATTCCCGCGGCCGCTTGGCTACGCGGCGAGCTCGAGCCCTTCGCACGAGACACGCTCTCGGGCGACACGCTGCGCCGCCAGGGCTACTTCCGCCCCGAGGCCGTCGAGCGCCTGATCGACCGCCACGTCGCCGGGCAGGAGGACCTCTCGCGGCAGCTCTGGGGCCTGCTCGCGTTTACGCTCTGGCACGAGCACCACGTCGACCGCGAGCCGGGCCCTCTGCGCAACCCCCAGCTCGACGCGATCGCCGTGTGAACGTCTGGATCGATCTCACCGCGCCGGCCCACGTGCTGGTGTTCCGGCCGCTGATGCGGATCCTGCGCGAACGGGGCGACGAGGTCGCGGTCACCTCGCGCGACTACGCCCAGACGGTCGAGCTCCTGAAGCTCCACGGCGTGCAGGCCGACGTACTCGGGCGACACGGAGGCCGCTCGCGGCTCGGCAAGGCGCGGTCGCTGTTCTCGCGCATGCACGAGCTGCGCGCCTGGGCCCGCGGCCGTGAATTCGACGCAGCCCTGACGCACGGCTCGCACGAGCTGACCCTGACGGCGCATCGCCTCGGGATCCCGAGCGCCACGACGTTCGACTACGAGTACGCGTGGCTCCAGCACCAGCTCGGCTGCCGCGCGGCCACGCGGGTCGTCGTACCCGAGGCGATTCCGCCCGAGCGGCTCGAACGCTACGGCGTGGGGCCGGAGAAGCTGGGCCGCTACGAAGGGCTGAAGGAGGAGTACTACCTCGCCGACTTCGAGCCCGACCCGAACGTCCTCGCGCTGTGGACGATCGACCCAGCCCGGACGCTGGTGGTCGTCCGCACGCCGCCTGACGTCTCGCTCTACCACCGCCGCTCGAACCCGCTCTTCCCGCAGGTGCTCGAGCGGCTCGGGCGGGACGAGTCGGTACATGCGATCGTCGTCCCACGTACGCCCGCCCAGCGTGAGTTCGTGCGCGGGCTCGGCCTGCCGTCGGTCCTCGTGCCGGATCACGCGGTCGACGCGCAGAGCCTGATCGCGGCCTCCGACCTCGTCGTCTCCGCGGGCGGGACGATGAACCGCGAGGCCGTCGCGCTCGGCGTGCCCGTCTACACGACGTTCGGCGGCCGGCTCGGCGGCGTCGACGAGATGATGATCCGCGAGGGCAAGCTGATTCCGCTCAGCGACCCACGGGCAATCGAGCTGCGCAAGCGCGAAGGCGACCGCAAGCGAGTGAGGCGCAGCCCTGCGGCCATGCTCGATCTGCTGCTAGGCGGCCTCGAGCGCGGCTAGGACATCGGCGCCGTAGCGCTCGAGCTTCGCCGGGCCGACTCCGGGCACCGACGCGAGCTCGCCGATCGACCGTGGGCGACGCGCCGCGATCTCGGCCAGCGTCGAGTTGTGGAAGACGACGTACGCGGGGACCTCATCTCGCCTCGACCGTTTCAGCCGCCACTCCTTCAGGGCGACGTATGTCGGGTCGTCGGGCTCCGCGGCCTTGGGTCTCGGCGCACGCGTCTCCACACCGAGCTCCTCGAGGAACCGGCTCGGTTTGCCCGACCAGGTCACGGCGAGATGCCGCTTCGCGCGCGTCATGCCGACGTAGAGCAGCCTCCGCTCCTCGTCGATCGCGCCGGGCACCCGTAGAGCCTGCTTGCACGGCAGCTCCTTCTCCTCGACGCGCGGGATGAAGACCGCCTCGAACTCGAGGCCCTTCGCGCGATGCAGCGTCAGCAGGTGGACGCCACCCTCGGCGCCGTGGTCGAAGCGGGCGCGCAGCCACTTGACCCAGTCCTCGACGGTGCGCGAGCCGTCGTCGAACTCCTCGGCCAGCTTGCAGAGCCGCCGCAGGTCCGCCTGGCGCACGAGCTCGCGCTCGCCGAGGCCCTCCGGAACCGGCTCGACGAGGCCCTGCTCGCGCGCCACCCGGCGCACTTCCTCCGCCAGGGAACCGAACCCCGCACCGCGCAACGCCTTGAGCAGCTGCCGCGCCCCGTCCCGCGCCAGCAAGGCCGCGCCCTGGAACGGAATCCGCGCGTCGCCGAAGAGCTCCTCGAAGTCGGCCGACCGCGAGTTCAGCCGGATGAGAACCGCCATCTCCTCGTACGGCACACCCTCCGCAGCGAGCGCCCGCACCCGCTCGAGCACGAACGCGCCCTCGTCCTCCGCCGAGTCGAAGCCGCGCACCACCGGCTCCGGCCCGTCGGCGCGCGTCGCCCGCAGCGTCTTCTCGGCGCCGCCGAGCTTCGGCGTCAGCCGGTTCGCCAGCGCGAGCACCTGCGGCGACGAGCGGTAGTTCTCCTCGAGCCGCACGACCGTCGCGTGCGGGAAACGCGCCGCCAGCCCCAGC
>Ga0307312_10001358_pt1 | contig 12490 bp, 13 predicted proteins | sample ER_DNA_202_FD_194489 | JGI IMG/M metagenome (GOLD analysis project Ga0307312, IMG submission 194489) | Bulk soil microbial communities from the East River watershed near Crested Butte, Colorado, United States - ER_DNA_202 | ecosystem: Environmental > Terrestrial > Soil > Floodplain | place...
CCGCCGGAGATGGGTTCTACGCGACCTTCGACGGCCCTGCGCGCGCGATCCGTTGTGCCATCGAGATCGGCAAGCGCGTGCTCGACCTCGGCATCGAGATCCGGGCCGGGGTGCACACGGGCGAGTGCCAGGTGATGAACGGCCAGATCAGCGGGATCACCGTGTCGATCGGCGCGAGGGTGGCCGCGCACGCCGGTCCCTCCGAGGTGCTCGTCTCGCAGACGGTGAAGGACCTCGTCGCGGGCTCGGGTCTCACGTTCCAGGAGGCAGGCGAGCACGAGCTGAAAGGCGTTCCCGACCGCTGGCGCCTGTATCGGGTGGCGGAGGCATGAAGCACACCTGAGACCAGTCCGGCCAGGGCACGCGGAAAAGGTGCCGCATCAACGGGCGCCGACGGTATTCTCCATCAGATTGATAGGATTTAAAGCGTGAGCACGGTGGAAGTGAACAAGGGGTTCGACGAGGGTGCTCTTTCAACGCTGCCCGCGGGACCTCGATTCATCTCCGAGCTCCGTACGCAGGCGTTCGAGGAGTTCGGAGCCCTCCCGATCCCGTCCCAGGAGACCGAGGAGTGGCGCTACACCGACCTGTCCGAGCTCGACCTCTCGTTCGCGCCCTGGACGGCAGGCGGGCGCGCCGAGAACCTCGACGAGGTGCCGGCCGAGGTGATGGATGCGGTCGGCGTGGTCGGCGACCGCGCCGGCCTGCAGATCCAGCGGAACTCCGAGGTCGTGACCTCGCACCTCGATCCGGCGCTGGCCTCGCAGGGCGTGCTGCTGATGGACCTCGATGACGCGGCTCGTGAGCATCCCGACGTCGTGGCACCCCACCTGCACTCGCTGGTGCCGAGTTCGCGCACGAAGTTCACAGCGATGCACGCGGCGTTCCGCACCGGCGGCACCTTCCTGTACGTGCCACCTGCCGTCACCGTCGAGCTTCCTCTCCAGACCTTGACCTACCTCGACGCCGACGGCGCTGCGATCTTCCCGCACACACTGATCGTCGTCGGCCAGGACGCCGAGGTGACCTTCATCGACCGGTACGCCTCGCCGCAGCTGGGGCGGGCGCTCTCGGTGGCGGTGACCGAGATCTACGCAGGCCCCGCCTCGCGCGTGCGGTACGTGTCGCTCCAGGAGTGGGGCGAGGGCGTGACGCATCTCGGGATCGTCCGCACCCGGCTCTCTCGAGACGTCGACTTCCGGTCGGTGGCGGTGGGGTTCGGCGCCTCGCTCGCTCGCGCCGAGGCCGAGAGCGTCCTGGCCGAGCCCGGTGGCTCGAGCGAGATGCTCGGGATCTTCTTCGCAGACGGCACCCAGCACTTCGATCACCGCTCCGAGCAGGAGCACGTGGCCCCGAACTGCACCAGCGACCTCCTCTACAAGGGGGCCCTCCGCGATTCCTCGCGCGGCGTGTACTCGGGCTGGGTGCACGTGCGCAAGGAAGCGCAGAAGACGAACGCCATGCAGACCAGCCGCAACATCCTGCTCTCCGAGCACGCGTTCGCGCGCTCCATCCCGAACCTCGAGATCGAGGCGAACGACGTGCGGTGCGGCCACGCGGCGAGCGTCGGCCCCGTCGAGGAGGAGCAGCTGTTCTACCTCATGAGCCGCGGCATCCCCCGTCACGAGGCCGAGCGGCTCATCGTCTTCGGCTTCTTCAACGAGGTCCTCGAGCGCATCCCGGTCGCGGAGGTCCGCGACAGCGTCAGCCACGCCATCGAGCAGGAACTGGCGAGGGACTGACGTGGCTCTCGTGCGCCTATGCACCGTGAGCGACGTCCCCGACGGCGAGGTCCGCCGCTTCGAGGTCGACCATCGCCCGATCGCGGTGGTGAACCTCGGCGACGAGGGCTTCCGCGCGGTCGACGCCATCTGCTCGCACGCGCACTACTTCTTGGACGAGGGGGAGGTCGACGTGGACCTGGAGACGATCGAGTGTCCCAAGCACGGGTCGACGTTCGACCTCGGGACCGGCAAGCCCCGCACGCTGCCTGCCACCGTTCCGGTGCAGGTCTTCCCCGTGAAGATCGAGAACGACGACATCCTGATCGAGGTGAACGATGAGTGACCCAGTGGTGCTGGAGATCGAGGGCCTGAAGGCGTCGGTCGAGGGCAAGGACATCCTGCACGGCATCGACTTGACGGTGACCCAGGGCGAGACGCACGCGCTCATGGGACCGAACGGCTCGGGCAAGTCGACGCTCGCGAACGTCATCATGGGCCGGCCCGGGTACGTGGTGACCGGAGGTGACGTGCGCTTCAAGGGCGAGAGCGTGCTGAAGCTCACCGCGGATCAGCGCGCGAAGAGAGGATTGTTCCTCGCGATGCAGTACCCGGTCGAGGTACCGGGCGTGTCGGTCGTGAATTTCTTGCGGACCGCGTACACGGCGGTGAAGGGCGGGGACACGAGCGCGCTCGCCTTCCGAAAGCACATGAAGGACAAGATGAACACCCTCGGGATCGAGGATGCCATGGTGAACCGCTACCTCAATCAGGGGTTCTCGGGCGGGGAGAAGAAGCGGAACGAGATCCTGCAGCTCGCGGTCCTCGAGCCCGAGATCGCGATCTTGGACGAGACCGATTCGGGCCTGGACATCGACTCGCTGAAGCAGGTCGCGACCGGCGTGGCCCAGCTCGTCGGACCGAACCTCGGCGTCCTGCTCGTAACCCACTACCAGCGGATCTTGAACTACATCACGCCGGACTTCGTCCACGTGATGATGAACGGGCGTATCGTGAAGTCCGGCGGCAAGGAGCTCGCGACCGAGCTCGAGCAGAAGGGCTACGAGGAGATCCGCAAGGAGCTCGGCCTCGAAGAGCCCGTCGCCGCCGACGTTCGATAAGACGAGGAGGCGTCGTCCGATGTCCGTGACCCAGGAGCGCTCGGCAGCCTCGCTGGACGTCGCGCGCGTGCGCGCCGACTTCCCGATCCTGAAGCGCACGGTCGGGGACAAGCCGCTCGTGTACCTCGACAGCACCAACACCTCGCAGCGTCCGCAGCAGGTCATCGACGCCGAACGCGACTTCTACGAGCAGCACAACGCGAACGCCCACCGGGCGATCTACATGCTCGGCGAGGAGGCCACCGAGCGCTTCGAGGGGGCGCGCGGGAAAGTGGCGGCGTTCCTGGGAGCCCCGGGTCCCGACACGATCGTGTTCAACCGCGGCACCACCGAGTCGATCAACTTGGTGGCACACGGCTGGGGCCGCAGGTTCCTCAGGTCCGGCGACGAGATCGTGCTCACCGAGATGGAGCATCACTCGAACATCGTGCCGTGGCAGCTCTGCGCGAAGGACACTGGGGCTGTCCTGCGGTACGTCCCGATCACCGACGAGGGTCTGCTCGACCTCTCCGAGCTCGGCTCGCTCCTCACCGAGAAGACGAAGCTCCTCTGTGTCACTGGGATGTCGAACTCGCTCGGGACGATCACGCCACTCGAGCAGTTGGTCGCGGCGGCGCACGCGGTGGGGGCGCTCGTGCTCGTGGACGGCGCGCAGCTGGTGCCGCATCACGCGGTGGACGTAACGGCGCTCGACTGCGACTTCCTCGCGTTCTCCGGCCACAAGATGCTCGGACCGTTCTCCTCCGGCGGTCTCTACGCCAAGCGTGCGCTGCTCGAGGACATGGATCCGTTCCTGGGTGGGGGTGAGATGATCCTCGAGGTGCACAAGGACCACTCCACGTGGAACGACGTCCCGTGGAAGTTCGAGGCCGGGACCATGAACGTGGCGCAGGAGATCGCGCTCGGTGCCGCGATCGATTACCTACAGGCGCTCGGCATGGACGCCGTGCGGGCGCACGAGGAGGAGATCACCGCCTACGCGCTCGACAGGCTCCAGGAGGCCGGTGCCACGATCTACGGCCCGACGGACGTCAGCGTCCGCGGCGGGGTCGTCTCGTTCGTGTACAAGGACATCCATCCGCACGACCTCGCGACCATCCTGAACGAGGAGGGCGTGGCGATCCGGGCGGGGCACCATTGCAACCAGCTCGTCATGCGCCGGTACGGTGTCGCCGCCACGGCGCGCGCGAGCTTCTACGTCTACAACACGAACGAAGAAGTCGATGTGCTCGTCTCGGCGCTTGCGAAGGCCGAGGACGTGTTCGGCTTCTAGGAGGAGAGCTCGGTGGCCCTCGACGACATGTACAAGGAAGTCATCCTCGACCACTACAAGAACCCGAGGAACAAGCACGACATGCCCGACGCCGAGCTGCAGGGCTCGCGCAACAACCCGCTGTGCGGCGACGAGATCACCGTCTTCGTGCACGAGGACGGCGACACGGTTGCGGCCGTGTCGTTCCTCGGGCAAGGATGCTCGATCTCGCAGAGCTCGGCGTCGATGATGACTCAGGCGGTCTCCGGCAAGCCGGTCGCCGACGCCGAGCGCATGATCACCGAGTTCCGCGGCATGATGGCCGGAGAGGTCGACCCCTCCGAGGACGAGTTCGGCGACCTCGTGGCGCTCAAGGGCGTCGTGAAGTACCCGATCCGCATCAAGTGCGCGGTCCTCGCTTGGGATGTCCTGCAGGAGGCCCTCGCCGGCGACGGCACCGCGGACGGGTCCGTTCCGCACGCCGTAGGCTGAGCCCTTTCGGACTCCTCTCGCATCGCGGTCTAGGCTTCGCGGGTGCGCAAGCTGAAACCTTCGCTCGACTGGTTGCTGGTCCTCGTGCCCGTCTCGATCGTGCTCGACGTGGCGACCGACGCGCACCTCGCGGTCTTCGCGACCTCGGCGCTCGCGATCGTGCCGCTCGCGGGCGTGATCGGCCGGTCTACCGAGCAGCTGGCCCTGCACACCGGACCGAAGATCGGCGGGCTCATCAACGCCACCTTCGGCAACGTGACCGAGCTGATCATCTCGATCTTCCTGATCGTGGACGACAAGGTCGCGATCGTGAAGGCCTCGCTCACGGGCTCGATCCTCGGCAACCTGCTGCTGGTCCTCGGCGTCTCGTTCTTCCTCGGGGGCCTGCGCCACGAGGAGCAGGAGTTCAACCAGCGCTCGGCGTCGGTGCACGCGACGTCGCTTATGCTCGCGGTCGCGGGGTTGTTGATGCCCGCGCTGTTCGCGCTCGGCGGCCGGGAGACGTTCATCCATCGAGAGGTCGTGAGCGGCACCGTTGCGGCGGTGCTCATCGCGCTCTACGTTGCTGCGCTCGCGTTCACGCTCATCACGCACGAGCACCTCTTCCGCACGCCGTCCGAGGGTGAGGCGCCGTCCTGGTCGCGCCGCCGAGCCGTGACCACCTTGCTCGGCGCGACAGCGGTGGTGGCGCTCGAGTCCGAGCTGCTGGTGAGCTCGCTCGAGCCGGCGCTGGCGTCGCTCGGGCTCTCGGAGCTGTTCGTGGGCCTCATCGTGATCCCGATCATCGGCAACGCGGCCGAGCATTCCTCGGCCGTCTTGTTCGCCCTGCGGAACAAGGTGGACGTGACGCTCGAGATCGCGATCGGTTCCTCCACGCAGATCGCGTTGTTCGTCGCGCCGGCGCTCGTGTTCCTCAGTCTGCTCCTCGGCCACCCGATGGATTTCGTCTTCAGCACGTTCGAGGTGGCGTCGGTGGCCCTCGCGACGGTGCTCGTGTTCATGATCTCGGCGGACGGCCGAAGCAACTGGCTGGAGGGTGCGCAACTCATCGGGGCGTATTTCATCATGGCGATCTCGTTCTTCTTCGTGGAGCATCTGTGAGCACCGTCTTTCGCAGGATCTTCGGCTCGGCGCTGCTGCTGGTGGCGGTGCTCGCGGGCCTCCCATCGGACTCGGCTGGGGCGCAGGGGTTCGTGTTCGAATCGATCAAGCGGTACGACGTGCAGATCCAGATCCAGCCGTCGGGTTCGATGCTCGTGACCGAGACCATCGACTACGACTTCGGCTCGGTGCCGAAGCACGGGATCTTCCGCGATATCCCAGAGCGGCTCCACTACGACGACACCTACGACCGGATCTACCGGATCGACGTGGTCTCGGTGAAGGCCGTGGGCGCTCCGGCCGACTACGAGGTCGAGCATGAAGGCGGCGGCATCCTCCATATTCGGATCGGCGACCCGGACGTCACCGTGAGCGGCGAGCACGTGTACACGATCGTCTACCGCGTGGACGGTGCGCTCAACGGGTTCCCGGACCACGACGAGCTCTACTGGAACGCCATCGGGGCGGACTGGAACGTGCAGATCGACCAAGCGTCGGCGCGTGTCACGGGTCCTGCCCCGGTGACGAAGGTCGCGTGCTTCACGGGGCCGGTCGGTTCGACGCTCGGGTGCGCGAAGGCGGTCGTCAAGAGCGGGGCCGCCGTCTTCGGCCAACCGATCATGCCGCCATACAACGCGCTCAGCATCGTCGTGGCCCTCCCGCAGGGCAGCGTCGCGAGCACGGCCCCGATCCTCGAGGAGCGCTGGAGCCTGGACCGCGCGTTCCGGAGGACGCCCCTCACGGTCGGCGGCTCGATAGGGCTGCTTGCGCTCGTCGTGGTCGGGTTCGGCTTGCTGATATGGCGCCGAGGCCGAGACCGCCGCTACCGGGGCTCCCAGGTCGATCAGTTGATGGGCTCGCCGGGTGGGGAGGAGCAAGCGGTGCCCCTGTTCGAGAAGGGCGAGGCGCCGGTCGAGTTCGCGCCGCCCGAGGACCTGCGCCCCGGCCAGGTCGGCACGTTGATCGACGAGCGGGCCAACACGCTCGACGTGACCGCCACGATCATCGACCTCGCCGTCCGGAAGTACCTGGTGATCGAGGAGATCGAGAAGCAGGGCTGGTTCGGCAAGCCCGACTGGAAGCTGACGCGAACGGACACGACCGCAGACGATCTGCTCGCGTACGAGCGCAAGCTGCTCGGCGCCCTGTTCGCGACCGGGAACGAGGTCCTCATGTCTGGACTGAAGACGAAGTTCCACCAGCAGCTCGTGGAGGTCGAGGACGCGCTGTACGCGGACGCCGTGCAGCGCAAGTGGTTCCTCGCGCGCCCCGACACGGTGCGCGAACGGTGGGTCGCGCTCGGAGCAGCTGCGCTCGTGGTGTCCTTGGGGTTGGCCTTCGTGCTCGTTCGGTGGACGAAGCTCGGTCTGTTTCGCGATCCCGCTCCTGGTCGGCGCGCTGCTGATCCTGGTCGGCGCGCGGTGGATGCCGAGGCGCACGGCCAAGGGGACCGCGATCACGCGCCGCGTGAAGGGATTCCGGCGTGTGATCGAGACGGCCGAGACGCACATGTCGCGGTGGGCCGAGCAGGAGAACGTGTTCACCCGATACCTGCCGTTCGCGATCGTGTTCGGGTGCACGGACAAGTGGGCGAAGGCGTTCGAAGGGCTGGCACTCCCGGCGGACACGTCGTGGTACGTCTCCTCGCGCCCGTTCGTATACGCGAGCTTCGCCGCTCAGATGGACGGCTTCACGGTGACGACGAGCGGCACGATCGCCTCGACGCCCGCGGGCTCGGGCGGCAGCGGGTTCGGCGGCGGGGGATCCTCCGGCGGAGGTGGGGGTGGAGGCGGCGGAGGCTCCTGGTAGCCGCGTCGCACCTCCGAGCCTCGCGAGCGGCCCACCTATGATGGACGGATGTTCCTGCGGGAGAACGAGGAGGGCCGGCGCATCGCCCCGCACCTCGAGGCCGGTCAGACGATGCTGGACCTCGGCGCCGGGACCGGTTTCATGGCCCGCTGGCTCCAAGCGAAGACGGGGGTGCGACCCGCGCTGTGCGACCTGGTCGACTACTCCAACCGTGATCGCAGCCTTCCGTTCATCCATCAGACGGACCCAGGTCACGTTCCGGTCGAGGACGGCTCCTTCGACGTCGTGCTCATGATGTTCGTGTTCCACCACATCGCACGGTGGGAAGACCAGGAGCGGCTACTCGATGAGGCGATGCGGATCGCGCGTCACCGGATCGTGATCGCCGAGGACACGCCCACATCGAGGCTCGATCGCGTGTGCAACGTGTTCTGGGACCGAGTGCTCAACCTCCGACACGGCGTGCCGACGCCGTTCACGTTCCGCTCGGTCGATGGGTGGATCGAGCTGTTCAAAGCGCGGAGCCTGTCGATCGCGCACGTCGAGATCTACCGTCCATGGTGGCCGACCCTCGGCACCTACCACCACGGTCTGTTCGTCCTGGATCCGTAGCGCGATGCGGATCACTTTCAGCGACGACGGACGTGAGTTCGCCCGCAGGGATTGGTCGAACCTGGTCACCGCCGATCCCGCCGGGACGTTCTTCCATACGCCGATGTTCCTCAAGATCTATTGGGAGGAGTTCGGACGGCGTCCGGATGATCTGATCCTCGGCTTCGCCGACGACGAGGCAGGTGCGCAGGTGGGCGCCGTGGCCTTTGAGCTCGCCGGGTCCACGCTCCGGTTCCTCGGCGGGACCGAGGTGACGGACTACATGGGCCCGGTGGCGCTGCCCGAGGTGGGTGAGTCGGTGGCCAAGGAGCTGCTCGCGGCGCTCGCCCGTCGCGACGACTGGTCCGACGCCGATCTGCGAGGTCTGCCGGAGGACCGGGAGTGGCTCGGATGGCTCACCGAAGCGGCTGCGGCGCAAGGGTTCGCGACCGAGGTCGTGGACGACCAGAATGGAGTGGCCCCGTTCTTGCCGCTCCCGGGGTCCTGGGACGAGTACCTGGCGGGGTTGCCATCCAAGCTCCGTCACGAGGTGAAGCGCAAGGCGCGGAAGCTCGAGACCGACGGGGGACCGTACCGGATCTGCTTGGCGACCGAGTCGACGCTCGTGGGGTTCCTGGACCGGTTCGTCGAGCTCCACCGCTCGAGTGAGGGCCCCAAGGGCGTGTTCCTGCAGCCGGGGATGGAGATCTTCTTCCGGCGCGTGGGCGAGGCCTTCCTGCCGCGCGGGATCTTCAACCTCACGTTCATCGAGATCGAGGGGCAGAAGGTCGCCGGCACGATCGGCTTCCGCTTCGAAGGGACGTACTCGTTGTACAACTCCGCGTTCGACCACGAGTGGAAGAACCTGTCGCCGGGCATGGTGCTGGTGGCCGAGGACATCCGGATCGCGATCGAGGCGGGATGCTCGGCGTTCGACCTGCTGAAGGGCGACTACGCGTACAAGTACCGGTTCGGCGCGTACCCCAGAGCGATCAAACGGTTGGTCGTCACGCGTTAGTCGGACCCGAGCGTCGCGGTCGCGATGGGCCCGGTGTCGTCCCAGACGTTCACGTGGTCGAACGCCTTCAGGTTCGAGGACGTCACGAGCCAGGTCGAGGCCTCGCCACCGGCCTCGAACTCGATGGGGCGCAGCTCGATCGTGCGATCGTCCGAGCGGAGCGTGACGTGCGCCGTGCCCTGCATCCCGGGCGCGCGTACGAGCACGAGCACCCAGGATTGCTCGACCGTGGAGTCGTACATCACGACGCTGCCCGTGAACTGCTGCGTCGTCGAGGGGTCGAACTGGCCGACGCGGACGTTCTCGCCGCCAAGGATGCCGAGGAACGCCTCGTACTTGTGCGCCGCCGCCTCGAAGCGGCTCGCGCGTGAGGAGGCGATCGCCCCCCACGCCAGGGCGCCGGCGAGTGCCACCACGACGGCGGCACGTCCGAGCCACACCATGCGTTGACCGAGACCGCGCGCGGGTGGGGGGTCGGCAGTCCATTCGTCGTCGAGCGTCGAGAGCGTCCGGTCGCGGAGCGCCTCGGGGGGCTCGACGTCGTGCGCCGCGAGCGCGAGCGTGCTCACGCCCTCGGCCAGGGCGGCCATATCGCGGCGGCACCCGGCACAGCCGCGCAGGTGCCGCTGGACGTCGGCGTCGACCGGCGGTTCGAGCGTGCCGAGGAGGTGCTCGGCCAGCTGATCGCGAACCTCGTCACACGTCACGTCGTTGCTCCTGCAGGGCCTCACGCAGCTTCAGCAGCGCGGTCCTGATCCTCGTCTTCGCCGTGCCGAGGGGGATGCCCTCGAGCTCGGCCACCTCGGCGCTCGTTTTGCCCGCGAAGTACGCGAGCTCCAGCGCCGCGCGCTGCCCGTCCGACAATCCCGACATCGCCCGGCGGGCGCGGTCGGCCAGGTCCATCGTCTCGGCGAGCTCGTCCGGGCCGCGCTCCGGCGAGGCCTCCGCCGGTCGCCCCGTCCGCTCCAGGACCCGCGACTCGAGCACCCGGCGCCGCAATCCGTCGATCGCCAGGCTCCGTGCCACGAGCAGTACCCACGTCTCGAGCTTGCCGCGCGCCGGCTCGTACCGGTCCGCGCTCCGCCACAGCTTCATGAACGTGTCCTGCACCAGATCCTGCGCCGCCGCGTCGCTGCCGAGCATCACGATCCCCAGTCCGTAGATCCGGGAGGCGAACCGGTCGTAGAGGTCCTCGGCCGCCCCGCGCTCGCGCGCGGCGAAGGCCCGCATGAGCGCGGCGTCGGAACCCCGGTCTCGGTTGCGCACGGTAGGCACGGTACCTGCAAGGGGTACGGACGAGAGCGCCCGAGGGTTTCCCGCGGCTCGTCTACTCGACGTAGGCGTGCACGTGCCGCAGCACGGCGAGCGCGATCTCCTCGTCCCCGCCGACGACGAGGTTGCCGTCGTCGAGGAAGGCCTCACCGGACATCCGTCGGCCGGCGGTGAGCGCGAACGCGTAGGCCCGGCCGTCGACGAAGGCGTCCGGTTTCTTGTCCTGCGGCGGCGACTCACGGGGTGCGAGGCCCCAATGCCAGGACCCGCCCCCCATGCCCTCGAGGTCGACCTGCACGCTCTTGCCCGGGAACGCGAGCCCGGCCTGGCCGAGCGAGTACGGGAGCATCCGGACGCCCATGTCGTTCGTGAGGAAGATCGGCCAGTGCTGGAGGTTCTCCTCGAGGCCGGCACCCTCGCGGATGTCCTCGCCGTGCAGCCACCACTCGATCACGCGCGACTGGATGAGGTACTTCACGCCGATCTCGCCGGCCACCCAGGAGATCTTCGTCGTGTCCCACTCGGCCGGGTCGATCTTCGAGGCCCGCATGAGGAACAGGTCGACCGCCCGTCCCCAGTCCCCGATCACTTCCCGGGCGGGAAGCTCGGCGCGAAGCTGCACGGCCCACTCGTTGAAGCCGTTCACCCACAGATCGCCGCCGTTGGCCTCGCGGAAGGCGTCGAATTCCTCCGCAGCTTCACCGCCGATGAGCTGTGCGGCGGCGGTCTCCTGCGCGGCCATGTGCGCCATCACATCTTTGTTCCGCCAACCCTCGCACGGGCTCGGACCGTCCCACGACGCGGCGGGCGCGTACTGGATCGTGCGACCGAGCCGCTCCCGTTCGGCGTGCGCGATGCCGAGCAGCTCCTCGCGGTGCAGGGTCACGATCGGGAACCTCCAGGGTCGGTCGCGGGCGGATTGTACCCTCGCGGGGTGCGCGTCTTGGTCGCCCCCGACAAGTTCCGAGGCACCCTCACGGCTCGCGAGGCGGCGAGCGCCATCGCGACCGGGTGGCGGCGGTCCCGTCCCACGGACGAGATCGTCCAGATCCCGATGGCCGACGGAGGCGAGGGAACGCTGGACGCCCTCGTCGATGCCACCGACGGCGAGCACCGAACGATGCTCGTCGAGGGACCGCTCGGCGAGCTGGTGGAGGCCGAGTTCGGGTGGCTGGGCAACGCGGATGCGCCGGTCGCCGTCGTCGAGATGGCCCGAGCCTCCGGGCTCGAGCTCGTACCTCCGGAACGACGGGAGCCCATGCGCGCCTCGACGTTCGGCACGGGGGAGTTGATCCTCGCGGCGTGCCGCGAGGGCGCGGACGAGGTCCTCGTGTGCATCGGCGGAAGTGCGAGCACCGACGGCGGCGCCGGCATGGCGCAGGCGGTGGGTGTGCGCCTGCTCGATGCATCGGGCGATGCGATCGGCCGCGGCGGAGCGTCGCTCCTCGACCTCGCCCGGATCGACCTCACGACGCTCGATGCCGCCGCTCGGCGAGCGCGCATCGTGGTGGCGAGCGACGTGGACAACCCGCTCGTCGGAGCGAACGGCGCCGCGCACGCGTACGGACCGCAGAAGGGCGCGTCGGCCGAGGAGATCCTCGTCCTGGATCGAGCGCTCGGGCATCTGGCGGCCGTGGTCTACCGCGATCTCATGATCGACGTGCGGCAGGTCCACGGCGCCGGCGCTGCCGGCGGCCTGGGCGCCGGTCTGGTCGCGTTCCTCGGAGCGAAGGTACGTTCGGGGACCGAGATCGTGATGGAGGCCGTGCACTTCTCGTCGGCGCTCACCGGCACCGACCTGGTCATCACGGGAGAGGGAGCGTTCGACCAACGTTCCGTCGACGGGAAGGTTCCCGGGGGCGTGATCTCGGCCGCGGTCGGCGCCGGGGTGCCGGTGACAGTCCTCTGCGGACGTGCCGACGTGCGGCCGCCGGACATCGTCGTGGCCTCGCTCGTGGAGCGTTTCGGGCAGTCCCGGGCCCTCGGGGACGCGTGCCGGGCGCTCGAGGATCTCGCCACCCTCGTCGCGGCGGAGGCGTGAGGAAAGGGGTCGTGTATGCCGCAGGTCGGTTCGAGGTCGTCGAGGTTCCGCACGGTAGCCATCGCCGCCGTG
>Ga0307312_10001359_pt1 | contig 12490 bp, 10 predicted proteins | sample ER_DNA_202_FD_194489 | JGI IMG/M metagenome (GOLD analysis project Ga0307312, IMG submission 194489) | Bulk soil microbial communities from the East River watershed near Crested Butte, Colorado, United States - ER_DNA_202 | ecosystem: Environmental > Terrestrial > Soil > Floodplain | place...
AGGCATCCTCAATCATCGACCTCGGAAAGCCCTGTGGCGTCTGCGCACGCCATAAACCGTCGCGCGGAACGGTGCGCACGACGGTCACGCCGTCCTCGGTCTGCTTCAGGGTGTCGACGATCGGAAGACACGGTACCGCTCCCGTGCCGGCCCGTGCCGCATGAATGACGCGATCGATCATGGCGTTGTCCACGAACGGACGCGCCGCATCATGGACGAGGGCCACCGCACATTCCTCGGGGAGATCCTCGAGGCCGTTGTACACCGAGTCGCCCCGCTCCCGTCCACCGGCACAGACGAGCAGGCGATCGAGATCGCTCTGGAAGAGCCACGGCGGCGGATCTCCGGCGTGCGATCGCGGAAGCACGCACACCACCATCGCGACGTCCGGGCGAGCATGGAAGCGCTGAAGGCTGTGCAGCAGCATCGGTTTGCCGCCGACCCAACGGAACTGCTTGAGCTCAGCTCCACCGACGCGCGAACCGGCGCCCGCGGCCACGATCACGACTCCGACGTCGCGCACCGGCTGGGACACGAGACCGGAAGCTTCCGGCGCGCTCACGGGAAGAGTCGCTCAAACAGCTCGCCGATCGCCGGCACGCCGACGGCGCGAATCTCCCGCACGCCACGGTTAGGCACGCTCCGCTCCGCGAGATAGGCCGTCGTGAACCCCATCTTCGCGGCCTCCGCGAGGCGGCGTTCCGTCTGTGAGATCGGCCGCACTTCACCGCCCAGGCCCACCTCGCCGAGGAAGATGGCGTCGGGCGGGAGCGGCCTGTCGTAGACGCTCGACGCGAGCGCCGCGGCGACGGCGAGATCACCGGCCGGCTCCTGCATCCGGATTCCGCCGACGACATTCAGGAAGACGTCGAGCTGCGCGAAGGAAAGACCTGCACGCTTGTCGAGGACGGCGAGGAGCAGCGCCAGCCGCCGCCCGTCGAATCCCGTCGTCACGCGCTGCGGCGTACCGAAACCCGCCTTCGCGGCGAGAGCCTGCACCTCGACGAGCACCGGACGCGTACCCTCGAGAAGCGCCGTGACCGCCGACCCGGACGCGCGGCCGTGGCGCTCGCCCATGAACAGCTCTGACGGATTCTCGACCGGAATCAACCCGGCCTCCGTCATGCGAAAGACGCCGATCTCGTCGACAGAGCCAAACCGGTTCTTCGTTGCGCGCAACACGCGATGGTCGAGCGACGCATCGCCCTCGAAGTAGAGCACCGTGTCGACGATGTGCTCGAGCGTCTTCGGGCCGGCGATGCCGCCGCCCTTCGTCACGTGCCCGACGACGAAAACCGCGGTACCGCTGTCCTTCGCGAAGCGCATCAGCCTTGCGGCACACTCGCGCACCTGGCCGACGTTGCCGGGTGCTCCCTCGAGATCGGCAGTGTAGAGCGTCTGTATCGAGTCGACGACGAGAGTGGACGGCCGTGTCGAGTCGGCGGTGGCGACGATCGTCTCGAGATTCGTCTCGCTGAGCAGCGCGACGTCGCCAGCGGCCGTTGCGGTGTCGAGTCGGTCAGCACGGAGCTTCACCTGGAGCGGCGATTCTTCGCCGCTCACATAGAGCGCGGAGTGTCCGTTCGACTGGAGGCGCGCCGCGACCTGGAGCAGCAGCGTCGACTTGCCGATGCCGGGCTCGCCACCGACGAGAACCATCGAGCCGGGGACGATGCCACCGCCGAGCACGAAGTCGAGCTCGTTGATCCCGGTGCGCCAGCGCTTCGCCTCCGACCCCTTCACGTCGCGCAAGGCTGGTGTCGGCGCGACGCTTCCGCCGTGCGAGATCGTGCGGGCGCCACCGCCGCGCCGCGCGGCGGCGCCCGTCGGCGCCTTTGCCGGCGCGGCTTCCTCGACCAGCGTGTTCCACTCGCCACACACCTCGCAGCGGCCCGCCCATTTCGGGTAGTCCGCGCCGCACTCGGTGCACCGGTAGACCGTCTTGGTTCTCGCGCTCACGCCTAACGTCTCACGCCTGCTGCTGGCGCTGCGTGTAGTTCTCGAAGCGCGTGTACGCCTTGTGGAAGAAGACGTTGACGATTCCGATCGGGCCGTTGCGCTGCTTGCCGACGATGATCTCCGCGCGTCCCTCGAGCGAATTGCCGTCCTTGTCCGTCGGACCGTCGTACACTTCCTGGCGGAAGATGAACATGATCACGTCCGCGTCCTGCTCGATCGCGCCCGACTCACGGAGGTCGGAGAGCTGCGGGCGATGGTCGCCGGCACGCTGATCCGGCGCGCGCGAGAGCTGCGACAGGGCGACGACGGGCACGCCGAGCTCCTTGGCGAGCGCCTTCAGGCCGCGCGAGATGATGCTGACCTCCTGCTGGCGGCTCTCGACGTTAGGCGGACCCGACATGAGCTGCAGATAGTCGACGACGACCATGCCGATGCCGCTGTCGGCCTTCAGCCGGCGCGCCTTGGAGCGCATCTCGAGCAGCGTGATCCCCGGCGAATCGTCGATGTAGACCGGCGCCGAGCTGAGCAGGCCGGCGGCGCGGGCAAGCCGCGGGAAGTCGTCGTCCCGCAACATGCCTTTGCGAAGCCGCTGCGCGTCGATGCGCGCCTCGGAAGTGAGCATGCGTTGCACGAGAGACTCTTTACTCATTTCCAGCGAGAAGAACGCAACCGGAACATTGTTCTCGATGGCCGCGTGTTGCGCGATGTTCAGCACCAGTGCCGTCTTCCCCATCGACGGGCGGGCGGCGACGATGATCAGCTCGGCCGCCTGGAAGCCCGACGTCAGCTCGTCGAGGTCGTTGAACCCGCTCGGCACGCCGGTGATCGTCTTGCCGCCGCGCTGAAGCGCCTCGATGCGCTCCATCGTCGGCCAGAGCAGCTCCTTGATGCGCGTGAAGCCCTGGCTGCCGCGCTGCTGGCTGACCTGGAAGATCTTGTGCTCGGCGTCGTCGAGCAGATCCTCCGCCGTCAGCCGCCCGTCGAACGCCTCGGACACGATCGCCGTCGAGACCTCGATCAGACGGCGGTAGAGCGCCTTCTCGCGAACGATGCGCGCGTGGTACTCGACGTTCGCCGACGTCGGCACGGCGTCGACGAGAAAACCGATGTAGTCCTTACCGCCGCTCGCGTCGAGCTCCCCGCGCCGTTCGAGCTCGTTCGACAGCGTCAGCGGATCGACGATCTCGCCGCGCTCGCTGAGCGTGATCATCGCGCGGAAGATGCGCCGATGCCCCTCGCGATAGAACATGCCGTCGTCGAGCAGCTCGACGACGTGCGCGACGGCGTCGGCGTCCATCAGCATGGCTGCGAGCACGGCCTGCTCGGCGTCTTCCGAATATGGAGGACGCCGATCGCGGTACGGATCACGCCCCAGTGAGGGCGCTGCTATCGAGTATTCGACGGGCGAGCTGGACATCGTCCCAGGTGGGGCGCTTCCACGATGGATTCCTCAGAAGCGCAGCGGGGTGATACGTGACGACGAGCGGAATGCCGTGGTAGCGGTGGATTCTTCCCCGCAGCTTACCGATGGACTCCTTCGTCTCTAAGAGGGTCTGCGCCGCGAACGTCCCGAGCGCGAGAATGACGCCTGGCTTGATCAGTTCCAACTGTCGGACGAGATACGGACTGCACGCCGCGATCTCGTTGGGCGCCGGATTCCGGTTTCCCGGTGGCCGGTGCTTCATCACGTTGCAGATGAAAACATCTTCGCGACGCAGGTCGATCGCCGCAAGGATCTTCGTCAGTAGCTGCCCCGCCGCGCCGACAAAGGGGCGGCCTGTCTCGTCTTCGGTCGCTCCCGGCGCCTCGCCGACGCAAACGAAGCGCGCCTGCGAATGGCCTTCGCCCGGCACACCGTGCTTTGCGGCCAGATGGAGCGAACAACGCGTGCAATGGTGCACCATCTCGGCGATCGCCTCGAGCGAAGACGCCTGCGCGATGTCGTCGAAGCCGAGCGCCGGCGGCTTGCCGACCGTGATGCCGCGTGGCAACTCGGCCGGGGGCGTGATCGGGTGATCTGGCGGAATCCGAGCCGCTCCGGGATTCGGCACGCTGCCCGCTGAGCGGATCGCCTCACGCCAGTCGTTCGACACCGGCGCGCCGGTCTCGGCGGTGTTTGGTGCAGTGCGGCCCATCGGCGGCCGGCCGACTGCGCCCTCGCGTGTCACGCCAGGCGCGGCCTTCCCGCCAACGAGCCTGAGCACTTCTTCGACGGACATCGTGTCGAGCACGAGGTCCACCTCGCCCATCTCACGCCGTTGCTCCAGGTATTTCCGCAGCCGCTCTCTAGCGTCCATTCAACAACCTCGCGACGCGATCGAGGATCAGGTCGGCGACTTCCGCTTTGGGGAGCAGTGGCAGCACTTCCTGAGCGCCGTCACGCGACAGGATCGTGACGCGATTTGTGTCGACGCCGAACCCGGCTCCCTGCTCTGTCGCGTCGTTGGCGACGAGAAGGTCGAGGTCCTTCGCATCGAGCTTTGCGCGGCCGTTGGAGATCACATCATTCGTCTCGAGGGCGAAGCCAACCGTCACCATTCCCGCCCGGCGCGCACCCTTCGTGCTGGCGAGGATGTCGACCGTCGAAGCCAGGGCGAGGGAGTCAGGGCGACTCGCCTTCTTGATCTTCCGCTTCGCCGGTTCGGCGACTCGAAAGTCCGCCGGGGCCGCTGCCATGACGAGCGCGTCCGCGTTAGGCAGCTCGGCCGCGACGGCGTCGCGCATCTGCTCGGTCGTCTCGACACGAACGACGCAGACGCCCGGCGGGGCCTCGACGCTCGATGGGCCGGCGACGAGCAGCACTTCGGCGCCGCGCCGCCATGCCGCGGCGGCGATCGCGAAACCCATCTTGCCACTGCTGTGATTCGTGAGGTAGCGGACCGGGTCCACCGGCTCGTGGGTTGGCCCAGCCGTGACGACAAAGCGCTTGCCCGCGAACGACGCGTGGTCCTCGAGCAGCCAGCCGACGTGCGCGAGAATCGTCTCCGGCTCGGGCATCCGTCCCGGTCCGCGTCCTTCGCCCGCGGCGAGCAGCCCGGCGTCCGGCTCGAGCACATGGTACCCGATGCTGCGCAGGTGAGCGACGTTGTTGGCGGTCTGCGGATGGGCCCACATCTGATCGTTCATCGCCGGCACGAGCAGCACCGGCGCCTTCGCGGCGAGCAGAATTGCCGTCAGCAGGTCGTTGGCCTGACCGCTCGCCGCACGCGCACAGAAGTCCGCCGTCGCCGGCGCGACGACGATCGCCTGCGCGGCGCGAGCCAGCTTGACGTGATCGAGCGCATGGCCCGGTCCGAAGATCTCGCTGTGCACCGGTCGGCCGGTCAGCGCCTCGAAAGTGATCGCGCCGACGAACTCGAGCGCCGCCGGCGTCATGACGACGTCCACTTCCGCACCGGCGAGCGACAGCAGCCGGGCAAGCCACGCCGTCTTGTAGCTGGCGATGCCCCCGCTGACGCCCAGCAACACGCGAGCGCCGACGAACGGGCGCTGGGGCGAGACCGCGCTCACCGCGGATTCAGGTCCGGGATGCCTAACGTCCCGGGGCGCGGGGTGAGCCGCCTACTCCGCGGCCGTGCCGCGGCGGCGAGGCACCACGCGATACTCGACGTTGCCGCTGGAGAGCTCCTCGAGCGCCCGCGTCGTGAGCTTCTTCTCACGCGACGACGACCGGTCGCGCGGGAACTCGTTGAGGACGCGCGCGAACTTCGCCGCGATCGTCACCGCGAGGTACTTGTTCGTGGCGTGCTTCGCCACTTCTACCGGTGTGAAAACCTGCATCGCTTTATCCCTCCGAACGTTTGTCGATCTCGCGAGTCAACTCGCTCACCAGGTGCTGCACCATTCCATCCAGCTGAGGCACGCGCTCCCGGCGCGCGCTCTCGGCGTCGATAATGCTCGACACCACATTGACGGCGCGATCCAGATCGTCGTTGACGACGACGTACTGGTACGCTTGAACCGCTCGCAACTCCTGCAACGCCGCCGTAAGGCGCACTCGCAGCGCGTCACCAATCTCCGTCTTTCTCGCCATCAGACGCGCCAGCAGCACGCTCGCCGACGGCGGCAACAGAAACACCAGCACCGACTCCGGAAAGACGCGCGTGAACTGCGCGGCTCCCTGCACGTCGATATCCATCAGCACATGGCGGCCGGCAGCGAGCATTCGCTCCACTTCGCGCCGCAACGTACCATACATCTTGCCGTGCACCTCCGCCGACTCCGCGAAGTCGCCGCGCTCGCGCGCCGACTGAAACTCGCCCGTCGACAGGAAGTGATAGTCCCGCCCATCCACTTCGCCCGCGCGCGGAAGCCGCGTCGTACAACTCACCGAGTACGCGACGTCCGATCGAAGCGTGACCAGCCGCCTGGCAATCGTCGTCTTTCCCCCACCAGACGGCGACGACAGGATCACCGGAAAAGGATTCACTCGAGGTTCTCCACCTGCTCGCGAATCCGCTCCAGCTCCTCTTTCACGAGCACCACGTCCTGCAGCATCGCGGCGTCGTTCGCCTTGCTCCCCGTGGTGTTCGCTTCCCGCAACATCTCCTGCAGCAGAAATCCAAGCCGCTTTCCCACACCGTCGGGAGATCCGGCATCGAGTGCCGAGCGAAACGCGGCCACATGCGACCCGAAACGATCGAGCTCCTCACTCACGTCCAATCGGTCGGCGAGAATCGCGATCTCCTGCGCCATCCGCTGATCGTCCAGCGCCACACCGGCCGCCAACTCCTGCACCGCCGCGCGCAGACGGTCGCGCTGCTCCAGCAACCGACTGGGCGCGCGCTCCGCGATACGGCCGAGCGCCCCTTCGATGACACCGATCCGGTCGCGCAGAAACGCCGCCAGCCGAATGCCCTCGTCCCGCCGCATCGTCGCCAGTGCCGCAACCGCCGTGTCGACGATCGCGACCAGCTCCGCCGGCGTGCCACTCTCCTCCGCCGACTCGGCGCCGGCGAAGACGTCCGGCATCCGCAACACGGTCGCCAGATCCAACTCTCCGCCCAACCCGAACCGACTCTGTAGCTCACGCAGTTGCGCCACGTGATCCGCGAACCTTGCTTCGTCGATCGACGCTCCCTGCGCCTCGTCTCGCTCGGCGCGCGCGACGAGCGTCACGTGACCGCGTGCGACCTTCTGCCTCAGCGCCTCGCGAACCTCGCCTTCCCACCGCTGAAAGGCCGACGGGAGCTTGATCGTCGGATTGAAGAACCGATGGTTCACCGAGCGGACCTCGACGGTGACCCGCGCATTCCCCACCTGACCTTCGGCGGTCCCGTACCCCGTCATGCTCCGAATCATTGACAGTCACGTAAGTTACGGAGTGACAACGACCTTGTCAATTTCCCGGTCAATTGAAGAAGTCCCATCGCACGCCGTATATGTTCGTCTGCCGAGGCACGAGGTACCCGGGCACAAGCGCCCGATTCGTCCCGACGATGTTCCGGTATTGCCATGACACGACGGCGTTCTGGATCCGAACCTCGATCAGAGTCGATGCGCTGGTCGAGCCCGCGGCCTGCGTCGTTCCGGTAGCGGTGGCCGCTCCCCCATTACCTGAAATGCTTCCGTCGGTCCTGAATTGGGCCGCCGAACGGTATTCGTAGATCGCGGTAGCGTTGAGCCCGAATTGTCCGCGCGGAAACTTCGTCAGCCACTTCGTCCGGACATAGAGCTCGGCCCGGGCCTCGGCAGCAGGCCTCATGATGGCCTTTGATGACCAGCGTGTCGCCATTGCATCGAGGCCGACGTCCTTGTAGAACTTTCCGCGTATGCCGCCAAATGCGCCTAACGCTCGGCCGACGGGAGTGAGCGGTCCCTGCGCAAGAATGTCGTAGTAGGTGAACGGCACGGTCATCGACGTCGAGTCGCGGTGGATCGCGCCGCCGATCAGCGATACCCGTCCGACCCGAAGAGCGGCTTCGGCGCGCGCGGAGGTAACCGACCCCTGGACGCCAGTGATCTTCGGCGCCACGCGTCGTTCGGCAACCGCCGCGACCTCGATGAACGACAGCGGTGCGAGCCGCGCGCCAGCTTCCACGGTACTCACTCTCGTCGCTCCGTCACGCTCTGCACGCCCGCTCACCGTCACATAGTCGAGCAGACTCGCTTCCGCCCGCACGACCGGGGAGACAAACGTGTGACCGTCATAGATTCTCACGCGCGACGTCGCGCTCAGGCGCATGCCCCATTTCGTCAGGCCGCCGGCCACGACGTACTGAGCACGCGAGACCGTCTTGCCCGGCGTTTCAAAGGCGGGAAGGATTTGAAGCGTGCCACGAGGGAGGTTCGGTGTAGAAACGACTCCGGGCGGGTAGCGCGCCGGCAGCGTAGCCGGTGCCGATGCGTCGCTGAATCCCATCGTGGCGGCCAGGGCCTGGGCCCAGATGCCGTCGTCAGGGTCGCCGTAAGCCCCACGCACGTACGCGTCAGTACGCGTCCCACGAAGCTCGCGAATGGAATCGGCGACCGGTCCGCCGAGCAGGCGCTGATAATTGGGCTGCCGAAGAACGTAGGCGAGCTCTCCGTACCGCGTACGCGTGTCGCGGAGAATGAAAGCGTCGGCGCTCCACTTGTTCCGCGCCCAGCCGACGCGCGAGAAGAGCGCGAGCGCACGTCCTCCGGAGCCTTGGCCACCAATTCCGGTGCGCAGCTGGGACGTCGAATACTGCTGCCCGCCTAACTGTAGCGCCTCGCCGTGCTTGTATCGGCGCGCGAAGAAGCCGCGATAGAGGTTCGTGTTCTCGTCGCCGGTGTAGATGTCGGTGCGCGTATTGGGGATCGTTCGGTCGTGGCGCCAGGTACGCAGGTGCACGCGCAGCTCGCCCGCGCCACGCTCGACTCGTACTTCCTCGAGTGTCCAGAGCGGGACTTCGACGAGATCCAGCACCCCACCGTCGCGAGTGCCCAGGGCGTCGAACTCGAGACCGTCCATGAACACACGAACGCGCTTTGGATCGCCGACATAGGAGACAGTCTGCGGCGACGCAATCCAGCTCGTGGTGAAGCCGGTCGCACCCGGAATGCGCTCGAGCAGCTCCATCAGGGTCAGCGCGCCGCTGGCGAAGAGCGCTTCACGGTCCCACCGATAGCCGCCTCCCACCTCCGGCAGCGCGGGCGCCTCGGCATGCGCGATCGGGGCCTTGATCGTATCGACCGGAGCGGCCTTCGCCGACGTATCCTGCCTAACGTGTGCGGTATCGCGCGCGGCCGCGCTGTCGGGATGGGCTGGCACCGGCACGGCGATCGGCGGCTGGGGTCGCACCGTGTCGCGCGGGACGACCTGCGCGCCGCCGGCACACGGCAAAACGGCCCCGGCCAGGAGGCCGAGGCCGAAGAGCGCGACTCGGCATCGCGGTAATGGGATCAGCCCGCCCTCCCTCGCACCAACTCGACGAAAAGGCCGACCGGAATGCCGGTCGGACCCTTCGGCAGCACAACGAGATCATTCTCCGAGTATGCGGTGCCGGCGATGTCGAGATGCACCCACGGATACCCTTCGGCGAACTCTCGCAGGAACATCGCCGCGGAGATCGAGCCCGCCGGACGCCCTCCGGAATTCTTGACGTCGGCGACGTCGGACTTGATGAGCTCCTTGTATTCATCCCACAGCGGCAGCGGCCATCCGGGCTCCCCCGATCGGCGGCCAGCCTCGAGCACTTCGTCGACCAGCTCCTCGTCCGGACCAAAGACTCCGGTCGCGGTGTGTCCGAGGGCGATCACGCAGGCGCCGGTAAGCGTCGCAGCGTCGATCACGGCGGCGGGCTCATAACGCTTGGCGTATGTCAGCACGTCGGCGAGCACCAGGCGCCCTTCCGCATCCGTGTTGATGACCTCGATGTACTTTCCGTTCTTCGCGCGCACGACGTCGCCGGGCTTGACCGCCGTCCCGCTTGGCATGTTCGTCGTCGAGCCGATGAGGCCAACGACGTTCACCGCGAGATCCATCATTGCGATCGTTTCCATCGCGCCGAGGACGCCAGCTGCGCCGCACATGTCGAACTTCATCCACTCCATGCCTTGCGCGGGCTTGATCGAGATGCCGCCCGAGTCGAAGCACAGCCCCTTTCCGACGAGCACGACCGGCGCGTCGCCAGACTTTCCCTTCTTGTACTCGAGAGCGATCAGCTTCGGATCCTGCGGCGTACCCTGAGCGACGGAGAGAAAGGAGCCCATCTCTTCTCTCTCCATCTCCTCGCGGCCGAGCACCGTGACGGTCATGCCGTGTCGTCGCGCGATGTCACGCGCCGTATCGGCGAGATACTCGGGCGTGCAGAGGTTTCCGGGCATCATCCCGAGACGCTTGGCCAGCGCGTAACCCTCGGCGAAGGCGCGCCCGGCCTTGATTCCGACTTCGCCAGCTCCCTCCGCGCCGACGAGAATCACTGCTTCGCCGAGCGCGGCGCGCCTGTCCTCCGCCAGCGGCGGCGTCTTCACTTCGCTGTACTCCCAGCTGCCAGCAGCGAGGCCCGATGCGACGACTTCGACGCCGCGCTCGTCGATCTCGCCCGAGAACCAGGCGAGCGACGGGGCGCCGAGCTTGCGTGCCTGCCGGCCGGCGAGCATCGCGGCCCGGCGCAGGTTCGCGTTGCGGTCGGCGTTCTTTCCGAGCCCGACGAACAGGACGCGCTGCGGACCGCGCGGTCCGCCCACCAGGTGTAGCGACTCGTCTCGCCCCCCACGAAAGTCGCGCCGCGCCAATGTGCGCTGTAGCGCGCCGCCGAGCGCTTCATCGAGGCCTGACAGCTCAGTCGGCAGCGCCGCGTCAGGCCCGAGTCCGATCACGAGGAGCGGCGTGTCGTACGTGCTGGGGTCGGCGTGACGTGCGGAAAGTGAGAGCGGCATCGGGAGGAGAGTACGGTGGGCGGCGCGTTAGGCGCGCATGCCGGCGATGATCTGGTCGCCGAACCCCGACGTCGAGATTTCGGTGGCGCCGCTCATCTGACGTGCGAGGTCGTAGGTCACGCGCTTCGACTTGATCGCGTTCTCGAGCCCGCGCACGATCAGCTTTCCGGCCTCGTCCCAGCCCATGTACTCGAACATCATGACGCCGGAGAGGATGACGCTTCCAGGATTGATCTTGTCGAGACCCGCGTACTTTGGAGCGGTACCGTGCGTCGCCTCGAACACGGCAAGCCCGTCGCCGACGTTGCCACCCGGCGCGATGCCGAGGCCGCCCACCTGGGCGGCGGCGGCGTCGGACAGGTAGTCGCCGTTGAGGTTCGGCGTGGCAATCACGGAGTATTCGTCGGGGCGAAGCAGCAGCTGCTGGAACATGGCGTCGGCGATGACGTCCTTCACAATGAGGCCACCGGGCAGCTTGCACCACGGCCCCTTGTCGATCTCCTTCGCCGCGTACTTCGACTTGGCGAGCTCGTAACCCCAGTCCCTGAACGCGCCCTCGGTGAACTTCATGATGTTGCCCTTGTGCACCAGCGTGACCGACGAGCGCTTGTTCGCTGTCGCGTGCTGGAGGGCCATGTCGATCAGTCGCTTCGAGCCGAATTCGGACATCGGCTTGATGCCGATCGCCGATCCTTCGCGAATGTCCTTCTTGAATTCGCGCTTGATGTACTCGCGCAGCGCAGTTGCCTCGGGGCTTCCCGCCTTCCACTCGATGCCCGCGTAGACGTCTTCCGTGTTCTCACGAAAGATCGTGACGTTCACTTTCTCCGGCTCCTTCATCGGCGCGCCGACGCCCTCGAAGTAGCGAACCGGTCGAATGCACGCGTAGAGGTCGAGGACCTGGCGCAGCGTGACGTTGAGCGAGCGTATGCCGCCTCCGACGGGCGTCGTCAGTGGACCCTTGATCGAGACGCGGAACTCCTGGAACGCGTCGATCGTCTCCTGTGGCAGCCAGTCCTTGTATTGCGTGAACGACTTCTCGCCCGCGAAGACCTCCATCCAGGCAATCTTCCGCTCCTTTCCATACGCTTTCTCGACGGCGGCGTCGAAGACGCGCACCGACGCGCGCCAGATGTCCGGTCCCGTGCCGTCGCCCTCGATGAAGGGAATGATCGGGTTGCGCGGAACGACGAGCTTTCCATTGGCGAACTGGATTCGCTCACCAGCGGACGGGACCTTCGCGAACTTGTAGCTCGCCATGTTCTGGTGTCGGTCGGAAGTGCGGCCCGCTATTTCGCCACAGGCAATCCGAGCGCCGGGAAGCGCTCATACAGCGCGAGAAAGCTATCCGGCCCGCACAGGCCGGGCAAGCGACGACGTGCCTGTCAGTGCCCTGCGCCGCGCTCGATCCAGCGCTCGGTCGCGTCGAGCACGGCAAGCACCACCGCCGTCTCGAGACTGTCTTTCACCTCACAGCTTCCCGACAGGAAGGTCGTGTCGCGACCGGCGCGGCCGCTGACGACGACGAACGCGAACGCGCGACCGGTCGCCTCGACCGTGATGCACGATTCGAAGGCGAGCGTCACATTCTCCGCGAGCAGCAATCGAAGCGCGTTGATCGTCGCCGTCGCGGCGAGCTCGCCTCGCGCCCGCGAGGATTCCGCGCCGCTCGCCTCGCCGGAGTAGC
>Ga0307312_10001360_pt1 | contig 12485 bp, 6 predicted proteins | sample ER_DNA_202_FD_194489 | JGI IMG/M metagenome (GOLD analysis project Ga0307312, IMG submission 194489) | Bulk soil microbial communities from the East River watershed near Crested Butte, Colorado, United States - ER_DNA_202 | ecosystem: Environmental > Terrestrial > Soil > Floodplain | place: USA...
GAATCGAGTCCGGTCGAGGGTGTCGCATGAGTGAAACATCCAGGATGGCGCACCATCGCGCTCAAGCAACAACGCATCCGCGCGATATTGCGCCAGCAAGTCCGCAGCTTCTTCTCGCATTGCAAAAACGATTTTCGTCAGCGCATCCGCGTTCATGCACTCGGCAGCCGCCACGCTCACGCTGATTAGCTCACGCGCGGATCGATCATTGCGTCCATCAAGCAATGGGCTCACATACTGCCCCTTATACTTTCGACGTTCGAAATAAATTCCGGAGGTCGCCATGGAACGCTCGCGCAGTCGCACCGCTCCGGCAACGCGTGCCGGATCGGCAGGGTGGCGCACATGAACAAGGTGCGAAGCCGGTCCAAAACTTCGAAGATCACCGCCGGCGTTTACGATTCCAGCAGTAATGCCATTATCTTTCAAAGCTTTAACAGCACGATCGACCGCAAAACCTTTGGCGATCCCGCCAAGATCAACAACCAAGTGACGGCGGAAAAAGACCTCATAGTTACGGCGAAGGAAAATGTCTCGCGACGTCGCGGTTTGACTGAATTGATAACAACGACCAGGAAGATAACTCCACTTCGTCAGCAAAGGAGCGACGGTAATATCGAACGTGCCGTGACTCTCTTCGGCAAACCGCTTTGCTGCCTTCACGACCTGCCAGGTCCACGGATGCACGATCACACCTCTTGGAAAAGCGTCGCGATTCATACGCGAGACGTCACTTAGAGGGTCGTGAAAGCCCATTAAGCGATTCACTCGCCCAATCGCATCGAATCCAGCTTCGATTCCACGGGCGAGTAATCCTTCGTCGCGCCCGCGCCCGGTGATTTCCACAAATGTGCCCAGCAGCGGACGACACCGCCGCACTTCAATGTTTGAGCGCAATCTCATAAAATGCCAAAAGGCGTTTCACTCCGTCAGCGATGTGCCGGCAACTCAAAGTTGCGCCACTGATGTTTTTGATGTCGCTATCGAGTTTGAGCGTCGATTTGCTGGTTTTCCCGACAAATTGGGCACGCCATTTTTGATCTCGAATCTGGCCACCATAGGTCTCGCGATAGTCCATGATTTCAATCTGCTTGACCGATCCATCAGCGGTGAGTCCGGCCGCATAAGTGATGAATTCGTGTTTACCGACAACTTCATCGACGATGAACCAACCACCACCACTTACACGCCAGACCTGCTGCTCATCATGCAAGACGCGGACGCCGCTAGCCTGCTCAATAGCTTTACGTTGAACGCTGGTCAGCTTCATGGGCGCCGCTGTGAATGATTTGCCGGGAAAAATCGCGTGCTGCGCTTGCTCGACGGTAAGGTATTGGATGGCGAATGCGGAAGGGGCGATTAACGCGGAGGCTGGCAGCGCGATGAAAACAAATTCCGATTTCATTGCGCACTAAAAATTAAATCCTACTTTTAACCGAAACAATTGTCGCGTTTCCTCAGCGAAGGTTTGACCATCTGCCGGCTCGTCTACACCCTTGCCGTAAACCTGATGGTTCCAGGTGAGTGTGGCCCACCAGCGTTCCTGCGAGTAATGGATGCTCGGACCAGCATAAAAAACGCGGTGCTCGAAGTTATTCAGGTCGAAAAGCGGATATTCCCATCGGGTATGAATTTCCACGCCTGCATACCAGTTTGGAGCAAAGCGATAGGCCACCAGCTGCGCCTTCGAAAGAGAGTTCTCTCGGATATTGCTCGGCAGGCTGTTTGCCCCAGGCCCATTCCGCGCCAAGATCGACAGCGCAAATTAGCCGATCTTCCAGAAAGTCTTTTTGGAAAGCGATCTCGGGTTTGATGTAGCGTTCGTGTTGATCGAGCCCATCGACTTCATCATGCAATAAGTAACCAGCCTCCAATCGTAATGCGACGCCAATGGGATCCTTGAACGGGCTCAACAAGCGATATTTGGCAGAGCCTTCAAATCCGCCGAAGCGATAAGCGTTGGTGTTGTCCAATGCATCCCGGTCGCCATCGACCCCCTTGTTGTAGAAATAATGTTGGATGAGTGAAAGGCTCGCCTGGAATTGATCGGTCAATCCATATTCGGCTTCCGTTTCGAAATGAGTTCCGTAGTACGTGCCTTCGCTCTTTCCTTCGCCCAAAGTAACGAATTGATAAACCTCCCAACGGTGCGCGGGCAGCGTTTCCGCGCCGCGCACGAAACCGAACAGTTGCTCATCTCCGCGCACGATAGAAACACAACATAAGATCGCAGCGGTAAACGCTAATCTGATTTTCATCGCTACGATTTGTAACATCGCGCGATGAATCCCGCTGCCGGGCGCTTGCCAATTTTTGACGCTGGATTGCAGCGCAATTCAGGGCGCGCACAGCAACGCGCGCGCTAACTGCTCCTGGAATTCGCAAGTCTTTCCTACCGGACCTGGCAAGGAACTCAGCAGAGATCGATAAGGCAGACGAAGACAAATTCTGCTTTCACTCCGCGACTAAAAGTTGATCCCCACTCTGAAGCGCACGTAATATTTTTCGTGCTCATCACCAAAGATGTAGCCGTCGTACGCGGCAAACTCCTTGTTATCCTGACTGAACGCCTGTCCGATTGGTAACTGATGAAGGAATCCAAGGGTGGCCCACCACCGTTCGCCACCATAATGAATCGTCGGTCCCAAGAAGTAGGCGGAATGCTCATGGACAGTGGCATCGGCAAATTCGTGATGATTCCAAAATTCCAAACCTGCTGACCAATTGCGCACAAAGCGGTAAGAAAGTCCGGTGAACCACTCGAACATGCCATCGCGCTCGTAGCCGCCACCGTCCTCCTTCTCGAATTCGAGTTCGTAATTAACGTTCAACGCCCAAACGAGCCGGTCTTCGAGCCAGTTCTTTTGCAGCAGGATTTTCCATTCCAACTCCGTTTCCTGATCGCCGACCGACGGTTCGAAATAAAGCGCGAGACCAATTGGATCCTTGTAAGGACTCAGGAGCCGATAAATCCCTTCGAGTGAGACCGATTCAAAATGATAACTGTCGAACGGTGTCGCCGGGTTATGTCCGGCATGCACGTCTTCACCGCCGGTTTCGTAATGACCAGGCAAACGTTTGCCAGGATGCGCTGGATCTTCGGCTGGAACATCGTCGTTCGCATGGACGTAATGATGGTTGAGATAGATGGCGAGCTGGAAATTATCCGTCACTCCGTATTCGAACTCCTCACGAAAATCGATGACGCTATAGCCGCCATGCTCCTTTTCCCAGCGCGTGGTAACCCATTGTTCAAATTCGCCATGACCTTTTGGGGTAAGGTCGGTAGTGTAAGTCCACGAAAAGATCGCTTCGTGCGCTTGCACAGTGGGAACACCTAACAAGACTGCGGCCGCAAAAGTTAATCTGAAATTCATGCGACGATGAATAACATCCACCGATGAATGTTGCTGCCGGACGCTTGCCAATTTTTGACGCTGGATTGCAGCGCAATCCAAGGCGCGCATAGCAACGCGCCGCTAACTTGAATTTCGCGCGTCTTTCTCGACGTACCTGGCCAGCACCCAGCAGAGATCGGAAAGGCGATTTAGGTAGCGCAAAATCTCAACGTTGAATTTCACGTCGCTGGTGCTGAACGCAGCGATATGCCGCTCGGCGCGGCGGCACGTTGCGCGGGCAAAATCGAGAGCCGCGGAAACGCGCGTGCCCCCGGGAATCACCCAGTCCTTCGGATAAAGCGATTGGTCTTTCTCGAGATCGACAATGACGGCAGTGACCCGATCAACCATCGCTGGCGTCGTGATGTGAAAGCCATCTTTCGCGTAGCGCTCTCGATCGGCAGGCGCCGTTGCCAGTTCTCCCATGACAACGATCAGATCTTTTTGTGCAGCTAAGATTTCGTCGGAAATGAATTTGTCGGTTGCAACGGAGCGAGCCAAACCAAGCGCGGCAGTCAGCTCATCGACACAGCCGTAAGCATCGACGCGTGCATTGCTCTTCGGCACGCGATGGCCGTACATGAGAGACGTTTCGCCTTTATCGCCTGTTTTGGTGACGATCGACATCACGGAAATTGTAGGGCGTTTGATTCGCTCGCGCCAGCTCGCTCACCCGCTCGGGGCTTCCCGTCCATGTCGCTCGGCTCCCGCCGGCTCCATTCTGTGAAACGCCAATCGGTTAGATGGCGTCTGACACAGACGCCCCATAACAATGTCGCGCTTACCCGATGGCCGGCTGCGGCTCGGCTTCTTCCATTACCGGTGCGCCAATCGGCTCACCTTTTTCGACCAGCTTGATCTCGCGGTGCTCAGGGAAACCGGTGCCGGCGGGGATCAGGTGACCCATGATCACGTTTTCCTTGAAGCCGCGCAGTTTATCCACCTTACCCAGTGTAGCCGCCTCCGTAAGAACGCGAGTCGTATCCTGGAACGAGGCGGCGGAAATAAAGCTGTCCGTTTCGAGTGAAGCCTTCGTGATGCCGAGTAAGACGGGAACGGCTTCTGCCGGCTTGCCACCTTTCTCGACGACCTTCTTGTTTTCCTCTTCGAAGTCGAGTTTGTCGACCTGATCGCCCCAGAGCAACGACGTATCGCCAGGATCGGTAATCTTTACCTTGCGCAACATCTGGCGCACGATGATTTCGATGTGCTTGTCGTTGATCTCCACACCCTGTAGCCGATAAACCTCCTGGACTTCGTTGACCAGGTGCTCCTGCAAATCCTGCGGTCCGCAGACCTCGAGGATCTCGTGAGGTACGACAGGGCCTTCTGTAAGTTGCTGACCTTTCTTCACGAAGTCGCCCTTAAACACGATAATGTGTTTGGTAAGCGGGATCAGGTGTTCTTCCTCGGCTCCGGTGTCGGGATCCTTCAAAATCAGGCGTCGCTTTCCGCGAACAGTGCCGCCCATCTCAACCACGCCATCGATCTTGGCAATCTCAGCCGCGTCCTTCGGCCGGCGCGCTTCGAATAATTCGGCCACGCGCGGTAAACCTCCGGTGATGTCTTTGGTCTTTGCGACTTTCCGCGGCGTCTTTGCCAGCAATGCGCCACCTCGCACCTTTTGACCTTCTTCCACGATGACGTGAGCGCCGGCCGGGATGGAGTAACTCGCGAGCACTTCCTTCTTGTCATCCACGATAACAATTTGTGGGTGCAAATCTTCCTTGTGCTCAATGATAACGGTGCCCATCAGGCCCGTCGCCTCATCTACGTCGCGTTTGATCGTGACACCCGCGATCATGTCGCGGAACTCAATCTTGCCACCCTTGTCGGTGAGAATCGGCACGTTGTAGGGGTCCCATTGAACGAAGGTCTCGCCCTTTTTGACCTCGGCTCCGTCGCCTTTAGAGATCATTGAGCCGATAACAACGTTGTAGCGTTCGAGTTCGCGGCCTTCTGCGTTGTGCACGCTGATCGAACCGTTCTTGTTCAACGCGATCCAACTACCGTCGAGGGCTTGGACAGTCCGCAGATCATTGAAGCGCACCGTGCCGTCGTTCTTCGCCTTGATGATCGGTTGCTTGAAAGTCTGGCTGGCGGTGCCACCAATGTGGAAGGTGCGCATCGTCAATTGCGTTCCCGGCTCGCCAATTGATTGGGCCGCAATAATACCTACCGCTTCGCCAAGCTTGACGAACTGGCCTGTAGCCAAATTGCGCCCATAACACATCGCGCACACACCGCGGCCACACTCGCACGTAAGAACCGAACGAATCTTCAAGCTCTCCACGCCAACGCGCTGAAGGTCCGCAGCGATCTTTTCATCAATCAACTGGTTCGCTTTGACGATCTTTTTCTTCTTGTCGACTGGATCGGCGATGGTTTCGCAACTTACGCGTCCGATAATGCGCTGGCCGAGATCCACTACTTCCTCGTCGCCCTCGTAAATCGAGCGCACTACGATGCCGTTTACAGTACCGCAATCTGCTTCATTGATGATCACGTCCTGCGCAGCATCGACCAGTTTGCGCGTTAGATATCCGGAGTCGGCAGTCTTTAGCGCTGTATCCGCAAGACCTTTTCGAGCGCCGTGAGTAGAAATAAAGTATTCGAGCACGGTCAATCCCTCGCGGAAGTTCGATGTGATCGGCCGTTCGATGATTTCGCCCGAAGGTTTGGCCATCAGACCTCGCATGCCTGCAAGTTGACGAACCTGCTGGCGGTTACCACGTGAACCCGAATCGACCATCAAGAAAACAGGATTCAACTCCTTACGGCCATCGTTATGTTCCAGCGTGCGGAACATGGCACTGGAGATTTCATCACCGGCGTGTGTCCAGATATCGATGATCTTGTTGTAGCGCTCGCCATCGGTGATGATGCCCTTGCGATATTGCTGCTCAACCTGTCGAATCTGCTTATAAGCGTTTTCCAGCTCTGTCTCTTTCTCTTTCGGAATGATCATGTCCGAAATTCCAATGGAGATGCCAGCTTTTGTGGCCTCGGCAAAACCGAGCTCTTTTAATTTGTCCAACGTCGCGACGGTCTCTGCTGGACCTGCGATTTGATAACAACGCCAGATGATGTCGCTAAGTTGCTTTTTGCCACCTGGCCTGTTGAAAAATCCAAGCTGCTTGGGCCAAATCTCATTGAAAATGACACGACCTGCAGTGGTTTCGATCGTTCTGGCCTCTGCGTTTCCGTAGATTGTTTGCTTACCGAAATCCGGGTTCTTAATCCGGATGCGGTCGTGCGTGTGAATGCTTCTCTCCGCCATCGCAAATTCCACTTCGGCTGCATCGGCGAAGAGTGAGAGCCGCTGGCCATCCTTGCTCGCACCGCGCGGGTTTTGGGTGAGATAGTAACACCCGAGCGTGATGTCCTGAGAAGGCGTGGTAATCGGCTTTCCGCTGGAAGGAGAAAAAATGTTATTCGGCGCTAGCATCAGCATGCGCGCTTCCATTTGGGCTTCCACCGAGAGCGGCACATGTACCGCCATCTGGTCGCCGTCGAAGTCCGCATTATAAGCTGTGCAAACCAGCGGATGAATGCGAATGGCTTCGCCCTCGATCAATTGGGGTTCAAAAGCCTGAATGGACAATCGATGCAGAGTTGGCGCACGATTGAGCAGCACCGGATGACCCTTCGTCACTTCATCGAGAATGTCCCAGACCTCCGGTGTCTGACGCTCGATCATCTTTTTCGCGCTGCGCACGGTGTGCACGTAGCCGAGGTCTTTCAGCCGGCGAATGATGAACGGCTCGAAAAGCACAAGCGCCATCTTTTTCGGCAACCCGCATTGATGCAGCTTCAGCTCCGGACCGATTACAATTACAGAGCGGCCCGAGTAATCGACGCGTTTGCCAAGCAGATTTTGACGGAAACGTCCCCCCTTGCCTTTGAGCATGTCGCTCAGTGACTTGAGAGGCCGATTGCCGGCGCCAGTTACAGCGCGGCCATGTCTGCCATTGTCGAACAATGCGTCCACCGCTTCCTGCAACATTCGCTTTTCATTGCGAATGATGACGTCCGGCGTCTTGAGCATGAGCAGGTTTTTCAGCCGGTTGTTACGGTTAATAACCCGGCGATAAAGATCGTTCAGGTCCGACGTCGCGAAACGTCCGCCTTCGAGAGGAACCAGAGGCCGTAAATCCGGCGGAATAACCGGCAATACATCCAGAATCATCCATTCGGGACGCGCGTGCGAATTTTGGAAGCCTTGGATCAGTTTGAGACGCTTCGCCAGTTTCTTCCGAATCTGTTTGCTCTTGGTCGCGGCCATTGCCTTCTCAAGCTCCTTGTTGAGCTTGTTGAGATCGATCTCGGCCAGAAGTTTTCTGATTGCGTCCGCGCCCATGCCCGCAACGAAATCCTCCCCGTATTGCTCCTGCGCCTCGCGGTATTCGACTTCGTTCAGCAGTTGCGTCTTCTGCAACGGCGTCTTGCCCGGATCGATGACGATGTAGTCCTCGTAATAAATGATGCGCTCGAGCTGGCGTGCGCTCATATCAAGCATGAGCCCGATACGGGAGGGCATGCATTTGTAGAACCAGATGTGCGAGACAGGCACAGCCAATTCGATGTGCCCCATCCGTTCGCGACGGACGCGAGCCAGCGTAACTTCCACGCCGCACCGATCGCAGATGACGCCCTTATGTTTGATGCGCTTATATTTTCCGCATGAGCATTCCCAGTCGCGCGTAGGACCAAAAATGCGCTCACAGAAAAGGCCCCCCTTCTCCGGTTTAAAGGTGCGGTAATTGATTGTCTCGGGATTTTTGACTTCGCCTTTGCTCCACGAGCGCATCGTGTCACTCGACGCGACGCCAATCGCGACTTGATCAAAACCCACGGGGCGTTCTTCGCCCACTAACTCACGCCAGGAATGTTCGTTCATGTTTTTTCCAAATGATTTACAACTTAAAAATTACGCGACGCTCTCCAGAAAGGTAGGTGCCTGGCCGCCGACCTTCACATCGAGGCCCAGGCTCTGCATTTCTTTGATCAGAACGTTGAAAGATTCAGGTGTACCCGCTTCAAGCGAGTTATCGCCCTTGACAATCGACTCATAAATCCGGGTCCGCCCCTGCACGTCATCGGATTTAACGGTGAGCAGTTCCTGCAAAGTATAGGCAGCTCCGTACGCTTCCAGCGCCCACACTTCCATTTCACCAAAACGCTGGCCGCCGTATTGCGCCTTACCGCCGAGCGGCTGTTGAGTGACAAGCGAATAGGGTCCAACCGCACGCGCGTGAATCTTGTCAGCCACCAGGTGCCCTAGCTTCATCATATAGATGTAGCCCACGACAACTTCCTGATCGAAAGGATCGCCGGTGCGTCCGTCGAAAAGCTTTGCCTTACCGCTTTCCTGCACCCAGGTGAATCCCTCCTTCTTCCGAGCGTCATGCAAATACTCGCGAATCTGTTTTTCCTTGATTCCGTCGAACACCGGAGTCGCGACTTTGAATCCCAGTGCCTTCGCGGCAACCCCAAGGTGTGTTTCGAGAACTTGTCCCACGTTCATGCGGCTCGGCACGCCCAAGGGGTTAAGCACAATTTCAACGGGGGTTCCATCTGCCAGGAAAGGCATGTCTTCTTCAGGCACGATGCGGGCGACAACGCCTTTATTTCCGTGGCGACCGGCCATCTTATCGCCCACGCTCAGTTTGCGCTTGCTTGCGATGTAAACCTTGACCTGCTTGATGATTCCCGGGTCGATATCGTCACCGCTTTCCACCCGGTCCATTGCGCGATCGCGTTCGAGTTCGAGTTCCGCGAACTTGTGCTCGTAAGCGCCAATGATTTCGCGGATCTTATTGCGAATCGGACTCGGATCGATCTCAATGTGATCGTGCGACATCGCCAGCTTTCGCAAGAGCGTTTTGGTGATCTTGCGATTGGCTGGAATGATGATCTCACCGTTCTTGGCGTTTACGACATCCAGAGGAACTTTTTCGCCGAGCAAAACGTTTGAAAGCGAATCCGTCAATTGCTCGATCAGCCCGTCTTTCTTGCGCTTATGTTCTTCGCTAATGGTTTTGAGTTGTCGTCTGGTTTCCGCCGGAGTCAGTTTTTCGCGCGAAACCTCGCGACGGGACGAGACCTTTACGTCCATCACAATTCCGTAAGTCCCTGAGGGAACGGTAAGCGACGTGTCCTTTACGTCCGCTGCTTTCTCGCCAAAAATTGCACGCAACAGGCGCTCTTCCGGCGCCAATTCGGTTTCACTCTTCGGCGTAATCTTGCCAACTAGAATGTCGCCCGGCTTCACTTCCGCGCCTACCCGCACAACCCCATCGGGCCCCAGGTTGCGCAGAGCTTCTTCGCTGACGTTGGGAATGTCGCGCGTGATTTCTTCCGGTCCGAGTTTAGTGTCGCGCGCACCGATCTCGAATTCATCGATGTGGATGGATGTATAGATATCCTCTTTGACCACTTTCTCCGAGATCATGATAGCATCTTCGAAGTTGTACCCATTCCAAGGCATGAACGCGACGAGCACATTGCGTCCCAGAGCCAGCTCGCCGTGATCGGTGTTCGGACCATCGGCGATGACTTGACCGCGTTTCACGTGCTGACCTTTGCGTACAATCGGTTTCTGGTTGACGCACGTGCCGGCGTTTGACCGCATAAATTTGCGGAGCTCATAAACGTGAATCCCAGCGTCCGGATCGGTCTTGAGCTTCTTCTTGCTCTCGGGAAGATGACCATCTTTGGTGACAACGATTTGGTCTGCCGTAACCGAAGCGACCTTGCCGCTCTCGGCTGCCAGAACAACCGCGTGAGAATCTCGCGCCACTTTCTCTTCCAGGCCCGTGCCCACCAGCGGCGTCTCGGAAACGACGAGAGGGACGCCCTGGCGTTGCATGTTGGAGCCCATCAGCGCCCGGTTTGCGTCGTCGTGTTCGAGGAACGGAATAAGGCCCGCCGCCACCGATACAAGCTGTTTCGGCGAGACGTCCATGTAATTCACCTTGGAGGGATCGACTTCCAGAAAGTCGCCGCGGTAGCGCACAGATACTTTTTCACCTGTGAAATGTCCGCGTCCGTCAATAGGCGCATTGGCTTGCGCAACGAGAAAATTCTCCTCGCGATCAGCAGTAAGATATTCGATCTGGTCCGTCACGCGGCCCTTTTCTACTTTGCGATAGGGCGTCTCGATGAAGCCGAACTCGTTAATGCGGGCGAAAGTGCTCATCGAGCTAATAAGGCCGATGTTAGGGCCTTCCGGCGTCTCAATGGGACAAATGCGTCCGTAATGAGACGGATGAACGTCGCGCACCTCGAACCCGGCACGCTCCCGGCTGAGACCACCTGGGCCAAGAGCTGACAAACGGCGTTTGTGCGTTAGTTCTGCGAGCGGATTCGTTTGATCCATGAACTGCGACAGTTGTGACCGGCCAAAGAAATCGCGGATAACCGCACTGAGCGCCTTTGGATTGATCAGTTTCTGGGGCGTCATGCCGTCCACATTGATGTCGAACAGAGTCATGCGCTCCTTGACCAGACGCTCCGTGCGAGCAAGACCGACACGACATTGGTTTGCCAGTAATTCACCAACGGTGCGCACACGTCGGCTGCCCAGATGATCAATATCGTCGAGAGTGCCTTCGCCCCGTCGCAGATTGATCAGGTATTTGATCGCAGCGATAAAATCTTTGTCCGTTAGAATCCGCTCGGTCGGTTCAACGTTAATCCCGAGCTTTTGATTAATCTTGTAACGGCCGACACGCCCGAGGTCGTATTTCTTCGGATCGAAAAAGAGTCTTTTTAGCAAAGCACGCGCATTGGCCACAGTTGGCGGATCCCCGGGGCGAAGACGCCGATAAATGTCCTTGAGCGCTTCTTCCTGGTCGTGCGCCGGGTCTTTTCGAAGCGCCTTCACGATGGTGTCATCGTTCGAGATGTCGATCACTTTCACCTCGTGAACTTTGAGCGCCATGATCTGGCGAACGGTCGCCAGAGTAAGCGGTTCGAAAGCACGGGCCACCGTCACCTCGCCGTCGCGGATCTCCGCAGTCAGCACCTTGGTGGCCAGCTTCTCTTCATCCAGTTTCTCGCTCAACTTCAGGGTCTCGATGTTATAAAAGAGTTTGATGACCTCTTCGTCTGAGCCGTAGCCGAGGGCGCGCAGGAATGTGGTGGCAAGAAACTTCCGGCGGCGCTTGCGTCGATCGAGATAAATGTAAAGAAGATCAGCCGTATCAAATTGGACCTCAATCCATGATCCCCTGTCCGGAATGATCCGGAAACTGTAGAGGACTTTGCCGTTTACGTGGATGGTAGATTCAAAGGCGATCCCAGGGGAGCGATGCAACTGGCTTACCACCACGCGCTCCGCGCCGTTAATGACGAAGGTTCCCTGCGGCGTCATTAGCGGGATTTCACCCATGTAAACTTTCTCTTCCTTCGTGCCTTTTTCTTCGCGCAATTGGAACGTCACATGCAAGGGCGCACTGTAGGTCTGTCCTTCGCGCTGCGCCTCCAACGCACTTAATTTGGGCTCGCCAATTTCATAATGACTGAAATCGAGCACTGCTTTCTCGTCATAGCTCTCGATTGGAAAGACCTCTTTAAAAACAGCCTGGAGTCCCTGATTTTTCCGCTTTGAAAAAGGGACGTCTTTCTGAAGGAAATCAACGTACGAGTTTGCCTGAACCTCAATTAGATTCGGCGGTTCGATCCCTTCTTTGATGCTTCCAAAGTAAATACGTTCCGACATAATCACTAGCCAAGAGTTAGCCTCGCAACGTCCACACCCCAACCGTGGACGAAACGGGCAAGATTTTTTTAGGGGCTCAGCAACGAGCGAAGAGCACAAAAATGCATCCAAAACAGCGGCTTGTCAAATTCACCACCGTCTTGCTGCTTTTCTTTGGGGCTTTGCCGTTGAGCGCCGGGTTAAAAATAAGTTCTGCCTGCCTCTAACCAGAATACCACAGTAGCCTGAAATTTCCGCTCCGCAAGGAAAATCTGCGGCGGACGGTCTACAGACTCATCCGCCTCAATTATTGATAGGAACCAAACAATCCCGACTTAGCGAGTTGTTGGCACTATTTAATTTCAACCTTCGCACCGGCGGCC
>Ga0307312_10001362_pt1 | contig 12474 bp, 5 predicted proteins | sample ER_DNA_202_FD_194489 | JGI IMG/M metagenome (GOLD analysis project Ga0307312, IMG submission 194489) | Bulk soil microbial communities from the East River watershed near Crested Butte, Colorado, United States - ER_DNA_202 | ecosystem: Environmental > Terrestrial > Soil > Floodplain | place: USA...
CGGCGTGATCGAGCCGGGCTTGGCGAGCACCTGGCCGCGCTCGACCTCCTCACGCTTCGTTCCACGCAGGAGTGCGCCGGCGTTGTCGCCTGCCTGGGCGAAGTCGAGCGTCTTGTTGAACATCTCGAGACCCGTGACGACGGTCTTTTCCGTCTTCTCGTGGATTCCGACGATCTCGATCTCGTCTCCCGACTTGATCTGGCCCTGCTCGATCCGGCCGGTGACGACGGTGCCGCGCCCGGTGATCGTGAAGACGTCCTCGATCGGCATGAGGAACGGCTTGTCGACGTCGCGCTCCGGCTCCGGAATGTAGGAGTCGACAGCCTCCATGAGCTCGAGGATCTGCTTGACCGACTCCTCGTCGCCCTCGAGCGCCTTCAACGCCGAGACCTTGACGACGGGGATGTCGTCGCCCGGGAACTCGTACTTGGAGAGGAGCTCGCGCACCTCCATCTCGACGAGCTCGAGCAGCTCGGGGTCGTCGACCATGTCGGCCTTGTTCAGGGCGACCACGATCGAGGGAACCTCGACCTGGCGCGCGAGCAGGATGTGCTCGCGTGTCTGCGGCATCGGGCCGTCAGCAGCCGAGACGACGAGGATCGCGCCGTCCATCTGGGCGGCGCCCGTGATCATGTTCTTGATGTAGTCGGCGTGCCCGGGGCAGTCGACGTGGGCGTAGTGGCGGTTCTCCGTCTCGTACTCGACGTGGGACGTGTTGATCGTGATCCCGCGCGCCTTCTCCTCCGGCGCGTTGTCGATCGACTCGAACGACCGCGCGTTCGTGTTCGTGCCCTGCTCGGACAGCACCTTGGTGATTGCCGCGGTGAGCGTCGTCTTGCCATGGTCGATGTGACCGATGGTGCCCACGTTGAGATGGGGCTTCGTGCGCTCGAACTTCTGCTTTGCCATTCGTCTCCTCCGGTTTCTCTACGAGCCCTGCGCCGCGGACACAACCTCGCCCGCGATTGACTGCGGCGCCTCTTCGTAACGGTCGAACTGCATCGTGAAAGTGGCGCGACCCTGCGTTGTGGAACGCAGATCGGTCGCATACCCGAACATCGTGGCAAGCGGGACGCGGGCGCGAATCGCTTGCGCATTGCCGCGGGGCTCGAGTCCTTCGACCCGGCCGCGGCGAGAGTTGAGGTCTCCCATGACGTCGCCGAGGTACTCCTCCGGAGTCACGACCTCGACCGCCATGATCGGCTCGAGCAGCTTCGGCTTCGCCCTCTGCATCGCGTTCTTGAACGCCATCGAGCCGGCGATCTTGAATGCCATTTCGCTCGAGTCGACGTCGTGATACGAGCCGTCGACGAGCTCGACGCGGATGTCGACGACCGGGTAGCCCGCGAGCACGCCCGACTCCATCGCCTCCTGGATCCCCATATCCACGGACGAGATGTACTCCCGCGGAATCTTGCCACCGACGATCTTGTCAACGAACTCGTAGCCATCGCCCGGCCCGGTGGGCTCCATGTTGATGACGGCGTGGCCGTACTGACCTCGTCCTCCGGTCTGGCGCACGAAGCGACCCTCGACCTTCTGGACGGGCTGGCCGATCGTCTCGCGGTATGCGACCTGCGGCCGGCCCACGTTCGCGTTGACGTTGAACTCGCGCATGAGACGGTCGACGATGATCTCGAGGTGGAGCTCGCCCATGCCGGCGATGATCGTCTGGCCGGTCTCCTCGTCTGTGCGGACGCGGAAGGTGGGGTCCTCCTCCGAGAGGCGGCCGAGCGCCTGCGCGAGCTTGTCCTGGTCGGCCTTCGTCTTCGGCTCGATGGCAACGGAGATGACCGGGTCGGGAAAGATCATCGACTCGAGGCGAATCGGAGCCGTCTCGGTCGCGAGCGTGTCACCGGTGGTGGTCGCCTTCAGCCCCACGGCGGCGACGATCTCGCCCGCGCCGATCTCCTCGCGCTCCTCGCGGTGGTTCGCGTGCATCTGGAGGAGACGGCCGATGCGCTCGCTCTTGCCGGTCGTCACGTTGAGGACGCGGTCGCCGGTCTTCACCTTTCCGGAATAGACGCGGAAGTACGTCAGCTTGCCGACATACGGGTCGCTCATCACCTTGAAGGCGAGCGCCGAGAACGGCTCGTCCTCGGAGGGACGGCGCGAGAGCTCGTGCTCCGTGCGCGGGTCGATCCCGTGCACCGGCGGAACGTCGAGCGGGCTCGGAAGGTAGTCGACGACGGCGTCGAGAAGGGGCTGCACGCCCTTGTTCTTGAAGGCAGAGCCGCAGAGCACGGGTGTGACCGTGATCGCGAGGGAGGCTTTGCGCAGGGCGCGCTTGATCATCTCGGGGGTCACCGACGCCTCGTCGGTGAGATAGGTCTCGAGCAGCTCCTCGTCGTGCTCGGCTACCGCGTCGATCAGCTGGTGGTGATAGGCCTCGGCCTGCTCGCGGAGCTCGTTCGGAATCTCGATCGTCTTCGGCTCCATGCCGAGCGCGTCCTCCCACACGACGCCCTGCATCTCGATCACGTCGACGACGCCCCGGAAATGCTCCTCCTGCCCGATGGGCAGCTGGATCGGCACCGGATGGGCGCCGAGGCGGTCGATCATCGACTGGACCGCGGCGAAGAAATCCGCGCCGACGCGGTCCATTTTGTTGATGAACGCGATGCGGGGAACCCTGTAGCCGTCGGCCTGGCGCCAAACCGTCTCTGACTGCGGCTCCACGCCTGCGACCGAGTCGAACACGGCGATGGCGCCGTCGAGCACGCGCAGGCTCCGTTCGACCTCGACCGTAAAGTCCACGTGCCCGGGCGTATCGATGATGTTGATACGAAAATCGCGCCAGAACGCCGTCGTGGCCGCAGAGGTGATCGTGATGCCGCGCTCCTGCTCCTGCGCCATCCAGTCCATGACCGCCGCGCCCTCGTGCACCTCGCCCATCTTGTGGGTGCGGCCCGTGTAATAGAGGATCCGCTCGGTCGTCGTCGTCTTGCCCGCGTCGATGTGGGCCATGATCCCGATGTTGCGGACGCGGTCGAGAGCGATCTTCTTGCCGGCTGTCGTGGTCGCATTCATGGCTACCACCTGTAGTGAGCGAAGGCCTTGTTGGCCTGCGCCATCCGGTAGAGGTCGTCCTTGCGCTTGAAAGCGCCGCCCTGCTGGTTCAGCGCGTCGAGAATCTCGTTCGCGAGCTTCTCCTCCATGTGCTTCTCGCGCCGTTCGCGCGCGTAGGAGACGAGCCAGCGCACGGCGAGCGTGCGGGCACGGCGCTGCGGAACCTCGACGGGAACCTGGTAGTTGGCGCCGCCCACGCGGCGCGAGCGCACCTCGAGGACGGGGGTCACGGTCTTGACCGCCTGCTCGAGAATCTCGACGGGCGGCTTGCCCGTCTTCTCCCCGACCATGTCGAGTGCGCGGTAGACGATCTGCTCCGCGTTGGACTTCTTCCCGCGGGACATGACCTTGTTGATCACCTGGGCTACGAGCTTCGAGCTGTACACCGGATCTGGCTCGGGCTCGCGCACCTGAATCTCTGCGCGTCTAGGCACTACGAACCTCTTTTCGCTCCGTACTTGGAGCGTCCCTGCCTGCGATCGGAAACCCCCGCGGAGTCGAGTGCGGCGCGGATGACCTTGTAGCGGAAGCCCGGCATGTCCTTGACACGACCGCCCCGGATGAGCACGACGGAGTGCTCCTGGAGGTTGTGGCCCTCGCCGGGAATGTAGGCGCCGACTTCCATTCCGTTCGTCAGACGGACACGGGCGACCTTGCGGAGCGCCGAGTTCGGCTTCTTCGGAGTGGCCGTATACACGCGCGTGCAAACCCCCCGTTTCTGCGGGGCGCCACGGAGGGCGGGCGTCTTCGTCTTCGATTTCGGGGCCTGGCGGCCCTTCCGCACGAGCTGATTCACCGTCGGCAACGCGTGTTTCCTTCTCTCGATAGGGGTTAGACGCAACAAAGGCCGGCGTGGGCGGTGCCCAGGCCGAACCCGGAGGCCATGGTAGCAGTAACCGCGCGCGCGCCGCCAAGCGTAGCCAGGCGCTTTTGTGGGGATTATTGTCAGTGGCGTGGCCGCCTTTCGGCGGTGGCCGGGACGAAAAAAGAACCTTTGCCTCTCAGTGCAGACAGCATCACCTGGATCGCCGTCGGGCTGGCCGTCGGCGCGGCGATTCTTGCGCTCATTTTCTCCCTCGTCGTCCTCCTGACGGTGCGCCGCCGACCGGCTTCGCGAGCCCGGTCGACGGAACCCCGGGATTCGGACCTCAACCGCGCGCTCGCAGAGGCCCGGGAGGAGACTCGTCGCGCGCGCGAGCTGGGAGAGATAACGGCGAGCGTGGACCTCGACGGCGTCCTCTCCCGCACGCTCGGGACGGCGACAAGGTTGCCGGGTGTAGACGCAGCCCTGATCCTTCTGCCAGAGGGCGACGGGACAGGCGACGCGGGGCCACTCGTCGCAACGACGGGGATGTCGGCCGACGAGGCGGTCCGCCAACCGTCCGGAGGACCCCCCGACGGACAGACCGCTCGCGCCGTGCGCATCGCCTACAGCTATACGCGCGAGGAGACCGAGGAGGACGGGGAGCTCATTCGAGGCGGCGTGTCCGTCCCGCTCCGGGACGATGAAGGCGAGGCGATCGGCACGGTGGCCGTGTTCTGGCGCGCACGGGAGCGAGACGCAACGGACGAGGAGCTCGCGCTGCTCGAGGAGCTCGCGGCGCGTGCCGGCCCCGCGATTGAAAACGCGCGCCGGTTCCGCGAAGCACGGCAGCTCGCGGACCTCGATGCGTTGACGAACCTCCACAACCGCCGCTATTTCCACGAGACGTTAGCGCGGGAATGCGCCCGCGCCCACCGGTACGAGCGGCGCCTGGCGCTCGTGGTCTTCGACATCGACGACTTCAAGGCGATCAACGACCGGATCGGCCATCTCGCCGGCGATGCGGTGCTCGCCGCCGTTGCGGAACGTCTCCAGTCGGTCGTGCGAAGCGCGGACGTTGCCTGTCGCGTGGGGGGCGACGAGTTCGCAGTGATCTTGCCCGAATCGGCGATGGGCGACGCCGAACAGCTCTACAAGCGCGTCCAGTTCGCGGTCGGCTCGCGGCCACTAGGGCCATTCGAGCGGATCCACCTCTCTGCCGGAATCGGGGAGCTACGGTCCGAGGACGACGCGAAAACGCTCTTCGAGCGGGCCGACGAGGCTCTCTATCGCGCCAAGGAGGAAGGGAAGGGTCGTTTCAGCGCTGCAAACGGGCTCGGGTAGCAAAAGCGCGCTTTTCCAGGCGTTTTGGCCCTTTCGGACCACCCGAATTCCTCCCCACCTGCCTGTGGAACCTGTGGATAACTTGTTCGGGCCTCGTAAACTGGACTCGCCCCCAGGAGGGGCACCGCATGGCGAGTCGGCGCGTACTCTAGCGGCCCCCCAAACCCGGGCATCCCTCGATCGAGGGATGCCTCAAGCGTTTTTCGCAAAGAGCTAGAAAAACGAGGGCGGCCGTTGGGCCGCCCTCGGTACAGGTCTGTTCGTGCTTCTCTAGCCCTCTTCGTCGAGCGGCGAATCGACCTCGGGGATCTCCTCGGCCTCCATCGAGTCCCGCGGCGTGCCCTCGCCGTTCGTTTCCGGCTCGCCGCCGAAGGTCATCCCGAGCATGCCGAGGTCCGGCTCGCCGTCGGAGCCGATCTCTTCGAGCGCAGCGAGTAGCTGCTCCTCGGTCGGAGGCCGGCGGTAAGCCTCGGGCGGAACCTTCTCGCTCGGTGCGATCTCGATCCCGCGGTACTTCTTGAGTCCGGTCGCAGCGGGGATCAGCTTGCCGATGATGACGTTCTCCTTGAGGCCGAGCAGGCGGTCGACCTTGCCCTCGATCGACGCGTCGGTCAGCACCTTCGTCGTCTCCTGGAAGGAGGCGGCCGAAAGGAAGGACTCGGTTGCAAGCGACGCCTTCGTGATCCCGAGGATCAGTGGCTCGTAGGTCGCCTGCTCCTTCTTCGCCTTCTTGATCCGGGCGTTCTCCTGTAGGACCCTCACACGATCGACGAGCTGGCCCGGCAGCAGGTCGGTATCGCCGGCATTGTCGACGCGCACCTTCTTCAGCATCTGCCGCACGATCAGCTCGATGTGCTTGTCGTGGATGTCGACGCCCTGCGACTTGTAGACGTTCTGGACCTCGCCCACGAGGTAGACCTCGGTGGGAGTCGAGCCCCTGCCCGCCTTGGAATGCAGCGCCAGGACCTCCGCCGGCGAGAGCGAGCCCTCATGCAGCGGGTCGCCCGGCTCCACGACGTCGCCGTTCGCGACGAGCAGCCTCGTCCGACGGGGAAGCTGGTACTCCTTCGGACCCAGCGGCTCTCCGTCCTCGTCGGTTCCGGAAGGATGGATCGTCACCTTCGGCCCGCGGTCGGTGTCCTCGATCTCGACGCGCCCGCCGACCTCGGCCAGCTTGGCCGCGCCCTTCGGGTTGCGCGCCTCGAAGATCTCGACGACGCGCGGGAGACCGTGGGTGATATCCGCGCCGGCGACGCCGCCCGTGTGGAACGTCCGCATCGTCAGCTGCGTGCCCGGCTCACCGATCGACTGCGCGGCGATGATCCCCACCGCGTCGCCGATCTCGCACATCTCTCCGGTGGCGAGGAAGGTCCCATAGCAGACCCGGCAAACGCCGACCTCGCTCTTGCATTTGAGCACCGAGCGGACCGGCACGACGAACTCGTCGCCGGCCTCCTCGAGCTCCTCGTGGAGCTGCCGGAGCCTCGGAACCGTGATCTCGGCGCCCTTCTCGAGCAGCACGGTCTTCCCCGGCTTGCCCGAGGCCAGTGGCTTGTGCACGTCAGTTGCGAGCACGCGCCCGGCCAGCGAACGGTTGAGACCGTCCAGAGTGATCAGTGGGAGCTCGACGAACTCGTCGCTGCCGCAGTCTTCCTCACGGATGATCACGTCCTGAGAGACGTCGACGAGGCGACGCGTCAGATAGCCCGAGTCGGCCGTGCGAAGCGCCGTGTCGGCGAGGCCCTTGCGCGCCCCGTGCGTCGAGATGAAGTATTCGAGCACTGACAGGCCTTCCATGAAGTTGGCCTTGACCGGACGCGGGATGATCTCGCCCTTCGGATTCGCCATGAGGCCGCGCATTCCGGCGAGCTGACGGATCTGCTTGAACGATCCGCGCGCTCCGGAGTTGGCCATCATGTAGATCGGGTTCGTCTTGTAGAGGGTCTTCTCCATGGCCTCGGCCACGGTGTCCGTCGCCTCCGTCCAGACCTCGACGATCGAGTCGTGGCGCTCCTCCTCGGTGATCAGGCCGCGCTCGTACTGCTGCTCGAGCCTCTGAACGCGTTCCTCGTACTCCTGGAGGATCTGCTCCTTGTTCTCCGGGATGATGATGTCGTTCTTCGAAATCGTGATCCCGGCCTGTGTGGCGTAGTGGAAGCCCAGGTCCTTGATGGTGTCGAGAACAGTCGAGATCGTCGAGGCGCCGTGGTCGTCGACCAGGCTGGTGACGAAGTCGTTCATCTCCTTCTTGCCGAGCGTCACGTTGATGAAGCTGACGCGGCTCCGGTCGAGCTCGTCGCCCAGCGCGCTCTCGAGAGCGCGTTCGACTTCCTCGTTGAAGACGACGCGGCCGGTGGTGGTCAGAATGATTTCCCCGTTCTTGCGGTACTCGATCGGGTCCTGGAGGCCGACCTGCTTCGAGTCGAGCGCCCGGATGATGTCGTCCTCCGAGGCAAAGCGCTTCGGCCGCGGATCCATGTCCTCGGCCTTCGCGTCCGTCAGATCGGTGCCGCAGTACGTCAGGTAGTAGCCGCCGAGGACCATGTCCTGGGTCGGCGTCGCGAGCGGCTTCCCGTGCGCCGGCGAAAGCACGTTGTTCGCCGAGAGCATGAGGATGCGGGCCTCGGCCTGCGCCTCAGCCGAGAGGGGCAGGTGCACAGCCATCTGGTCGCCGTCGAAGTCGGCGTTGAACGCGTGACAGACGAGCGGGTGGATCTGAATCGCCTTGCCTTCGACGAGCACGGGCTCGAAAGCCTGGATGCCGAGGCGATGGAGCGTCGGAGCTCGGTTCAGGAGCACCGGATGCTCTGCGATGACCTCTTCGAGGACGTCCCAGACCTCTGCGGTCATCGAGTCGACGTACTTCTTCGCCGCCTTGATGTTCTGGACGGACTTCCGCTCGACGAGCCGGCTCATGATGAACGGCTTGAAGAGCTCGAGCGCCATCAGCTTCGGCAGTCCGCACTGGTGCAGCTTCAACGTCGGGCCCGAAACGATGACCGACCGGCCCGAGTAGTCCACGCGCTTGCCGAGGAGGTTCTGGCGGAAGCGGCCCTGCTTGCCCTTCAGCATGTCGGAGAGCGACTTGAGCGCCCTGTTGCCCGGGCCGGTGACGGCGCGGCCGCGGCGGCCGTTGTCGAAGAGCGCGTCGACGGCTTCCTGCAGCATGCGCTTCTCGTTGTTGACGATGATCTCCGGCGCGCCCAGATCGAGCAGCCGCTTGAGGCGGTTGTTCCGGTTGATGACGCGGCGGTAGAGGTCGTTCAGGTCGCTCGTGGCGAAACGGCCACCGTCGAGCTGCACCATCGGGCGCAACTCCGGCGGGATGACCGGGATCGCCTCGAGAACCATCCATTCGGGTCGGTTCTCGGACGTGATGAACGCGTTGACGACCTTCAGCCGCTTGATCGCGCGGCTCTGCTTCTGGCCCTTGGAGGTGCGGATGGTCTCGCGCAGAGACTTCGCCTCTGCAACGAGGTCCAGGTCGCGCAGGAGGTCGCGGATTGCCTCCGCGCCCATGCCGCCCTTGAAGTACACGCCGAATCCGTAGGCCGAGCCGAAGCGGTCCTTCAGCTCACGGAAGAGCATCTCGTCGTTGACGATCATCTTCGGCTCGAGATCGGTGAAGAGCTGCCAGGTCTGCTCGAGCCGGTTGACGGCGTCGACGGCGGCCTCGCGCGCGTCTTCGCGGCGTGACTCGATGTCGAGGTACATCTCGCGCACCTTGAGCGACCACTGGATGATCGCGTCCAGGTCCTCCTTCTGCATACGACCCTCGGTCTTCAGACAGAGGTCGTTGGCGAGCTCGCGGATCGCCTCGGCCGACTCCCCCGGAGGAATCGTCTCGAGCAGCTCGAGCAGGAGTCCGCCACCGAGCTCGCGGGCCTTGGCGAGGTTCTTCCGGTCGACGCTCTCGACGAGCGCCGCGTCGTCGCCTTCCAGCTCGCCGTCGCCGAGGAGTGCGTCGCGCACCTTCTTGATGTGCTTCGTGACCGCGCCCTTCTTCGAACCGGTCGCCTTGTCGGCCTCCTTGAAGAGCGGAGCCATTGCCTCGTTGATCTGCGTCGCGGCGTTGGCGACCTGGTCGAGCTCTCGGCTCGAAAGCTGGCGGTCCTCACGGATGGCGGACTGCCGAACGAGCTCGCGAATCTTCTTCGAGTCCTCGGTCGTGATCTTCTGCGCCACCTCGGCGAGCATTCCGCCGACCAGCTTGCGCGCCTCCTCGAGCGGCGGCAGTCCCTGCTCTTCCGCCCAGGAGGACAGGCCGCGGGCCCAGAACTCGTCGTCCTCGTCGAAGTTCCGCTCCTTGCCCTTGGTGAAGTAGTCGCGTCGGCGCGAGAGGCGGTCTTCGAGTGCCGCAAGCTGCTCGTCGCGGTCTACGAAGATGCGCTCCGACTCGCCACGGACCTTGTCCTCCAGGTCGGCGAGATCGGACTTGCGCTTGTCGTTGTCCACCGCCGTGACGATCGAGGCGGCGAAGTAGAGAACCTTCTCCAGCTCCTTGGGCGCGATGTCCAGGAGGTAGCCGATCCGGCTCGGTACGCCCTTGAAGAACCAGATGTGCGAGACAGGCGCAGCCAGGTCGATGTGACCCATGCGCTCGCGGCGCACCTTCTGGCGCGTCACCTCGACGCCGCAGCGCTCGCAGATGATGCCCTTGTAGCGGACGCGCTTGTACTTGCCGCAGTAGCACTCCCAGTCCTTCGTCGGACCGAAGATGCGCTCGCAGAAGAGCCCGTCCTTCTCAGGCTTCAGCGTCCTGTAGTTGATCGTCTCGGGCTTGGTGATCTCACCGGACGACCAGTCGCGAATCTGCTTGCTCGACGCGAGGCCGATGCGGATCGCGTCGAAGTTATTGATGTCGATCAAGTGTGCGCCTCTATTCCTCTAGCTCGATGTCCGCCAAATCGGGTGCTTCTTCGAACGGGCCCTTCTCGTCTGCGGCCTCCTCGGCCGGAGACTCGCCGACGATCGCTGTCGACTCGTCGACCTCTCCCAGCGTCTCGTCCGCGGGCAGCGCGAGCTCACCGCTCTCGTCCACCCGCTCCTGGCCTTCCTCGACCTCCTCGGCCGTGGGCTGGCGAGCCGCGGCTCGGAGCGAGCCGGGGGACAAGTCGATGCCGAGTTCCTCCGCGGCGCGCAGAAGCTCGTCGTCTTCCTCCCGGACCTCGACCTCGCCGCCCTCCTCGGAGAGCACGTTGACGTCGAGCGCGAGCGACTGCATCTCCTTCAGGAGCACCTTGAAGGACTCTGGGATCGACGGCTCGGCGATGTTCTCGCCCTTGACGATCGCCTCGTAGGCCTTCACGCGCCCGACGGTGTCGTCGGACTTGATGGTGAGCATCTCCTGGAGCGTGTACGCGGCGCCGTACGCCTCGAGCGCCCACACTTCCATCTCCCCGAACCGCTGGCCGCCGAACTGCGCCTTGCCGCCGAGCGGCTGCTGCGTCACGAGGGAGTACGGGCCCGTCGAGCGCGCGTGGATCTTGTCGTCGACGAGGTGGAGCAGCTTGAGGATGTACATGAAGCCGACGGTCACCTTCTCGTCGAAGGGTTCGCCGCTGCGGCCGTTGAAGAGCCGCACCTTGCCCGAGCAGCGCCGTCCCGGCCGCCGCTTCATGTCCACGTTGAGCTTCACGGGGTGCTTGGGGTTCTGCTTCGTCCACTCGATGAGCGCGTCGTCGACTTCCTCTTCGGTCGCGCCGTCGAAGACGGCGGAGGCGACCGGAGTCGGGCCGTTGCGCTCCCCGTCCTCTGCGAAGACGCCGTGCATGGCGGCCCAGCCGAGGTGGGTCTCGAGGATCTGGCCGATGTTCATCCGGCTTGGTACCCCGAGCGGGTTCAGGACGACGTCGACGGGCGTTCCGTCCTCCAGGAACGGCATGTCCTCCTCGGCGACGATCCGCGAGATCACGCCCTTGTTCCCGTGGCGGCCGGCGAGCTTGTCGCCCTCGGCGATCTTGCGCTTCTTGGCCACGTAGACACGGACGAGCTCGTTGACGCCAGGCGAAAGGTCGTCTCCGGCCTCGCGCGAGAACGTCTTCACGTCGATGACTTTGCCGCCCTCGCCGTGCGGAACCTTGAGCGAGGTATCGCGCACCTCGCGCGCCTTCTCCTTGAAGATCGCGCGGATCAGCTTCTCCTCGGCCGTCAGCTCGGTCTCGCCCTTGGGCGTCACCTTCCCGACGAGCAGGTCGCCGGAGCCGACTTCAGCACCGATGCGAACGACGCCGCGGTCGTCGAGATCCTTGAGCGACTCCTCGGAGCGGTTCGGGATGTCGCGCGTGATCTCCTCGTCGCCGAGCTTCGTCGAACGGGCGTCGATCTCGTACTCGTGAATGTGGATCGAGGAGAGAACGTCGTCCTTGACGAGCCGCTCGGAGAGGACGATCGCGTCCTCGAAGTTGTAGCCCTCGAAGGGCATGAAGGCGACGAGCAGGTTCTTGCCCAGCGCCAGCTCGCCTTCGGCGGTCGAGCTGCCGTCCGCGAGGACGTCGGCCGCCTTGACTTTCTCGCCGAGTCCGACGACCGGCTTCTGGTGGATCAGCGTCCCCTGGTTGGAGCGCATGAACTTGACGAGCTCGTATTCCTCTTTGCCGTCCTTCGTTTCCACGACGATCTGGTCGGCGTCGACATCGACGACCGTGCCCGCGTTTTGCGCCAGGACGACATCGCCGGTATCGACCGCGGCCCGATATTCGAGGCCGGTGCCGATCACGGGCGGCTCGGTGATCATCAGCGGCACTGCCTGCCGCTGCATGTTCGCGCCCATGAGAGCGCGGTTCGCGTCGTTGTGCTCGAGGAACGGGATGAGAGCCGTCCCCACCGAGACGATCTGCGCCGGGTTCACGTCCATGTACTGGATGCCCTTCGGGGCAACCGTGACGGGCTCGCCGCCCGGTGCGCGGCAGAGAACCGAGTCGTGCATGAACTTGCCCGTCTTCTCGTCGACCGGCTCGTTCGCCTGGGCGATCGTGAACTTCTCCTCTTCGGAGGCATCGAGATAGACGATCTTGTCCGTGACCTTGCCGGCCTCGACGACGCGGTAGGGCGTCGTGACGAAGCCGAACTCGGACACGGTCGCCATCGAGGCGAGCGAGCCCATGAGCCCGATGTTCGGGCCCTCAGGCGTCTCGATCGGACACATGCGCCCGTAGTGGGTCGTGTGCACGTCGCGCACCTCGATCGGCGCGCGTTCGCGCGTGAGACCACCCGCGCCGAGCGCGGACAGGCGCCGCCGGTGCGTCAGCCCGGCGAGG
>Ga0307312_10001363_pt1 | contig 12469 bp, 13 predicted proteins | sample ER_DNA_202_FD_194489 | JGI IMG/M metagenome (GOLD analysis project Ga0307312, IMG submission 194489) | Bulk soil microbial communities from the East River watershed near Crested Butte, Colorado, United States - ER_DNA_202 | ecosystem: Environmental > Terrestrial > Soil > Floodplain | place...
GAGAACGGGCTTGTCCTCGGCGCGGGCGCGCGCGAACGCCTCCTCGCCCCAGGGGTACCAGTCGACGGGGTTCCCGGCGTGCTGGAGGAGATATGGGCTCGTTTCCTCGGCAAGGCGATTCACCGGGCGTACCCCACGAGTGTTCCTTCGACGCGAAAGCCGATCGACTCGTACAGCGCGCACGCCGCCGGAGTGGCGCAATAGACGATCGCCCGCCCGCCGCCCTCCTCGTGCCAGCGCCGAAGCGCGAAGGTGCAGACCGCTGCACCGAGGCCGCGGCGGCGAAATTCCTCGCGGACGCCGACGGGCTCGAGCTCGCCGACGCCGGTCACATCCTCGGGCCAGAGCAACGCATATGCGGCGAAGCGGCCGTCAGGCGCCTCGACGACGCAGTCGAGCGTCGGACGGTAGGGCGGCGTCGCCTGGACACCGCCGTAGCTCGACTCGGTTACACGCGACGGCGCCCAGACGTCCCGATGGATCGCGACCCGTTCCGCAAGGTCGCCGGGCACGCACGTCCGGAAGCGGAACCCGCCCGGGAGCGCGCGTGGCTCCGGCATGTTCGCAAGATCGCACGCGAGGAAGTGCATCGGCTCCTTCGGCCGCGTGAAGCCGTTACGCGAGAGCGCGGCCCGCAGCTCCTCGTCGTCGTCGAAGGCGAATGCCGTCGACGCGTCGGGGTCGGTGAGAATCTCGTCCAGCAGCTCCCGGCGGTCTGGCCGAACGTCGAGCTCGAGGTGCCCCGTTGCACCCTTGAGCCATGACCACGCGACGACGGCGCCGTCCTCCTCCCACACCCGGATCCGCCATTCGTGCTCACGCCCCTCGTGCTGGCGCAGACCCCACGCAATGTCGCCGACGTGCCACGGCGCCCGGTCGCCCAGGCGCCGCCGCTGCTCGACAGCGAGCTCCTGCATTGCTGCAATGATCGTGGGCGTGGGCCGGACGTATGAGGACATGCGCGTGGGCGACGTCTACCTGAGTCGCTTTGGAAGGACGGTACTGGAGGCGGACAACGTCTGGTTCACACTGCTGACGCTGAACACGAACCCCATCCACTTCGACGCCGCCTATGCCGCAACAACCGAGTGGGGTCGGCCACTCGTCGACTCGACCTTCACGCTCGCGCTCGTCACCGGACTGTCGGTCGTCGACGTCTCGGAGCAGGCGGTCAACCTCGGCTGGAGCAACGTGACCCTGCCCGCGCCCGTCTTCGCCGGCGACACGATCCGCGCGGAGACGGAGATCCTCGAGAAGCGGGCGTCGCATTCGCGGCCGGGCAAGGGAATCGTCACCGTGCGCACGCGCGGGCTGAACCAGGACGACGTGGTCGTAATCGAGTTCGAGCGGACGGTGATGGTGCCGCTTGCTTGAGACCGCGCGGCTCGTGCTACGGAAGCCGCGGCTCGAGGACGTGGACGACCTGCTCGAGTTCGCCGGCGACGCAGACGTGATGCAATGGATCGGTGGCGAGCCGGGCGGTCGCGATGCAGCGCTCGAGCACGTCGAGCGCTGGATCGCACGCTGGCACGCGAACGGCGTCGGCCAGTTCGTCGTCGTGCTGGATGGCCACATCATCGGCCGCGTCGGGCTGCTCATCTGGGACTCGCGGTCCTGGGAGACGTCGACGTACGAGAAGGCCGGGGCCGCGGCCGAGACCGAGCTCGGGTGGGCTATCTCGAGCTCGCGCTGGGGTCACGGCTACGCGCCCGAGGCCGCAGCCGCGGTGCGCGACTGGGCGTACACGGAGCGCGGCGTGGAGCGCGTCATCTCGCTGATCGATCCGCGCAACGTCCGCTCGATCAGGGTTGCGGACAAGCTCGGAGCGGAGCCGGAGCAGCTCGTGCAGATGGCGACGTATGGGCCGGCGATCGTCTGGCTTCACCCGCGCTAGAGCCAGGGCCCCGCGCGATACACGTACCCCTCGAGCTTCCGGCCGAGCAGGCTCTCGAGCCACGTCGACACGGCGATGAGCGCGTCGAGGTCGACGCCCGTCTCGATGCCCTCGCCGTCGAGCAGGTAGACGAGGTCTTCCGTCGCGACGTTGCCCGTCGCGCGCGGGGCGTACGGGCAGCCGCCGAGGCCACCGACCGAGGCGTCGAGCAGGCGCGCGCCTGCCTCGAGCGCGGCGAGGCAGTTCGCGTAACCGGTGTTGCGCGTGTTGTGCCCGTGGAAGCCTTCCGCGTGCGTGCGCTCGACGAGCGCGCGCACGGCACGAGGCCTCGCTACGCCGATCGTGTCCGCGAGCACGACTTCCGCGCGGCCGGCGAAGCGGCCCGCGAGCTCTGAAACGACGCCGGGATCGACGCGCCCTTCGAACGGGCAGCCGAAGCACACCGAGATCGTGACCGTCGCAGGCGTCGCGCCGGCAGCGGCGAGGATCGCCTCCACGCGCGTGACGGCCTCCGCAAGCGTTGCGTTCCCGTTCCGCTCGTTGAACGTCTCGGTCGCACCGAACGTCACGTTGACGCGATCGAGGCCGCTCGCAGCGAAGCGCTCCCAGCCGTGCTCGTTCAGCACCAGCCCGGAGTACTCCGTTCCCTGGCGGCGCTCGATGGCAGCGACGACGTCCTCGGCGCCCGCCATCTGCGGCACGCGGTCGTCGCGAACGAAGCTCACCGCCTCGACCCGCGGCAGGCCGGCATCAGCGAGACGGTTCACGAGCTCCGCGCGCAGCGCGGGCTCGAACGCATCGGCCTCGTTTTGGAGCCCGTCGCGGGGGCCGACGTCGCAGAGCGTGACAGTCATCAGCGCGTCCCGAGCTCCATCCGCAGAAGCCGTGGCAGGGCTGCGCCCAGGCGGGCGAGGAGCGGCGGCCGCGCACCGCGCTCCTCCGCGGCCTCGCACGCCATGATCGACGCGCGCACGAGCCCGCCGCCGATGCGGCGGAACGGCTCGGGCGGCAGCGTGGGCACATGACGCGTCACGAGCGGCAGCTTCGTCCACTCGTCGTCGGCGCGGAGCGCGAGCGACGCGAGGATCTGGCCGCCGAGCCAGCTAGGCCCGACGCCGTGGCCCGAGTATCCCGCGCCGTAGTGGATCCGCGTGCCGGGCTTCGTGCCGAAGAACGGCAGGTGGTCGGCCGAGACGTCGATCGGCCCTCCCCACGACCGCTCGATGCGTGCGCCGTCGAGCCCGGGCAGCAGGCGGCGCAGGCCTTCTTCCGCGCGTCGCGCCGTCGCGCTGTCGCGGCTGAAGCGCTCGTCGATCTTGCCGCCGAACCCGATCGGCCCGGAGCCGCTGCCCATCAGCACGCGCCCGTCGTTCAGCGTGCGGAAGTAGTGGATGAACATGCGGCCGTCGACGATTGCCTCGCCCCCGGTCCAGTTGACTTTCTCGAGCAGCTCCGGCACCGGCTCGGTCAGGACGACGTACGAGCCGAAGTTCGTCAGGCTCCGTGCGGCCGGCTTCCAGCCCGTGAGCGCGGCGTTCGTCGCGAGCACGATCTCGGGCGCGTGGAGCGTCCCTTTCGGTGTCGCGATCTCACCGTCGCGCACGCGTAGCGCCGGGGTCTGCTCGTGGATCGTCACGCCGGCGGCCAGCGCGTGGCGCCGCAGCGCGCGCACGAGCAGTCCGGGGTGCACGGTCGCGCCGTCGCGGAAGTAGACGCCGCTTCGGAAGACCGGCGAGCGGACGCGCTTCGCGAGCTCCTCCGGCGAGAGCGCGACGGCTTCCTCCGGATGCCCGATGTGCGCAGCGGCTTCGACCGAGCGCTCGACCGAGCCGTCCTGCGCCGGCGCGGCCGAGACGTCGAGGCGCCCGCTCTCCCACAGCCAGACGTCGTCCCCGAGCGCACGCACGGCCGGGATGATCCGATCGCCGGCGCGGCAGAGGCGAAGCGCGTCCTCGGCACCGAGCACCGGCAGCACGGACGAGAGCGCCGCCCAGTAGCCGTGGCAGAAGCCGCCGTTCCGCCCGCTCGGCCCGGCGCCGCAGATCTCGGCCTCGACGAGGGTCACGCGCAGATTCGGGTCGCGCTCCCGCAAGGCGAGCGCGGCCCAGAGGCCGGTGTAGCCACCGCCGACGATCGCAACGTCGGCGGTCGCGTCGCCTGCGAGCGGCCGCGCGGGCGCGGCAGCCGACTCGCGCGCCAGCGCGTCCTCGAGCCACCAGGACGGAAGCCGCGGCTCGATCATCCCCGCTCCATCAAGCCTACGCCCTGTCACGCGGTGCGCGCGCGGCGGTTCTGCCACAGCACGTTCGCCAGCATGCCGCCGACCGCGATCACGAAGAAGGCAGTGCCGATCACGTTGATCTGCGGCGGCACGGCCACCCGCGCTGCGCCCCAGACGAAGAGCGGGAACGTCGTCACCGTGCCCGCATTGAAGTACGTGATGACGAAATCGTCGACGGAGAGCGCGAACGCGAGGAGTCCCGCGGCGAGGATTCCCGGCGCGATCAGCGGCAGCGTGACACGGAAGAACGTCACGATCTCGTTCGCACCGAGATCCATCGCCGCTTCCTCGAGGTGCCGGTCGAAGCCGACGAGGCGCGCGCGCACGGTCACGACCACGTACGAGATGTTGAACAGGACGTGCGCGATCAGGATCGTCCCGAAGCCCTGCGGGATCTTCCAGTTGAGGAAGAGCGTGAGGAGCGAGGCCCCCATGACGATCTCGGGTGTCGTCATCGGCACGAAGATGAGCAGGTTGGTCGTGGCCGAGCCGCGAAACCGGTAGCGGACGAGCGCGAGCGCGATCAGCGTGCCCATCGCCGTCGCCACGAGCGCAGAGAGAAACGCGATCTCCAGGCTGACCCGGATTGCGCCGCCGAGCCCGGGGTATGCCAGCGGGTGCAGCCAATTCCGAAACGTGAAGCCCGACCACGTGTAGTTGAAGCGCCCCAGCGGGTTGTTGAACGAGAACGCGATCACGATCGCGATCGGCAGGAAGAGATAGCCCAGCGCGAGGACGGCGTAGACGTCGAGAACGTGCCGACGCACGCGAGTGATCACGGCGCAGCTCCGGCGGTGAGCCGGTCGGTGCCGAGCGCCCGCGCGAAGATCAGGACGAGCACCAGGATCCCTCCCATGAGGATGAAGGAGAGTGCGGCGGCGGTCGGATACTCCCGCAGCGAGAGGAACTCCGACTGGATGACGTTGCCGATCATGTACTGCCGCGGCGTCCCAAGGAGTTGCGCGTTGATGAAATCGCCCATCGCCGGGATGAACGTTAGCAGCACACCCGCGAAGACGCCGGGAAGCGAGAGCGGGAGCGTCACGCGCAGGAACGAGACGGCGCGGTTCGCGTAGAGGTCGCCCGCTGCCTCGATCAGCCTCGAGTCGACCTGCTCGAGGCTCACGTACAGGGGCAGCACCATGAACGGCAGGAAGTTGTAGGTGATGCCGGCGACGACCGCCGCCGACGTTGCGAGCAGCCGGCCGTCGGAGCCGAGGATGTGCAGGTGCTTGAGAATCGTGACGACGATGCCGCCGTCGGAGAGGATCGTCTGCCACGCGAGCGTTCGAATCAGGTATGTGACGAAGAACGGCGCGATCACGAGCACGAGGAACACGTTCTTCCACCGGCCGCCGCGGAACGCAATCCAGTACGCCAGCGGATAGCTGATCAGGAGCGCGATCGCAGTCGCGAGACCCGCGTACTCGAGCGAACGCACGAACTGCGTGTGGTACGACGAGACAGCGTCGCTGAAGTTGCTCCACGCCCACTCGAACGTGAACAGGGGGAAGAGCCCCTGCTCGAGCGACATCTTCGCCAGGTAGTACATCGGCACGACGAAGAAGACGAGCAGCCACGCGGTGCCCGGCGCGAGCAGTGCGTATGGAGCTAAAGCTTTGCGGCGGGGCTTAAGCACCGATCAGCTTCTGGAACTCCTTCTTGTACTTCAGGTTCGCGACGGCCTTGACGTCGAAGGCGCGGGCGTTCGCAAGCATCTCCTGCGTCGGGAAGATGAGCGTGTTCTTGGCGACCGCCGGATCGGTCTTTTCGAGCACCTTGTCGGCGCCGACGACCGGGCAGATGTAGTTGACGTAGTCCTCGACCTCGGCCGCGATCTCGGGGCGGTAGTACCAGTTCATCAACACCGACGCCGCGTAGGCGTTGGCGCCCTTCGGGATCAGCATGTTGTCGGTCCAGATGATGCCGCCGTCTTTCGGCAGGATCCACTTGAGCCCGGGATGGTCGATCTGCAGCTGCACCATGTCACCCGACCAGGCGAAGCACGCCCAGACGTCGCCCTTCGCGAGCAGCGGCGCGTAGTCGTTGCCCGTGAACTGCCTGACCTGACCTGAGTCGACAGCCTTCTTGATCTTCTTCACGGCACGCTCCCACGACGCGTCCGTGACCTTCTCGGGGTCGTCTCCGTTCGACGAGATGACGAGTCCCATCGTGTCGAAGATCTGGTTGAGCAGCGTCACCTTGCCCTTCAGCTTCGGATTTGTCAGAAGCTCGTCGACGGAGTTGATCTCGCCTCCGACCTTCGCCGGGTCGTAGCCGATGCCGGTCATCCCGGACTGCCATGGCAGGCTGTACTCGCGGTTGGGATCCCAAGCAGGATGCTGCTGCGTCGGCTGCAGGTTCGAGATGTTCGGGATCGCGCTCTTGTCGAGCTTCTCGAGCCAGCCGAGCTCGATCATGCGCGCAGGAAGAGCGGAGAGATCGGTCAGGACGATGATGTCCCGCCCGATCGACTGGCTCTGCGACAGCGGCCCCTCGATCTTCCCGAAGAACGAGTCGTTGTCGTTGATGTCTTCGACGTAGCGAACCTTGACGTTGTACTTCGCCTCGAACTGGTCGAGCGACGGGTGCGTCTTCTTCTTCTCGTTCACGTCGATGTAGAGCGGCCAGTTCGAGAAGACCATCGATTTCGGCATGGTCTGCGTGCCTCCGCCTGCCGCAGTCGTCGCTGCGGACTTGCTGCCACCGCCGCAGGCCGCGAGCAGGCCTGGCAGCGTGAGAACGGTCCCGCCTGCCGCCGTGCGGCGCAGGAAGTCGGCACGTGTGTAGCGAGATGACATTACGAGTCCTCCAGTGCGTCGACGACGAACGTGCAGTCTGGGCTCCACGAGAGAGTGAGCCGGTCTCCGGGCGAGACCCCGTTCACACCCGGACGATCATTTTGGACGTAGACAGTGACAGCTCCTGCGGGAGTCTCGACGATGTACTGCGTCGACACGCCGATGTACGCGCTCTCGGCGACAGTGCCGGAGAGCCGGTTCGCCTCGACGTCGCCGAGACGGAGCTTCTCGGGCCGGACGCCGATCTGCACCTTGCCGCTGCGACCGCGCAGCGCTGTCGCGGGCACCTGGACTTCGGTGCCGTCCTCGAGACGCACCTTGTCCTCCGCGACGGTCTTGCCGTAGAGCAGGTTCGATACGCCGAGGAAGCCGGCGACGAACGCGGTACGCGGCTGCTCGTAGAGCTCGCCGGGCGTCCCCTGCTGCTCGATCCGGCCGCCTTCCATGATCACGATCTGGTCGGCCATCGTCATGGCCTCCTCCTGATCGTGGGTGACATGGACGAAGGTGATGCCGACCTCGTGCTGGATGCGCTTCAGCTCGAGCTGCATCTCCTTGCGCAGTTTCAGGTCGAGCGCGCCCAGCGGCTCGTCGAGGAGCAGGACACGCGGATGGTTGACGAGGGCGCGTGCGAGTGCGATGCGCTGCTGCTGTCCGCCCGAGAGCTGGCGTGGCTTCCGCTTCTCGAGCAGGCCGAGCCCGACGAGCTCGAGTGCTTCGTGAACGCGTTTCTGCAGCTCGCCGCCGCGGAGCTTCTTCCGGCGCAGCCCGAATGCGACGTTCTCGAAGATCGTGAGGTGCGGGAAGAGCGCGTACGACTGGAACACCGTGTTGACGTCGCGTTTGTACGGCGGCAACGAGCCGACGTCCTTCCCGTCGAGCTCGATGCGGCCCGAGGTCGGCTCCTCGAACCCGCCGATCATGCGGAGCGTCGTCGTCTTGCCGCAACCGGACGGGCCGAGCAGCGCGAAGAAGCGGCCGTGCTCGATCTCGAGCGAGAGGTTGTCGACGGCGACGACGTCGCCGAAGCGCTTCGTCAGGTCGGTCAGCTGGATGTCGGCTACGTGATCCGTTGCCATGCCTCGGCCAACACGTCGCCGAGCGTACCGGCGATCTCGTCGAACTCCTTCTGGGTCGCGATCAGAGGCGGCGAGATCTGGACAACCGGATCACCGCGGTCGTCCGCCCTGCAAATAAGGCCTTTTTCGAAGAGCGCCGGCGAGAGGAAGCCGCGGAGGAGCGACTCGCACTCGTCGTCGTCGAACGTCGCCCGCGTCTCCTTGTCCTTCACGAGCTCGATCGCGTAGAAGAAGCCAGTCCCCCGGACGTCGCCGACGATCGGGAGATCGAGGAGCTGCTCGAGCGTGGCGCGGAACGCATCGCCGTTGTCGTGGACGTTCTCGACGACCCGCTCGCGCTTCATGATCTCGATGTTCTTGAGCGCGATTGCGCACTGCACCGGATGGCCGCCGAACGTGATCCCGTGCGTGTATGTCGCCGAGCCGTCGAGGAAGGGCTCCATCACGCGGTCGGACGCGATCAATGCCCCGATCGACGCGTATGCCGAGGAGAGGCCTTTCGCCGACGTCATCAAGTCGGGCTGGATGTCGTAGCGCGTCGAGCCGAACCATTCGCCCGTACGGCCGAAGCCGGTGATCACCTCGTCGGTGCAGAGCAGGATGCCGTAGCGGTCGCAGATCGCCCGAACGCCCTGCCAGTACCCCGCGGGCGGCGTGAACGCGCCGCCGGCGTTCTGCACCGGCTCCATGATCACCATCGCAACGGTCTCAGGGCCTTCCTGCACGATCGCCGACTCGAGATCCTCGAGCAGGAAGGCGGTGAACTCCGCCTCCGTCTCGTCCTGCGGCCGGTGATAGCGGTTCGTGTTCCGCACGTGGATCACATCAGGGACGAGCGGCTCGAACGGCGTCCGCAGCTCCGGGATGCCGTTGATCGAGAGCGCACCCATCGTCGTGCCGTGGTAGGCGGTGCGCCGGGAGACCGCCTTCCAGCGGCGCTCGCCGCGCGCGGCGTGGTACTGGCGCGCGAGCTTCCAGGCCGACTCGACGGCCTCGGAGCCGCCGGACACGAAGAAAACACGGTTGAGATCGCCAGGAGTGAGCGATGCGACCTCGTGTGCGAGCTCGATTGCGCGCGGATGCGCGTACGACCAGTTCGTGTAGAACGGCAGCTCGCGCATCTGCTCGAGCGCCGCCTGGCCCATTTCCTCGCCGTACGAGTAGCCGACCTGCACCGCGAAGAGGCCGGCAAGCGCGTCGAGATAGCGCTTGCCGTGCGCGTCCTCGAGGTAGCAGCCTTCGCCGCGGATGATGATCGGCACCTCGTGGCCGCCCATGCGCGTGAAGTGGAGCCACAGATGGTCTCGCGCGGCCTGCTGGAGCTCTTCGATGCTCATGCCAGTGGTCGGTGTGCTCACCTGCGTGTCCCCCAGTCGTAGAGCTGCTTCCACATCTCCAGATAGAAGAAGGTCTCGGTCGTGACGACGCCGTCGAGCGCGCGCATTCTGTTCGTGATCTCGAGCAGCTCGCGGCGGTCCGCCGCGACGACCTCGACGACAAGGTCGAACTGCCCGGCCGTGACGACGACGTAGTCGGCTTCGGGCCAGCGAGAGATCTCGTCGGCGACCTCGCCCGGCGACCCGGATGTCTTCAGGCCGACGAGCGCCTGGTCGAAGCCGAGCCCGAGTGGGTTCGTGACCGCGACGACCTGGAGGATCCCCTCGCTCGTGAGGCGGGCGTACCGCGCGCGGATCGTCCCTTCCGAGACGCCGAGCCGGGCGGCGATGCGCCGGAAGGACTCGCGTCCGTTCTCCTGGAGCGCCTCGATGATCTTGCGATCGAGGTCGTCGACGCGGCGCGCAGGCGTGACCGCGCCACGACGGGGATCGGCTCCGGCGAGCCGCAGAGTCTGGGCGTCAGAGCTGCGCAACGCGTGGGAGTCGTACCATCTTTCTACGCATTGCGTCAATTCGCTTGACTTTTGCCGCGTGAATGCGAGATCGTCCGGCAGTCACCACGGGGAGAAGGAGGGTCTGATGGCACGCACGCCGCTACTTCGCGCGTTTACGAGGCTGGCCGAGGAGCACCGGGCAGCCGAGCACCTGGGGATTGCGCCGGCGGAGCTGCGCGGGCAGCGGGAGGCAGCCCTCTCGCGCCGCGAGTTCCTGAAGCGCGCCGGCGTCGCGGGCGCGGGGCTCGCGGTCGGGCAGGGCCTGCTCTCTTCCACCGCGAAGAGCGCCACGAGCGTCACGGGGCCAAAGATCGTGATCGTCGGCGCAGGCATCGCCGGGATGAACGCCGCCCTGACACTCGCGGACAAGGGCTTTGCGTCGACCATCTACGAGTCCTCGGGCCGAATCGGCGGGCGTATGCATTCCGACACCGGCTACTTCGACGGGCAGGTGGCGGAGTACTGCGGCGAGCTGATCGACAGCGGCCACATGACGATTCGTCATCTCGCGCAGCGATTCGGCCTGCAAACGGTCGACCTGCTCGCAGCGGAGCCGAACGGGAGCGAGGACACCTACTGGTTTCTCGGCGGCTACTACCCGAAGGATCAGGCGGACAAGGACTTCCAACCGATCCACAACACGCTCCAGGGGCAGGTGCAGGCCACGAGCTACCCGACGACGTACCTGATCCATACGGACGCAGGAATTGCCTTCGACCAGATGACGGTCTACGAGTGGATCGAGCGCTACGTCGACGGCGGCCACAAGTCGCGCATGGGCAGGCTTCTCGACGTCGCGTACAACATCGAGTACGGCGCCGAGACGAAAGACCAGGCAGCCCTCAACCTCATCTACCTGCTCGGCTACAAGTCGAGCCCGGGGAACTTCCTCATCTACGGCGCGTCGGACGAGCGGTACCACATCGCAGGTGGCAACGAGCAGCTGCCGAACCTGATCGCCGACTACATCGGCCGCCAAAAGGTCAAGCTCGGCTGCGCGATGCAGTCGATCAAGCGGAACGCCGACGGCACGGTGTCGATGCAGTTCTCGACGGACGGCAACACGCAGACCGTCAGCGCCGACCACGTGATCCTCGCACTTCCGTTCGCGGTGCTGCGGACGCTCGACTACTCCGGCGCGAACTTCGACTCCCTGAAGAAGACGGCCATCACGAAGCTCGGCGCCGGCAAGAACGGCAAGATGCAGCTGCAGTTCAAGACACGCTGGTGGAACTCGCCGCTCGGGTCGAACGGCAACCTCTACAGCGACATCGGCCTGCAGAGCGGCTGGGACGTCACGCGCGGACAGGCCGGCGCGGCCGGGATCATCGTGGATTACTCGGGCGGCAACGTCTCCGCCGCGCTCAGGCCGCCGTCACCGTACTCGCATATCGGGGACAACACGCAGATCTCGACCTACGCGAATGCCACCCTTGGTCGGCTCGAGACACTCTTCCCGGGCATCTCGAAGCAGTGGAACGGGAAGGCGTCGCTCTCGACGCCGTTCCTCGACCCGAACCTGAACCTCGCGTACTCGTACTTCAAGCCGGGGCAGTACGTCGGCTTCTCCGGGTACGAGAAGGTGGCGCAGGGCAACATCCACTTCGCCGGCGAGCACTGCTCGCAGGACTTCCAGGGCTACATGGAGGGCGCGGCAGCCGAAGGGGCGCGCGCGGCGGGCGAAGTGCTCGCCGCGTATAAGTAGTAGGGCCTAGTCGAGGCCGTAGGCCGTGACGTGCTCCGGCTCGATCCGGACCTTCACGCGCGTCTCCTCGGGCTTGTGCCAGGGATACTCGTCGGCGCCCATGTACTTCTTGGCGAGCTTGTCGATCTGCCGGTCGGCGCCGTCGGTCGTCAGCTCGGCGCGGCCGTCGATCGCCAGCCACCTGTAGCCGTCACTCGGGTCGACGACGACGAGGGCCGCCCGCGGATTGCGCTCGAGGTTCGTCGGCTTCACGCGGCCGAGTGCGGTGTTGAACGAGGGAACGCCGTTGTCGACATCGACCCACACCACCGTGTTGTGCGGCGAGCCGTCCTCGCGGAGCGTCGTGGCGACGCCGACGAAAGGCTCCTCGAGGAACGCGAGCTGGGAATCGGTCAACTTTGCCACATGGATCTCCTTGTTCGGGGCTGTAGTGGAAAACGGCCGGAAGCTCCTGGGTCTTCCCGGATTTCAGTTTCGGAACACGGTTGCCGACCTTTGATGCCATGCGGCTCAAGGTGGCGGCCCTCGTGCTTCTCCTCTGCTGCGTCGGGTTCGTCATGCACGAGCGCAAGTCGGCCTTGGAGCGCCATCTCGGCGACGTCGCGACGCAGCTCGGCGGTCGCCACGTCCACGTCCACTGCCAGAGCTTCGCCGGGAACCTCGTCGACGTGAGCTCGGAGGCCGGGACGGTCAAGTTCGACCCGTCGGGCATCCCCTACGACTACACCGATCTGAAGAGACCGATCTGCCAGGCGCTGAAGCGCTTCCCGCAGGACGTGCGCAGCGCCGGCTACAGCTGTGTGCTCGGCGACGTGCCG
>Ga0307312_10001365_pt1 | contig 12465 bp, 11 predicted proteins | sample ER_DNA_202_FD_194489 | JGI IMG/M metagenome (GOLD analysis project Ga0307312, IMG submission 194489) | Bulk soil microbial communities from the East River watershed near Crested Butte, Colorado, United States - ER_DNA_202 | ecosystem: Environmental > Terrestrial > Soil > Floodplain | place...
AACTGAAGACAGGCCCTAGCACGTCGCCGAGATTTATACCGAGGCGGAAGAGCATGCGCCGATCTTCCGGCACGTCTTTGTTGCGCTCAGCCATCACCTTCTGGAGGCCGACCGCGCACTCGACCGCCGCAACAATCGATGGGAACTCCAGCAGGACGCCGTCGCCGGTGGTCTTTACGATCCTGCCGCCAAAACGAGCCACGATAGGATCGACGGCAGCGCGATGGTCTCGCAGCGCTTTCGCGGTGCCCGCCTCATCCAGCCCCATGAGCCGGCTGTAGCCCGCCACGTCAGCGGCAACTATGGCCGCAAGCCGACGGGCGACTGGCATCGTCACCTTCTCACCCGGACCCGAGGTTCGCACCATCGTATTCTCAGCCTTTACCGCGCGGGCCACCCATGCGGCTCGAAATATACCATAGCACGGTCATGGCGGCATGAGTGCGGGGGCGGGGCTGGAGCGATAATTACCTCAGAATCTCCTTGCGGGCAGCAATGTCAGTGATGGGTCAATCGCTACCGAAATGGGTTGTCCGCGCGACGTCTGCTTATCCCCAACAGCGACCACAGAGCAGACACACGGGACGTCTCAAACGTGGCATCTGCGGAAATCGCCGCTCTCTTTGATGCGATCGTATGGCAGCTCACGCCCATCGCCGCACCCGCCCGACGTAGTCATCATACATTGCCCCGAATTGGCGGCGCATCTTGGCCTCTTCAAACGGGATGTGGACCCAGTTTGCAGTGGCCAAGACGGCGATGGGCGCGAGGAACATTGGCCAGGCGCCGACCCATACTGCGATGCCTAGGGTGACGATAACCAGTCCGAGGTACATGGGGTTGCGCGTAAAACGGTATGGACCGACGGTGACAAGCTTGCGATTGCCAGGTGAGATTGGGCTGACTTCAGTGCCCTCACGGCGGAAGATGATGATAGCCCAGACAGGCAGAATCCAGGGAACGGTTACCAGGACAATGCCAAGCGGCGGAAGCGGGAAGCCAGGCATTTTGGGCCAGCCGAGCAGCCAGCTAATCGCTACCGCGAAGAGAACATAGACTAGAGCCCAAACGGGCGGCGGGAGCTTGAGCATAGGCGAAGCCTCCGCCGGATCAGACTTCACACCCGGTGGGAGTCCGAATTCAAGGATGTTGAGCGTCTTTTGATACCAGACAAAAGTAACCCGCGTGCAGTGTTTTTTGGCTCCGTGATGCCGCCTAATGAGGGCCCCACCCAGCTTCCCGGAGACAAGACCTTTGGATTTCCTCTTCGTCCTCGCGATCGGGCTCGTCGCCGGCACCATCAGCGGCATCGTCGGCACCGGCTCCTCGATCATGCTGATGCCGGTATTGGTCTATCAATATGGGCCGAAGCAGGCGGTGCCGATCATGGCGGTTGCCGCCGTGATGGCCAACCTGTCGCGCATCCTGGCGTGGTGGCGCGAGGTCGACTGGCGCGCCTGCGCCGCTTATTCTATCACCGGTATTCCAGCCGCGGCACTCGGCGCACGCACGCTGCTGGCGCTGCCGTCGCGCACCGTTGATATCGCGATCGGTCTGTTTCTGATCGCGATGGTGCCGCTGCGGCACTGGCTCGCCCGCCACCAGCTGAAAATCAAGCTGTGGCACCTTGCGGTCGGCGGCGCTGTAATCGGCTACCTCACCGGCATCGTGGTTTCGACCGGACCGTTGAGCGTGCCGCTGTTTCTGTTTTACGGCCTCAGCAAGGGCGCGTTTCTCGCCACCGAAGCGGCAAGCTCGCTCGGCCTCTATTTGAGCAAATCCGTAACCTTTGAGCGGTTCGGCGCGCTGACGGGCGATATCGCACTGAAAGGCCTGATCGCCGGCACCTCCCTGATGTCCGGCGCCTTCATCGCCAAGCCCTTTGTATTGCGGCTCGAACCGGACGTCTTTCGGCTTATCATGGACGGCATCATGCTCGCGGCGGGGATCGCCATCATTGCCAACGCGTTTTGACGCGCGCTCATCAGCCGGCCTTCCGCGCCCGGTGCGTCCCCAATTATCTAAAATTTAGGAATATCGGCGAATATCGCCGGATCATCCAAACTGTCCGCACTTTTTTCTAACCCGGCGGGCTTTCTATCGGCGGCTCAGGACTCACTATCCGGAAATTATCTGACCGATGATGGCGCGCAGAAGGTTTGAGCCATGGGCTGTGATCCTGGGATCGCTGTTGGCGGGGGCTGCCCATACCTGGCTTGCCGGTGAAGACACCAGCTGGGACTGGCAAAACTATCACGAGTACAGCGCGTTCGCGCTGATCAATGGACGATTCAATGAAGATGTTGCGCCCGGCGGCATACAAACCTTCCTGAACCCTGTCGCCTATGTCCCCGCCTATCTGCTGCGCCATTATGTTGGCGCGCCGTTCTGGGGAATGATTTTGGGCTCAATCCATGGGCTCAACCTCGCTCTGATCTATTGGTTTTCGCGATCGGTTTTGGGTAGCGCTGCCAACGCATGGACGCTCGCCGCGTCGGTCATTATCGCCGCGTTCGGCCCGATGACGCTATCGGAGGTCGGGACCAGCTTCGCCGATATACTCACCGCCCTGCCCGTGATCGGGGGCCTTGGCCTGATCCTGTCGGCGAAGGCGCAGGACCGAACAGCCTATGTACTTGCCGGATTGCTGATAGGCGCGGCCGTCGGGCTAAAGCTGACCAATATGGTTTTTTTGTTGGCGCGGCCGCATCGCTGTTGTTTGCCGCCCGCCCGCGGGTCGCACTGTCGTATTTTTTGCTCGGCGGCGTGATCGGGGCGCTTGGGACCGGCGGCGCGTGGAGTTGGATGTTGTGGCAGCAGTTCGGCAACCCGGTGTTTCCGTTTTACAATACGATCTTTCGTTCTCCCGAAGCCCCCTTCGAAGCGATCGCCGATCGTCGGTTCATGCCGCTGAATTTTTGGGACGCGGCCGCCTATCCGTTTTACTGGATAACCGGCAACCATCGCTCATCCGAGGATCCGTTTCGAGATCCACGCTTCGCGATAGTGTTCGTTCTATTTCTGGCAAATGCGGGCGCAAGCCTGTTCTACAAAATACGAGTTCTGACCCGCCGCGATACGCAGTTCCTGCTGTTTTTCTCGGTCGCTTATGGATTGTGGCTGCTTGCATTTTCAATTCATCGTTATCTGGTCGCGCTGGAACTGCTCGCCGCGCCACTGATCGTGCTTTTGCTCTGCCGTTTCCTGCGCGCTCTGCAGCGCAAGCCATCACAGCTTCATCGGCTTGCGTGGAGCAACGTTGCGGCGGTGACTGCGGCGGTCGCCGTTGCGGGTTGGTCCCAGGCTGCAGACTGGACGCGTCGCCCGTGGTCCGATCCGTATCGGCCGCAGATTTCCGGTGCTCTTCTCACTCCTGCAACCTATCTGCTGATTGAGAAGCCAGTTGGCTACGTCGTGCCGCTGCTGTCGCCCGGCTCCCGCGCCTATCAACTCGCCGACATCTTGATGCCAATCGCTCCCGGCGGCTCCCTGGACCGCCGCATTCGTGCCGGCCTGGCAAATCCGCTGCCCGGCGGCGTCTGGGCGCTGCATCTTCGCGGCAGCCCGCCGCGCCAAAGTTTGCTCGACGACTACGGTTTGGAATTCGACCCTTCGCGATCGTGCGAGAGGATTCCCGGCGCGAAGGCCGTGGATATTGAAGCCTGCCCGCTGGTTCCGGCGGCTCTGCTGCGGGAATAGGATCGCGCCAACCGGCTGATCCGGCCCCGGCGCGCGGATATGCTCGCTTGTGATGGTCGGTATCATGCTCGCGGCTGGCCTTTCCATGCTATGGACGGCGGCGCAAACACCCTTAAACAGCGACTCACCCCTCCATGGCCAGGAACGCACTTTCCTTCGTCTGCCAAAACTGCGGTGCCGCGTATGGCCGCTGGCAGGGCAAGTGCGAATCCTGTGACGAGTGGAACACGCTGGTCGAAGAGGACAGCGGCGCGACCACGATGCCGGCCTCGATCCGCTCCAGACGCAAGGGGCGTAAGTTCGCGCTGGAAACATTGACCGGCAAGAGCCACGAGGCCCCCCGCCTGCCTTCCGGAATGGCCGAGTTCGATCGCGTCACCGGCGGCGGCTTTGTCAGGGGCTCGGTGCTGTTGGTCGGCGGCGACCCCGGCATCGGCAAGTCGACGCTTCTGACGCAGGCCACCAGCCTCCTGGCAAGGGCCGGCCATCGCGCGGTCTATATCTCGGGCGAGGAGGCGGTGGCGCAGGTACGGCTGCGTGCCGAGCGTCTCGGCCTCGCCGATGCCCCGGTGCAGCTCGCCGCGGAAACCTCCGTCGAAGACATCGTCTCGACGCTGTCGGAAGGCGCGGTGCCGCGGCTGATCGTGATCGATTCGATCCAGACCATGTGGACCGACACGGTGGAATCCGCGCCCGGCACGGTGACACAGGTGCGCGCCTCGGCGCAGACGCTGATCCGCTTCGCAAAAAAATCCGGCGCCGCGATCATCCTGGTCGGTCATGTCACAAAAGATGGCCAGATCGCGGGACCGCGCGTGGTCGAACACATGGTCGACGCGGTGCTGTCGTTCGAAGGCGAAGGCTCGCAGCAATTCCGCATCCTGCGCGCAGTCAAGAACCGGTTCGGCCCGACCGACGAGATCGGCGTGTTCGAAATGACGGGGTTAGGCTTGCGCGAGGTCTCCAATCCCTCCGAATTGTTCCTGTCCGAACGCGATCTCGGCAGTCCGGGCACGGCGGTCTTCGCGGGGATTGAAGGTACCCGCCCGGTGCTGGTGGAATTGCAGGCGCTGGTGGCGCCGACCTCGCTCGGCACCCCGCGCCGCGCGGTGGTCGGCTGGGATCCGAGTCGGCTGTCGATGGTGCTGGCGGTGCTGGAGGCCCATTGCGGGGTGAAGCTATCGGGCCATGACGTCTATCTGAACGTGGCGGGGGGCTTGCGGATCCAGGAGCCCGCGGCCGACCTCGCTGCCGCCGCCGCACTGGTGTCGTCGCTGGTCAATGCGCCGCTGCCGACGGATGCGGTGTTTTTCGGCGAGATTTCACTCTCTGGCGCGATCCGGCCGGTGGCGCAAACCTCGGCCCGGCTGAAGGAAGCAGCAAAACTCGGATTCGGCCGAGCCGTGCTGCCCGAATCAGCCCGCGGCGAGGTCGGCGGCGACGCCGGTATGGTCCTCAATACCGTGGGCGGCTTGACCGGCCTGGTCGCCGATATTGCAGCCCGCGGCTCTCCCCAGGGAAACCGGGGGGCAAACCGGGAGGGCGCGGCGGTGGAGAAAAATGCCACACCGGCGCGATTCCGTCGCGAGAATGGCTAAAGCGGCGTGACGTTACCCGCCCTCGCCGCTATACAACCGGCGCACGGCCGGGGCCGATTTTCCGGCCTTGCGGGGTAGGCGCTGTGACCCTCACCTATGGCAGCACCGACACGCCGATTCGCGGAACTTACGAGCGGACCCTGACCAGCCGATGCCGATAACGATACTCGATCTCGTCCTGCTCGCCGTGATGCTGATTTCCGGCCTGCTCGCGATGGTGCGCGGCTTCATGCGCGAGATCCTGTCGATCGCGGCGTGGGGCGCGGCTGCGCTGGCGACCCTGTATTCGTTCTCGAAGCTGCTGCCGACCGCCAAGACCTATTTCAACAACGATACCGTCGCGAGCATTGTCGTGGTCGCCGGGGTGTTCGTCGGGACGCTGATCGTGGTTTCCGTGATCACGGTGCGGATTTCCGACATGATCCTGGATTCCCGGATCGGCGCGCTGGATCGCACGCTTGGGTTCCTGTTTGGACTGGCGCGAGGCCTGCTGATCGTGGTGGTCGCCTTCCTGTTTTTCAGCTGGCTGGTGCCGGACAAGCAGCGGCCCGATTGGGTTACCGGGGCGAAGTCCCGGGTGGTGCTGCAGGGAACCGGGGATTGGCTGATGTCGCTCTTGCCGGATGACCCCGAAAACACCATCTTGAAGAGATTCAAGAAGAATAAACCAGATGATGAACAAACTGACGCCGAGCCGGCCTCGCCGGCCTCCGGTGATGGCTACAGTAAACCTGCCCGCGACAGCCTGAAAAAGCTGATCGAGAAGCCCGCGGGACGTTGATTTCGGCCGAAAAAGAGAGGCGCGATGGACTGTAAACAGAGCACTTCCGAGGACGCCGCGCAATCCGATCCGAACCTCGTCCCTGGCGATCTGAATTCGCCGGATTTCGACCCCCAAGACGCCGACCTGGAAGACTCCGACCTGGAAGGCGACGCGCTGCGCGAAGAATGCGGCGTGTTCGGCATCTTCGGTCATCCCGAAGCCGCCGCCATCACCGCGCTCGGACTGCACGCCTTGCAGCATCGCGGCCAGGAGGCCGCGGGCATCGTCTCCTTCGACGGAAGCCGATTTCATTCCGAGCGGCGGCTCGGTCTCGTCGGCGACACCTTCTCCCGCCGCGAGGTGATCGATCGCCTGCCCGGCAATGCCGCGATCGGCCATGTCCGCTACTCGACCACCGGCGCCACCATCCTGCGCAACGTGCAGCCGCTGTTCGCCGAACTCAATGCCGGCGGTTTCGCGGTCGGCCACAACGGCAATCTCACCAACGGGCTGACGCTGCGCCGGGACCTCGTGCGCAACGGCGCCATGATGCAGTCCACCACCGACACCGAAGTCATCCTGCATCTGGTCGCGCAGTCGAAGCGCAACCGCTTCATCGATCGCTTCATCGAGGCACTGCGCGCAATCGAGGGTGCCTATTCGCTGGTGTCGCTGACCAACAAGAAGCTGATCGGGGCGCGCGATCCGCTCGGCATCCGTCCGCTGGTGATGGGCGAACTCGACGGCTGTCCGATCCTCGCCTCGGAAACCTGCGCGCTCGACATCATCGGCGCGAAATACGTCCGCGACGTCGAGCCCGGCGAGGTCATCGTGTTCGACGAGCGCGGCGCGCAAAGCCACAAGCCGTTTCCGCCCAAGCCTCCGCGGCCCTGCATCTTCGAATACATCTACTTCTCGCGGCCGGATTCCATCGTCGGCGGGCGATCGGTGTATGAAGTCCGAAAAGCCTTCGGCGCGCAGCTTGCGCGCGAAAGCCATGTCGAGGTCGACGTCGTGGTGCCGGTGCCGGATTCCGGCGTTCCCGCCGCGGTCGGCTACAGCCAGCATTCCGGCGTGCCGTTCGAACTCGGCATCATCCGAAACCATTACGTCGGCCGCACCTTCATCCAGCCGACCCAGAGCGTGCGCGAACTCGGCGTGCGCATGAAGCATAATGCGAACCGGGCCGCGATCGAAGGCAAGCGCATCATCCTGATCGACGATTCGCTGGTGCGCGGCACCACCTCGAAAAAGATCGTCCGCATGATGCGCGACGCCGGCGCGCGCGAGGTCCATTTCCGCCTTGCGTCGCCGCCGATCATTCATCCCGACTACTACGGCATCGATCTGCCGGACCGCGGCGGGCTATTGGCTGCGACCCACAACCTCGAACAAATGCGCGAGATCATCGGCGCCGATTCACTGGCGTTCCTGTCGATCGATGGCATGTATCGCGCCATGGGCGAGCCCGGCCGCGATCCCGCCAATCCGAAATTCTCGGATCATTGCTTTACCGGCGCCTATCCCACCCATCTCACCGATCAGACCCAGGTCGAGCCGCAGCCGCGGCAATTGTCGCTGCTGGCGGAAGCGAGCTGACGCGAAGCGTCATTCCGGGGCGCGCTGAAGGCGCGAACCCGGAATCCCGAAGTTGTTGCGACTTCTCATAAGGTTGAGATTCCGGGTCTGGTCCTTCGGACCATCCCGGAATGACTGCATGTGATGACTTTATCAATTTCGTCATGGCCGGGCTTGTCCCGGCCATCCACGTCTATAAAACCCTGCCGCAAAGACGTGGATGCCCGGCACGTCTAGCGCGAAGACGCGCTTCGCGCTTTTGGCCGGGCATGACGAAGAGAATTGCTTCAATGACCCTGTCCCTCGCCTCCCGCATCGCTCTTGTGACCGGCGCATCGCGCGGCATCGGCTATGCGACGGCGCGCGCGCTCGCCAAGGCTGGCGCGCATGTGGTTGCGGTTGCGCGAACGCAGGGCGGTCTCGAAGAGCTCGACGACGAGATCCGAAAAGACGGCGGCAGCGCGACCCTGGTGCCGCTCGACCTCACCGATTTCGACGGCATCGCCCGGCTTGGCGCGGCGCTGCACGAGCGCCATGGCAAGCTCGACATCCTCGTCGGCAATGCCGGCACCGCCGGTCCCTCCTCGCCGCTCGGGCATATCGAGTTGAAGCCTTGGAACGAGGTGATGGCGATCAACCTCACCGCCAACTTTCAGCTGATCCGTTGCATGGAGCCGCTGTTGAAGAAGTCCGATGCCGGCCGCGCGGTGTTCGTCACCTCAGGTGCTGCGAACAAGGCCAACGCCTATCTCGGTCCCTACGCGGCCTCGAAAGCAGCGCTCGAGACGCTGGCGCGTGTCTGGGCGCACGAAACGGCAAGCACGCCGATCCGCGTCAACCTGTTCAATCCCGGGCCGATCCGAACCCGGATGCGCGCCACCGTGTTTCCCGGCGAGGACCCGTTGACGCTCGATACGCCGGATCAGGCCGCGCAATTCATCCTGCCGATGTGCGCGCCTGACTGGACCGCGACCGGCAAGTTCTATGATTACCCGACCCGCGCGCTGCTTGATTTTCGCGCACCGGCGTAAGAATCAGGATTGCCACTGGGTGGCCGGGCGTCGCTCCTGCGAGAGCGGGGAACCGCCGCGGCCGGTGCCGGCAAGCTGTCCAGAAATTCAAACTTCGGGCGCGACGATAAGTGAATTGCCGCGCGGCACGATAAAGACTATCGGGAAAGCAGACCGTCTGGTCGATCAAAACCCCCGGGCAGGCTCCGAAAGAGGGCCACCATCCGGGATCAACAGTTGGAGGGATTTTCGATGAGGATCACACTTGCGCGGTACGGTGCCGCGCTTATCGCATGTGCCGGATTGGGGCTCGCGACGCCAGCGCTGGCCCAGGACAAGACGGTCAAGATCGGCGTGCTGAATGACATGTCGAGCCTGTACGCCGATATCGGCGGGGCCAATTCGGTGATCGCCGCCAAGATGGCGGTGCAGGATTCCGGATTGCTCAACAAGGGCTGGAAGATCGACGTGCTCAGCGGCGACCACCAGAACAAGCCGGACATCGGCACCAACATGGCGCGACAATGGATCGATGTCGACAAGGTCGATATGATCACCGATACGCCGAACTCCGGCGTGGCGCTGGCCGTCAGCACGCTGGTGCGTGAGAAGAACATTGTGCTGGTGAATTCCGGCGCCGCCACCGCCGATCTCACCGGCAAGGCCTGCTCGCCGAATACGGTGTCGGTCACCTACGACACCTACATGCTTGCCAACGGCACCGGCAAGGCACTGACCAAAGCCGGCGGCGACAGCTGGTTCTTTTTGACCTCCGACTACGCGTTCGGCCACGCGCTGGAGCGCGATACGGCAGCGGTCGTGACTGCGAATGGCGGCAAGGTTCTCGGCGGCGTCAAGCATCCGATCAACACCTCGGACTTTTCTTCCTTCCTGTTGCAGGCGCAGGCGTCGAAAGCCAAGGTCGTTGGGCTCGCCAACGCCGGCGGCGACACCACCAATGCGATCAAGCAGGCGGCCGAATTCGGCATCGTGGCCGGTGGCCAGAAACTCGCGGCACTCCTGCTCTTCATCAACGACGTGCACTCGCTCGGGCTGAAGACGGCGCAGGGCCTGTCGTTCACCGAATCCTTTTATTGGGACATGAACGACCAGACGCGGGCCTGGTCGAAGCGGTTTGCGACCCAGTCAAAGGGCGGCGCGATGCCTTCAATGACGGTGGCGGGCGTTTATTCCGGCGTGCTGCACTATCTCAAGACGCTGGAAGCAATGGGCGGCAATCCGCGCGACGGCGCCAAGGTGGTCGCGAAGATGAAGGAACTGCCAACCGACGATCCCCTGTTCGGCAAGGGCACGATCCGCATCGACGGCCGCAAGATTCATCAGGCCTATCTGTTCGAGGTCAAGAAGCCCGAAGAATCGAAGTATCCGTGGGACTATTACAAGCTGGTCGCCACGATCTCGCCTGAAGATGCAGCCAAGCCGCTCGAAGCGAGCGAGTGTCCGCTGGTCAAGAAATAGCCCAACGAACTTGCAGCCGGCCGGATTCCTGGGATTCGGCCGTCTGCACTGGGCTCTCAGTCGACCTCTCGACAACTAAATGTCCGCAAACACCTCCAGTAGATTTCCATCCGGATCACGGAAGAACAGCGTGCGATGTCCAAAGACCTGGTCCGTGGGCGGTGAGAGCAGATTGACGCCCTGCCGCACGAGTTCGTCGGCGCACTGGTCAACCTCGGGAGCGGAAACCTTGAATGCCAGCTGAAGCGAGGCGCTGCCGTTGGGCGTCGGAACATCCGCTGCAGTTAGGCTTGGCCGGGCCAGGGCCAAGGTGTTGTCGCCCACCCGATATTCGATCCAACCTGGCGAAAGCTCTCGTAACAGTGAAAAACCAAGGATGTCTTCATAGAAGCGACGCATCGCTGCCATGTCGCGCACGAAAATGACCGTATAGTCGATCGCCCGAATGGCTTGAAAAGCCGGACCAGAATGCGGATTCCGTTGGTTCACGACTGCTTCTTCATTGATGGGTCCTCAACGCTTTGTAGCCCTCGCGACTGTCGCATGGCCGACAACGTGGCAGAGATCATAATAACGACAGTGGTTCCGTCCGTGTCTCGATCGAAGGAAGAGGTTCGCCGCCGATCCTGGCTTCAAAACCCCGCAATCTCTGATAGATCGAAAGCAGTTCGACGATCGTGCTCCACGAGTTGACAAGATACTGAAACGAGGTTCTGACCTGCGCGAACGCATTCAGAATCTGGTTCATCGCACCGAGCGTGATCTTGCCCGCAATAATCGTTGGTCCGAGCAGGACGTAGGGAAAGATGGTGTCGGTCTGCAAGTAAACGATGCGGCCGATATTGAAGTACATGAAGTTCAGATAAAGCCGGAAATAGTTGCGGCGAATATCATCAAACAGCAGCCTCACGGTCGGTGGAGCGGCACGGGCAGGATCATCCTCGCCGAGCACGAGCTCCTTGCGATAGGCCGCCTCGACCCGCTGATTGAAAAACTCGATTCCGGGCAGCCTGATGCCGATCAGCGCCAGTGCTCCGGTCCCAAGCACCGACCAGATCACCGCGGCAAACACCAGCGGATAGGGGATCGAGCCGATCAGAGGCAGCTCCGTGACATTGCTGGAGAGCCTGACGAGGACCGGCAGGAAGGCCAGCAGCGTCAGCACGGCACTGATGAGATTGACGCCGAGACCTTCCATGGTGGTGGCAAACCGCATGGTGTCTTCCTGCACCCGCTGCGACGCACCCTCGATCGCGTGAAGCCGCGGCCAGTTAGCCATGTAAAAGTCGTTCATCGCCGTGCGCCAGCGGAAGATGTAGTGACTGACGAAGAACCGCGTCATCACGCCGACCACGACCGCGACGAAAGCGATGCCGGCGAAGGTCGACAATTCGCTATAAAACCGCTCGACCGTGACCGGCGCGGATTTGGAAAGCGCGGCCTGGACCAGATCGTAGAACGGCCCATACCAGCTGTTGATTGCGACGCTGACCTGGACCTGAAAGTAGGAGGTGAACAGGATCAGCGCGGAGCCGAGAATGGACCATAGCGCCCAGGGATGCGGCGCAAACAACATCCAGGCGGCCGCGAAGACTGCGACGCTAAGGGCAAAATAGAGGTCGAACCAAAGCGACCGTGCCGACCAGAACAACGCCACGCCGACAGCTTCCGGCGCAGACGACCCAATCAGATTGTCGGCGAAGCCATACCAGAACGCCATCGCCAGCGCCGTCCAGACAATTGCTGACAGAAAGAACAGCTTGGGTCGGGGAAAAAATGAAACAAACATGCTTGGTATCCACGCTCGGGTCTGAGATTTGCGGTCTCCTTTACAGGACACCATCGATACGGCGAAGGGCCGAAACACCGTATAGGCGGCAAAAATGCAGATCATCACCGGCCAATCGAAGCTAATCGGCTCCGGCCCCGGCAACAGCATCGGCGCCGGGAAACAGTCGAGGGCCGCTTGAGATGCATCTGGATGACGTCCGAAGACAGTCAGCCCTCAGCGAACCCGCGCGGCCGCCAGCGTGCGCGCCGCGATCATCATCGCCAGCACCAGTAGCGCCGACGCCATAAGGAACGGCGCCCCCGGCAATTGCAGCGGCGCCTGGGGGCTGATGAAATAGGCAAATGTCAGCGTGAACAGAAACGGTCCCACGAGCTGGGATACGCTTTGCACGCTGGTGATGGCGCCCTGCAATTGGCCCTGCTGGTCCGGCGCGACCAATCGCGTCATCAGCGCCTGCACCGCCGCGCCGGCGACGCCCCATAGCGCCATCACGGGAATGCCGAGCCAAAACAGCGGACCGCTTGGCACGGCGCCGAAAATCAGAAA
>Ga0307312_10001366_pt1 | contig 12461 bp, 9 predicted proteins | sample ER_DNA_202_FD_194489 | JGI IMG/M metagenome (GOLD analysis project Ga0307312, IMG submission 194489) | Bulk soil microbial communities from the East River watershed near Crested Butte, Colorado, United States - ER_DNA_202 | ecosystem: Environmental > Terrestrial > Soil > Floodplain | place: USA...
TCTTCGGAGCGGCCTTCGCGGACGAGGTCTGCAATGCGGGCCGTGCTGACCATCACTTCCACAGCTGCGACGCGGCCTCCACCGACCTTCGGTACGAGGCGCTGGCTGATGACGCCGCGCAGGACGCCCGCGAGGATCTGGCGCACCATTACTTGCTTCGCGGGCGGGAAGAACTCAACGAGGCGGCCGATGGTCTCCGCGGTGTCGAGCGTGTGCATCGTCGAGAGGACGAGGTGGCCCGACTCAGAGGCCTGAAGGGCGGCCTTGGCAGATTCCTCGTCGCGCAGCTCGCCGATGAGGATGACGTCGGGGTCCTGGCGAAGAACTCGCCGAAGTCCTTCCGAGTACGACTCGGTGTCGATTCCGACTTCGCGCTGGTTGACGATGCAGCCCCAGTCGTCGTGCACGAACTCGATCGGATCCTCGATCGTCACGATGTGGTGCTTGCGGCTGCGGTTGATCGAATTGATCATCGCGGCGAGCGTCGTCGACTTGCCGGAACCCGTGGCGCCGGTGACGAGAATGAGCCCGCGGTGCTCGTCGGCGAGAATGCCAACGCCCTTCGGAAGCCCAAGCTTCTCGAAGCTCGGGATTTCCTTCGGAATGAAGCGAAAGGCGAACGAGATGGTGCCCCGCTGGCGAAAGCCGTTGACCCGGAAGCGGCCGAGCCCCTCGGCCATGTAGGCCGTGTCGAGCTCCCCGTGCGTGTAGAAGCCTTCGCGCTTGGCAGGGGTCAGCTCGGTGACGAGCGTGATGAGGGTCTCGAGGTCGCTTTCGCTGATCAGGCGCTGGTCGAGGGGGACAAGCTCCCCGTCGACACGGGCCATCGCCGGCGAAGCAACCTTGAGGTGCAGGTCACTGCCGCCGAGCTCGATCACTCTTCCAAGCAGGGCATTTAGATCCATAGGGCGCCGTTTGCGTCATCGGCGCATCCGGCGGCCCTCGCTACCCCACAATGGGGGACGAATTGCTGCACCAGCCCTCAGCCGGCCGGGCAAGCACGGTCAAGCTCCGAGGGCGACCCATCTTGCCGCCAGCGGCGGCAGGCGCCCGCGGAGCCGGGCCGCGCCCGGCTCGTGGTGGCGCCGGCCAGGCGTTTCATGACACGTCTGGGTCGCCGCTGGCAAGAGAGGCGAGCCCGAGGAGCGAAGGACAGTGCACCCCAGCACGGCCAAGCTCCGAGGGCGACGCATCTTGCCGCCAGCGGCGGCAGGCGCCCGCGGAACCGGGCCGCGCCCGGCTCGTGGTGGCGCCGGCCAGGCGTGTCATGGGGGAGAGAGGATTCGAACCTCTGAAGGCTGAGCCAACGGGTTTACAGCCCGTCCCCTTTGGCCACTCGGGAACTCCCCCGCGGCCCGGGCATTGTAGCGCCAGCGCGAAGAGGCCCCGCGCTCCCGCAGGGCCTCCGTGCGCGTGAAAACCTGCCTACGGCTCGGTGTGCACGACGACGTCGGCGATTTCCGGATGGGCGCGGCGGATGCGCTCCTCTACTTCACTCGCGCGCGCGTGGGCCTCGGCGAGAGTTCGCTCCGGCTCCAGGCCGAGCGTGAGGAAGGCGACGAGACCCACCTCGGTGTTGAGGAGACGAAGCTCGCGCGGCTCCTCGCCGGTGGCGGCCACGACGATGTCGCGGATCGCCGAAGCTTCGGCGGAGCTGTCGGCGTGAGGAACGGGCTTTCCGGCGGTGGTCTCTCTCAGCGGCTCGAGATGCGTCTGAACGGCGTCGACTTCCGGAAGGGCCGCAAGGATCTCCTCCTCGACGGCCGACGCGACTTCGTGAGCTTCCTCGAGTGAGTACTCACCCGGCAGCTTGAGGTGGAGAGAAACCTCGGTTCGGTCCCCCACTTCGAGAACCGCGATGTTGTGCACTTCGCGCACCCGTGGGTCGCGAAGCGCGGCCGCGTAGGCGCGCTCTCTGAGAACGGCAGCCTCCTGCGGCTCCACGTGCACGACCACGTCGGCGCCCGGGACGACCTTCTCGACGGCTGCCTCGACGGCATCGGCGACGGCGTGTCCCTGCTCGACGGCCGCTGCCGGCGGAACGGCGACTACGACGTCAGCGAAGTGGTGGCCCGCAGCGCGCCGCATGCGCAGGCGGCGAAGCTGCACTCGCGGCCCGAGTTCCTCGATCGCAGCCTGGGCCGCCTCGTGCGCCCCTGTGGGAACCCGGTCCATCAGGACGTCCACGTTGGTCTTGATCAGCCGCGCGGCCGCCGCGAGAACCAGCGTGCTGACGAAGAGAGCGGCGATCGCGTCAGCGCCCGGATGGCCGGCACGTGCGAGGAGGAGCCCCACGAGTACGGCGGCCGAGCCCGTCAGATCGCTCGCGAAGTGGAGGGCGCTCGAGGCGAAGGCTGGGCTCGCATAGCGCCGCGCGGCATGCGCTGAAATGAGGGCCCGGCTCGCGTCGACTGCGATCACGATTCCGATCACAGCGAGCGCGAAGAAAGTGACATGGACGTGCGAGTCGCCCTGCACAAGGCGAACGATTGCGCCCACCGCGATCGCGAGGGAGAGCATCACCAGGATGCCGGCCTCCGCGAGCGCGCCGAGGTGTTCGGCCTTCCCGTGGCCGTAAGGATGGCCGACATCCGCCGGTCGCCCGGCCACTCCGATCGCGAAGAACGTGAGGAGGGCGGCTACGAGATCGATGCCCGAGTGAGCGGCCTCGGAGAAAAGTCCGAGGCTGCCCGCGTGGATTCCCGCTGCGACCTTGAGGCCGATCAGGCCGAGCGCCGCGAAGACGGAGATGAGCGCGGTGCGGCGCTGAGGACTCACGGGTAACAGTCTGCACGGCGAGGTGGGTGGCTATTCTCCAAGCGTGGCCAACCCCTCCAAGGCGGACACCCCGTACGAGGTCGTCTGCCCTCACTGCAACAAGCCCTTCGAGGCTCCTCTGCTGAGCGGGGACTCCGAGCGCCATCAGGGCTTCAAGTGCCCGCATTGCCGCCTCTTCGTCGCCCTGTCGCGGGCGGAGGAGCAGGACCGGGCGCAGCCGCAAGGCTGACCTTCAAGGCGAAGGCCTTGTAACCCGATAGAGGGAGGGTGGCTGTCGCTGCCCGCCCCGCCCGCCTTCCGCTGCCGCGTGGACTCTTGCTCTCACGAGTCGGCCCGCTGCACTGGCTCGGTGCGATCGTGGCCGCGAGCGTGGTCGTCCGCACGCTGACCGGCTGGTTGCGCGCAGGCCCCGTCTACTTCCCCGACGAGTACATCTATTCAGAGCTTGGGCGCTCGATTGCCGAGCATGGTCGGCCTCTCGTACGGGGAGGATCCGCGCACTTCCCGGCCCTCCTCCAGCCGCTCCTTACGGCACCTGCATGGCTGGTGGGCGATGTCGAGACCTCATACAGGCTCGTCCAGTTGACTGGAGCGCTCGGGATGTCGCTCGCAGCTGTGCCCGTATTCCTGCTCGCGCGGCGTCTCGACCTCGGCTCTTCCCTGGCGCTGGCCCTGGCGGCCCTTGCGGTGGCGGTGCCCGACATGCTCTACGCCTCGTGGGTGCTCGCGGACCCGTTCGCCTACCCGCTCGTCCTCGGAGCGCTGGCGGCAGGAGTGTGCGCGCTCGCAAGGCCGTCACGCGGGGCGCAGCTCACTTTTCTCCTCCTGGCAGGATTGGCCACCCTCGCGCGCGTTCAATTCGTCGTGCTGCCGGTCTGCCTGGTGCTCGCGACGGTTGCCCTCGGATTGAGGGAGCGGCGCGTGCGGCAGTCGCTCCGGGAGCAACGACTCACACTCGGCCTTCTCGGGCTTGCCCTCGTTCCGTTTTTCGTCGCCGGGCCCAAGGGGATCCTCGGGTACTACCGCGGCGTTCTCGACCTCCACCTGAGCCCGCTCGCAATCGGAAAATGGGCCGCGGCCGACGCGATGCTCGTCGTCTACTCGTGCGGCTGGGTGCTCGCGCCGGGCGCCGTTCTCGGACTGGTGCTTGCGCTCTGGCGCCCTCGCTCACGGGCGGAGCTCGCGTTCGGCTGTGTGGCATCTCTCTTCTCGCTGGCCGTGCTCTTCCAGGCCGGTCTGTATGCCGCCAACGGAGCGGAGCGGATCCAGGAGCGCTACTTCTTCTACGTCCTCCCGCTGGCCTTCGTCGCGTTCGGCCTCTTCGCCTCACGCGGCTGGCCCCACCGCGTGCCTCACGCCCTCCTGGCCGGTGTGTTGATCGCCGTGTCTGCGCGCATTCCGCTCTCTGGATTCTCAGCGGCGGACGGAAAGAGCAATTCGCCCCTCCTTCTGGCCGCCGGCCAATTGGAGACCCTCATCGGCGACACCGGTCTTGCCTCGCTCACCATCGCCCTCGTGGCCGGGCTCCTGTCGCTCGTCGCCGCGGCACTCGGCTTCCGACCGCGTCGCGCGACGCCGGCCGCGCTGGGCGTCGCGTTGGCGGTCTGCGCAGTTTCCTCCGCGGGCGCGGTCGCGTACGACCACGGCCTCTCGAGCCGTGTACGCATGAACGTCGTTCCAGGCAATCCGTCGCTGGTTGACTCGGCCGGCCTCGGGAGCGCAACGCTCGTTCAGTCCCCCTTCGGGGACCGGGGGTTCGCCACGGAGGAGCTCTTCTGGAACCGCTCCCTCGAGCGACTCGCACTCCTCCCTGGAGCAGCGCCGCCGGACGCCTTCGCCTCCGAGCGGTTGACGTTCGGCCCGGACGGGTCGTTGCTCGTCCGCGGCAGGGAGCTTCGCGGTGCGCTGCTCGTCGACGCCTACGGAGCCACCATGCGCTTTCGCGGAGCCCGGGAGGTAGGGCACACGCGTCTCTACCGCCTCCTGCGCCCCGCAGGAGAGCCTCGCCTATCTCTTTACGCGCCGGGGCGCTACTTCGACGGTTGGCTGGGGCTCAACGGAGCGGTCCGCCTCTGGCCGGAACGGGCGGGCGGGCGCATCGCCGGGCGCTTGACGTTCAGCCTGAACCTTCCTCGCTCCGCTGACCCCGCGATCCTGCGCCTTCAGTATCCGGGTGGGCGGGAGGTCGTGCCTGTCCGCCCCGGCGAGAGCACGGCAGTCAGCCTGCTCGTCTGCTCATCCGGTCCGTGGCGTGCCCAGTTTTCGGCGCCCTTCACCGGCAACATCGGCGCCCGCTTCGTCAGCGTGCGTTCGACCCAGCCCGTGTTCCGCGCAGACCGCACAGCCTGTCAGTAGCGTCGCCCTCGCGTTCCTGGGGCGTCGCTGGCCAAGGGAGCAATCGCGCGGCGCCGAGACAGTAAATCCCCAGTACGGCGAGGCTACGCGCGTGCAGCTTCCTGCCGCCAGCGGCGTCAGGCGCGGGCGAAGCCGGGCTTCGCCCGGCAACAGCCGCGCCGGCCAGGGCCGTGAGGGCTAGACGCAGTCCTTCAGCCCTTGGGCCTCGGGCAAGCCTTCGAGCTTCTTGAGGGTGTTGTTCTCGATCTGCCGGATGCGCTCGCGGGTGACGCCAAACGCCCGGCCGACCTCCTCGAGCGTCCTGGGGCTCTCGCCCTTGAGCCCGAAGCGAAGCTCGATCACCTTGCGCTCCCGCGCCGGGAGCGAGTCGAGGGCCCGGTCGATGTCCTCGCGCCTCAGGTTCAGTGAGGCAGAGTCGAAGGGAGACTCGGCCGAGTCATCCTGGACGAAGTCGCCGAGCTCGGACTCCTCCTCTTCGCCGATCGGCTTCTCGAGCGAGACGGGGAGCTGGGCCATGCGGAGGATCTCCCGCACCTCACCAGTCGTCATCTCGAGCTCCACGGCGATCTCGTCCGGCCGCGGCTCGCGGCCGAGGCGCTGAACGAGCTGGCGCTCGATGTGGACGACCTTGTTCAGCTTCTCCACCATGTGCACCGGAATCCGGATCGTGCGCGCCTTGTCGGCGATCGCTCGCGTGACCGCCTGCCGGATCCACCAGGTCGCGTAAGTCGAAAACTTGTAGCCCTTGCGGTAGTCGAACTTCTCCACCGCCCGGATCAGGCCCAGCGACCCCTCCTGGATCAGGTCGAGGAACGAAAGTCCCCGCCCGAGGTAGGCCTTGGCGATCGAAACGACGAGGCGGAGGTTCGCCTCGATCATTTGCGTCTTGGCGCTCATGTCCCCGCGTTCGATCCGCTTCGCGAGGGAGACCTCCTGGTCGGCCGTCAGGAGAGGAACGCGGCCGATCTCTCGTAGGTAGAGGCGCAGCGAGTCGAGGGACGGCTCGACCGTGAGATCGAGCTTCGGAACCTTCTCCTCCTCCGCGAGCGCGGGCTCCTCGTGCGGCGGCGCCTTGTGCTCGATGCCTTCGACGAGCTCGATCCCGTGGTCGATCAGGTAGGTGTAGAAGTCCTCGACCTGCTCTTTGGTGAGCTCGACTTCCTCGAGCCCGGCGACGATCTCGTCGTAGCTCAGGAATCCCTTCTCTGTCCCCTCCGTGACGAGCTTCTGCAGCTCTTCGATGTCAGGCAGAGAAATGTCGACTGTGAGCATTGACCTCGCCTTTGTCGTTACCGCATCAGCGTGAAAGTTGAAGAACGAAAAGAGCCGGCGAGATCCTGAAGGGCCCCCCGGCTCACAGCCACAGGCCGATGATTCTACAACGCCTGTGGAAAAGCGCTACCCGGATTCCACAAGCGCAAAGACGCTGCCCACAACGTCTCCGCGGCTGTTTTCCACCGACGAGGATTCGAGGCTCGGGACAGAGAGGACGTGACCCGCGGCTGGACTCAGCGGCCTGCTGGCGCCGTCCTCGGCCTTGAGCGCGAATGCGGTACCGTCGGGGAGGCCGACGCAGAGGAGGCCTTCGGCGCCTCCCTTCGCAACCGCGCCGGGCAGCGCCTTCATCACCTCGGTCGCCGTGCGGCCGGCTCCTTCGACGAGCTCCGGGAGGGCGGTCATCGCCTCCGTGATGCGGGCCGCGCCTTCGAGCTCTTCTTGAGCGAGCCGGGAGAAGGCCGCGGCCATGCGATCGAGCGGCATGGCGAACGTGACCACGCCGCACCCGTCCGTGGCGGCGGGCAGCTCGTCCTCGACGCCGGCCGCCTCCGCGACCAAGCTGGCGATCTCCTGCTGCAAAGGATGATCGGGCAGACGGTAGTCCCGCTTGGGCCAGCCGCGTGCCGCGCACACGGCGAGCATGCCCGCGTGCTTCCCCGAGCAGTTGTGACGCAGACGGCTCCCTTCCACCGGACCGCATTCGAGGTCCTCCTCGCTCGACCACGAGCGCGCGAGAAGATGCTTCACCGCCTCGAGCTGCTCGGGTGCAGCACAGTGGGAGGCGCAGGCGATCGCCACCTCTTCCTCGGGCAGGCTCTCGTACGCCCGGACGAGCGGGAGTGCCTGTAGGGGCTTGGCGGCCGAGCGCATGAAGGTCACGAGCTGGGGATCGCCCCAGGCCTCGGTGACCCTCCCGTCGCGCAGCTTGACGGCGTGGACGCGGTGACGCGACTCGACGATCCCACCCCGCTCCACGGCTACTGTGATCGGATCCATGCGCAAATCTTCCTCGGGTTCCTGGGGCGCCGCTGGCAAGGGAGGCAAGTGAGCGGCGCCGAGACAGTACAAGCCAGTACGGCGAGGCGCCGCGAGGGCAGCTTCCGGCGGCCAGCGGCGGCAGGCGGCAGGCGTAGCCGGGCTGCGCCCGGCGGGAGCCGCCGCCGGCCAGGGGCCCGAGGTGCCTGAGTTTCCCGAAGTAGAGGCGCTGAGGCGGTCGCTCGACGATCCGGTGCGCGCCTACCCCATTGAAAAGGCGGGCCCCGCGCACGTGGCCACGTTGAAGACGTTCGACCCGCCGCTCAAGACGCTGGAAGGGCGCCGTCTAGCAGGCGCGGAACGCCGTGGGAAGAACCTGCTCTTCCCCACCGAGGACGGCGAGCTCGTCCTCCACATCCACCTCATGAGCGCGGGGCGGCTTCGCCGCCTCCGATCCGGAGAGAAGCAGCCGAAGACGCCCGCCTTCCGGCTCGCTTTCGAAGACGGCTCGGTGCTCGTCCTGACCGAGGGAGGACCCAAGAAGCGCGCGAAGGTGGGCCTCTACACACCCGCGGCGATCGAGGACGAGCTTGCCCATCTCGGACCCGAGGCCTACGGGCTCGGCGCGGATCGGCTGCGCGAGATCTTGAACGCGGACGCAAGGCGCCTGCACGCCTTCCTACGCGACCAGCGAGCGCTCGCGGGCATCGGCCGCGCGTGGGCGAACGAGATCCTCCTGACCGCGAAGCTCTCGCCGTACGCGCTCTCGACGGAGCTTGACGACGAGGAAGTCCAGCGGCTCGCGACGGCAATCGACGAGGAGCTAGCCCGCGGTCTGGAGCTCCGCGAACGCGGGGCCTCGGACAAGTCGGCCTACCGGATCCACAACCGGCTCGGCGAGCCGTGCCCGGTGTGCGGCACGCCAATCGCCCGCGTTGACTTCGAGGAGCACACGATCTTCTACTGCCCCAACTGCCAGACCGAGGGGCGCGTGCTCAAGGATCGCCGCCTCTCGCGGATCTTACGCTAGCCGCCTAGCCGACTTTCCAGGGATCGAGGTAAACATCGTCGATCCGCATTCCGGCGGTGTTGGCCGGGGTGAAGCGAAGCGAGATGCTGTCCGTTGCCAGGAGCCCGGTGACGTTGGTGAGAAGCATGCGTACCTCCGGGGACGGTCGCCACGTCGCGCCGCTCGAAGCGCTTCCACCGTCGAGGACGCTGAGGACGCCCAGGAGGCTCTTCACCACGATCTTGACTCGAACGGTTCCCGAACCGGCCGAGAAGAAGCGCACTTTCCAGTCGCCTAGACCGAAGCACATCGGCGGGGTGGTCACCGAGCTTCCCGCCGGCAAGTAGAGGGAATACCGGTCGGCGGACGAGCGCACATAGAACGGCTCGTTCCCGTAAACGATCCTCGCGCCGCCGCTCAGCTTCCAAGCGGCGCTGCCGGCTTCGAACGACCCACCGGGAACGAGGACGTAGGAGCTCGTGTCGCCCCAGCGCGCGAATGGCTGCGAAGCGTTGGTGTCACACGTGGTCGGCGTGTCCGACGGCGAGACGAGCCCGGGAAGAACGCCCGAAAGAAGGCTGTCCGCCCTGGCCGGAGTTGCCGGCAAGAAGGCGCAGAACGCCGCAACAAGAATGATAAGAGGCCGCATTACCATAGATATCTCTCCCGCTCCTGACTCTGGGGGATGGAGCCCGAATAGGCGATCACCCCTTGGAGGGGTCTCAATCCCTGCAACGAGGGATTCCCGCGGGCGCACGTCAAGCGAGAGGCGCCGCCGACCGATTCCTTTCGAAATGGCGAACGTCGCGACGAATCAGGCTGCGCTCGATCCAGCGGTCCAAGACGCGATCGGAGACCTCCGCGCCCGACGCCCACGCAGCCTGGCCCAGCGCGAATGGCTCTCGGCGATCGTCCTTGGCGGGGGTTTCATCGCCGCGGCGCTGAGCGCCGCGGCCCTCCTCCCTGACTCTGAGCGTCGGCCCGGGACCCTTGTTCCCATTCTCCTCCTCGCCGCGTATGCGCTCGCGTTCCGGCTGAACTTCGAGGTGGGAACCGGTTTCGCCGTTCCGACCCAGGTCGTGCTGGTGCCGATGTTTTTCGTCGTGCCCCTGGGCTGGGTGGCTTTTCTCGCCGCCGGCGGGATCCTCCTCGGCAGCCTGATCGACTTCGCACGCGGATCGATCCATCTCGAGCGCGTCTTCCTCTCGCTTGTGAGCGGCTGGTATGTCCTGGGACCCGTCGTCGTGCTCGGATCTGCGGGCGAGAGCAGGCCGGCGCTGGCGCACGTTCCCCTCTATCTGGGCGCGTTTGCCGCGCAGCTCGTGATCGACTTCGTTAGTTCGGCTGCGCACGAACGCCTCACGCTGGGAGTCCGGCCGACCACGCAGCTTCGTGCCATGAGCCTCGTCTGGCTCGTGGACGGGGCGCTTGCCTCTGTCGGACTCGCCGTCGCCTTCGCGGCGGTCGACAACAGCTACGGCTTTCTCCTCGCTCTCCCGCTCATCCTGCTGCTCGCCGTCTTCGCGCGGGAGCGGAGGTTGCACATCGATCACGCACTCGAACTCAGCGCCGCTTACCGGGGCACAGCGTTCCTCCTCGGCGACGTGGTCGAAGCGGACGACGCCTACACCGGGAGTCACAGCCGCGAGGTCGTCGACCTGGCCGTTGCGGTCGCCGAGGACCTAGGACTCGATGCCAGTGCCCGCCGTGATGCGGAGTTCGTCGCCCTGCTCCACGACGTCGGAAAGGTGCGGATCCCGAAGGAGATCATCAACAAACCCGGGCCGCTCACCGACGAGGAGCGCCGGATCGTGAACACGCACACGATCGAGGGGGAGCGGATGCTCATGAAGGTGGGCGGTCTCCTTGGTCAAGTCGGCACAGTCGTCCGCTCGTGTCACGAGCGGTGGGACGGGGCGGGCTACCCCGACGGGATTGCCGGCGAGGACATCCCTCTTGTCGCCCGGATCGTGAGCGCCTGTGACGCTTTCAACGCGATGACGACCGATCGCCCGTACAGGCCTGCACTCTCATTCGCAGAGGCGTCCTCTGAGCTCGAGCGCAACTCCGGCGGCCAGTTCGACCCGGTCGTCGTAGCGTCTCTGCTGCGCGTCGTCCAGCCTCCGGCCTAGGTAGGCAAGCGCACGACCAGCCGCTCGTCCTCGGTCTCAACCGACCCGCCGAGCGCACGCACGAGAGTCGTAGCCGCAAGCGCGCCCAGGTCGCGGATCTCCTCGCCGAGGAGGACGGGGCTCGAAGCCCTCGTCACCGGGGAGAGCGCGAGGACCGGCCCGTCGACCGCGAGCTGGACGGATTCGAAGCCGCCGTGCCGGCTGGCCGCGCGAGCGAGCTGCGAGAGCGCCCGCCGGGTCTCCTCCTCCGGCACGTTGACGGGCGCACCGGAGCCGGAGACCTCGACACGGCCCTCGTCGAGCTCGGCGGCCGCGGCACGCGCCAGGTCGAGCGAATCGGTGGCCGCAAGTCGAGGCTCGTAGCGTCCTGCCTCGATCCTTGCAACGAGCCCGAGATCGTCCAGCAGATCGCCGAGCTGCTGCGAGGCGGCCTCGATCATCTCCAGGTAGCGGTCGGCGGGAGGCTGGAGATCCGAGCGCGCCAGCGTCCGCGCGAAGCCGTAGACCGTCGCCAGCGGGGTTCTGAGGTCGTGGCAAGCAAGCGAGACGAGCAGCGCGAACCTTTTGTCGTCGGGCATGTCCCCCCTTGCTACGGTTGCCGCGTGGACGAGAGAGTAACGACCGCGCCCGACCTCCAGGCCTCCGCACCGGAAGTGCGGATCGGTCTCTCGCGTGCGGGCGTCACCGGCGTCCAGAAGGCCGTCCGGATGCAGCACGGCGGACAGGAGGCTCTGGTCTCCGCCGAGATCGACTGTTTCGTCGACCTCGATCCGGCCCAGAAGGGCGTCCATATGTCGCGCTTCCCCGAGCTCTTCGAGGAGGCGATCGACGAAGCCGTCATCGACGGGAAGCTTCTGATCGAGAACCTGGCAGAGCACATCGCCAGCCACATCGTCGATCGCCAGAGCGCTCTCCTTGCGGAGGTGAAGATCGCCGCTCGCTATCCGATCGAGCGTCTGACGCCGGTGACCGGCCTCCGCACGCAGGAACTCGTCACCCTGATCGGGCTCGCCGCAGCCTCCCCGAACGGCGCACGCAGGATCGTCGGCGTCGAGGCAACGGGGATCAATGCCTGCCCGTGCGCCCAGGGACTGGTCCGAGAACAGGCGGTCGAACGTCTGGGAGAAGCCGGCTTCGACGGCTCAGAAGTGGAGCGCATCCTCGAGCTCGTACCCCTGGCCACGCACAACCAGCGCGGCCGGGGAACTCTGTACCTGGGCACCCAGGCCCGTTTGGACGCGGAGGATCTGGTCGACATCGTCGAGCGCTCGATGAGCTCCCCCGTGTACGAGCTGCTCAAGCGGCCCGATGAGCTCTTCGTCGTCGAGCATGCGCACCTCACGCCGCGCTTCGTCGAGGACTCGGTGCGGCTCATGATCAAGAGCGCGCTCGACTCGTACCTCGAGCTGGAGGATGAGGACTTCGTCCTCGCCCGTCAGCTCAACTTCGAGACGATCCACAATCACGACGTCCTCGCAGAGCGCTTCGGAACGATCGGCGAGCTCCGCGACGAGCTGACGAACGGCGGGCACTCGACCCGCCACACCGAGCTCAGAGACTGGCTTCGCTTGGTGGCGTAGCGCCGCTTCGGCGGCGCCGCCTCAACTCGATCCGGTTCTCTCTCCCGTGCGCCAGACGCGCGATGTTGGAGCGGTGCAGGACGAAGATCGCGACCGCCCCGCCGGCCGTGAAGGCCACGACGGGCCAGGAAGCGTCGAAGAGGAGCGCGAAGAGCGGCAGCGCTGCGGCCGATACGAGCGAGGCCAAAGACGCGTAGCGGGTCACCAGGAACACCACGATCCAGACGGCTGCCGCGGCGAGAGTCGCCAGCGGAGCCACCGCAAGCCCCACGCCTCCCGTTGTCGCAACGATCTTCCCTCCGCGCGCGAAGCGCATGAAGAGCGGGCGCCAGTGGCCTGCCATCGCGGCGCAAC
>Ga0307312_10001367_pt1 | contig 12461 bp, 9 predicted proteins | sample ER_DNA_202_FD_194489 | JGI IMG/M metagenome (GOLD analysis project Ga0307312, IMG submission 194489) | Bulk soil microbial communities from the East River watershed near Crested Butte, Colorado, United States - ER_DNA_202 | ecosystem: Environmental > Terrestrial > Soil > Floodplain | place: USA...
TCCTCCGCCACACCGGCGAGGGCCGCGCGATCTACGGCCGCAACGGCGACCGACTCGTCGCGGGCGACCGGCTCGTCATGACGGACCTCGCCGGAACCCTGGAGCGGCTCGCGGAGCACGGCGCGGCCGACCTGTATCGCGGCGAGCTCGCGCGGGCGCTGGCGGCGCACATCCGCGACGGGGGCGGCGCGATCACGGAGCGCGACCTGGCCGAGTACCGCGTGATCCGCCGGCGGCCCGTGCGCGCGCGGTTCCTCGGCCACGACTTCGAGTCGAACCCACCACCTTCGGCGGGAGGCGTGCTGATCGGCCTCGGCGTCCGCCTGCTCGACCGGCTCGGCCCGGCCGGGCCGCCCGGGAGCGCCGAGGCGATCGCGCAGCTCGTCGAGATCATGCGCGAGCAGGACGGAGCGCGCGGCCGGGCGTTTGCGCGCGGCCTCTACCGCGGCGGCCTGGCGAGCCGGGTCCTCGATCCGCGCGCCGTGGCCGCGACAATGCGGCGGCTGCGCGGACGGCTGCCAGACGCGGTGGCGGGCACGACGCATATCGCCGTTGTCGACGGCCGGGGCAACGCAGCGTCGCTTACCGCTTCGACGGGCTCCGGCTCGGGGGTCGTCGTCCCGGGCACCGGGATCCAGCTCAACAACATGCTCGGCGAGTTCGACCTGGCTGCGACTGGGCAGGTGCCGAAGCCGGGGGTTCGCTTCACGAGCGGGATGGCCCCGTCGCTGGTCCTGCGCGACCGCCGGCCGAGGCTGGTCGTCGGCAGCGCCGGGTCGCTGCGCCTGCGTGGCGCGATCTTCCAGATCGTCGTCAACGTGGTCGCGCGCGGAATGGGAGTAGAGGAGGCGATCGACCGGCCGCGAGTGCATCTAGACGGAGACGACGTCCACTGCGAGGGCGGCAACGACCCCGACGAGCTCGCGCGCCTCGAGGCGTGGGGCTACCCGCTCGTGCGCTGGCGGCGGCGGAACCTGTACTTCGGCGGCGCCGCGGGGGTCGAGTTCCGCGAAGACGGTTCGCTCGCGGCCGCCGGAGATGCCCGGCGCGGAGGCCACGGCGTCGTCATCGAGTGAGCGACTTCACGATCAGGCAGGCGACTCCAGCCGACGCGGCGGCGCTCGTACGGCTCGCGCGCGAGGTCGGCGCCGAGCCCGAGGGCTGGCTCATCTCGACGAGCGACTGGCGCGGCGCGGGAGACGAGCGCCGCTACCTACGCACCCTGCGGCGTTCGCGGGACGCGGCGGTTTTCGTCGCCGAGGCGCCCGAAGGCATCGTGGGCCGGCTCTCGGTCGGGCGGGACCCGCATCCCGCGAGCGCGCACGTCGCCGACCTGGGGCTGATGGTGGCGAAGGGCTACCGCCGCCGCGGAATCGGGCGAGCGTTCCTCGAGCAGGCCGTCGAGTGGGCGCGCGGCGCAGGCGTGATGAAGCTCGAGCTGCACGTTTTCCCGCACAACGAGCCGGCGATCCGGCTCTACGAGGCGTTCGGCTTCCGGCGGGAGGGTTTCCGCGAGCGCCACTACCGGCGGAACGGCGGCCTGGTCGATGCGGTCCTGATGGCCTACGACGTCTAGTACCTACACTGGCCGCGTGACCGGGCTCGTCCACCACTACGGCCTGATCGCGCTCTTCCTGATCGTGATGCTGGAGTCCGGTGGACTGCCGCTCCCGGGCGAAACGGCGCTCGTGGCCGCGTCGATCTACGCCTCCCAGGGGCACTTGAACATCGTCCAAGTGATCGTTGTGGCCGCGGCCGCCGCGATCATCGGCGACAACCTCGGCTACTGGGCCGGGCGCGAGGGCGGACGCAGGCTGCTCGAGCGCTGGGGCCCGTCGCGCCGCTGGAGCCGGCGGACGCTTCCTCGGGCCGAGCGGTTCTTCGAGCGGCACGGAGGCAAGACGATCTTCATCGGGCGCTTCTTCTCGTTGCTGCGCGTGACCGCCGCATGGGTCGCCGGGATCTCGCGCATGCACTGGTGGACGTTCTTCCTCTGGAACGCCGCGGGCGGCATCTGCTGGGCCGCGTTGGTCGGGCTCGTCGCCTACTACGTCGGCCATGCCGCCGCGGACGCGATCGGCAGCTATGGGCTGTGGGTGGGCGCAGGGCTCGTGATTCTGCTGGCGATCGCCTGGGCCGCGGTGCATTTCCTGAAGAAGCGGGCGCTTCGGGCGGAGACGGAGTCGTGAAGGCTCTGTTCGTGGTCAGCATCGTGCTCACCGCGGTCACGGCGGTCTCGTGCGGCGGCTCGTCGGCGACGCGCACGCCGCTGCCGAGGTTCGACCACGTCATCGTCGTGGTGCTCGAGAACAAGTCGAAGTCGAACGTCTTGGGGAGCGACGAGGCGCCGAACTTCAACGGCTTTGCCAAGCGCTACGCCGAGTTCTCGCAATACGACGGCGTAGCGCATCCCAGCCTGCCGAACTACCTCGCGCTTGTTTCGGGCTCGACCCATGGGATCACGTCGGACTGCACGACTTGCATCGTCTCGGCGAGGAACCTCGCAGACACGCTCGAGCAGGCGCATCTGAGCTGGAAGGCGTACGCGGAGGGGATCCCGCGGCCCGGGTTCACGGGCGGCTTTGCCGGGCGGTACGCGAAGAAGCACGTCCCGTTCCTGTACTTCCGAGACATCGTCTCGAAGCCGTCCCGACTGCGGCGTGTCGTGCCGCTAAGGCAGTTCTACGCGGATCTCGCCTCGGGCTCGCTGCCGTCGTTCTCGCTCGTGGTCCCGAATCTCTGCCACGACATGCACGACTGCTCGGTCGAGACCGGGGACCGGTGGCTCGAGGGCTTCGTCTCGCCGCTGCTTCGCAATCCGGAGCTCGCGCACAGCGTGGTCTTTGTGGTCACGGACGAGCCTGAGACCAGCCAACCGACCACGGCCGTTCCCGCAATGGCGTTGGGGCCGCTCGTGAAGCCGGGAGCGAGGTTCTCGGCGCGCACCTCGCACTACGGGCTCCTGCGGACGATCGAGGACTCGTGGGGCCTGCCGCGTCTCGGGCAGTCGGCTCAGGTGAAGCCGATCACCGGCATCTGGCGCTAGAAGACGGGGAGGGATCGCGCAGCCGGGGTGGAAAGGTCGGACTCGTGGTCATGCTCACCACCCTCAGCAGGGCCATCGAGGCGCGCGACCCGTACACGCGAGGGCACTCGGCGCGGGTGACCGCGATTGCCGAGGCGATCGCGCGGCGCCTCGGCTGGGACCAGGAGCGGCTGGAGCTGCTCAAGCTCGGCGGGCCACTGCACGACGTCGGCAAGCTGGGCGTCTCCGAAGAGGTTCTCGCGAAACCGGGGCCGCTCGAGGAGCAGGAGCTGGCGCAAATCCGGGAGCATCCGAAGCTCGGAGCGCGGATCCTGTTGCGGGTGGCTGCGCTGCGCGATGCGCTGCCGTACGTGCTCTACCACCACGAGCGATGGGACGGGGGCGGCTACCCGACCGGACGGGCCGGCGAGGAGATCCCGCTCGAAGCGCGGGTGCTGGCGGTTGCCGACGCGTTCGACGCGATGACGAGCGATCGCCCCTACCGGCCGGCGCTCGACCGGTACGAAGCGCTCGCGGAGGTCGAGCGCTGCGCGGGCACGCAGTTCGACCCGGAGATCGTCCGTATCTTCCTGGAGCTCTTCGCGGAACGGGCCGAGCTCCCCGCAGCTGCAGCTTCCTAGGAGGGCTTGACCCTCCTAGAGCGTCGCCCAGACCTCGAGCTTCGTTCTCGTCCGGCGAATCACCTCGTCCGTGAACTCGCTCGTGCCGGCGCTGCCGCCGAGATCCGCCGTGCGAACCCCCTCGGCCACAGCCTCCAGGCACGCCTCGCGGATCGCTCGCCCCGCCGCCTGCCCTTCGTCGCCCGCGTAGGGCAGCAGCGCCGACCCCGCGAGGATCATCGCCATCGGGTTCGCTACGTCCTTGCCCTGGAGGGACGGCGCCGTTCCGTGGGCGGCCTCCGCCAACACGACCGTGGGCACGTAGTCCTCGCCGAACGCGACCAGCAGCGACTCCGATCCCGCGATCGAGCCGAACAGCGGCAGCACGAGGTCGGAGAGGATGTCGCCGTCCCGGTTCAATGCCGGAATCACCAACGGCTCGCCGCTCGTCGCGAGCAGCAAGGCGAACGTCGCGTCGATCAACTGCGGCTCGTACCGCACCTCGGGATGGCGCTTCGACGCGCGGTCCATCTCCTCCTTGAGCATCCCCTCGTAGACCGGGCTCACGGTGAACTTCGGCCCGCCGAAGACCTTCGCCCCGGTCTGCTCGGCCAGGCGGAACGCGAACTCGGCGACCGAATGGCAGATCCCCCGCTCGATCCGCTCGGTCCGGAACGCCGCCTCGTCGTCGCCGGAGCCCTCGCGCCACTCCTTCGCGCCGTACGCGTCACCGACCGCCATCCGGACGACGGAGATCGGCGCGTGCACGCCGCCCAGGGGAATCACGCCCGGAATGCGGCGCCCCGTCCGCACGATCACCCGCCCGTCGATCTCCTCGCGCAGAATCCGGTTCGGCGAGCCGACGTCGTCCGCGCCCTCGGGCGTGACCGTCGCGGCCTTCAGCCCAAGCCCGGCCTCCCGCACAGCCGTGGCCGCCTGGTGCACGACCTCGTTCCGGGTCGCCCGGCGCGAGGCCAATGAGAGATCGAACCGGTCGAAGTGAAGCTCGAGCCCGCTGACCTCCGGCGAGAGCACGCGCAGCGCCTCCTCGAGCAGTTCCTGCCCGGTCTCGTCGCCTTCGAGTACCACGATCGTGTTCGCCTGCTCACCTCCCATGGTTAGAGCCGCGGCTTCTCGGCTACAACGGGAAACTCTATGGCTCGGAAGGGAGGATGGAGACGCCTCGGATCGAGCGGTCGCTTCCGCTACGTCGACGCGCGTGGTCGCCCGGTCACGGACGAGGCTGCCCTCGAGCGGATCGAGTCACTGCGGATCCCGCCGGCCTGGCGCGAGGTGCGCATCTCACCGCGGCCGCACGCGAAGCTGCAGGCCACGGGAATCGACAGCGCGGGGCGCGTCCAATACCTCTACCACCCCGACTTCCGCGCCCGCCAGGAGCAGGCAAAGTTCGACAAGCTGATCAGCTTCGGGGAGAAGCTCCCGGAGCTGCGTGCCGCGATGGCCGAGCACATGAGCCTCGAGCCGCTCGAGCCGGAGTGGACGGCGGCGCTCGCGGTTCGCCTCATCAACCTCGCCTGGTTTCGCGTGGGCGACGAACGCAACGCGAGAAAATTCCGCACGTTCGGGATCACGACCCTCCGCAAGAGCCACGTCAAAGTGCGAGGCAGCCGAATCAAGTTCTGCTTCCGCGCGAAGCACCGCGCCCTCGTGCGGACGGCGCTCGTCGACGCCGAGCTGGCAGACGCGATTCGGGAGCTGCAGTCCGCCAGGGGCGGCCGTCGCCTCTTCCGCTACCGCAACAACGGCAACGGGCTTTGCAACCTGACGGGACGGCGCCTCAACGACTACATCCAGGAGCACATGGGCGAGGACTTCACGGCCAAGGATTTCCGAACCTGGGGCGGGACGCTGCTCGCGGCAGTTGCGCTCGCCGAGCACGGCGTCGCCGAGACGGAAACCGAGGCGAAACGCGTGATCGCTTCCGTGATGCGGAGGGTCGGCGAGCAGCTCGGGAATACGCCTGCCGTTGCCCGCTCTTCGTACGTCAGTCCGGCGGTCGTCGAGCAGTATCTCGACGGGCGAACGATTGATGACTTTAGGCCACGCCATTTACGCGTCGTTGGTGCACGAGATGTCGGTCTCGACGCCGAAGAACAGGCCGTCCTTTCCTTGCTTCGTTCGCATCGAATTCGCCGGGCCCGTAAAGCTGCGTAGTATTCGCGCGACCGAGTAGTCGAACCGAGGGTTTTTCTCTCCGGACTGAGGAGGTCGACTTGGCCCGCAAGACAGTGCTCGTCTGCGACAACTGCGGCAGGGAAATTGACGACGGAAAAGGCGCGATGATGCGCCTGAACTTCACCGACGCCCGCCGTGGCTCGAAGCAGGCCGATCTCTGCGACAACTGCGCCGGGCAGCTGCCGGGCCATGCCGTCGCGCGGCGGGGCCGCAGGCCCAAGTCCGCAACCGCGGCCTGATCTGATCTGACCGGGAGGGGCGGCTCAGACCGCCCCTTTCGGCGCTTCGAGACCGTCTGGCCTCGTTACTAGGATGGGGGCGATGGGCCTCAGCCTGCTCGCAGGGCCTGCCAACGCGGGCAAAGTCGCGCTTCTCCTCGAGCGCTATCTGGGCGCACTCGAGGCCGATCCGTTTCTGATCGTGCCGAACCGGCCGGACGTCGACAGGGCCGAGCGCGAGCTCCTCGCGCAGGCAGGCGCGCTGATGGGAGGCTCGATCGGCACCTTCGACGACCTCTTCTCGCGGCTCGCCCGCTCGAACAGGGCTCACCGGCCGGTCGTCACTCCGGCCCAGCGCTCGTTGCTCCTCCGCCGGGTCGTGGCCCGGGTTCGCACGCAGTCGCTTGCCCCATCGGCGCGGTTCGCGGGCTTTGCCGACGCTCTCGGTTCGACCGTCGCGGAGCTCGAGGCCGCGCTGCTCGAGCCGGGCGAGCTCGACGGCGAGCTGGCGGAGCTCTACGCGGCCTACCGCGAGGAGCTCGACCGGCTGGGCCTCTGGGACCGGGAGCTCGAGCGCCGTTATGCGGCCGAACGCGTCGCGGGCGAGCTCGACGCGTGGGACGGCAGGCCGGTCTTCGCCTACGGGTTCGAAGACCTCACCGGCGCCGAGTGGGCGCTGCTCGAGGCGCTCTCGGGCCGCTCCGACGTCACGGTCTCGCTCCCCTACGAGCCGGGACGCGACGCCTTCGCTTCGCTCAAGCGCACCGCCGAGGATCTGTCCGCCCTAGCGGATCACGTCGAGGAGTTGCCCGCGAGCCCGACCGCCCGGTCGCCCGTTCTCGCGCACCTGGAGCGCGCGCTCTTCGGCGAGGTGGATCCTCAAACGCCATGCGTGGAGCTCGACGGGTCGTTTCGCTTCCTGGAGGGAGCCGGCCTGCGCGGGACGCTCGAGCTCGTGGCCGAGGAGGTGCTCTCGCTGCTCCGCGCCGGCACGGCGCCCGAGGAGATCGGCATCGTCTGCCCGAGCCTCGACCGCTGGCGGGCGGCGCTCGACACGGCGTTCTCGACGCTCGGGGTCCCGTACGCGCTCGAAGGCCGCGTCCGCCTCGGCCAGACACCGTTCGGGCAGGCCCTGCTGTCGTTCCTTCGCTACGCCTGGCTCGAGGGCGACCGCCGCGACCTCTTCTCGTTCCTGCGCTCGCCGTACTCCGGCCTGACGCGCAAGCACGCCGACTTCCTGGAGGGCCGCCTCCGCGGGCGCGCGGTGAGCGCTCCGGGCCGCATCGAGGAGGAGGTCCAGAAGCTGCGCGGGCAACCGCTGCCGCACCTCGATGCACTTCGCGCGGCCGAAGACCCGGTGGCCGCGTCAGGAGATCTCGCCCGCGCGATGCTCGAACGCGCGTACGGCCTCCACTCGCCGCCGACGACGGAGACGGCGCTCGTCGACCTGCGCGCTCACGAGCAGGTCGGGCGGCTCCTCGACGAGCTCGAGGGCTGGCAGGAGCTCGGGCAGGACCTGACCCGCGAGGAGGTCGTCTCGCTCCTCGACCACACCACGGTCCGGCCGCCCGCCGCCGGCGAGGCGGGGAGGGTCGCGGTCGTCGACCTCTTGCGCGCCCGCACGCGCCGCTTCGAGGTGGTGTTCGCCCTCGGCCTGCAGGAAGGCCAGCTGCCACGCCGGGCCCAGAGCTCGCCGTTCCTCGACGAGGAGCAGAAGGGCGAGCTGGAACGCTCCTCCCGGGGCGCACGCCTCCTCCGCACCGACCCGGTCTCGCGCGACCGCTACCTGTTCTACACGGCCTGCACGCGGCCCACGCGCCGGCTCTACCTCGTCCGCGAGGCCGCCACGGACGAGGGCGCGCCCAGAGAGCCGAGCCCGTTCTGGGACGAGGCGCGCGGCCTCTTCCCGCCCGACGAGGTCGAGCGCTGGACGAAGCGCCGAGCACTCTCCGCGCTGACGTGGGCGCTGGAAGGCGCGCCGAGCGAGCGTGAGCGGCTGCGGGCCGTCGCATCACTCGCGGCGGCCGAATCGAAGCCGGCCCGCGCGATCGCCGGTGCAAACGGCTGGGACCGCCGGCTCGACCGCGCGCTCACGGCCTTTCAGCGGCCGACCCGGCTCACGCATCCGACCGTCCTCGAGGAGCTGCGGCAGAAGGCGAGCTTCTCCGTCACCGACCTCGAGCGTTTCGGCGACTGCTCGTCGATGTGGCTCTTCGAGCGGGTCGTCTCGCCGCGCTCGATCGACGCCGAGGTCGATGCGCGCCTCCGCGGGAACGTCGCGCACCAGGCGCTGTTCGCGTTCTTCAAGGGCCTGCCGAAGCGCACCGGCGCGGAGCGTGTGCGACCCGAGATCCTCGACGACGCGCTCGAGTTCCTGCGCGAGTGCCTCGCCGAGGCGCTGCAGGCGCATGTGCGGCTCGACTTCCCGGAGCTCGAGCGGCGCGAGCTCGAGGAGAGCCTCGCGCGTGACCTGGAACAGCTCATCCGGAAGGAAGCCGAATCGCCCTCACCGCTCGTGCCAGACCGCTTCGAGGTCTCGTTCGGGTACGAGCGCTCGGCCCAGGAGCTGCAGCGCGGGCTGGACCTCGGTGGTTTCACCGTCTCCGGGAAGATCGACCGGATCGACCGCGACCCGTTCGGCGCCCGCGGAGTCGTCGTCGACTACAAGTCGGGCAAGTCCGCCTACTCGGCGAGGCGGATCGAGGACGAGCTGCACCTGCAGATCCCGCTCTACATGCTCGTCCTGCGCGACCTGGTCGGGATCGAGCCGCTCGGAGGCGTCTACCGGGCGCTCGCCGGCGAGGGCCTGGCGCGCGGGCTGCTTCGGGCCGAGGCGCAGGACGACGGCGTGCCCGGCTACATGCGGAACGATTACCTCGACGAGGACGCGTTCTGGGGCCAGATCGAGCGGGCGCAGGAACAGGCTCGCTCGGCGGTCGCACGGATCCGCGAGGGCGACGTGCGCCACGACCCGAAGGGCGGCTTCCCGTGCCCGACCTGGTGCGACCTGTGGACGATGTGCCGGGTGAGGCGGTCCTGACGACGTCGCTTGCGATGTCGTCCTCAGGCCGAGCCGGCTTTGCTGGCTCGGCCGTCTGCGCCGCTTGCCAGGTGCGCCTGGATCGAGGCGGAGCGCTGTGAGCGTGGTCGAAGCGGGGCCGAACACCGAGCAGCTCCGGGCGATCGAGGAGTCGGGCGTCGTCTTCGTCTCGGCGGGCGCGGGGACCGGCAAGACGACGGTCATCGTCGAGCGCTTCTGCCGGGCGGTCTGCGAGCGCGGGCTCGACGTCGACTCGATCCTCGTGATCACGTACACCGAGCGCGCGGCCGGCGAGCTGCGCGGGCGGATCCGCAGGCGCCTGCAGGAGCTCGGCCGTAACGACCTGGCGCGCGAGCTCGACGCCGCCTGGATCTCGACGATCCATGGCTTCTGCCACAGGCTGCTGCGCGCGTATCCGTTCGCGGCCGGGATCGACCCGCGCTTCCGCGTTCTCGACGACAGCCAGGGGCGCGTGCTCCGTGGCGAGGCCTTCCGGACGGGGCTCGAGGAGTTCTGCTCCGGCGAGCATGCGGCCGCACGGTTGCGGCTGCTCGCGTCGTACGGCGGCCGGCGGCTGCGGCGGATGCTGACCGGGGTGCACGAGACCCTGCGCTCGTCTGGCCTGCCGCTGCAGCTCGAGGCGCCCGGCCGGCCGCAGCTCGACGAGCTGCTCGAGGAGCTGCGGGCCTGCGCACGCGAGCTCGGAGCCTCCGAGGCCCTGCTCTTCCTGGAGTCGCCGGCGGCGCCGGAGGTCTTGCTCGATCTCTCGGACCTCCGCACGACGGACGGTCTCGACGACGCGACCCGGGCCGTCGAGCGGGCCGCTTTGGAGGCCCTCGCGGTGCGCGATCGTGCGGAGCTGCAGGAGCTGCTGCTCGCGTACGACCGCGCCTACCGCGCCGCGAAGGACCGCGAGTCGGCTCTGGACTTCGAAGACCTGCAGCTCCTCGCGCGTGAGCTGCTAGGCGAGCACGCCGAGATCCGCGAGCGCGAGAGCTGGCGCTTCCGCTCGATCATGGTCGACGAGTTCCAGGACACGAACCGGCTCCAGTGCGAGTTGGTGGACTTGCTGGCACGAGACGACGGCGAGCTCTTCTTCGTCGGCGACGAGTTCCAGTCGATCTACCGCTTCCGGCACGCGGATGTCGAGGTCTTCCGCGAGCGGCGCGAGCAGGCCGGTGGCGTGCTGGCTCTGACGCAGAACTACCGCTCGCGGCCCGAGGTGCTCGAGGTGATCAACCACCTCTTCTCGGCCGACTTCGGCGAGGCGTTCCAGCCGCTCGCCGCGGCAGGGCGGTTCCCGGATCCCGCCTTCGGCCCCGCCGTCGAGCTGCTCGTTACCGACAAGGACAGCTACAAGGGCACCGGCACGCACTGGCGGGCGGCCGAGGCGAAGCACATCGCGGGCCGAGTGCGCGAGCTCGTCGACTCGGGCGAGGCGGAGCCGGGCGAGATTGTCCTGTTGTTCGCGGCCGGCACCGACGCGCGGCTCTACGAGGAGGAACTACGTGCCGCGGGGCTGCCGACGTCGGCGCCTCCAATGACGCGCTGGTGCTTCTGCGGCGGGCCGCGCCGAAGCGGCCGCTCTTCGCCGGGCTCGAGGGAGACATGCCCGAGGGCCTGTCAGAGCAGGACGAGCGCCTTTTCCGCGCGTTCCTGCAGCGGTACGAGCGGCTCGCGGCGCAGGCGTCGTCGCTGACGCTCGAGCGGCTCTGCGAACAGATCGTCTGCGCGCACGACTACGACCTCGCGGTGCTCGCACAGTGGGATGGGCGGCGGCGCTACGCGAATCTGCGCAAGCTGGCGCGGCTCGCCCGGTCGTACGAGGAGCTGCGCGGCCCTGATGTCGAAGGCTTCGTCCGCTTCGTGGCCGAGCAGGATGCGGTCGGCGCGTCGGAGCTCGAAGCGGTCGCGGAAGAGGAGGGCACCGACGTGATCCGCCTCCTCACGATCCACTCGGCGAAGGGGCTCGAGTTCAAGGTCGTGGTCGTCGCCGACGCGGGCCGCGACCGGGGGCGCTCCGATGCGGACGAGATCCTCTGCCTCCCGGACGGGCGGCTCGGCTTTCGCGTGGCGGATCCGGCTTCGGGGAAGCGGCTGCCGACCGAGGAGTACGAGGCCGTCAAGGCCGCGGAGCGCGACGCCGAGTACGCGGAGCGGCGGCGTTTGTACTACGTCGCGATGACCCGTGCGATCGACCGGCTGATCGTCTCGGGCGCGACCTCAGAGGGCGCGGCCGATGCGGGCACGCCGATCGGCTGGGTCCTCGGCCGGCTCGACGCCGCGGAGCTCGGCGCCGAGACGACGGAGATCGAGCGCGACGGCGCGCGGTTGCTGCTGCGCGTCGACCGCTACTCCGAGGAGCCGCCGGTCGAGGAGCCGGCCGCGGCGGAGGAGGAGCAGCTCGAGCTCTTCGCCGTCTCCGCGAACGGCGACCAGGCGATCGAGGCGCCGACCCTTGCGCCGCTCGCCGAGGTGCCGCGGCCGCCGCTCCACCGCGTGCGGCGGCTCTCGTACTCGGCGCTCTCGCTCTTCGAGCAGTGCTCGTACCGCTACTTCGCGGAGCGCGTGGTAGGGCTGCGTACGCGCGGTGCCGCCGGCTCGGTGCCGGGGCAGGAGGGCTTGGCGGCGACCGAGGTCGGCGATGCGGTGCACGCGCTGCTGGAGCGCGTCGACCTGGGCGCGCCGGAGTTGCCGGCCGACCTCGCCGAGCAGGTTCGCGCCCGCTACCCGGCGGCGACCGACGAAGAAATCCAGCGGATCAGGGGCTTCGTCGCGGCGTACTGCGATTCCGAGCTCGCGCGGCGCATCGCCGGTCTCGAAGGCGCCGCGCCCGAGCGGCCGTTCGCGTTCGAGCACGACGGTGTCCTACTGCACGGACGGCTCGACGTCCTGCAGCTCGGCGACAAGCGCGCGCTGGTCGTCGACTACAAGACGAACTGGCTCGAGGACGAGACTCCGGCGGAGGTGGTCGAGCGCGACTACCGGCTCCAGCGGCTCGTGTACGCGCTGTCCTGCTTCCGCTGCGGCGTGGAGGAGGTCGAGGTCGTCTACCAGTTCCTCGAGCGTCCCGACGACCTAGTAACAACTTGTTACAAGGTAGATGAGACGCCGGAGCTGGAAGCGGAGCTCTCGACCGCGATCGCCGCCATCAACGCGGGCGAGTTCCGTCCGACTCCGAGCGACTTCGCGTGTGCCGACTGTCCCGCGCTCGACCTCGTCTGCGCCGGTCCCCGCCTGCGCAACCGGGGCTGATGGCTCGGAGCTACGTCGCCGAGGCGCGGCGACGGGTGGGGCCGAAGCGGCAGCGGATCCGCCCGATCATCGAGCGGCTGCTCGCAGAGCACCCCGACGCGACGATC
>Ga0307312_10001368_pt1 | contig 12459 bp, 4 predicted proteins | sample ER_DNA_202_FD_194489 | JGI IMG/M metagenome (GOLD analysis project Ga0307312, IMG submission 194489) | Bulk soil microbial communities from the East River watershed near Crested Butte, Colorado, United States - ER_DNA_202 | ecosystem: Environmental > Terrestrial > Soil > Floodplain | place: USA...
TGCTCCGTGCCTGGTGTTTCGCTCAGTTCTTCTTCCGGCGCGAACTCGCTCGGAGTGACTGTCTCTATGATAGAAGCCGCTCGCTGCCGCGCGATGTCTACCCAACCAGTCTCAAGTCGAAGCGCGTGCAAACTGTCGGCGACCGATTCAGGTGCCCGTTCCTTGTGACGTGCAGCGGTTTCCTCGCAAGCCGTCGCTTCATCCGAAAGAGCCGACATGATTTCGGCGTTCGCCTCGCTTGCGTCGGCCTGCAGCCATTTGAGTTGCGTGTCGTTGTGGACGCCGCGCTTGCTTCGAAAGAAGTCAGCGTCGAACGCGAGCGCGAGCGTGTGGCGCGCGCGCGTGAGGGCTACGTAAAGCAGGCGTTCCATTTCCTGCCGCTGGACCTTTTTCATTTCTTCTTCCAGATCTGCGCGGTCGCTTCGGTCGAACGCGATGAACGGTTGCTCGCCGGCAATGACGAGCGGATAGCGAATGTTCCCGCCGAGCCGCGCCTCTCGCGCTAGAAAGGGCACAATCACCGTGTCCCACTCCGATCCTTTCGCCTTGTGCGCGGTGATCAGTTGGACCGCATCGGCTTGCGCCGGTTCTGTCTCGCGGACCTCATCGAAATTGCGCCGAAACGTCAAGGCAAAGTCGGCCAGCGACTCCTGCCTCGCTTCGGCGGCTGCCGCTGCACTTAGTAGTTTCTCGAGATCGTTTGCCGAATTGCCGAATTCTTCGCGCGGCAGAGTCCGGAGCCGCTCGCGCAGTTGCGTCATTCGCACGATCTCGCGCACCGCGCTAAAGAGCGGCTGATGGGGCAAGGTTTCGCGAACCTGCCTCAGCAAATTCAACCTGTCCGCAACGACTCCGCGCCCATTGGTTTTCCGTTCGATTTGAAACTTGTAGCCATCGGCTTGAGCAAATCGCGCCAACTCGTCGTCGGAAATTCCGAACACTTCCCTCAGCACTCCCACGATTTCGTAGCTCGCATTCGGATCGACCATGATCATGAGCACCGCCGTAAGCCACGCGTATGCCGGTTGCTCGGCCTGACGATCGCTTTCGGATTGGACCTCGACCGGAATTTGTTGCTCGAGCAACGCATCGCGGATTGCGCGTAACCAGGCTTTGCGTGGACATAGAATCGCGACTTCGCGCCAACATCTCGCCCGCAGCTTTTGCAAACCCGCATCCCGAATCCATTTCGCCAAACGTTGAGCTTCGATCTGCGCGCGTCGAGTTTCGGTCTGCGACGCGTCAATGTCGTCGCCAAGGTCGAACCGAATTACCTGGCCCGGCAGAATTTCCGCGCGCGGACTGAGCTCAACAAACTCGACCTGCCCTTCAGTATTGTTCAGAATTTTCGGGAATGTGTCGTTTACGAAATCGAGCTGGGCCTGATCGAGCCGGAATGTTACGGAGAATCTCAGTTCCTCGGCCGCGCCGGTTGAAATCAAAGTTCGATGAAGCTCGCGATACTGATTCAGATCAGCTGGCTCGCGATAAATCGACTGCTGAAAATCGCCGACCATGCAGAAGTGCCCCGCGCGTGGCTCATCGCGTTTGGTTTGAAGCCACTCGCCGGTAGCCTCCACCGGCCGCGTGATTTCGAGCAAAACAAAAAATTGCTGCGGATCCGTATCCTGAGCTTCGTCGAGAATCACGCGATAATTTTTCTCACGAATGCGCTTCGCCACGTCCGGCAGACGCAGCAGTTCGGCCGCGAGTGCGACTTGATCCGCGTAAGTGATTGCGCCGCGAGCTAGCCGGAACTCGCGATAATCGCGTTGCAGTTCCGAGGCCACGCAGGACGCGCACGCACTTGCCCATTCCCGCAGTGGCCGGAACGCTTCGCGCCAGCGCGCGGTGAAATCTCTCGCAGTTGTGGCACACGGTGGCCACGGCGCAAACTCATCCGTTTCGCGCCAGCGCCGCAGCCATTCACGCAGTTGCGACTTTGCCTTCGGAATGTTCGTCGCCTGCGCACTCTCAAAGGCGGCTTCGACTTTCCTGAAATCGCATTCCGGACAGCGTCCGAGCGATTGCGGCGGGATGAAGATGTGGTCCTGGTTTCTCGCGAGGTCCATCAACTGCCGCGCCTGCATTAAGCGCAGCAGCAGACGGCGATTTTCTTCGCCTAACGAATGACCGATCTCCGTCTGTTGCTGGACGAATTCGTTCCACAGATCATCGTCATTGGTGATCGTTTCGAGTCTTGCCGGTAGACCGAGACGGTGTCCATGCGTCGCGAGTAGTTTCACGCAGAAGGCATGAATCGTTCCAAAAAACGCGCGACCGAAGGCTTCCACGGTTTCCAGCGGCAGGCCGGCTTCGAGGATTCGCTGTCGCGTTCGCTGCTGCATTTCATCGGCAGCGCGATTCGTGTAGGTAACGACCACGAGCTGCGGCAGCGATTCGAGCGCACGCTGTGGACGGCTCGCAATGTCGACGATCCGATCGGTGATCGCGCGTGTTTTCCCCGAGCCCGCGGAAGCGACGACCGAAAAGTTGTGATCTAATTCGCGAGCAAACCGCTGCCGGGCTGCTTCGTCGGCAATCGCAGTCACTTCACTTCTCCTCCTCTTCAAGGACGAACGCTGGATGGGTCAACGCCCATTTTTCTTTGAGCAGATCTATGTCGATCGGCAGCGTCGCGAGGGGATAACTCCGCACGAAACCAAAGTCGGTGTGCACCGGTCCGAGCATTCCGAACATGCCCGTTTCCTGCATCCGGTGCAGTTCGCTCCAGAAATCCCTTTGTACGAGCACGTCGTCCAAATGAAACTGCGGCTCGAGCTGTTCCGCTGGAGGAAGCAGGGTCAGTTGAACGTGCTCAGCGCCGAGCGCGTGCACCGCCAGCGCATACAGCGCGAGCTGAACGCCACGGCCTTCAATTAGCTGCTTTCGAAATTTTCGCTGCGGCGTGTCTTTCTTTCTCAATTCTTTCAAGCTAAAACCGCGTTGCCGTCCTGTTTTGTAATCGACAACCCAAAGGTCTTCGTAACCGATTTGCGATTGGTCAGATTTCGCTCGCGCGAGGATCAGATCGATTCGGCCGCGAACTCGCAGCGTCTCGTCGTCGCTCAGTCGAACTAAACATGGCTCACCGAGCGACCATTCGACTGCCATTGCCGACCAGTCGTGGAGATCAGAAACTTTTGCGGCGAGGCAGTCGGCTATGTAAAGCGCATTACTCCAGCCGGAGCGCCACCAATCTGGAAGAACTTTGCCACGACGAGAGCAAACCGCCGCGACGCGTTCGCGAAATTCGCATGCTTCTTTCCAAATGCGCTCACGGATTTCATCGGCGCGATCTACGCCGATAAATTTTCGCTGTCCGCCATTTCGGACGCTGTCCGCAAGCCAGCGATGGACCCATTGTCCAGTCGCAACTGCCCAGGCATCGCCGCTGTCATCGTCAGGCTCGACACCCAGAAAGATATCCATCCAAACAATGGCCGGCCAGCGCAACGCTTGTTCCCACTGCGTAACGCGCAGCGATTTTTCCCGATCGGGTGGCCTTCGGAGCGCGAATTCATATTCGCCCGCAGGCCGCAACTGCCGGCGCGCGTCGAATGCGTACCCCGTTCGACCAACGCTAATCGAATCTACTTTCTGCGCATCGACTGGGGACCAATCCTTCAACCAGTCCCGGGTTTGCTGTTCCAATGAATGGAGAGTCTGCTGTGAAACGCCGCGACCACGTGTATTGAAGTAAAGCCAGGAAAAGAATTCGCTCGGATTCGCGATTCGACTCGGCAGCGCTTCGGAATAAAGGCTCGCGCTGGCGGCGATGCCTGCGCTAACCGATTCCACCAGGTTAAAAAGTTGCCGCCGGCGGATCTGTCGTTGTTCGTTGCGCCCGAGCAGGAGCATTTTGCCTTCGCGCACGCTCCAATGACCTTCGCCTTGCCGGCCGCGCTTCGATGCGCGGCGGTTCAGCGTCTTGTTCTGGTGATTGAGCTCGTCGATCTGCTCGTCGCGAATAAAAGCAAGCTCGTCGTTCAGCGCCGGCCACGCTTCATCGTTCAAGCCGGCAAAAATCAGATGCGACCACGGCTGGCCCTGCGCGTCTCCGTAAGCGAGCAGGTGGACGCGCGCATACGGATGCGAGCCGAGATCGTCGCGCTCCAGGGTCGGCGCGCCGAGAAGTTCCCGCAGCCATCGCAAATAAGAACTCTTTGAAAAGTTCCCCGCCAGCAGATCGCTCCAATTGCGGCTGAGTCGCTCGAGTTCATTCCAATGTTCACTCCAGCGGAGCTTTGAAAAGATGGTTCGCGTATATGAAAGAAATTCAGCGAGTGATGCGTTCTCGGGCAGAACCTGGATTTTCTCCAGCTCGCGCGCGACGGCATTACCAAGTCGCAAGTCAGAACCGTTCGCGCAGTAATCACGCAGCAGCTCGATGTCATCGATGAGTATGTCGTTGTAAGCGCGGCGCAGAGTCTCTTCTATCTGCAGCACCGACAATCCATCGAAAATCCGTCCTTCGATAACACGAAGAAGCCGAAACAGGGGCTTTAATCGCGGCGTTTGTTGCAAGTCGAGCCACGCGCGCCAGGCATCATCGTCGAACGCGCTGGGCGCGAGATGCGCGATGCCCTCGTTGTGCGCAATTCCGGCTGATTCGAGAAATGTCGCGACCAAACGCGGAAGCGCGCCTGGCCCTGAAAACAGAATGCCGAGTCGTTCGCAGTGTGGATCGGCGAGAAATTTTGCGGCAAGAGCGACGATCGCGCGCGCTTGCTGCGTTGTATCACGACCGATGACAAAATGAACATTCGAGACCGGAATCGGTAAAGATTCGACCGAAGAGGCCGTCGCGCCTCCATTGATTGCCGGAATTACCTCTGCCGGCCCAAAGGTTTCCTCCCAAGTTCCGATCCACGTTTCGTCGAGATCGCGGGCCTCATCGCGGGGGTCGCTCAACACAACGGTGGCTTCGTCAGCGGAGAGTGTCGCCGCATGAAGCAACGGCCAGAGTGGCCAGTGTGCTGCGTCGAATCCGAACAAGAGCAAATTGCTAAGCAGCGGCTGGGCGTGCGCGATCGCGGCGCGATCCGCGTCGTGAATGAAAGTGAAGCCGCATGCATGCACGCGTTGTTCGAATCGCGCGGCGATTTCGCGCAAAGCCGGCGACTCGATCCCATCAAGAGTCCAGCCAGCGGCGCGCAGTTCGTCGAGCTCGTGGAGAAAACGATCCGCATCTCGAGCGATGGATTTCGCAACGAGCACTGTTTCATCATTGGTACTTTTGCTCGCGAATTCTTCGGCAGTGACGGCGAGAATGAGCCGAAGATGCTCGCGCAGCGGCGCGTGCAGGTCACGGCCGCGAAGCAATAGTTCCCGCAGCTGCGGTGGCGAGAGAAATTTCACCGCGAGGAGGGATTTACCTTCGGCAAGCAGGCGGCTCCGAAAAAAATACGCCTGGCTGCGAGACGCTGTTACGACAGCCGCAGGGTTTTTGTCCTGCAAAGTGCGACTGGCAATTCTTTCAAGCCAATGGCGAACTACGTTCTTCCACGCCGCTTCCGGCGAAGCTCCGATGCGCAGCGATACGCGCCGCGAATGCACTTCAGGTTTGCTGCGCGCGTGCGGCATCCGTCAATTTAGCGGCTGCTGATTTCTTCGCGAGCACGCGTTCATCTCCGATCCGCCGGGTGACACCTGTGCGATCCAAATATTCCAGGAACGGAATGATTACGCGGCGCGTGGTGCCGATTTTCTGTCGAAGCTGGCTAGCAGTGGCGGGACCGTTTTCGGAGAGGAACTCGGCAATGGTATTCTGCATCTGTTCGGCAGCCTCGCGAAGAACAACGATCTCCCTGGTGATTTCAACGATCTCGCCTTTATCGATTAAGAATCGCAGCGCCTGCTGGAGATTTCTATCCTGTGAAAGCGCTTTGCGGTCGGGAGGATCGAAACGTCTGGCCGAGAGCGCCGCGCGAATGTTTTCTGCGACAGATAACAATTCCAGCGGCAGTGACGGTCGGTGATTGACGCGAGCAATTTGATTTTCGAACCGAACAAAACCGTTTCGTGTCAGTTCTGAAATTACTGCGCCAAATATTTTGTCGGACTCGATCTCTAAATCCGTCCGAAGTTCCGATAGATCGACTCCACGGCGTTCCGGGTTTTTCTCGTGCGCTCGGTCAATTAAAGTGGCTGCTCTATTGATCAAATTGTGCCAGTAAGATGCGCTGGCGATGATATCGCTCGCCAGCACGATTTCGCCATCGTGGCTCAGCCGAGACAATGCTTCAGAAATTTCATCGGCGCTAAAGTTCGATTTTACCAGGAGCCTTTTGGAGTCGGTGCATTGATCACGTTGAAGCCGGGACCGAATGCAGACATCGACGTCACGCGGGCCGGTCTCGCGCGCCCTAAGGAATTGAATCTGTGCAGGAGAGCGGAAATTCGCGCGATTGGCGCCCGGATCGAGCACTGTGCCACCGGCAATGGTGCTTTGTTCGGAAGAATCGCGGATAACGAAGCGGTCGCCGACGAGCGCGACAATCGGTGAATCCAGCCGCAACCGAGCAATTGCGCTTTGCCCGGCTCCAACCGCAGCTTGGTCCAATAATGTGATTTTCGCAGCGATACGATCTGTTCCAAAATGAACCTGAACGGACCTGCCGTTCTTGATTGGACGAGCTGCAGGAGAGTTTCGCGTCAGTCGCGACGATCTTTCGAGGAGCACGTCGATTGTTGCTTGCGGACTACCGAGGCTGTCGACGGTGATGATGTCGCCGCGTTGGATTCCGTTCTCGCCAATTGAGAGATCAGCCAGATTGATGGCCGTGCGCATTCCTGGCTGCGCGATTTCGACGTCACGGCCATGATTTTGAATGGAACGAACCCGAGCTGAAACATTTCTGGGTTGAACGAAGACATCCTGGTTGCGCCGAATTGAACCGCCGCTCAGCGTGCCTGTGACGACAGTGCCGATTCCACGCAGCGTAAACGCTCGATCTACGAACAAGCGCGGCTTGCGGATGTCGGGCTGCGGCTCCGCCGTGGCGAGCTCGGTCGCGAGCGCGTCCTTGAGATTTTCAATCCCTTCTCCGGTGCGAACCGAAGTTGGAACGATTGACGCGCGCGCAAATAGAGTGTCGCGCAGTTTTTCTCGAATCTGCTCCGCAACGAGGTCGATGCCGCCCAAATCGCTCTTCGTAAGTGCGACCACGCCGCGTTGCACACGAAGATAAGTCAGAATTTGCAGATGCTCTTCAGTTTGCGGCATCCAGCCGTCGTCAGCGGCGACAACCAACAGCGCGAGATCGATCGAGCCGACGCCGGCAATCATGTTTCGAACAAAATCTTCGTGACCGGGCACATCGACGATTCCAATGTGGAACCGTTGCTCGTCATGCCCGGCAAGATTCAGCTCTGCGAAGCCGAGATCGATTGTGATTTGTCTCGCCTTTTCCTCGGGGAGCCGATCTGGGTCGGTTCCCGTGAGCGCTTTCACCAGTGCACTCTTGCCGTGATCGACATGACCCGCGGTCGCGAGGATGAAATGTTTCTCCGTCATTTGGTGCAGGCTGCGCGAATCGCATCGACGACTGTATCATCCTGGTGCGGAAGAATTGTGCGCAGGTCGAGTTTGAAACGGTCATTCGCTATATAGCCGATGACCGGCGGAGCGGTGCGGCGCAGACGGGCCGCTAAGTCGGCCGGCGAACAATGCCTCGGAACAATTTCAATTGTAACAGATGACATCGTCGATTTTGGCAATGTGCCACCGCCGACCTTGGCTGTGCTCCGGCCAATGGCGATTTGCAGCGGCAGATCACTCAGACCGGTCTTTATCACCGCGGCTCGATTGCGCAGTTCGTCTTCGGTAACTTGCAACAGACTAATCGCCGGAATTTTCGTCACTGCTAGATTGAGGTGAAGATTGATCGTGGCTTGCAGCGCGGCGAAACAAAGCTTGTCACAACGCAACGCGCGAAATAGCGGTTCGCGTTTCAAGGCGGTAACGAATCGCTTCTTTCCCGCAATGATTCCCGCCTGTGGCCCGCCGAAAAGCTTGTCGCCGCTGAAGCACACCAGATCCGCTCCGGCTTTCAATGCATCCGACGGCGTCGGTTCGTGCTCGGCGATTTTAAATTGCTCGGTCGGCACGACGGCGCCGCTGCCCAAATCCTCCACAAAAGGAATTCGCTTTTTCCTTGCCAGCGCAGCGATCGCCGCCGCAGGCGGCGACTCGACAAAACCACTCATGAAAAAATTGCTGCGATGAACTTTCAGAATCATCGCGCTCCTGGGACCAATTGCGCGCCTGTAATCATCGAGTGTCGTTTTGTTGGTTGCTCCGACCTCGCGCAAGGTGGCTCCCGTAGCTTCAATTATCTCGCCAATTCGAAAACCGCCCCCGATTTGCACGAGCTCACCACGGGAAACGATCACTTCTGATTTATTCGGACGCGAACTTGACGGCTTAAAGCCGTCGAGTTTCTGTTCGATGAAATGGTGAACGATTAGAACGAGAGCCGCTGCACAATTATTGATTACCGTAGCGGCTTCGGCTTCGCAAAGCAGCGCGAGCGCATTCTCAATATACGCGCCGCGGTGCCCGCGATCACCCGTTGCAAGATCGTATTCGAGATTGGAATAGCCCGAGCCGATTTCGGTGATAGCGCGGACAGCCTCAGGCGTAAGCGGCGCGCGGCCAAAATTTGTATGGATTACAATTCCAGTTCCGTTGATAACCGGTTGCAGCCGGCTAGCGCGAAGTAGCTCAATCGATCGATGGAGACGTTCGACTGTCGATTCAAATTCTGGGATCTCGCCGTTGCTTCGTATTTTCGACAGTCCTCGTCGGACAAGATCGACAACCAGGGGGCGCGGCAGGTCGTATTCGCCCAGCGCATCGAGAATCTTGCTAACGGCAGGAATTTCCCGGCGGGAGCGCGGTTTTACCCTTTCACGCATATCAATGGACGCCGAGACCGATGGGCGGTAATTCTTCCGATGACAACCGCGCAAGGAGTTCGCCTTTGCCGCAAAATTCCAAGAACTTTCTCCAGCTTCGCTTCGGGGACGCACAAAAGTAATCCGCCGCTGGTTTGCGCGTCGGTTAACAGAATTCGTTGCGGATCGTCCGTGTTTCCCCAATCGACAGCCACGGTTGTGGCAACAAGATTTTCGCGGCTGCCACCGGGGACGCAGCCTTGTTCGATTAAATCCGCGATCTCATCGCTAATCATGGGCACGGCACTGGTATCGACTTCGGCAGAGACGCGACTGGCGCGGCAGAGTGAAATCAAGTGGCCCATCAATCCATAACCGGTCACATCAGTCGCCGCACGCACCAGCCGCAGCTCCGCCAGTTCGGCGCCTACGGTGTTCACTTTTGACATCAGAGTGATGACCTTTTTCTGCAGGGTGCGCGATGCAGTTCGGCGCTTGATCGCAGTAGTGGCAATGCCTGTGCCCAGCGGTTTGGTCAACACCAGCAAATCGCCGGGGCGCGCATTTGCGTTCGTTGTCAGACGGCGAACATCGATCACTCCGGTGACAGCCAGTCCGTAAATTGGCTCGGGATTGCGAATGGAATGGCCGCCGATGATGGCGCAACCCACCTCGGCAGCTTTGGCCAGACCGCCGCGTAAGATCGCAGCAATCACTCTTGGCCGAACCAAATCCGTCGGGAAACCAACAATATTCAGTGCGGTCAACGGGCGCCCACCCATCGCGAAGATATCCGAGAGCGAGTTGGCGGCTGCGATTTGTCCGTAGGAGAAAGGATCGTCGACAATGGGTGTGAAAAAATCGACGGTCTGCACGAGGGCACGATGGCGATCCAGGCGATAAATGCCGGCATCGTCGAACGTGGTCGAGTTCACGATAACTTTTGGGTCCAAGGAAAGAGGAAGCTGCGGCAAAACTTGTCGCAGGGCCTGTTGGCTCAATTTGGAAGCTCACCCGGCGCAGGATGAGAGCGAGGTAAGTCTTCGGACTTGCTCACGCGACATGTTTAGTCACCTCCTTTGTGGAACCGGCATCCCTGCCGATAGGATTGGCTGGAAGCCAATGCCACTGAAAAAGCGGAGAGGATAGGAATCGAACCTACCTCGGTCCCGGTACGCGGAACCGACAACGGTTTTGAAGACCGCGAGGACCACCAGGCACCCTTCACTCTCCGGATTGCGGATTGCGGATTTCGGATTGCGAAAAGATTATTTTGCTTTCTTGATCGCCGTGACAATGGCGTCGAAATCCGGCCAATCGCCGGTGTCGAGTTTGGAATGGAGTAATTTGCCATTGGCGCGAATCTCGAAAGCGCCGCCGCTCGAGGGAATTAACGTGAGCGACTTGATGCGCTCGCCGAGCTCAAGAATTTTGGTCGCCAAACTGACGGCCTTCGGCGTGTAGTTTCAAACGACGCAGTATTCGATCGACACCTCGGTCTTCACCGACAATCTCCTTTCCGAAATGAAACTATCGATGCGATGAAATGAGGTCAAGAAGTGGTGACTACTCGATCTAATAATAAACGCGAGTCATCCTGAGTGCGGCGAAGGACCTTACACACCGTGCAAGCGTTAAGTTAAGGTAGTTTGTGTGATCAATCACCTTGTGGGAGGTCCCTCGGTCCGAGCCGGACTGGCATTTATCTGTGCGGCTCTCGTTGACCCGCAGCGCCCTGATCATCGATGTTGCGCAACATCAACCGCTGCATGGATGCGCTTGACACAATCGCCTCAAATGAGGAAGTGTAGCCGCAACCCGCTCCACCGGGCTGCGGCCTCTCCACTTCAGCAACTCCGAACGCTTTCGGAGCTGTCAGCCCTGAAGATGTTTTGGAAGCGTTGGGCCGGGACGCCTTTTACAGTGATCGTCAGCTAGAAGGCGAAGTTGAGACCGCTGCGGATCATTCCGAAATTGTTTTTTGGACCATCGATCACGCCGAAGCTCAAGTCGTTAGTCCAACCGATATGCCGCGCGAATCGGAATTCGACACCGGCTCCGAATTGACCGAGCACTTTGGTTTCGCTACCGAAGTGATCCGTCTCCGCATGGACGGCGAACGCATCCGGCGGTCCCTGTGTGTGAAGGACATCTCTCTCGCCGCCGCCGAAAATCGCACCCACACCCGCCCATGCGTAGGGTGCAACACGCGTGCACGGAATTGGATAACGCAATGTAAGCGTTCCTAAAACGGCGCCAATAGTGTGGTCGTGATTGACTTTTTCAGTAGTAAAAATCGGGATCGTCGGATCCTCGAAGATATTAAAACCATTTTTGCTGGCATCCAGGGCAAATCCTTCAATACCCACACCAAAGTAGCGATGGAAAAAGTATTTGATATCGCCGCCGCCGCCCCACGCGTGATCGCCCCCAATGTAGCGGTCGTAAGTGCCCAGTACGGGGTGGCCCTCACTGGTGCTTTGTACCACGTCGACCAGCCAAAGATTTGGGTTGTACTCAGTGTTCGTGAAAGCATAGGTGCCCCATAGATTCACATTCCATTCGTTATCGCCATACCATTCAGGACATGGCGGCGGCGCAACCTGCTTCATTTCTTTATCTGCATCTTTATCAGCGCGGGAAACCTTGCTGAGATAACGGAACCGCGAGGATACGGGCGCTTCAGCTTCGGCGCGTTCACCACCAAAGAGCCAGGAAAAAGCAACAAACACATCAGCCACCGGCGAATCGTGCGTGCAACCAAACAAAGGTGAGATGTCCAGGCGAGTTTGCGCGGTCGGTTTCCACGCGAGGGTTGGGCCGATGGCGAAGCTATTCACGGCATCGCCGCGCGTATCTTTCGTGGTGACATTTTTATATAGCATTTCTATGCCGACCTTCAGACGTTCGTTGGGCAATAGAACCGGCATCATCGCAGCCTGAGAAAACCCCCATTCGCGGCCACGGTCGCCGGTATTCTCTTTTTCAAAGAACCAGTTCATCGCCCATTCGACGCGCTCGAAGAAATCCTGAGCAAGGAGCAAACGAACTTCGTAGGCATCGGGAACTTTGGGTGGTCCGCCCTCTTCTTCTTCCTCCTCCTCTCCTCCTCCCCCTGGAGGAGGTGGAACTTCTTCGTGTCGAATCGTGCCGACCCCAAATTTGTATTCGGCAAAAAGTGTCGGATTGAGCGGAATCTTGTTCCAATCAGCAAGAGCCCATCGTGCCTCGAGACTCACTGTTTGCGCTCCGCCACCGCCATTGAATCGTTCGAACCCTGCTTCCGCCGCCACATTAAAACGATAGGGGAGACCCATTTCAATCTCTTGGGTGAACAGATAATCCGGCGGTCCATGGCGGAACCCCTGTCCCTCAAAAAGTTCGCCGAAGAAAAACGCCCATGGCGGCAATACATACGCTTGCGTTGTATTAGAAAAACGGCTTCGCGAAAGTCCCGGAGGCGCGCCGTAAGCACTCGGCACTTCTTCGCCTGTGACGACAATTGCCGGCTGGTCCGTTAATGTTACTTCTTGCGCAAAGGCCGAATGACTTGGGGCA
>Ga0307312_10001371_pt1 | contig 12454 bp, 10 predicted proteins | sample ER_DNA_202_FD_194489 | JGI IMG/M metagenome (GOLD analysis project Ga0307312, IMG submission 194489) | Bulk soil microbial communities from the East River watershed near Crested Butte, Colorado, United States - ER_DNA_202 | ecosystem: Environmental > Terrestrial > Soil > Floodplain | place...
CGGTGGTCCTCCTTTCTCTCCTCGGACATGGCACACCTCCAAGCCAGGCAAAGATCGCGCGTGGGCGTTCGGTCGTATCGGCAACGGACGGGCCACGACACCTTGTCGGCGTCACGCGGACGGGGAAGTCATCAACAGCAGTGCAGCCGCGGGAACGCGCGGGAACACGCGGTCAACTGACAAGTAGCTTGTCGATTTCGCCTACCCTCGTTCGACGTCATAGTAGACGGACCTTCTGCGCCAGCGGATCCCCCGCCAACGCGCCTGAGCCCGAACAATGAGGAGACCGACAATGCCTTGGACTTCACGAGCGCTGACCCTTTCCCGAAACCTGGTTCCCGCACTCATTGCGGTGACAATTGCGGCAGCGCCGATCCACACACAAGCGCAAGTCAAGAAGACCGCGCAGGGCGCGTGGGGCGGCAAGACGAACGGAGCGGGACACTACGCCGACGTGAACGGCATCAAGCTCTACTACGAGATCCATGGCAAGGGCAGACCACTCGTCCTGCTGCACGGCGGGCTCGGCGCGATCGAGATGTTCGGCCCGAACCTCCCTACTCTCGCCAAAGGCCGGCAGCTGATCGCCGTCGATCTACAGGGCCACGGGCGCACGGCCGACATCGACCGTCCGCTCAGCGTCGCGCTGATGGCTGACGACATCGCGGCCCTGATCAAGCACCTTGGAATCGACAGCGCCGACGTCATGGGCTACTCGTTAGGCGGCGGCGTCGCGCTCCTGACGGCGATCCGCCATCCGGAAGTGGTTCGAAAGCTCGTCGTCGTCTCGACTCCGTTCAGGCGCAATGGATTCTATCCCGACATCCTCGTTCAGCAGGCGCAGGTGACGGCCGCGTCGGCCGAACAGATGAAGCAGACGCCGATGTACCAGCTGTACGCCAGCATTGCACCGAGACCCGACGACTGGGCGCGGCTCCTCGGCAAGATCGGCGATGCGATGAAGGTGGACTTCGATTTCTCAGAGCAAATCAAGGGGATCAAGGCGACGACGCTCGTCGTCGCGGGAGACGCCGACATCTTCCCACCGGCGCATGCGGTGGAGATGTTCGGGCTGCTCGGCGGTGGCCAGCGTGACGGTGGGTGGGATGGTTCGGGACAGCCGAAGTCGAGGCTCGCCATCCTGCCGGGGCTGACGCACTACACGATCGCCGTCGCACCGGCGCTGGGGTCGACGGCTGTCGCGTTTCTCAACGAACCGGCGCCAAAGCCGAAGGGGAAGTGATTCACGAGTAGCAAGGCAGATCGCAACGGCAACAGCTACAGCAACAAATCAACGCGGATCAAACGGATGAGCTGATCAGTCGGATCACTGCGTCAGGCGTCGCTGCAACTGCATTTGATTGACAGGCTACTACCGCTCTACAGATGTGTAGTACGCATCAAGGCTTTCTTGAACAGCAATCTTTTTGTTGGTTGCGCCAAGAGAGTTCATCTTACTCAGTGCAGTTTCAAAAAAAATGGACGACTCAAACCGTTGCAAATTTCAGATCGGCGAATTGCACTAGCCCAGCGTCGTGGCAAGTAACCTCGCCTTCCACGCCTATTCGACTGATCAGCTTATCCGCTTGATCCGCGTTGATTTGTTGCTGTTGCCGTTGGATGAGCTTCAGAGTTCCTTCCGCACGCGCATAACCGCTCGCGCTGGCGCGCCTTCGTGACCGGCGACCTTCATCGGCAGCACGATGAGATCGTAGTCCCCGGCGCGCACTCCCTCGAGCGCCAAGCCCTCGACGATCGGAATCCCCTTGCCGAGTAGAATCCGATGGGTCCTCGGCGCCGGTGCACCGAACTGCTCGGCCGAGATGTAGTCGATTCCCACCAGTTGCACGCCTGCGTCGGCCAGGAGCTGCGCCGCATCGGGAGCGATGTAGGCAAAGTCGCGATGAAAGGTGGAGGAGCTCATCCAGCCGCGCAGTGAGCTCCTCGTTCGGAAGATCACCCGCTGCGCGCCCCTCCACGCGTGGCGGTCCAGCTCCGCGGCGTCGATCGCCTGCACACTGTCGGCGATGTCGATCACTCGCGACGGGCCGATCAGCGGTTCCAGCGGCACCCGATCGATCGGGGCGCCGTCGCGTACGAAGTGCATCGGAGCGTCGATGTGCGTTCCGCTGTGCGCGCCTAACGAGTACACGGACAGCGTGAACCCGTCACCTTTTCGCATGTCCTTGAGGAACTCGAACTTCATCGGCGCATCGCCCTCGTAGACCGGGGTCGTCGCCGGATCGAGAGTCGCGGTCACGTCGATCCATGGGCCTTGACCTTCAGACTCTGGGCCTCGAGCTCGAGACGACGGTTGCTGCGGTGCGCATGCCAATACTCCCAGTGTTGCCACGGCGGCGGCTATCGAACCGCACCGCGTGCCTCCACTCGCTCTTCTCATGTCAACTCCGGCGTGAGATTCGTCACGAAACTATGACATGGATTGCCTGCCGGGCAGGCTCGTGCGGAGCCGGCCGAGTCTTACTGCGGCGGCCGGGCGGAGCTATGATCGATACCTCTTCCGCTGCCCCTTAGTCCCCGTCCCCTGAGCGGAAGGGCACCACCGGCGCGGTTGCCGGCCAGGACCACGGAGGTCCAGCATGTCTCGAGCGCTTCTCGTCTCGATCGCCGCACTCTCTCTCGCGGCGCCGCTTCAACGATCGCTTCTCGCACAGCAGCCCTACACCACCGAAGTAAGCAACCGGTCGAATGCCGCGGTGGCGCTGCTGCCGATGTCGACGGCATCCGCGGACGCCCGGATGCACGCGACACTCGGACAGCGTGCGCTCGACATGGGCCGTGCGGCCGAGGCGGCGCAACACTTCCAACAGGCACTGGCCGCCGACCCGACTTCCGCGTTCGCGCAACTGGGCGCCGCCAACGCCGCGACGTCATTCGCCGACTATGACGCGAAGCTCACTGCCGCCGCCAAGCTGGCGCCTAACGCCAGCCGCGCTGAACAGCTCGAGATCGGCATCGCGCGGAAAACGCTCGTCAGCGACTACGCCGGCGCGGAGGGATTGGCTCGAGGACTCATCGCGACCGCACCGAACAACCCGCGGTCGTATCTCGCGCTCGCGACCGTGCAGCAGCAGATGGGAAACGAGGCAGAAGCTCGCAAGACCCTCAAGCAGGCGATCGCCATTGCCCCGAACTTCTCGCCATCGTATACCCAGCTGGCCTACTCGTACATGACCAGTCAGCCCACGGATCCGGCCAAGGCGAAGCCGTACGTCGATAAGCTCGTCAAACTGGAGCCAAAGGAAGCCCGCGCCTTCATCACACAGGGCAGCTATTACCGCGCGACGAATCAATTGCCCCTCGCACGGCGTGCATACACCCGCGCCGCCCAGCTGGATTCAACGATGTCAATGGCGCTTCAGCAGCGCGGGCACGTCGAATCGTTCCTCGGCAACTACGATGCGGCGCGCGCCGACTATGACGCGGCGATCAAGCGTGGCAAGCAGAACGACGCCGCCACGTTCGGGATGTTCCGCGCCCTCGTCCCAGCCCACGCCGGGAATCCGAAGCAGAGCATCGCCGAGCTCGATCAGCTTGCACGTGACATCGACGGATTGAATCTTCCCGATCCGATTGGAGCGAAGATCGGCGCGCTCACTGCGGAGACGCAGATTGCCCTGCAGACCGGCGATTTCGAGAGCGCATCGCGCGCGCTAGCGCAGCGTACGCCGCTCGTTCGCGAGCAGGTTGCGCAGACGACGGATGAGAAGGTCAAGCGGCTCGCCGAAGCGGACATCGCGTACTACGATGGATTGCTGGCCGCGCGGAAGGCCGACGCCACGACTGCGCAGGCGAAGGCTGATGACTACATGCGTATCGTCGCCCAGAACAATGATCCGCAGAAGGATCAGCCCGCGCATGCGATACTGGGCGTGCTCGCTCTCGAGCAGAAGGACTTCAAGGGCGCCGAGAGCCACCTCGCTCAGGCGAACCCGAACGACATGTACATCCTCTACGAGCGCGCCCTTGCGCTCGACGGCGCGGGACGGAAGTCCGAAGCCAAGGCGCTCTTCAGGAAGATTGCTCGCTACAATTTCAACGATGCCGGCATAGCAGCGTCACGCGCGGACGCCGCGAAGCGAGCCCGGTAAACGAAGGAAGCGTAAGGTTCAGCAACTAGGGTGAACGCGGGCTCGGGAGAGCAGTCCCGAGCCCGGCACCACTCTTTTCCCACGATTCAGGAGATGCTCCACATGATTCACCGCAAACTTCTCATCGCCAGCGCCACGGTCGCCGCTGTCCTCATCACCGCCTGCGACGGCCCAGGGTCACCGACGGCACCATCGACCTCACCCACTATCACGGCGAAGCAGGAGCAGGCCGGGAACAGCAGCGAGTTGTCGGCGTCCTCCAAGCGGAGCCGGGCGCTCCACGCGACAAAGGAATGCTCGGCGTATACGGGCCTCGCCGGTGCCTACTGCACGATCACGTCCTCGAACGTCAGGGCGATCGAGGTCGGCTCGAGGGTCGTCTATGCAAAGGCGAAAGACCCTACCTCGCTGGATAGTGACGTCACCCTCTACCCGCCCGGCAACGGCAAGAGCGTGGCGTACGGCCATGTCGTACTCGATTTCGTGACCCGTCGCGGAGTGATCACGTTCTCGGGCGGAACCGGGAAGTTCAAACACTTCCAGGCCAATGCCGTTGTCTCGTTCCTGGGCGCGCCCAACTGGGCCTGGGACGGGACGTACAGCAAGGGCGGGAATGGCGACAAGCACGACGACGGTGACGACGGAGACGACGACGACGGCGACAACGACTAGGAATCGCTGCATGTGGGGGCGGGGCCGCAAAGTCTAGCCAAAGCATGAACGTGGGCTCGGAAGAATATTCCGCGGGCGCCGCCATAGGCTGGAGCCGCCGCGTCAGGTAAACGACGCGGCGCCTCGCGGGCTCATTCACGTGATGACTGGTCTCCCCGTTCCGATTGCTGAACCTCCCGAACTCGTTGCGCGGACGCGTGAGGGGGATGAGGGCGCGTTCGCCACGCTCGTCGAACAGTATCAGCCCATCGTCTTCCGTTGGGCGATTGGGCTTTCCGGCGATGAAGACGAGGCCGAGGACATCACTCAGGAGGTGTTCGTCCGCGTCTACCGCAAACTGTCGAGCTTTCGTGGCGACGGGCCCTTCGACGCGTGGCTCTATCGCATCACACGTCGCGTCGCCCTCCGGATGCGGCCAACGAGCCGTCCCCCCGCGGGCAGCACCAGTCAGGACGTGTATCTCACGGACCCGGGCGCGCGGGTCGACCGCCAGCGAGCCGTCGCGCTCATTCAGACGATCGCTTCGACGCTCCCCATGCGGCAGCGCGAGGTGTTCATTCTCTGCGACATCGAGGGGCGGACGCCGGCCGAAGTTGCCGCTATGCTCGACATGAAGGATGTCTCCGTCCGCGCGAGCCTGTTCAAGGCGCGCACGTCGATTCGGCGGACGATCCTCGCCACCCATCCATGCTACGGGGAGCCACCGCGATGAATTGCGAGGACTATCTTTCGATGCTGGCGACGTTGCCCGTCGAAGAGCTGGCCTACGGCGACGCGCGCGACCATGCCGGCAGATGCCGCGAATGCGACCGCATCACACGCGTGGTGGCCGAGCGCGAACGCAACATGGTCATGGCGTTCGGCGACCTACACTTGTCCGTTCCGGCAGGACAGATCGCTGCGCACGCACTTGTGACTGCGCGTCGGCGCACGGTCGCGCTCTATTATCGGATCGGGCTCGGCTTTGTGACGGTCGCGTTCATTCTGTACATCGTCATGTCGCGCCAGACACCAGCGCCGTCGGCGAGTGGCGACGTTCGCGAAACGTTTCAGTTGCAGTGCCTATCGCCCGAGCAAGCCGCGGAACTACTCCGACCCGTCATCCAGGCAACCGGTCACGTCTCGTTTCAGACCAACTCGCCATTGGCGATCATCAAAGTCGAGGCATCGTCCGAGGTAATGGAGCGGGTGCGATCAGCGCTGGAGCGCTACGATAGCCCGACAGAGTCGCGATGCGCGGTGCAGCCCACCGCGCCGAGAGTCTTGAACGTCCCGTAATGCCGTCAGGCGTTTGCGGCCGCCGCTTGCTCGTCCACGACGCGCCCATCGAACAGGTCGATCAATCGATCCGCATGGCGCGCGTACCGCGAATCGTGAGTCACCATGCAGATTGTTGCACCACCGCGATGGAGCTCCCGCAGCAGATCCATCACTGCTTCGCTGTTCTGTGAGTCGAGGTTTCCTGTCGGCTCGTCGGCGAGAAGAATGGCCGGGTCGCCCGCCACCGCGCGCGCCACGGCCACGCGCTGCTGTTGGCCGCCGGAAAGCTGAGACGGATAGTGGTTGGCGCGATGCGACATTCCTACACGCTCGAGCGAGTCATTCACTCGCTGCTTCCGTTCTTCCGCGGTCTTGCCTCGATATGTGAGCGGAAGCTCCACGTTCTCGGCAACGGTGAGATCGCCGATCAGATTGAATGCCTGGAAGATGAATCCGATCTGCCGGTTGCGAACCCGCGCACGGTCCGCGCGTGAAAGGTTTGCAACCGGTTCGCCGGCGAGCGTGTACTCCCCGCTGGTAGGCGTGTCGATCAGGCCGAGGATGGAGAGCAGTGTCGTCTTGCCGGAGCCGGACGGTCCGGCAATGGAAACGTATTCGCCCTCGCGAATCTCCAGATGGACATCCGAGAGCGCGTGCGTTTCCACCTCGTCCGTATAGAACACCTTCTCGATACCCTCGAGACGGATCAGCGCTTCGGTGCTCCGTGCCATCGGCTCCTCCAGGGTGTTGCCGTTGTCCTGCCGTGTTCTTCTGTTGTTCTTGCCGCTGCTACCGGCTACCGGCTACCGGCTGCTTTTTCGCCGTCTGCCGTCTGCCTTATCTGATTCGGATCCGTTGGGTGTTGTCCGGCAACGGCACGTCGGACAGCACTATCCTGTCACCCGACCGCAGTCCCTGAACGATTTCGACCGTGTTCGCCGACACGCGGCCGAGGCGTACCTGCACGCGAGTTGCGGTCTGGCCATCGGGATCGAGACGGAATAGCCCGATCACCGCGTTGTCCTGGCCGCTGGTGGGGCGTCCGGTGAAGAGGATGTTCTGCAATCGCTCCAGCTGAACGGTGCCGTCGATGTTGAGATCCGGACGTGCGCCGGCTGGAAGCGGTCCGTCGAGCGAGACGTCGATCGACACTGTGCCGCCCTGCGCCGCCGGGTCCATGCGTGTCACGTGTCCGAGCACGATCCCGTTTCGCGTATCGATCGACGCGGTCTGGCCGAGCGCGACATCCTTGGCCTGCGTCTCCGGAATGCGCAGGACCGCCTTGAGCTGGCCGGGTTGCACCACCTTGCCTAACGCTGTGCCGGCGTTCACCCATTGACCAGGCTGGAGCGACAGCTCCTGGAGCACGCCGTGCTCGCCGGCGCGCACGATCAGCGACTGGACACGGCTCTCCTGAAAGGTGGCGATCGCCTGCAGTCGCTGGATCTGCCGTCGCTGCGCCACGAGCTGCGAATCGACGCTCTGTGTCATCAGCGCCAGCCGCGCCCGCTCCACACGAAGGCGGGTGCTCACCTCGTCGGCGCTCGCGCGCTTGTTGTTGTACTCGAACGGGGAAATCAGCTTCTGCGCTAGGAGCGTGTCGGCGGAGACGCGCTCCTGGGACGCGCTGACGTCGAGGGTGCTGATCGATGCGACTGTCCCTTCCTGCGAAAGACGAGATCCTTCGAGCTGAACTCGGAGATCGACGAGTCGTGTCTGCGCCTCACTCAACGCCTGCTCTGCCTGGAGGGCCTGGATCTGCACGTCGGGGTTGGACATCTCGAGCAGCACGGTGTTCGGCTCGACCGGCTCGCCAGGATGCGCGATGATGCGCTCCACTCGCGCCGACGTGACCGCCGAGATCCAACGAATCCGCTCCGGCACGAGAGTACCGGGCCCGCGAACCTCGCGCACCATGTCGCCGCGGCGAACGGAGTCGATGATCAGCGATGTCCGTTCGACGGAAGGCTCCGCCGGCTTGAGACTCGCGACTGTGGCACTGGCGAGAATGAGAAGCAAAGCCGCAACACCGCCCACCGCGTAGCGGCGACTCTTGCTCCTGGGGGCGCGGGCGATGTCCATCGCGGACTACGAGTGGAGGCACACCGTACACCACGGACCTGCGCAGACGGATTCCATGCGTCAGGCGTCGGCTCGAAACGCCGTCGCCGGATCCACGCGAGCGGCGCGCATCGTCGGAAGGAGGCTGCCGACGAGCGTCATCACGACGCACAGCAGGCCAGCCGCGGCGAACGTCACGGCGTCGCCTGGCTCGACACCGGCGAGAAGGCTCTGCATCGCTCGTCCGGCGGCGTAGGCAATCGCGAGTCCGGGCAGCACACCAACGGCGGCGAGAACGACACCTTGCCACATGACAAGGCGCACGATATCGCCGCGTTGGGCGCCGAGCGCCATCCGTACGCCAATCTCGTGCTGCCGACTCGAGACGGTGAACGACAGCAGACCGTGGATGCCGATCGCGGCGAGAAGGAACGCGACAGCGGCGAACGCGATCAGCACGCGCACCTGCACCGATCGCGCCGCGGTGACGTCGGAGACGATCGTAGACATCATCTTGATGTTCGAGATGGGCTGCTGCGGATCGACCTGCCTTACGATGCGCCGGACCACCGGAATCACCGTCGCGGCCGGGACCGACGAGCGAATCACCAAGTCCCTCGGTGCGTAGAACAGGCTCTGGCCGTCCCTGATCTGCTTGTACGCGAGATAGACCTGCGGCTCGCTGGGTTGCTCCGGTCCGCGCATCCGGACGTCTCCGACGACGCCGACGACTGTACGAACATCGCTGAGAAACTTGAACCGCTTACCGAGGGGATCTTCGTTAGGCCAGTAATGCTTGGCGAAGGATTCGCTCACCACCGCCACCCATGGCTGGTCGGTCTCGTCGGTGTCGCTGACGTCGCGACCACGCCGAAGGGGGATGCCGAGCGACGCGAAGTAGCCCGGCGTCGCGAAACGGCTGCTGGCGTTTTCCGTCTCTGCGCGGGTCAGTGACCGTCCCTCGGGGACCACTGGCCAGACCCCGCCAGTCGCAGCAATCGGTAGGGAGGTGATGTAGGCGGCGCTCGATACACCCGGAATGCCGCGGACGCCCGCCAGAACATCCCGATAATACGCTGCCCGACGCGCGGTCGAGTCATATCTCGACATTGGCAGCGCTGTGCGAAGCGTGAGCACCCTCTCCGCCTTGAAGCCCGGGTCGACGCGCTGTAGCCGCAGTAGCGCACGCATGAGGAGTCCGGCCGAGATCAGGAGCACCACCGTCGCCGACACTTCGGCGATCACGAGCGCGGATCGTGCTCGCTGGCGCCGGCCGCCCCCTGACCGGGCGCCGTCGCCAAGACCGCCGAGGTCGAGCTGTCCCGCCGATCTCCACGCCGGTAGCACACCGAAACAGATACCGGTAATCGCGGTGAGGAGACCGGCGAAGAGCAACACCCGCGGATCGATTGACGGCGATTCGGCGATCGGCAACGTCATCGGCACGAGTCTGGTCAGGAGTGGCACCGCCAGGAAAGCGACGACTACGCCAAGCGTTCCGCCGGCGGCGGCGAGGACGAGACTCTCCGTCATCGACTGGCGGACGAGGCGCTCGCGTCCTGCGCCGAGCGCCGTCCGGACGAGCATCTCCTTCCGGCGCGTGAGTGCTCGTGCGAGCAGGAGGTTCGCGAGGTTCGCGCACGCGATCAGCAACACGCAAGCGGCAGCACCGCAAAGCGCGAGCAGCAGCAGTCGTGATTGATTCGAGAATTCGTCGTGCAGCTGATAGACGTATACGCCCATGTCCTGCAGGTCATTCGGGTATTTCTGCTCGAGTCGCCGGGCAATGAGGTCCATCTCCGCCCTTGCCTGCTCGACTGTCACCCCTTGCCGCACCTTGGCGAGCACCTCCCAGTAGGTGTTCCCGATGTCATCATCGCTCTGCTCATCCGTTCCCATCAGCCTCCACAGAGCGACGTCACGGTTCGGAAAACGAAAATCCATCGGCATCACACCGACCACGACTCGCGGATTCCCATCGAGAATGATCGAGCGGCCGATGATTCCCTTATCGCCGCCAAACTGCGACTGCCACACTCCGTAACTCAGTACGACCGGTCCCGTGTTGTTCTCGCGCTCTTCGGCGGCGTTGAACAAACGTCCCAGTATCGGCTGCACGCCGAGCATCGGGAGGAGATCGGCAGTGACCGCGCTACTTTCCAGGCGCTGCGGATCGCCTTGCCCGACGAGATTGACCGCCATGCCGAAGTACGCGCCCATCGCCTCGAACGACTTGCTCGAGGTTTTCCATTCACGGAAGAGCGCGGGCGACACTTCATTGCGATAACCCGGCGGACGTTCCCAGAGCTTCACCAGCCGATCTGCATCAGCGTAGGGAAGCGGCCGCAGGAAGACGAAGTCGGCGACCGAGAACGCGGCCGTGTTCGCGCCGATCCCGAGAGCGGTGACAAGGATCGCGGTGAGTGTGAAGCCCGGAGAGCGAGCCAGCGTTCTTGCGGTGTACCGCAGATCCTGTCGCAGAATGTCCCAATGCGCGGCCACCGCGTTGACTACGACGTCCGCGATCGTCTCGGCCCACACCATGAGCCTCGAGAGCTTTCCCGTGGTCTGGCGAAGGCGTACTCCCAGAATGGCGCGCATCTCTCCGCCGTATTCGGCGCGGAACGACGAGGGATAGAGATGCAGGAGCGCCGAGTAGAAGCGCATCACGCTTTTCCCAGAACAAGCCCCTGTGCGCGCGCCATCCTGACCAGGTCGGCCATCCGACGCGCCTCGGCGCCGGCGACGGCCTCGCCAAATGGCGTGATGCGATAGTATCGGCGCCGCTCGTCGTCGAACTCCGGGGCCGGCCGATCGCGTGTCTCACGCAACAGCCCCTGATCCAGCATGCGCTGTATGGAGCGGTAGAGCGTACCGGCGCTGAGTCGAATCTCCCCGCTTGTGCGCTGCTCCACGTCCTGAATGACGGCGTAGCCGTGACGATCTTCCTTTGCCAGCGCGAGCAGGATGTGAAAGGTCGCGGCCGGGAGCGGGAGCAACGCGTCGATGTCCGAGTCGGTGTAGGCCATGAGCCTACTATATCCACTCCGTCTATATTGTCAATGGCTATATCGAAAGGGCATATAGTGTGGTGCATTGACGGGGAAGGCGCGTCCTGTAATGAATATCCCATGACTGCGACGCGACCCGGCCCCGCCCAGAGCACCCTGTCCCCGGCCGAGCGCCGCGCGAAGCTGGGTGCCGTGCTCCGTGTCGCGAGCGGCAACTTTCTCGAGATGTACGACTTCATCGTCTACGGGTATTACGCCGGGTACATCGCGAAGGCGTTCTTTCCCGTGGGCAGTGAGTTCGCCTCGCTCATGCTGTCGTTGATGACCTTCGGCGCGGGCTATCTCATGCGTCCGCTCGGAGCAATCGTGCTCGGCGCCTACATCGATCGCGAAGGACGGCGCAAGGGCCTGATTCTCACGCTCGGACTGATGGGCATCGGTACTTGCACCATCGCCGCGACGCCGAGCTATGCAACGATCGGGCTGGCGGCCCCATTGATCGTCGTCGCCGGCAGGCTGCTGCAGGGTCTCTCGGCGGGAGTCGAGCTTGGTGGCGTCTCGATCTATCTCGCGGAGATCGCTACTCCAGGACGGCGCGGTTTCTATTGCTCCTGGCAGTCCGCGAGCCAGCAGGTAGCCGTCGTCTTCACCGCGCTGATCGGATTCGTCGTCACAGGCGCGCTCACGCAGGACCAGATGACCGCGTGGGGCTGGCGGCTTCCGCTCTTCATCGGCTGCCTCATCATCCCGCTGATCCTCTGGCTGCGACGCTCGCTCGAGGAGACGCCGGAGTTCGCGCGGATGCGACACCATCCACACAGGGCGGTCGACGTCCTCCGCATCATCGGCGACAACTGGCGGCTCGTCATGACCGGTATGCTGCTCGTCGTGCTGACGACAACCACGTTCTATCTCATAACGGCGTACACGCCGACCTTCGGGCGGCAGGCGCTGCACCTGGACGCGAAACGGACTTTCCTCATCATCCTCTGCGTCGGTGTGTCGAATTTCGTCTGGCTGCCGATCGCCGGTGCGATCTCCGACCGAATCGGCCGGCTGCCCCTTCTCTTTCTTGTGCCGCTGCTCGCGCTGCTGACCGCGTACCCCATCATGTCATGGCTCGTAGTGAGCCCGAGCGCGTCGAAGCTGCTCGCCGTGCTGTTGTGGTTCTCGTTCTTCTTCGGCGCCTACAACGGCGCGATGATTCCGCTCCTCGTCGAGCTCATGCCGGCGCAGGTGCGCACGGCAGCGTTCTCGCTCGCGTACAGCCTGGCGACTGCCGTCTTCGGCGGCTTCACTCCAGCTATCAGTACTTATCTGATCGAGACGACCGGCAAC
>Ga0307312_10001372_pt1 | contig 12441 bp, 14 predicted proteins | sample ER_DNA_202_FD_194489 | JGI IMG/M metagenome (GOLD analysis project Ga0307312, IMG submission 194489) | Bulk soil microbial communities from the East River watershed near Crested Butte, Colorado, United States - ER_DNA_202 | ecosystem: Environmental > Terrestrial > Soil > Floodplain | place...
CGAGTCGCGACGTTCTGGTCCGTCTGGCCTGCTTGGGTAGACTGAGGGCTCCGCGCCGGTAGCTCAATGGATAGAGCATCTGACTACGGATCAGAAGGTTGGGGGTTCGACTCCCTCCCGGCGCGCCGGATCGGTGGATCGGCGAGGGGTCGCCCTCCGCGCGTAAACGAACGGTCATCCTCGTACGTTCATGGCCGTGATCGAGAGAGGGCGTCGTCCGCAGGGGGCAGGGTCGCCCGTTTCGAAGCTCGAGGATCGCCGTGACAAGCGGCCTCACGAGGAGCCGACCTTCGAGGCGTTCTTCGAGCGGCAGCAGGGGGATCTGTTCGGCGCTTTGTGGCTGATCACCCGCAACCGGCACGAGGCGGAAGAGATTGCGCAGGACGCCTTCCTGCGTTTGTGGGAGCGCTGGGACCGGGTCGCGATGATGGACGATCCAGAAGGATATCTGTACCGCACCGCGATGAACGTGTTCCGGAGCCGCGCCCGACGCGCGTCGCTGGCGCTTCGCCGGGTAGCTCGTGCGAGTCCCGTCGACGATGCCGTCGCCATGGTGGAAAGCCGGGAGATGCTCGTCCAGGCTCTAGCTTCCCTCACGCCCCGCGAGCGAGCGGCCGTGGTGCTCACGGATGTCCTCGGCTACTCGTCCGAGGAAGCCGGGCGCTGGTTGCATATCAAGCCGGTGACCGTTCGCGTGCTCGCATCACGGGGTCGGGGACGACTGCGACAGGAGGTATCCAACGATGATGCGTGACCACGACGACTTGCTCGAGCGGGTCAAGGCCCAGGTTCAGCCCCCAGCCGACGCCTTCGAGCGTCTCCGAGAACGTCGCGACGCGAAGACGCGGCGCTCGCGTATGGCAGCCGGGATCGTCGGCTTGGCGGCCACGGCGGGGATCGTCGCACTGCTCGTGACGTGGGCGTCCAGCACCGGCGGTGACGCCTCCGTCGTTGGCCCCGCGAACGAAGCACCCGCCGTGCCCCTGGTGGCCGAACCCGGGCAGTACTACTACGTGCGCTTCGCGTGGTACGACTTCAGCGATCAGGGTGCCGGGACGAGGGTTGGCCAGATCTGGTTCGGACCCGATGACTCCGGGCGTCGTGTCGTCGATTCCCCACTCGTAAGCGAGGCCCGCGACGATCGGTTCGGACCGGGCGAGTTCCCCGCGGAGTTCCTTCCCGATCTCTCGACGGATCCCAGCGTTGTGCTCACCCAGCTCATCGAACGTGGATCTCCCGAGGGCGCCTCACCGCAACCCGATCCCGACCTCGAGCCCCGGGCGGACGCAAGAGGCCACGTCGCTGCTTCGAACCCTCGAGGACCTGCTTACCCTCGGGAGCGACGCGTTCCTCACGCCCGAACAGACGGCAGCGGTCTTCGAAGCCGCGCAGACGATCGGAGACGTGACCGTCACGCCCGATGTCACCGATCCGCTGGGCCGATCGGCCGTGCGCCTGAGCTTCGTGATCGACTACAACCAGGGCACCAGTTCGACCGTCGAGTGGTACTTCGATCCAACGACCGATCAGTTCATGGGCGAGGTGTGGGTGGACGCTCAGTCGGGGGCCACCACCGCGACGATGATCGAGGCGGCCGGCATCGCTCCCTCGATGAACGATCGTCCACCCGCCGATGCTCTCTACGTGCCATCGGGAGCCGCGCACGCGACGTTCCCGGGCGACCGAGGTGCACACTGACCACATAGGAAGTCCCCGGCCCTGTCGGCGCCGCAGTTCGGAGCCGTCAGGACTAGGCTCCCTTCAGCATGGCGGCTCGCACGTTCAGGAACTGGAACGGGTCCGCGTTCAGCACGCCGAGCGTCGTCGCCGAGCCGTCGACCCTCGATGAGCTCATCATGGTCGTCCGCGACCACGACCGATTCCCCTCACCAGTCAGGGCGGCCGGCAGCTTCCACTCGCTCAACGAGTGTTTCGCGACGACCGGGACCCAGGTCTTGCTCCATCACTTCGACGACATCCGCGTCAATCTCGGAGCGAGCACCGTGACGGTCGGTGCTGCGGTGACGATGGTCCGGTTGCGCGACGCGCTGCGGCCGTACGGCATGCAGACGGAGGTCACACCCGAGATCGGCAACGCCACGGCGGGTTCGGTGTCGTGCTGCGGAACGAAAGACGCCTCGATCCGTGGTGGCCTCGCGCAGGTGAGCTCGACCGTGATGGCCGTGAAACTCGTGAACCCGCTGGGCAGGGTCGAGGAGGTCTCCGAAGAGGCAGATCTCGAGCGGATGCGGGTGATCCGATCGAGCTACGGGCTGCTCGGCATCGTCTTCGAGGTCACGTTCCGGATCCAGCCCACCGTCGTGCTGCATACGGACTACGCGAGCTTCCGCCTGAACCCGCCCCCGACGCGCGAGCAGATGTTCGGCGGTGCCGACGGCATGCTCGGTATCGCTCTGCCGTACGCCAACCGCCTCGTCGTCGAGCGCCGGTGGATCCGAGATGGCGAACCCGTCACGCCCACATCGAGCGGGAAACGCTGGATACGTGACCGGTTGTGGGAGTATGGCGCGAGCCGCTTCGCGACCCTGTTCCCATACGACTGGTACTACCCGGTCCTGGATCGGCTGCTCGTCCTCCCGCTCAGCGTGCTGAACCTGCTCGGGGGCTTCGAGGGCATGCGTTCGGACTCCACCATCGACTTCACGCAGGCGCGTCGCCACTATTTCGACTTCACGTTCTGCGCGGTTCCGATGAGCGCCTGGGAATCGTTCGTCCCGGCATACGTGAGGTTTTGCGGGGAGTTCCGGCGCGAGACGGGGTTCCGGGTCACGCTCCTTTCCGAGGTCTACGTCATGAGCCGCGACGAGCACTCCCTGCTCTCACCAACCGCTACGGAGGAGTGCTTCACGATGGACGTGACGGACTCGAGGGTCGATCATCCGCACTGGAAGGAGTTCAACCGGCGATTCAACTCGCTCGTCGCCGATCACGGCGGCCGGGCCTTGCTGAACCAGACCAAAGAGCTCACGGGCGATATCGTTCGCCGGATGCTCGGCAGCGACTGGGACCGGTTCCTGGCGCTCCGGGAAGACGAAGATCCGGACGGCCGGTTCCTCAATCGCTACTTCCGTGAGCTGATGTGAGCCGAGGAGGGCGCTGATGGAGACCACGCATCTGGGACGACTCGGCGTGATCGTGAGCCGGTTGTGCCTCGGGACGATGAACTTCGGACCGGAGACCTCTGAGGAGGACTCGTTCGCGATCATGGATCGGGCACTCGAGCACGGCATCAATTTCTTCGACACCGCGAACGTCTACGGGCGCAGCAAGGGCGTCGGAGCGACGGAGACGATCGTCGGCAACTGGTTCGCGAAGGGTGACGGTCGGCGGGAGAAGGTCGTGCTCGCCACCAAGGTCTACGGCGAGATGGGGAAGTGGCCGAACGAGTCGCGGCTGTCGGCGCTCGCGATCCGGCACGCGTGCGATGCATCCCTGAAGCGGCTGCAGACCGATCACATCGACGTGTACCAGATGCACCACATCTACCGGGAGGCGGCGTGGGAGGAGATCTGGCAGGCGTTCGAGGTGCTCGTGCAGCAAGGCAAGGTGCTGTACGTCGGGAGCAGCAACTTCGCTGGCTGGCACATCGCGCGGGCGAATGAGATCGCTCGCAGCCGCCATTTCCTGGGCCTCGTATCGGAGCAATGTCTCTACAACCTCAACGATCGCATGAGCGAGCTCGAGGTCCTGCCGGCGTGCGAAGCGTACGGGATGGGTGTGGTCCCTTGGAGCCCGCTGGCCGGAGGGCTGCTGGCAGGGGTGCTCGGCAAGATCGAGGGAGGACGGCGCGCTTCGGATTGGGTCCAGGAAGACCTCGCGAAGTTCCGGGACCGGATCGAGGCGTACGAGAAGTTCTGCTCGGACCTCGGTGAGCAGCCTGCCGACGTCGCGCTTGCCTGGCTCCTCGCGAACCCTGTCGTGACGGCTCCGATCATCGGCCCCCGCACGGTCCAACAGCTCGACGGCTCGCTCCGCGCTCTCGACCTCGCGCTCGACGACGACACGCTCGGCCGACTCGACGAGATCTTCCCCGGACCCGGCGGGCCCGCGCCCGAGGCGTACGCCTGGTAGCACCCGGAGCGGCGACCGTGATGCGGTAAGGTCGCCGCGAGATGCCGGCGGCCGAGCGTCCCGAGGAGTTCGCGACCCTCACGCAGGAGGAGCAGGCGGTGCTGCTCAAGGTCGTCGAGGTGCTCCGCAAGCTCCGGTTCGGGACGGTGCTCCTCGTCGTGCAGGACGGCAAGGTCGTCCAGATCGAGATGGCCGAGAAGATCCGGCTGCGGTAGGCACGGCGACCCAGTACGTCATGTTGAAATTGTTGCCGATCAGTGGCGACGCTTGACAGTGCAGCTCGCCGGTTGGTATCCATTGCCGCAGCTCGGTTGACCGTACCCACGGAGACCGGCTTCTGAATCTGGCGTTTCGCCTTTCGATCGACCGGACGACCGGAGATCGAATCACCGGCAGTCCTGTATCTATCGGTCGCTTCGAAAGGAGCCCCAACGTGCGTTCTCCTCGTCTCCACATCCGCTTCGTAGCTGTCGTCTCGCTGCTGGCCGTCGGCGCGGCCGCGTGCTCGAGCGCGTCGGGCAGCGGCGACAACGGTTCCAGCGCCGGCAGCACGGCTGCCTGCACCCCGGCGGAGTCGCCGGTCATCACCCTGGCCGCGTACAGCAACGTGTACGACGTGTACGGCAAGCTGATCTCGGCTTTCCAGACCGAGTGGAAGGATGCGCACGACGATCAGCAGGTCATCTTCCAGACGTCGTTCGGCGGCAGTACCACCCAGGCTCAGAACGTCGTGGCCGGCTTCCCTGCCGACATCGTGGCCCTGTCGCTCGCCCCTGACGTGCAGCTCATCCAGGACGCGGGCCTCATCACCCACGACTGGACGCAGGACACCGAGAGCTCCATCGTGGCCAGCTCGGTCGTCGTCTTCGACGTGCGCCCGGGCAACCCGAAGCACATCGAGAACTGGAACGACCTCGCGCAGCCCGGCTTGCAGATCCTCACACCGGACCCGGCGGCGAGCGGTGGCGCGCGATGGAACATCGTCGCGGCGTACGGTGCGGCGCTTCGGGGCCAAGTTCCCGGCTACGCTGCCGATGACCCCGCGGCGGCCGAGCAGCTCCTCACGGACATCTTCACGAACGTCACGGTCATGGACAAGAGCGCGAACGACTCGATCAAGAACTTCCAGGCAGGCAACGGCGACGTCGCGATCACGTACGAGTACGCGGGCCTCGCGGCGCAGAAGAGCGGCCTGCCCGACGAGTTGGTGATCCCGCCCTCGACCGTCGCGATCCAGACCCCCACCGTCGTCGTGGACAAGAACGCCGAGGCGCACTGCGTCGAGGACATCGCGAAGGCCTTCGTCGAGTACCTGCACTCCGACGAGGCGAAGGCGACCTTCCTCAGCACCGGGTACGAGCGCTCGGTCGATCTCAAGGCGGCGCAGTCCGGTGAGAAGGGGGCCTTCCCACCAGTTACGGATCTGTTCACCACCGACGACATCGGTGGATGGGATCAACTGCAGAACGACACGGTGTTCGGTCCCGATGGAGCGTTCACCAAGGCCCTCGCGGCAGCACAGGGATAGGTGTGAGCGCACAGACCCTCGAGCGGTCTCTGCCTTCGGCCCCCCTCCCGCAGGGGGGGCCGAAGGCGTCGGTGACCATCCGCGCCGCGCTGGCCCGGTGGGGCCTGCGGGGCACTGCATTGCTGTACCTCGGGCTCCTCATCGCACTGCCCGCAACCGCGGTCGTGTTGCGGGGGTTCTCGGGTGGGCTCGGGGCGCTGCGCGAGGCGTTCAACGCCCCCGGAGCCAAGCAGGCGATCATCCTCACGCTGGTTCTGGCGGCGATCACGGCGTTCGTCAACGTGGTCTTCGGTACCTTGATCGCCTACGTCTTGGTCCGCTATCGCTTCCCCGCGCGCCGACTGCTGTCGACGATCGTCGACATCCCCTTCGCCGTCCCGACGCTCGTTACGGGCGTGATGCTCCGAGCGCTCTACGGCCCGAACGCGCCGATCGGTGGCTTCCTGCAGCGCCACGGCATCCACGTGATCTTCGCGCCGGCGGGGATCTTGCTGGCGCTGCTGTTCGTGACGCTGCCACTCGTGGTGCGTACGGTGCAGCCCGTCCTCCTCGAGCTGGACGAGACGGAGGAGGAGGCCGCTCGCGTGCTGGGAGCAACGCGCTGGATGACGTTCCGCAAGGTCGTGCTCCCCAAACTCCGGGCGGGGATCGTCGCGGGAGGATTGCTCGCCTTCGCCCGAGCGCTCGGCGAGTTCGGAGCGGTCGTCATCGTGTCGGGCAACATCATCGGCAAGACGCTCACGGCCCCCTACCTCATCTTCCAGTTCGCGAGCCAGGCCAAGCCCGAGGAGGCCGCTGCGGTCGCCACGCTGCTGTTCGCGATCTCGTTCGTGCTCGTCCTCGTGACCGAGCGCCTGGTCGGCCTGCGTCGCAAGGAGTCGGCGTGAGCTCGACCATCGCCCCTCGCACGCCGCGGTTAGCGGGGTCGGCTCGCCGGCGCCTGGTGCACGGTGGGTTCACCGCGATCGCGCTCGTCTACGTGGGTGCGCTCGTCATCGCCCCGCTCGTCGGCATCGCGTTCGCGGCGTTCAAGGGCGGATGGTCGGTGATCGTCGACACGTTGCGACAGCCGGACGTCCTGCACGCCTACTACCTGACGGGTGTGATCACCCTCATCACCGTGATCGTGACCACCGTCTTCGGCGTGATCGTGGCGCTCGTCATCACGCGCGACCGGTTCCCGGGCCGAGCCCTCATGAGCGCGCTCGTCGACCTCCCGATCGCGGTGTCGCCCGTCATCGTGGGGCTCATGGCCGTGCTGCTCTTCGGGACCGGAGGATGGTTCGAGCCGTGGTTCTCGGCGCACGGGATCCGGATCTTGTTCGCCGTGCCGTCGATGGTGCTCGTGACGATCTTCATCTGCATCCCGTTCGTGATCCGAGAGGTCGTCCCGGTGCTCCACGAGCTCGGCGTCTCCGAGGAAGAGGCCGCCCGGACCCTCGGAGCCTCGTCGCTCCAGACCTTCTTCCGCGTGACGCTGAAGAACATCCGTTGGGCGCTGGCCTACGGGATCGCGCTCTCGACGGCGCGGGCGATCGGTGAGATCGGCGCGGTCCTCATCGTCAGCGGGTCCATCACGGGCCAAACCGAAACCTCCACGCTGTACATCTTGCGCGCGTTCGACCAGTTCCAGGACACTCAGGGATACATCGTGGCCATCACGCTCGCTCTTGCCTCGATCGTGCTCCTCGTGGCGATCGAGGCGTTCAAGCGGAGGCAGGAGAAGGTGCGCGAGACATGACGGACAACCTGCAGATCCCCGGTACCCCGATCAGGGTCGAAGATCTCTGGAAGCGCTTCGGCGACTTCGAGGCGGTGAAGGACGTGTCGTTCACCGTCGAGGCCGGCAGCATCACCGCGCTCCTCGGGCCGAGCGGTTCGGGCAAGAGCACGGTCCTGCGGATGATCGCCGGCCTCGAGGAACCCACCTCCGGCCGGATCTGGATGGAGGGCGAGGAGCACACCTTCAAGACGGTGCAGGAGCGGCGAGTGGGGTTCGTGTTCCAGCACTACGCGCTGTTCCGACACATGAACGTCGCGCAGAACGTCGCGTTCGGTCTCTCGGTGCGCAAGTTGCCGAGGGCCGAGCAGCGCTCGCGCGTGCAGGAGCTGCTCGAGTTGGTGCAGCTCACCGGGTTCCGCGATCGGTACCCCGATCAGCTGTCCGGGGGCCAGCGGCAGCGGGTGGCGCTCGCCCGGGCGCTCGCGCCCAGGCCGAAGGTGCTGCTCCTCGACGAGCCGTTCGGCGCGCTCGACGCCCGTGTGCGGCAAGAGCTCCGACGCTGGCTCGACGATCTGCACCGGGAGCTCGGCGTCACCAGCCTGCTCGTCACGCACGACCAGGACGAGGCGCTCGAGCTCGCGAACCAAGTGGTCGTGATGCACGAGGGCCGGGTGGAGCAGGCGGGTCCACCCGATGAGATCTACAACGCGCCGGCGACGCCGTTCGTGGCCGGGTTCGTCGGCACGGCGAACGTCCTGCATGGTCACGTCCGCGATGGTCATGTGCAGTTCGGGGAGCACCGCGTGTCGGGCGCCAGCCATCTCGCGGAGGGTGTCGAGGCGCGAGCGTTCGTCCGGCCGCACGACGTTCGTCTCTCGACGGTCGACCGCAATGGCGGCTCGGTGCGGGCGACGGTGGAGCGGATCGTGACGCTCGGGTGGCTGTCGCGCGTGCACCTGCGCTTGCCCGACGAGCAGGTCCTCACCGCCGAGCTGCCGAACGACGAGCTCGGCGGCGTTGAGCTCGGGTCGACCGTTTGGGTCGATCTGCGCCGCGCGACGGCCTTCGAGACCTCCGAGGTTCCTCCAACCTCCGAGCCGGAGGAGACGCCGTCGGTCCGGTGAGCGTTCCCGGACCGGTCGACGGGCCGCCCGTGCCGTCCTCTCCCCCCTCTGAGGATGGCACGGGCGACCTGCTCGGGCGGATGGATCGGCTTGACGACCGCAACGCGGTCCTCGACGATGGCCGTTTCCCACCGGTCGAGGTCCCTTCATGAGCTCAGCGCCCATGCTCCGCGTCGTCGCCGAGACCGAGCCGGTTTCCCCCAAGCTCACGCTCCGCGGCGTCCACAAGGGATACGTGCAGTCGAGCGGCGAGCGCGTCGAGGCGGTCGCGAACGTGTCCCTCGACATCGCCCCGGGCGAGTTCGTGTGTCTCATCGGGCCCTCGGGGTGCGGGAAGTCCACACTGCTGAACCTGATCGCCGGCTTGGACCGACCCGACGGGGGCGAGGTGCTCATGGACGGCGCACCGATCCCAGGACCCGGGCCGGACCGAGCGGTGCTGTTCCAAGAGCCGTCGCTCTTCCCGTGGATGAGCGTGGTCGAGAACGTCGCGTTCGCCCTCGGGTTCGTGGGGACGCCCAAACGTGAACGGCAGGAACACGCGATGCACTGGCTCGAGAAGGTCCATCTCGACGCGTTCGCGAACGCGCAGCCCCACGAGTTGTCGCCCGGCATGCGCCAGCGCGGTGCGCTCGCGCGCTCGCTCGCATGCCAGCCCGATGTGCTGCTCGCCGACGAGCCCTTCGGCGCGCTCGACGCCCAATCGCGCGAGGTCCTCCAGCGCGAGTTGCAGTCGGTGTGGCTCGAAACGCGGAACACGTTCGTGTTCGTCACCCACAACGTGCGCGAGGCGGTGTTCCTCGCCGACCGCGTCGTGCTCATGTCCGCGCGTCCCGGCTCGCTCGTCGCCGAACACCGCATCTCATCACCGCGTCCGCGCGAGTTCGAGGACGTGTTGCTCTCCAAGGTTGTCGTGGACATCCACGACCACCTGCTGAAGGAGGTGGAGAAGGTTGTCGAGGCTGAGGGGAGTGCTCGCCCAGACCTGGCCTAGGCTCGCGATCATCGCGGTGATCGTGGTCGTGTGGGCCGCGCTCTTCGCCACTGGCCTGTGGGACAAGATCGTTCTGCCGTCTCCGATCAGCGTGTGGGACGCCTTCTGGGCGCACGTCGGAGGGCCGAACGGCTTGCTGGCGCTCGCCGGTCGGAGCCTGCTTCGGCTGTTCGCCTGCCTCGCCGTCTCGATCGTCGTCGGGACCGGTATCGGCCTCGCCATGGCGGCCTCGAAGGTGGTGCAGCGCAGCGTCGGCAGCCTGATGGTGGGCCTGCAGGCGCTCCCATCGATCTCGTGGCTCCCGCTCGCGATCTTGTGGTTCGGTCCGACCGTGAAGGCGATCCTGTTCGTCGTGGTGGTCGGAGCGGTTCCCGCCATCGCCGTCGCCACGGCGTCCAGCGTGCGGCTGGTGCCGCCGACGCTCGTGCGGACCGGCCGCACCCTGGGTGCGAGGGGGCTCGAGCTGTACACCAAGGTCGTGCTCCCGGCCGCGGTGCCCGGCTACACGGCCGGTCTCCAGCAGGCCTGGGCGATCGCCTGGCGAGCGCTCATGGCCGCCGAGCTGTTCGTCACCGGGGCCCGAGGTCTCGGGCACTTCATCGTGCAAGCGGGCGAGGAGTTCGAAACGCCGCTCGTGCTCGCGACCATGATCGTCATCATGCTGTGCGGTATCGCCGTGGACTTCCTCTTCACGATCGTGGATCGGCGCGTCCGGCGCCGTCGAGGCCTCCTCGTCCGGAGCTGACCCCCTGCGCCGCCCTCAGCGAACGCCCACGCGGCGGAGCGCGTCCGCCCTCGCCTCATCTGTGAACCGTTGCAGAGCATCGGAGAAACGCGCGACGGGGGCCTCGGGGTCACCGATGCTGCGCGCCCGCTCCGGCACGTGCTCCAGATCCTGCTCGAACAGGTGGCGCGCCGTCTGGAGGGTTCGATGCGGACCCGTGCGACGACCTTCATGCATGACCGGGACGAGCAGCGGCTCGTGCCCGTCGAGGGCCGGCTCGTTGCGCAAGCCGATCGTGTCTCCGTCGGCACCTCGGAACACCTGCTTGCGGCCGGGCGCCGTCGCCTTCATGGCCGACAGCTTCAACATCGGGCGGCCGTCGTACTCCACCAGTTTGTACGCCGAGTCCAGGTAAGGCGCGTCGGCCGATACGCCGACCCGCGTGCCGACGCCGAACGCATCGATCGGTGCGCCGGCGCGCACGAGGCGTTCGAGGTCGTGTTCGTCCAGGCCGCCGCTCGCGAAGATCCGGACGGATGGCATGCCGGCCTCGTCGAGCACGCGCCGAACCGCACGGGAGACCTCATCAAGGTTGCCGCTGTCGATCCGCACTCCCAGGTTGCCCTCGAGCCCGAGCTCCCGGATGACAGCGATAGCCGTCTCGACGCCGTTCAGCGTGTCGTACGTGTCGACGAGGAACGTCGTGCGCCTCGGGAGGTCCTGCGCGAACGCGCGGAACGCCTCCGCCTCGGAAGGAAATGCTTCGATATAGGAATGCGCCATGGTCCCGGCGACGGGGAGGTCGAAGCGCCGCGCCGCCTCGACGTTGCTCGTTGCCGCGAAGCCCACGATCGACGTCACGCGGGCCACGTTGATCGCGGCTTCGAGCCCTTGGGTGCGGCGGAGCGAGAAGTCCACAAGATCCTTCCCGCCTGCGGCGATCGTGCAGCGAGCGGCCTTCGACGCGATCGTGGTCTGAAACGTCATCTGGTTGAGCAGATAGGGCTCGACCAGTTGGGCCACGGCGATCGGCGCGGTGATCTCGAGCAGCGGCTCGTTCGCGTACACGATCCGGCCCTCAGGCACAGCCCACACGTCGCCCTCGAACCGCAGCTCGCGGAAGGCATCCAAGACGTCGGCGTCGAAGCCCAGCTCATCGCCGAGGTACCTCAGGTCGTCCTCCTCGAAGCGGAAGGTCTCGAGGAACTCGAGCGATGGTTCGAGCCCGGCGGCGACGAGGAACCCGCGGTGCTTCGGAAGATCCCGAACGAACAAGCTGAAGGTCGCTTCATCGTGCATGCCGCGTCGTATGAAGCTCGCGGCCATGTTCAGCTCGTAGAGGTCGGTCAGCAGGGCATCCGGCGCCATGGCGGCTACAGGCTACGCGACGGGCGTCAAGGTGAGGTCTGGACACCGTGTTCGTCGTGGCGGGTACGCTGGCCGTATGGTCGATCGCGCACGGTTCGAGGAGCTCGCCTCGGAGGCGCTCGATTCGCTGCCGAAGTGGGTGCTCGACCGACTCGAGAACGTCGAAGTCATCGTCGAGGACCACCCACCGGCGGACGAGCCGACGCTCCTCGGCCGGTACCACGGGGTACCGATCACGCGCCGAGGCATGAATCCCTCGGGCATGCTGCCCGACACGATCACGCTGTACCGCAGCACGATCGAGCGCGTCGCGCGCGCAGACGACGAGCGCGACCTGCGACGCGTGATCGCGCACACGGTCGAGCACGAGGTCGCGCACCTGTTCGGCATCTCGGACGATCGGCTCCGAGAACTGGATGCCTACTGATGGCATCGGATCTCGACAAGCAGATGATGCGCGTCGCGATCGAGGAGGCCAAGAAGGCCGCCGTGTACGGCGACGTACCCGTGGGGGCGGTCGTGGCAAGGGCCGACGAGGTGCTCGGGCGGGCCGGCAACGCACGTGAGCGCAAGCAGGACCCGACCGCGCACGCCGAGATCATCGCGCTCCGCGCCGCCGCGAGCGTGGTCGACAGCTGGCACCTGGATGGCTGCACCATGTACGTCACGCTCGAGCCGTGCGCGATGTGTGCCGGCGCGCTCGTCCTCGGGCGCGTCGAGCGGTTGGTGTTCGGGAGTGATGATCCGAAGGCCGGGTTCGCTGGCTCGCTCGGGGACCTCGTACGCGATCGGCGTCTGAACCACACGCTCGAGGTGGAGTCGGGCGTCCTGTCGGGCGAGTGCGGCGACCTGCTGAAGGACTTCTTCCGGGAGCGGCGCTAGCGATCT
>Ga0307312_10001373_pt1 | contig 12432 bp, 12 predicted proteins | sample ER_DNA_202_FD_194489 | JGI IMG/M metagenome (GOLD analysis project Ga0307312, IMG submission 194489) | Bulk soil microbial communities from the East River watershed near Crested Butte, Colorado, United States - ER_DNA_202 | ecosystem: Environmental > Terrestrial > Soil > Floodplain | place...
CAGCTCCTCGAGCGAGCTGAAAGCTCCGTGCTTCTGGCGATAGTCGAGGATCTTCTGCGCGGTCACCGGCCCGACTCCGGGCAGCGAGTCGAGCTGTTCGAGCGTTGCGACGTTCAGGTGCACGGGGCCCGCCGGAGCGGTCGCGCCGCTACCGCTAGTGCCCGCGGAACCAGCCGGAGCCTTGACCGGGACGACGACCTGGGTTCCGTCGGCGAGTGGAGCCGCCAGGTTGATCAGAGCCAGATCGGCGTGACGGGTCGCGCCGCCCGCCCGGGCCACCGCGTCCGCGACCCGTGAACGCCCCGAGAACCGGTACAGCCCGGGCCGATGAACCGCGCCGACGACGTGGACGACGAGCGCGGGACCCGCGTCGGCTCGTAGAGGCGCGACGGGCAACGGAGCCGCCTGGCTCGCCGTCCCCGCACCGAGCAGGTGTCTCGCTCCGAGCACGAGGACGACGGCCAGAAGGACCGCGCCGGCGACAAGTCGCCGGCGCGTCGGGGGGAGGGTGTCCAGCACGTCGTCGACTGTGACAACGAATATTCGACGCGTGGGTGGCGGAATTGCGTCGAGACTGTGTCAACGAGCGATGTGACGAAGCGATCCGCAGCGGCGTATAGGGAGATGTGAGCGCGGTGCCAACCTCGTGGCCGACCGGCAAGCGAGCACTCCGTGAACAGCGGAGCTTCGCCGACGTGGCCGAGGAGCACCTCGACGACGTCTACCGCTACCTGCTGTACATGACCGGAAACCCGCACCTCGCCGAAGACCTCGCCGCAGAGACGTTCGAGCGGGCGCTTCGGCGCTGGCGCCGCTTCGATCCTCGCCGCGGGGCCGCGCGAACCTGGCTCTGTCAGCTCGCGCGGGGGGCCGCTCTGGACCACTTCCGCGCGGATCGCCGGCGGCGAAAGCGCGAAGGCGTGTACGCATCGGACGTGCCCGAACTCGACGAGCCCGTCTTCGGAGAAGGGCTCTCGCCTGCGCTCGACCGCGCCGTTTGCAGCCTGTCGGCGGCCGAGCGCGAGGTCGTCGTGCTGCGCGTCGTCTTGGAGCTCGACGGGGAGACCGCCGCGCGCGTGCTCGGGATCAGGCCGACCGCCGTTTCGACCCGGCTCAGCCGGGCGCTCCAGAAGCTCGAGGAGAGGATGGTGAGCGATGTCCGAGGCTAGTTTCGAGATGGTCCTTAACGAGCTCCGCGAGGCGGCGCCTCCGGCCCCGGAACGGCTGCGCGGGCTCGTTCGCTCGCTGCCGGCAGCGACGCCGCGCTTCTCGTTGCGCGTCCGGCCCGCGATCTCGGCCGCGATCGTGACCATGCTTGTCGTCGGACTCGGCGTTTCTATCTACGCCGGCCTCCGCGGGGACCCGGCTGGACACAGGAACACCGCCAACTACTTCAGCGCCTCGGAGTCGGCCCAGTCGGGGGGCACGAAGCAGCGCAATCCAGCGCCAAGTCGGGGCTTGGGCTTCGAGCAACAGCTCGCGCCCGGGCTCACGGCGAAGTCTCGACTCCAGAAGCAGGACGTCGCGATGAGGCTGCGAGTGGACGACCTCTCGGGCGCGACGCAGAGCGCCGTGCGCACGACCCGACGCCTCGGCGGATTCGTCGCCGGCGCCGACTACGCGACACGTTCGGAGGACGGCAACTCCCGGCTCGCGCTCCGCGTGCCCGTCGCCAACCTCCAGAAGGCGATCGCCAGCTTCACCCAGCTCGGGACGATTCTCTCCCAGCACATCTCGGTCGCCGACCTCCAGGGCGGGCTCGAACGGCTCGACGCACGGATCGCCAAGGCCCGGCATGCCGGCCATGCACAAACCGTCGCGCGGCTCGAGCGCAGGCGCGACGCGCTCATCCGCGAAGGCACCTACGCACACGTGTCGCTCCAGCTGACGACCGCCAAGCCTGCAGCGAAAAACGTGGTTCCGGGCCGGTTCGACCGCTTCCTGGATACGTCGGGCGACATTCTGGGTAAAGAAGCGATTGCAGTGCTCTACGCTCTTGTCGTGGCCGGTCCGTTCGTCCTCATCGCCGCGCTCCTGTTCCTCGCGGAGCGCACGCGTCGGAGGCGCTCCGACCACCGGCTGCTCGAGGAGACCGGATGACGAAGTTCGTCGCACTTGGTGCACTGGCCGCTCTGGCCATAGGTTGCGGCTCGGCCGGCGGCGGGACTGCGACGGGCTTCCGCGGCTACGTGAAGCGTGGGCCGACGATGCCCGTCTGCCGCGTTGGCGTGCCCTGCACCGCGCCCGCGAAGGGGGTCAAGCTCAGGTTCTCGCGTGCGGGCAAGGTCGTCGCCACCGCAACGACGAACGACCGCGGCTGGTACCGCGTCGTCCTTCGCGCCGGTCGGTACACGGTGGGCATCAACGCGAAAGGGACCGCGTTCGGCCCGCGTACAGTCACTGCGCAAAGCGACGTGATGAAACGGCGCGATTTCCTGATCGACACCGGGCTCCGCTAGCCGATCACAAGGTTCACGAGCTTCCCGGGAACGACGATCTCCTTGCGGATCTCCTTGCCGTCCAGGAACTCCTGAACCCGCGTCGACGCGCGCGCCTGCGCGACCAGCTCGGCCTCGGACAGATCGGACGCGACCTCCACGCGGTCCCGCACGCGCCCGTTGACCTGGATCACCAGCTCGAACGTCTCCCGCTCGAGCAGCGCAGGGTCGGCCTCGGGCCACGGCTCCTCCCAGAGCCGCTCATGGCCGAGCCGCGACCACAGCTCCTCGGTGATGTGCGGCGTGTACGGCTGGAGCAGCGAGACGGCGGTCTCAGCGGCGAACCGCGCTCCTGGATCCTCGGGTGACCGGCCGAGCTCGTTGACGAGCTCCATCACGGCCGCGATCGGCGTGTTGAACTGAAAACGCCGGCCGATGTCGTCGCTCACGCGGGCGATCGTTCGGTGCGCAGCGCGCGTCAGGTCCGTGACTTCCCCGGCGACGGCGTCACGCTCGGCGACCTCGTTCACGATCCGCCACAGCCGCCGCAGGAAGCGCGAGATGCCCTCGACCCCTTCCTCGGTCCACTCCATGTCCTGGTCGGCAGGCCCCATGAACAGGATGTACGCGCGCACGGCGTCGGCGCCATAGCGGTTGGCCAGCACGTCGGGGGACGTGACGTTGCCCTTCGACTTCGACATCTTCGTGCCGCCCTGTCTCACCCAACCCTGGTGGAACAGCCGCTGGAACGGCTCACGCACGCCGAGCAGGCCGAAGTCGTTCAGCGCCTTGACGAAGAAGCGCGAGTACAGCAGGTGGCCGGTCGCGTGATCGATGCCGCCGATGTACTGGTCGACCGGCATCCAGTAGTCGACGATCCGGCGGTCCCACGGCGCCTGGTCGTTGTGCGGATCGCAGTAGCGCAGGAAGTACCAGGACGAATCGACGAACGTGTCCATCGTGTCGGGCTCCCGCCTCGCGGGCTTGCCGCACTTCGGGCACGGGACGTTCATCCACTCCTCGTTGGCGGCGAGCGGCGCCATGCCTTGCGGCCGGTAGTCCTCGATCTCGGGCAGGATGACCGGCAGCTCCGCCTCGGGCACCGCGACCGGGCCGTCGTCCTCGCAGTAGACGATCGGGATCGGGCAGCCCCAGTAGCGCTGGCGCGACATCGACCAGTCGCGCAGGCGGTATGAGATCGCCGGCGCGCCGCGGCCCTTCTCCCGCAGCCACTCGACGATCTTCACGATCCCTTCGCTCGCCGGCAGCCCGGTGAACTGGCCGGAGTCGATCAGGACTTCGGTCTCGTCCTCGATCACCGGCCGTATGGGCAGACCGTAGGACTCGGCGAACTCGCGGTCGCGCTCGTCGTGGGCGGGCACGGCCATGATCGCGCCGGTCCCGTAGTCCATCAGCACGTAGTCGGCGATCCAGACCGGGATCCGCTCGTCGTTGACCGGATTGACCACGTAGTGGCCGGTGAAGACGCCGTCCTTGTCCTTCGTCTGCCGCTCCTCGACCGAGCGCGTGCCGGCCGTCTCCACGTATGCGCGCACCTCGTCGTTCGCCAGCTTCTCGACCAGCGGGTGCTCAGGCGCGAGCACGAAGAAGGTGGCGCCGAACAACGTGTCCGGCCGCGTCGTGAAGACGGGAATGTCGATGTCCAGCTCCTCGTCGCGGAAGAGCACCTCCGCACCCTCGGAGCGCCCGATCCAGTTGCGCTCGATCGTCTTCGTCTTCTCCGGCCAGTCGATCAGCGCCAGGTCGTCGAGCAGCTGGTCGGCGTACGCGGTGATCCGGAAGAACCATTGCACCATGTTCCGCGCGACGACCGGCGTCCCGCAGCGCTCGCACCTGCCGTCGATCACGTACTCGTTGGCGACGACCGTCTGGTCTTTCGGGCACCAGTTGACGGGCGCGTCCTTGCGGTAGGCCAGCCCGGCCTCGAAGAACTTCAGGAACAACCACTGCGTCCAGCGGTAGTACCCGACCTCGTGCGCGGACGTCTCGCGGTCCCAGTCGATCACCCAGCCCAGGCGCCGCATCTCGGTACGGATGTGCGCGATGTTCCGCTCGACGATCTCGCGCGGATGCCCGCCCTCACGGATCGCGGCGTTCTCGGCGGGCAGGCCGAACGAGTCGAAGCCCATCGGGCGCATCACGCTCCAGCCGGTGCGCCGCCGGTAATGCGTGATGACGTCTCCCAGCGTGTAGTTGAGGACGTGGCCCATGTGCAGCGTCCCGGAGGGGTACGGGAGCATCTCGAGCATGTAGAACTTCCGCTCCGGCTCGGCCCCGGGCTCGGGGTTCGGGGTATAGAAGGCCCGCTCGGCCTCCCAGACCTCCTGCCACTTCTGCTCGATCGTCCGTGGGTCGTACGTGTCCATGTCTGCCTCCGGGTACAAAAAAGCCTCTCACTGAGAGAGGCCAATGGGAAGCTCCGCGCGGCTCTCGCCGCGTTGGCTTCCTGCGCTAGAGAAGGAGCTCCTGCTGCATTCCACTCTGACTGTACCAAGCTGACAGAATCGACGCCATGAGCGGATACACGATCGTGAACCTGAAAGAGGTCGAGGACCAGGCGCCCAACTTCGGCCTGGCCCCGGACTTCGAGGCGCGCTTCGCACGCGTCGCGCTCGAGGCCGAGCTGGTCGGGCTGACGTACCAGCGGCTGGCGCCGAACCTGACCGTGCCCTGGGGGCACACGCATAAGACCCAGGAGGAGGTCTTCCTCGTGCTGAAAGGAACCGTCGAGGTCAAGGTGCCGGACGGGATCCACGAGCTCGGGCCGTGGGATGCGATCCGGGTCGCAAAAGACACGCCGCGCGGGTTCAGGGCCGGCCCCGAGGGCGTGGAGATGATCGCGATCGGCGCACCCGGCGGGCCGGGCGACGCGGTCAATATCGAGGGCTTCTGGGACGAGTAGGCAGCCAGCGGCGCACGCGCCGACGGTAGTCGTCGTACGTCGCGCCGAAGCGGCGGCGCAACTGCGGCTCCTCGTAGAAGGCGAGAAAGGACGTGAAGATCAGCCAGGACGCGGCGGCCCACCCGAACAGGATCTCGCGGCCGAGCAGCAGCGCCTGACCGACGACGAGCAGGAGCACGCCGAGGTACATCGGGCTGCGCACGAACCGGTACGACCCGCGCTCGACGAACCGCTCCGGCGGCGCCCACGGCGCAGGCGTACCGCGTCCCTGGAAAGCAAAGCGCGTGGTCGTCTCGAGCACGAGCGCTCCACCGGCGACCAGGACGACAACGCCCAGGATGCGGAGCGCCGTCGGCTGCGAGGCGGCGTCCCAGCGCGTCAGGAGCCAGGGGACGATCCCCGCCACGATCATCGGCCCGCCGAGGAAGACGAAGCCGACGCTTCCGAGGACGACGCGGAGCCGGGTACGTGTCGTGGCTAGGAGCGCGCCTTGAGCAGGCCGCCGAACGAGATCCAACGGCCGCTGTGCCAGCGCTCCAGCCGCGCCTGATCCATCGGGAAGTGGTCGGTCGACGTCGTGCGGACCGTCATGCCCGGCAGGACGAACGGGTTGTTGCGCTCGTTCAGGTGCGTGGCCGCGCGCATCAGCGACGCCCTGGTCGGGCTCTTGCCCGCATGCTTGAGCGCGTCGACGAACGTGAACGCCGCCGACATGCCGTACAGGTTGTAGACGTCCTTCACGTTTCCGCTGCGGTTGTAGCGCTTCATGATCTTGCGGTAGAGCAGGACGCCGGGGTCTTTCTTCCACTTCGGGTCGTTCGGATCCTTGAGGAAGACGATCGAAATCGAGCCCTCGACGCGCTTGTTCTGGCCGCGGCTCGACGAGAGCACCATCACGTTCGACGCGCTCGAGACGGCGTTGACGACGATCTTCGGCTTCCAGCCGAGGCCGTTCACGTACTGGTAGGCCTGGATCACGAACTTCGGCGTCGCGAACAGCATCAGGATGCCGGCCTTCGACCCACGCAGCTGTGCGATCTCCGACTGGACGTTGTCGTCGCTGGCCGAGTAGCCGACCTTCGAGACGATGTTGCCCTTCTTCGGGCCGAGCCCGCGCTGGAGGCCCGCCATCAGATCGGCGCCGTAGCTGTCGTTCTGGTAGAGAATCGCGATCTTCGCCCGGGGCATCGTTCGCCGGACGTACGTCCCGTACATGGCACCCTCGGAGATGTACGTCGGCTGGTACGCGATCGTCCACGGGTACTGCCGGTAGTCGCGCCCGAACTCCGTGCCGCCGGTCGCGGCGAAGAGCTGCGGTACCTGCTTCTGGTTCAGGTACGGGCGGATCGCCTCGTTCTGCTCGGTGCCGAGTGAGTTGAAGATCGCGAACACGTCCTTGTTCTCGACGAGGTCGCGCGTCGCGCGGACGGTCTCGGACGGGATGTACTGGTCGTCCTGGTACTCGTAGTTGATCTTGCGCTTGTTCACGCCGCCGCGGGCGTTCACGTACTTGAAGTAGGCGTTCGCGCCTTCGGCAACCGAGCGGAAGCCCTGCGCGACCCCGGTCAGAGGCGCCGTTCCGCCGATGTGGATCGACGTCGCGGTGATCCCCGGGTCGGAGGTGGTGCCGCCGAAGGCGACAGGGATGCCGAGCACGAGGAGCGCAGCGGTCGCGATGAAGAAGAGGCGGGCCACCGGGTCTAAGACCGAGTGTATAGCCGAGTTGTTAGCGGAGCAGCTGCGCGCTTGAGCGCTCCGGCGATACCGGTCGGGAGCAGGAGCACGATCAGGATGAGGGCCGCTCCGTAGATCGCATCGGGCACGCCCTGCGCCTTCGAGATGTGCACGGAGGCCACAGGCAGGAACTGCACGAACGCGGCGCCGAGGAGCACGCCCCACATCGATCCCAGCCCCGCGATCACGGCGCCGACGAGGATCGTGAGCGACAGCTTCGCCGGGAACGACTGCGGGTCGGCGAAGGCGACCGCGATCACGAGCAGGGAGCCGGCGACTCCTGCGTAGGCGGCGCCGATCGCGAACGCAACCGTCTTGTAGGCCGCGATGTTCACACCCGAGGATGCGGCGGCGACCTCGCTGTCCCGGACCGCGCGGAAGGCCCGGCCGGGCGCGCCTCGCAGCAGCAGCCAGGCGAGCGCGAACAGGACGAGCGCGAGCGTCCACGTCAGGTAGTAGACGGCTCGGTTGAACGACGTCGTGTGCCCGAAGACGGTCACGTCGTTGAAGCCCTGGCCGAGCAGGTGCTTGCTGCCGAAGAGCTGGATCGACTGGCCGCCGCTCGTGAGCGAGCTCAGCTTGTCCCAGGCGAGCAGGTCGGGCATCGCGACCGCGAGGCCGAACGTGACGAGCGCCAGGTAGAGCCCCGAGAGCCTGAGCGCCGGGATCCCGAGCAGGAAGCCGAAGACTCCGGCGACGAGCGCCGCGACCGGGATCGTCCACAGGTCCCGGACGCCATGGGTGACGAGAAACGCGGTCGTGTAGCCGCCGACCGCCATGAAGGCGCCCTGGGCGAGCGAGATCTGACCCGTGTAGCCCGTGACGATGTTCAGCCCGACGATCGCGATGAAGTACGTGCCCATCTGTGCGCCCTTGATGTCGCCGACCTTGTCCCAGTGCGGAGCGACGAGGATGAAAGCAACGCTCGCGGCGAAGGCGAGGACCGCCGCGACCGTGCGGGCGACGGCGAGCCTAGACACGGCGCACCACCTGCTTTCCGAAGAGACCGGTGGGGCGGGCGAGCAGCACGATCAGGATCAGCGCGAGGGCGACCGGGAGCCGCACGCGGTCGAGGTCGAGGTGCAGGTGCGTGTCGTAGGTGGAGATCAAGTTCAGCACGACTCCGATCACGAGGCCGCCGACGACGGCGCCGACCGGGCTCTCGAGACCGCCAACGACCGCAGCGGCGAAGGCGTAGATCAGAACGGGCCGCATCATGTTCGGGTCGAGCGGCGGATTGGCCGCAGCCGTGAAGAGGCCCGCCACAGCGCCAATGGCAGCCGCGAGCCCCCAGCCGAGCCCGAGCATCCAGCCGACCCGGATCCCTACGAGCCGGCTAGCAACCGGGTTCAGCGCCGAGGCCCTCAGCGCCAGCCCGAGCTTCGTGTACCGGAAGAGACCCCACAGCAGCGCCATGAGGACGAGCGTGACGGCGAGGATCCCCGCGTCCTGCTTCGACACCGCCACGCCCCCGAGGTCCCAGGCGCTCGTCGGGAACGGCCGGCTGGGCGGGAACGAGCGCACCTCTGCCTTCCAGATCCAGTTCGAAAGGCCGCCCAGGAGGATGAAGAGCCCGATCGTGAGGATGACCCCGTTGATCACCGGCTTCCCCTCGACCGGTCGTACGGCGATCCGCTCGAGCGCGATCCCGCCGACGAACGCGATCAGGATCGTGAGCCCGAAGGCGCCCCAGTAGCCGACGCCGTGGTCGACGAGCGTCCAGGCGATGAAGGTCGTGAACGTGGCCATCTCGCCCTGGGCGAAGTTCACGACGCCGGTCGAGCGGTAGATGATCACAATCCCGAGGGCGAGCAGGGCGTAGATGGATCCCGACGCGAGTCCTGCGACGACCTGTTGCAGGAACTCGGTCATGTCAGTACCCCAGGTAGGAGTTGCGGACGGACTCGTCCTCGGCCAGCTCGGTGCTCGGGCCCTCGAGCGCGACCCGCCCGACCTCGAGCACGTACGCACGGCTCGACGAGCGCAGCGCGAGCTTCGCGTTCTGCTCGACGACGAGGACGGCGAGGCCCTCCTTCTCGTTCAGGTCGCCGAGGATCCCGAAGATCTCCCGCACGACGATCGGCGCCAGTCCGAGCGACGGTTCGTCGAGCATGAGCAGCCGGGGCTGCGACATCAGCGCGCGGGCGATGGCGAGCATCTGTTGTTCGCCGCCCGACAGCGTTCCGGCCTGCTGCGCACGGCGCCGCTCGAGCCAGGGGAAGTACCCGCACACGCGCTCGTAGCTCTGGGCGAAGCCGCCGCGCTGGAGGTACGCGCCGAGGCGGAGGTTCTCGTGAACCGAGAGCTCCCCGAAGATGCCGCGTCCTTCCGGGACGTGCGCGATGCCGGCGCGCGCGACCCGCTCCGGCGCGGCGCGTGTGATGTTCTCGCCCCCGAACCGGACCTGGCCCGAAGTCGTCACGAGCCCCGAGACGGCGCGGAGCGTCGTCGTCTTGCCGGCGCCGTTGCCGCCGAGGACGGCCACGACCTCGCCCTCTCCCACGCTCAGCGACACGCCGTGAAGCGCCTCCACCGGCCCGTAGCGCGCGTGGACGTCCTCGAGCTCGAGCAGCGGAGCCATCAGTCGGTCGTCCCCAGGTAGGCCTCGATCACGGCCGGGTCGCTCTGCACCTCGGCGGGCGTGCCGGCAGCGATCTTCCTGCCGAAGTCGAGGACGGTGACCGAGTCGGAGACGCTCATGACGAGGTTCATGTGGTGCTCGACGAGGAGCACGGTGAGGTCGTAGCGCTCGCGCGTGCGCGAAATGAGCCCGGCGAGCGCCTCGACCTCCTCATGGCTGAGGCCACCCGCAGGCTCGTCGAGCAGTAGGAGTCGCGGTTCCGAGATGAGCGCCCGGGCGAGCTCGATGCGCTTGCGCGTCGAGTACGGCAGCCCGGAGACGGGCCGTTCCGCGAGTCGCTCGAGCTCTAGGTACTCGAGGATCTCGCGCAGCCCCGACCTTGCGGCGCGCCGCGAGTGCGCTCCGACGAGGACGTTGTCGCCAACGGTCATCGAGGGGAACAGCTCGACGTTCTGGAAGGTGCGGGCGATCCCGCGCCGGATCACTCCGTGCGGAGGCGTTTCGAGGATGCTCTCGCCGTCGAACGTGACCTCGCCGTCGTCCGGCTTGTACAGCCGCGTGATCACGTTGAAGGCCGTCGTCTTGCCCGCGCCGTTCGGCCCGATCAGCCCCGCGATCTCGCCCTGCTCGACCGAGAACGAGACGTCGTCGAGCGCGACCACGCCTCCGAAGCGCCGCGTGACATGGTCGAGCTCGAGCAGCGCCAAGGCGCTAGGCCCGGCCCTGGACGAGATCGAGCAGCCGCCCGAGGACGCCTTTGCCGTTCGCGCGCAGGCCGTCGTGCTCGTACTCGTTCGTCACCCAGGGACGGAGGCCGCGGATGGCGGCGGCGGTCTCCTCCGAGAACTCGCGCGGGACGTACATGTCCTCGGCATAGATCGCGGCCGCGGCCGGAACCTCGTTGCCCGCGAGGCGTTCGACGTCGTACAGCGCCGGCCATTCGTGCTCGGCCAGAATCTGCGCCGCCTCTGCCAATGGCTCGAGTGCGCCGTACTCCTCGATCATCCACGGATAGATGTGCTCGCCCGTGAGGAAGGTCGGATCGTCCCGCACGTCCTCCGGGAAGACGCGATCGGCCGACCAGCGGGTCGCGGCGCCTGTCGCGTAGCACGCCTCGTGGATGACTGCGTAGAGCGGGTTCCGCGCAAACGACTGCAACAGCTCGACGTCATGCAGGAGCGCGGGCGACCCGAATGGCAGCTCGACGATGTAGTGGACGGTCTCGGCGCCGTCGCTCATCCCGAGCACGTGCCCGAGCTGGCGGAAGCGCCGGCCGGTCAGCCGGTCGCCGGACGGCAGCCGGACGTCTTCCGTCTCGAGCCGCTCGACGATGCTACGCACGCGCTCTCGGTCCTCGGGATAGCGCGCGTAGTACGCGTCGTTCTTGGCGCGCGTCCGCTCGTACGTCGCGCGATAGACGTCGTCCGGATGCCGTTCCAGCGGCGGCAGGCCGCCGGTGACGAACGCCTCGACCAGGCCCTCCGGCGCCTGCGAGAGGTAGGTGACGACGCAGAAGCCGCCGAAGCTCTGGCCGAGCACGCTCCATTTCTCGATCCCGAGCTCCTTGCGGATCGCCTCGGCGTCCCGAACGATCGAGTCGGCCCGGAAGTGGGTCAGATACTCGGCCTGGTCTGGCGCGGACCTGTCCGGAAGCGACCCGACCGGAGTCGAACGCCCGGTTCCGCGCTGGTCGAGGAGCAGCAGCCGGTAGTCCTGGAGCGCGCGCTCCCACCACGTCTCGTCGATCAGCTTGAGGAGGCGCGGGGCCTCGAAACCCGGCCCGCCCTGGAGGTAGACGAGCCACGGCCGGTCGTCGTGCTCGTGGGCCGAAGTGACGACCTCGCGGGCGAAGACGGTGATCGTCGGTCCGCCCGGCTGGGCGTGATCGAGCGGCAGTTCGAACTCGTGCTCGCTAAAAACGAAGTTCGGCGCACGGTAGCTGGCGACTCGCACCCCGCGATTCTCCTATGTCGGCGCGAAGCCGTGGCGGTTCCTTCGCAAGGGACAGGCCCTCGTGCTGGAGCTAACAAGGGCCTGGCCCTTGTTACGGCCCGTCCCTTGTTAGAAGGAGCAGCCGGCGATGTGGCGCGTAACCGTCTGCCGGCGCGAGTCGCTCAGCGTCGTCAGCGCCTCGAGCAGAGACCCGTCCGGCTTCGCGAAGCGCTTCGGGACGAAGACCGTGAACGGAGCGCGGCGATCCCGCTTCAGCAGGTGCCCGTCCAGGTAGAACGCCGTGTTCGCGATGCGTCGCGTCGAGGGGCCGCCGACCCTGGCGAAGACCCGGGACGCGCGGCAGCCGCGCCCGTTTCGCTGCAACCGTGTGCTCAGCGAGAGCTGGACGCCGCGGCGGCAGACGGCGCCCTTGCACTGCCGGAGCCTAGCGAGGCGCATCGCGAGGTTGGCCTCCATCCGGTCATAGTCCGGGTTCGTCTGCAGGCTGTTCAGCTCGTACCGGTCGCGCGCGAGGTTGTAGAGCTCCTTCTCGCCGGTCACGTGCTCGGCGTAGAGCCAGTTCGGCGAGCGGACGCCCGCGTACGTCGGCGTCTCGAGCAGGATGTCGCGCCCCGACTGGAGGAGCTTGTCCTTCGCGAACGGGATCAGCGAGCGACCGTCCATAACCCGTCCGGGCGGAGCGCCCGTCGCCTGGACGATCGTCGGCGCGAGGTCGATATTGCCCACGAACTGCGAGCGGCGCTGGCCGGTTGGGATCCCAGGCCCGCGGATGAGCAGCGGGACCCGGATCGACGGCTCGTAGA